>MJGMH2__coassemble_811_pt1 | contig 90769 bp, 86 predicted proteins | sample MJGMH2__metabat2_low_PE_013 | metagenome-assembled genome bin MJGMH2
TAGCGCATGACTGTTAATCATGATGTCGTAGGTTCGAGTCCTACTGCCGGAGTTTTAAGACAGCTTAGTTGCTGTCTTTTTTTTGTATGTTTTGAGAATCCTTTGCTTGCACTGACTACAGACTGTAGCTTTTTATAATTATGGTAAATCATGCTAAAATGAATTACAAGAAAACCCGTAACCATAAACAAAGGAACAAGGAGGGAATAAAATTGCAATTAACCCAGTTATCAAGCGAAACATTATTACGAGCAAAGGAACGTTTTGAAGATACATTGATGCAAATGACTGTAACAGAAGCTAATACTATGCCCAACCCTTTAATCAAGTCTGTGACATGGCTGATGTGGCATACAGCCCGTGAATTAGATTTCCAAATTTCCGCTTTAAATGGTTCCAAACCTTTATGGTTTAAATCTGACTGGCGTGATCGCTTTAACCTTCCCCTTCCGGATAATACAGAAGATTGGCATCACACACCACAAGAAGCTGCAAAGGTTCAAGTAACTGATAAACAGTTATTAGTAGATTACTTAAATGAAAGCATCGATTTTACTCTTAATTATTTAAAGACAATAACTGAGGATAGCTTACAGGATATCGTTGATTTGAATTGGACACCACCAGTAACCCGTCAAGTTCGGATTGTATCTGCGATTGATGATGCTATTATGCATTCAGGTCAAGCTGTCTATAGTAGACGATTAGTGATTGGAAAATAATGATTTATCACTGCAGGGAGTTCTTTTTCCCTGCTTTTCTTATGTGGAATTTTGATAATAGTATACGGATGCTTCAAATATAGAGATAAAGGAGTTTTATAAAAATGAAAAATATTAAATTGACTATCGAATATGATGGTAGACGTTATTTAGGTTGGCAACGACTAGGAAATTCTGAAAAAACTATTCAAGGAAAAATTGAAACAGTTTTAGCGCAAATGACAGGAGAAGAAATCGAAATTATTGGTTCGGGTCGTACTGATGCTGGAACTCACGCCAGAGGCCAAATTGCTAATTTTAAAACTGAATCAAATTTAACTGCTGAAGAAATACTTTCCTTTTTAAATCGTTATTTACCTAATGATATTGTTATTAAAGATGTAGAAGAGGTTGGCGAAAGATTTCACGCGCGCTATAACGCTAAAGGCAAACAATATAGTTATTATGTGTGGAATGATGTGATTCCGACTGCATTTTATCGACATCACAGTTTTAATGTACCTCAAGAGTTAGATTTGCTTAAAATGGAGAAGGCTATTGAAAAGCTTTTAGGAACACATGATTTCATTGGTTTTTCCGCCTTAAAAAAGACGAAAAAATCGACTGTTCGCACTATCAAAGAAATTCGTTTAGAAAAAGAAGGCAGTATGCTCCATTTTACATTTATTGGAGATGGTTTTTTGCATAAGATGATTCGTATTTTGACAGGTACTCTGCTAGAGATTGGGATGGGCAAACTTGAGGTAGATGTAATTGATGAAGTGTTAGCTAATAAAATTCGACAAGGTGCTGGTGAAACTGTGCCAGCTAGTGGTTTGTTTTTAGATCAAGTGTTTTATAGCTAAATAAAATACAAACGCGCTTTCTCAATGTAAATATAGAAAGTTCTAGTTTTTACTTGTGAAAATTAATCGTGCGTTGCCATGGAAATGATAAGACTGAAATTTAAAAATTATGCTGATCATAATAGCCTTTGATTTTTTATTTTACTTTGGTGAAATTATTTTTAAAATATTTTCAATTTGTGATGGTTCAATAAGACGTATTTCTTGCGAAAATCGATTGAATCAAGTATATTCTATCAGTTCCTTTAATTTAAAAAAATTAAATATATAGAAAGAAGCAGTGAAATGGATAAATTAGTGAATAATAATTTTAGTGATATTGCGTTAAATCGCAAATCAATTCGCCGTTATGATGAAAATGTTAAAATTAGTCGAGAAGAAATATTGACGATGCTAGATGAAGCGAATCGCGCGCCTTCTTCTGTTAATTTACAGCCATGGCGCTATGTTGTAGTAGATACTAAAGAAGGAAAAGAAAAACTGCGTCCTTTTATTCGATTTAATCAATTACAAAATGATACATCTGCAGCTATGATTTTAATTTTTGGTGATCGTAAACCTCATGAATACGGTGAAGAAATCTATGGCGAAGCATTAAAGGCAGGATTAATGCCCAAAGAAGTGCACGATCGACAATTAGCAACGATTATCCCACTTTATCAAAATTTATCGCAGGCAGAAATGGATGCAATTATTTTGCGGGATGCTAGTCTTTCAGCAATGCAGCTAATGTTGGTAGCACGAGCTCACGGTTATGACACCAATGCAATTGGTGGCTTTGAAACCAATAACTTAGCAACGACTTTTGACTTATCTGAAGAACGCTATTTGCCAGTTCTAATTTTATCTCTTGGAAAAGCTGCAGAAGAAGGCTATGAGTCGGTTCGACTTTCAGCAGATAAACTTACAACTTTTAAATAAGAAAGCAAGCACTTGTAAACTTTACGAGTGCTTTTTTTGTAGCAGAAATTTCATAATTTTTAATTTTCGAAATAATTTATCAAGATTTTTCCTTATTATTATTATTTTTGTGCAAAACGAGATCCGGTCAACTTTTTTTGTTAGAAGGGCTTGTCACGAGTTAAAAAAGACGACAACTTAAAAAAATGAAACATATGATGCAGATAGAAATTTAACAATTGTGCTAAAATTGATTTATCACATAAATTAGGAACCTTCTTTGCAGATTTAAAAACTCTAAAAATACTCTAGATTACTTAAGTTTGTGTTCTGAAATGATAGCGTTTTTATAGCATGGTATAATAAAAACGGCTAGGAGAACATTTTTATGCCAATATAAAGAAAGTAATGGGAAAAGATAGTGGGAAAACATCAGAACGGTCATAAAAAGCGAATAAACAAGTATTTTATCTTTGTGATAAGCGTAGTTTGTATAATTGGGATTATTTTTTTTATTTGGAGTTTTTTAGTTAAAGATAATTCACGTCACGAGAAATCGCTAGCTGAACCAGATTTTTCACAAGAAATAAGCAATGTATCCTCTGATCAAACCCGCGGAACAACGCAAGAAGTGACGGCGGAAACACCCAGCGAAACAACCACTGAAACAAGTTTGGAAAGTACCACTACAAAGGAGAGTGAAAAAGATGAACTTTATTCAGCTGCACAACCTCTTTTAAAAGAGGCTGCAAATGTTAGCTATGGTGTTTACTATTTTCAACATCAAGATTTTTTAAGTAATGAAAATAACCAGCCGATGATTGCGGCAAGCATTATTAAAGTTTTTATTTTGGAGTATTTATATGAAAAGATAAAAAATACTGAATTAACAGAGGCTACTCAAATAAATGGACTAACCCTAGTCCAATTGGCCCAACAAATGATTCAAATTAGTGACAACGAGGCGACTAATGTTTTAATCGATTATTTCGGAATGGAAAATTTGAATCAATATTTTATCAAAGTAGGATATCAACAGACCCTTTTGCAGCGGAAAATGCTTGATACACAAGCACAAGAAAGGGGGCTTGAAAATTATACGAGTCTCACTGATACGATGTCGTTTTTGAAAAAAATGTATCATAACCAAAACGATTATCCTTACAATGAAATGTTTCAAATTATGACCGGTCAGCAAATTGGCACAAAAATTCGTTTAAAATTACCTAATTACATAATTGCCAATAAAACCGGGGAACTGCCTGGTGTAGAAAATGATATTGGGATCGTCATGAGTGCTGATCCTTTTGCAATTGTTATTTTAAGTAATGGTGTTACTAATAGTGAGATGATGCGGCAAAGTATTGCTAATTTTGCATTAGCGGCAAGTCAAAATTAATTTAGGAGGAGAAAAAATGAAAATATGTCCGAACTGTCAGCGAGAAAATGATGATTTAGCTAATTTTTGTGAAGAATGTGGATATTCATTGAAAGATGTCCCTATTGTTGTAAAACATAGTGTCGATGCGACAGTAGCTAGTAACGAGGAACAGATTAAAGGAAATAAAAGTAAAAGTCGAATGCAGGCACAACCAGTAAAACGTAATTATAAACCACTCCTAATCACTATTTTTGTGGTTGTCTTCTTATTAGCAGGAGCAGGGATATTTTTTGCTTCTCGTAATAATGGTTCGACTAACGAAGCGACTTCAGTTACCACGAATAGTAGTACGAAAAGCAGTAGTAAAGCAACTTCAGAAACAGTGGAAGCCGGAAAATATGATGAGGTAATTAAAGCAGCAAAAGAGCTTACGATTGACGGAAAATATAAAGAGTCAGAGCGAAAACTGGCTTCCATTCCCGTGAGTGATTTAGCTAAACCAGAGTTTCAATCTGTTCAATTAGCGGTAACGGAATTAACCCAGCAAAATAGTACAGGGCTAAAAGAAATAAAAGAAGCAGAGTTAAAAAAAGCCCAACAAGCTGAAGAAAAAAAGGCAGTATCAAATCAGAGTGGTTTTACTGGCGATCATGCCAAGTGGGCGAATACGTATACTTTTTATTATTCACAGTCTAACCAAAAACAAAGCTCGTTAAATATTAGTGCCAATGGGGGTGTGACCCAGAATAATTATGATGGCACACAATATTTTGGTCAAGCAGTGATTAGTAATACGAGTGGCAATATTTTAAGCTATGAAACTAATGCGTTGTATCCTTCAGATATGCCCAATACAAAAACAATTCATCCTAATGTTAAAATTACGGTAACATGGGATAATGGAGGCGGTACACAAGTATTTTATGGGTATTTGTCTTATTCTTCTCGCTTAGCATTGACCGATGGGGTTAAAAAAGGGAATGGTGTAAACGAGGTCTGGGTTAGTTACTAAATCGATTGCTAGTAGCATAAAAGAGTATATCTATTTTAGATTACAATCAATTTTTATAATAAAAAAAACTGTATTTCACTTTAATTACGGGTTACCAAAAGCTAGATATTAAGCTAACTTTTGGTAAACAGAATAGAAATACAGTTTTTTTATTTAAAGTCATTATTTTTCAAATGGAAACAACGAAATCGTTTAGCCAAGGTTCACTTTTGCAATCTAAGCTTTAGGCAGCGACTTCTTTATCTTTAAATTGTGTCTGATAAAGTTTTGCATATAGACCAGCTTGTGAAATAAGCTCTTGGTGATTTCCCTGTTCTACGATTTTACCTTGTTCCATCACAGCAATTTGATCTGCATTTGCAATAGTAGAAAGTCGGTGGGCAATGACGATACTGGTCCGATTTTGCATCAGATTATCCATTGCTTTTTGAACGTAATATTCTGAAATTGCATCCAGTGCGGAAGTGGCCTCATCCAAAATTAAAATTTGTGGATTTTTTAAGATAATACGTGCAATCGCAATTCGTTGTTTTTCACCACCGGAAAGTTTAATGCCCCGATTTCCCACGATGGTATCATAGCCTTTTGGTAATGTCATAATGAATTCATGAATATAAGCAGCTTTCGTTGCTGCAATTAGCGCTGCTTCATCCGCATTTTCATTGGCATAAAGTAAATTGTCCCGAATAGTTCCATTAAAAAGAAAAGTTTCTTGGCTAACTACGCCAATATTTTGTCGTAAGCTGGTAAATGTGACATCTTTAATATTTTGGCCATCAATTAGAGCAACGCCATGGGTTGGGTCATACAGGCGGGTTAAAAGGTGAGTTAAAGTGGACTTGCCTGCGCCAGAGAGTCCGACAAGCGCCAAAGTTTCACCGGCTGAAATGTGTAAGTTGATATTTTTTAAGACTTCATTTTCTTCATAACGAAAATCAACATTTTCAAAAGTTACTTCACCAGCATCAATCACTAACTCTTTAGCAGTAGGACTGTTTTTAATTTCAGGAGTAATATCTAAATATTCAAAAATTCGTTCAAACAAGGCAAAAGACCGCATTAAATCAACTTGAATATTAGATAATTGTGTAACCGGATTATAAAGCCGACCTAAAAGAGAAGCAAAGGTGATAATACCACCAATAGTAAGTTGACCTTTAGTCAGTAAAAAGCCACCTACTAAATAAATTAACATAGGACCAATTGCCATTAAGACAGACATAGCCATGCGGAACCAACGACCAGCTAAAGACTCTTTGATTTGTAGGGCAGTTACTTCTTGGTTAATTTGATTAAAAGTTTGAAAAGATTCATCTTCTTTGGTAAAAAGTTTCATCAGTGTGCTACCACTTGTATTTAGTGTTTCTTGGGTGTGTTGATTAAGTCTGCTTAGGGCAGTCTGGCTTGCTGATGCGATTTGCCATCTTTTTTTACCGACTTTACGAGTAGGTAAAATGAATAGTGGTACAGTCACTAAGGCAACGGCTGCTAAAATTGGACTCATGGAAAATAACGCAAAAAGTGTTGTCGCTAAAATAAAGATACTGCTTAATGCATTGATGAAAGTGGTCTGAAAAACTTGTTGAATGCCGTCGACATCGCTGGTTAAACGAGTCAAAATTTCTCCTTCTTTAACCGTAGTAAAGAAACTTTGTGGTAAAAAAGTTAAATGGCGATATAAGTTGTTCTTCATTTCCAATGTTATATTTTTGGCAATCCAAGTACTAAGATAGCCTTGGGCAACTTGCAGTAAATTTAATAGAATTGTAGCGGAAATAGAAAGTCCAATTAAAATACTTAATTGTGTCAAATCATGTTGGGGCAATGCCTTATCGACAATTTTTTGTAATAGAAGTGAAGGTACTAGTCCCAAAGCAGAAGTAGCAAGAATTAAAAGAATTACCAAAACCAATTTTAATGTATGTGGTTTAAAATAATTAAGGATACGACGGATAAAAGGAAGTGTCAATTCAGGTTTTTTTGTTTGGTCAAAGTCAAAACGCATTCGCGCCATTAAATCCCCTCCGTTTATTAGTTAGGTACCTAATCATTATACTACCGTTTTTTGAAAATGTAAATAGATAGGCACCTAACTATTTGACGAATGAAAAATCTTTGCGTAAACTTAAGGAAATAAAGGATGTGTTTTCATGAAAGAAGAAGCGCTATTTGAAGAATTTCAGCATTTTAATCATTTATTACGCCGCCATACTAAACGCAAAACAAGCGAGGAAGAATTTTCTTTTGGTCAAAATCGTTTACTCCGAATTTTAGCGCGCCAAGAAGGATCTTCCCAAAAAGAACTAGCCCAGCGTATGAATATCAGACCAGCTTCATTAAGCGAGTTATTAAAAAAATTGAATCAAAAAGGCTATTTGTCCAAAAAGCAAAATGCAGATGATCGCCGCATCACAAATTATTTTTTGACAGATTCAGGAAAAAGATATATTTCTTCTATGCAAGATGAACGGAAACAATTAGGTGAAGAATTATTTGCTACTTTATCGTTAACAGAAAAAGAACAGCTACATCAAATTTTAAATAAACTGGCGCTTCAATTGGAGGAAAAATTAGATGAGTAACATGAAAGAACGGGTGGTAGTTTTTGGCGATGCTATTATTGCTATTATTTTAACCATTATGGTCTTAGAACTCCCGATTAAGTATGCAACAAATGGTGAACTTGTGTGGCAAACGTTATTCAGTGCTGTCGGAATTTATTTTATCAGCTTTTGCTTTGTCGCCAATCTCTGGTTTCAAACTGCTTATGCATTTAACCGCATTGAACAAGTGAGAAATAAAAGTTTAGTCGTCTATTTGTTTCTTCTGTTTGCTTTATCTTTGGTACCTGCGGCAACGAGAATTTTAATTGAAGATACAACCAAGCAGACGGTTTTAATCTACGGTGTCCTAACATTAATTGTGACAATGCTGATGCGTCGGTTAATTACCGCTTTAACCAAGCAGTCGATTTCTGAGCAAGCTTTGCAAAAGCGCCGTGTGGATGAATTGAATCGACAAGATATGTTAAGTTTCATCGCTCGAATTATAATTTTAGTCATTGGGTTATTTCAAGTTCACATTGCCCTCATTATCTACTTAGCATTGCCAATTTTAGCGTTTTTACAAAATATGGTTGATCAAAAAGAAGAACGTTTTGTAGATACGTTAGATAAAAGAGAACAAGCGGATTATTTTGCTGATCGTAATCAAATTTGGGGCAATACCATGAAGCGCTATTCCCACTTATTACGAGATTCTTTTAACGAACCAAAGGAAAAAGAGAGTCAACAATGGCAAGACTTGATGAAAGAATGGCTAAAAAAAGTAGATCAAGAAATTGCCATGCGTCAAACTGCACTGGAAAATGCTTCTCCGAGTGAAAAAGAACATTTACATCAAGAAATTAAACGCTTAGAAATGCAGCAATCCCGCCTTAAAGAACGAGAACGTCACTTGAAAAAAAGTCCTTTTGTTCACGGAAAAATGACTGAGCAGACGCCCAATAAAACAAACGCTTCTAAAAAATAGTTTCCAGTTTTAAGACAAAATAATTGAAAAGAAAAAAATTTGGCGTTATTCTTTTTATGTTGTCTTAGTGGGATATAGCCAAACTGGTAAGGCACTTGACTCTGAATCAAGCAATTGCAGGTTCGAACCCTGCTATCCCAATCAAAAATAAAAGCCACTTCCAAATTAATGGAAGTGGCTTTTGTTTTTGATAAGAAGAATCATTTTTTTTGTAATAAAGGTGATTCAGATAGATTTTCAGGGATAAATGGAGAAAAATAAGAAGTGCTATTTGTCTTCTGTTGCAAAGCTGTTAGTAATTGTTGAAAGAGCTCTCCCTGATATTCTGGATGATTAAAAGTTAACAAGTAGACGTCTTTTTCTATCTCAAAGTGATCCTTTGTTATACCAATATAAAAATCATACAGGTTATCTTCTTCATAAATTTCATAATCTACAAAGCGAATTTGATCAAGAAAATTGCATAGACTAGTCATCATATAATGATTAGGTAGAGGTTGAAGAGCTACTTTTAACCTAGATTGATAACTTTTCTTTTCTAAATATGAATACACCAATTCGGCTAAAAAGTGAGGTAAATCTGTAATTTGTTCATAGTAAAGTGTTGTACTTTTTAAATACTGATCGTAATCTGCGACAAAGACTTGGCAAAAAGTAATCAGCTCACGATATTTTTTTTGTTGTTGAATAGAAGTTGGTAGTAGTGTTTGTAGGCGCATTAAAGTTAATAAAGAAGGGGATTCCAATAGATAAAAAATTATAAAAATATTGTATTGCAAAACGGTTAGTTCTTTTGGGGTCAAAGCATATGAGAAGAAGTCTTCTTGCAGTTTTGTCATGAAAGCCTGGCACATATAAGCAGTTGGCATGCCCCTTTTTAAAAAATCGTTAAATAAATGCGTTATTTTCTCTAACCGCCAGTCATCTTCAAAAAGGTAGTAATTCGTAAATAATTTAAAATATACAGAATGAACTGTATTTTCGATTTCAGTTGGATTGCTGGTAAATTGTGAAAAATAATCTTGTAATATTTTCGCCTTATCCTCAAACAATGGTGGCGGACAAGCTGGTTTTGGTAAAGGATATTGATTTGTCAGTCGCAAGCGGGCAATTAATAAACAAGATATGCCCACCCACTTATTCAAAGCAGTTGCGCCATCATGAGCTAATTTTTTTAATACTATCTGTTCTTCTTCAATATCAACATTTCCATTTAGAAAATCAATACCAAAAGTACCCAATCCTAACAAATTGAAAAAAACGGCTTGAACAACTTCTTCATCTTTTCCTTCAATGGACATTTGCGAGACATTTAGCGCGACGCCGTAACCTTTTAAATAACGGGCTAAAGGTCTTATTCTACGTAGTAAAGTAGAGCGACTGATAAATTGCTCTTGGCAGAATTCTATTAAGGTTTTTTCTGGTGATAGTAAAATAGTCAGTAAAATTTGATATCCGATGGAATGGCGGACTAAAAAACGGTGATATTCGTCCATTTTACTATGATCGCTTTTCCAAATGATAATTCCTTTTTCTAATATTAAAGGCTTCCAACCTAGCGCAATAAAATCTTGTTCTATTTCTAAAACTAGTTGATAGGTCTTTTTGTAAGTTAGTTTTAGTTCAATACTGAGTTGATTAATTGAAAAATGTGATCCTTGTTGCTGATTTATATGGTGTAACAAGTCTTTTTTTTCATTACTAATTTTATCCAAAACGATTGAAAATAACTCATTAATAACCATATCTTTACTCCTTTTTATTATGTATTTCTAATTAATTTTAGTTTACCAAAATTTTATGGTGAATTTTTCTAATTATTTTTAAGCATAATTAAAAAAAGGTAAAAATATTTAGTTTTTAGTGATATTAATGAATACGAAATTTGGTAATATTTAAGAATTAAAAAAATACCATTTTTTGATAGAATGATAATTTTGGTCTGATTAGAGTGGTAGAAGAATTCAATTGAAAGTAGAATCCTCTTATTTTTAACCAAATGTAAACAGTATTTAATAAAAAAGGTACTAATAGTCATAGCTATTTAATAAATAAAAATAGGGAAAATAATAGGTTTTAATGAATATGGATACATTTTTTTGCTTTTATAAGCAAGCTATTTAGCCTTTTCTTAATAAAACGGATAACTCAAAAAGACATTCTGACAGTAAAATGTCTTTTTTTTGTAGTGAGAGGGATACAATATTTTCTGCAAGAAATAAAGATAATAGGTTAAGAGAATTTGTGCGTAAATTCAAAAATTCTTTTCTTTTGTCTGTAATTTTTTATGGTTGGTAGTGCGTCAATTTTTTTATAAAGTTTTTTGAAAACATTATTTAAGATTCGCGTGTAATATAGCGTGGTCAATTATGACAATAAATACAGAAAAAATTGATTTTTTAGTAGTTATTTAATATCAAAATCACTTAATCTGCTTTTTTTTGCTAATTCTAAAGGGTTTTATCAGTTTAAACTCCTGGATAATGAGATTATGATTATTTATATTGCGTTTTAATTAAATTGACATTAAAAATCTGTCTGTTATGATATGGACGAATAGATGTTTTAATACCAAATAGAAAGCTCTATCATGTTTGAATAACATGATAGAAGAGTGAAAAGAACAAAAATTTTCTAATTTTAGAAAGGATAGGTGAAAGATGAAAAGAAAATTTTTAGCGATTTTTGTACTAATTACATTACTTGTTCCTTTTATTACGTCACTTTCTTTTGGAATTGCAAGACCAGTTGAGGCTCTTACACAAACAGCTGCTATCGATGAATTTCATGTCATTCACAATGATATTGCAAAAATCGATGTTAAAACACAAATGAATGACGAATCGATTACTTGGCAAATTAATTATGAGAAAAAATCAAGTGGAAATTTTTTACACAAATTAAAATTCCACTTTCCAACTGGTACCATTACTCCTGCAGAGGATTGGCAAACACAAGGTACATGGTTTCAAGAAACGCATTTTTCCTCTCAATCAAAAGGAAAGGTGATTGTGACGACACCAAAAGATCAACCGCAATTAACATTATACATACAAGCGGATCAACAAGAATTATCATTATCTGATGAAGACGAAGCGATTGAGTCTACGCTTACAACTAATGAGACATCAAAAGAAAAGCCAGATATCACATCGAATATCTTTTCAGGAGAGGATGCAAAAGCAAAAATTTTGACTGTGTCCCTGCCAACAACTGGTTCTTTTGAAAATGGCTTAACAGCTGAAGTGCTAACTGCTGATTCAACCGAAAATTCAGCAAAGGAATCATCTAGACAGATGAAAGTAACTTCAGTTGGTGCAAAAGATTTACTTATTTCACCGACGGCATTTGCCGATGTTGTTGTTACTTCGATGGCTAAAACAAATGGGAATGATGAATGGAGAAATCAAACAAAAGTTGTTTCAAAAGCTAATGGGAGTAGTCATAGTGGAAGCAACAACAATTATAGCTATTATAGTGATGCTATTAATCCTGCCAATCGTTATTTTCAATTTATGCAAGGTTCAGGTTCAAATGTAGTTGCTTATCCACTAAATCAATTAAAAGAACAAATTAAAAGTAAACCTGCTGGCAGTACCTTACAATACACAGATAAAAATGGTAATAAGATGGATGAAGTAATTACGCTGAATTTTAGTGAGGTCGGGGCGTATTTAGATGTAGATAACAATGTTAGGCCAATCGGAGCTAAGCTAACCATTTCGAATCTACAAATTGGAGGTGGGCCAACTTGGTTAAATAGTAACAGTATTTATCCATGGATAGAGTTTTCCAATAATTTATACTCTGGTGTTGTTTATTGTTATGTACAAGGTTTTGATATGGATGTTGAATTTTTTGAAAAAGGTAATGAGAGTAAATTAATTACTTTTGGCAATGAAGGAGATAATTCTGTTTTTACATTTTCTTCTCTAAATGGTTACGGAAATGGAAGTCTTAATCCTGCGCCAGCTAAGAGTATTAATCGCCATGAATTTGCTGGTCTAAGAAATAAAGGTGATGGACAATTAGTCAAAGATTCTTTGCTTACAAAGCACTCGGATGGAAAGTATTTTGCTGAAAATCCCACAGAAAATAGATTTGATGATTATTTAGGAGCTAAAAATTTCAATTTAGCAGCGGTTTCTTTTCCCTTAAAAGGAACGAAGCATGAGTTTACAATGGGAACAACTTATGGACGAGCTTGGAATACTTTTGCTAGCAGTCAAGTCAAAAAAGTTCCACAAAAAGCACCAACAAAGACCGTACAACCATTGCAACAGTATCAAAAAGGTGACACATGGGATAATCCTACCGGTGCAGAATCTGGTTTTGCGCAACGGTATTGGAATGATTTAGATAGTTATGACAGAGATAAAGATTTACCTTGGGAATTTTCTTTAAGTTATCGTCAAGTAGGCCATAACGCCGAAGAGGATAAATTAGCGCCAGGAGTTCCTAAAAAGGAACAGCGATTTGTAGTGCCGGGTACAGAACACTATTACTTTATTAATCAAGAAACTATCAACCCATACACAGAATCAATTTTAATGCCAGAAAGTTATGTGATTAAAGATGTCTTACCTGAAGGAGTAACTTTTAAAGGAGACGTTACTCTTTACAATTTAGATGGTTCTATCTTGAATCTAGCGAGTAATGCTATTGCGTATGAGGCTTCAGAAAGAAAATTAGAAGTTACGATTCCAGCCGAAGTAGCCAAACAAATTCATCAAAAAGGGGCAATGAGCCAATACGGTGGTAAAGATTTTAGTTTACGCATAAAAGTGCAAGTAGTAACAAAAGATAGTGCTAATAGTAAGGCGTTAATGACGAATAGTGCCAGCGTAGAATTTATTTATGCTAATGATATTGCAGCTGAAAAAAAGGTGACCAATAGGGTTCAAACGCGAGTAAGAGAAGCCACCGTTAATAGTGAATTGACGAAAATAGATGAAAGCGGTGCTAATCTTGGTGGTGCAGAATTTGGTCTATTTGAAAGCAAAACAGATGAAGAGGCAAAATATGTGACTAAAGAAACTGAAATTGATGGTAAACTGCAGTTTAACAATATTCTGCCTGGTAATTATTGGCTAAAAGAAACTAAAACACCCGCCGGTTTTGAAACAATGGTCCCGATTTATGTGCAAGTGAACAAAGACGGAACTATTACCGGTGTAGGCATCGAAAATAACAAAATTGAAAATAAGTTAAAGCCAATTGAAATTACGCTTAAGAAAACCGATGAAAAAGGAAAATATCTATCTGGAGCCAAGTTCCAATTACGAGCAAAAACAGGACAAGAAAAATACGACTCGATTGAAAATACGGCGCAATCAGGAAGTTACACTTTTAAAAATTGTCAGCCGGGTATCTATGAACTAATAGAGATTCAAGCACCTGCTGGTTATGAAAAAATTGAGGGTGTTATCGGGATACTAAGAATTACATCTTCTGGTAAGGTTACTTATTCTTTAGGCGATGTAGCTATCTCAGAATTAGAGAATACCCTTCAGCTCACGTTACCAACAGTCGTCAATAAATTGAAAAAATTTGATTTAAACCTCGAGAAAAAAGATGCTACTACTAATGAAATCTTAGACGGAGTGGAATTCACTTTGTTTGATGAAAGTGGCAAGGAAAAAATCGGTGAAGCACAGGTAACTAAAGCTGGAAAAATAACCTTTGAAGGGTTACTTCATCCGGGTAAAACGTATCGCTTAAGGGAAACTAAAGCTTTACCAGGTTACTTATCATTACCGGCAGATTTTATTATTACTGTAGCCAGTGATGGCAGTATTACCGTTTCCTATAATGATACACTTTACCATTTTACTGCTATAAAAAATGAAACTGGTGAAAAAAATAATTCGATTGCATTGACTGCTTTTAATAAATCCCGTACGTCGCTTCCCAAAACTGGTGGAACAGGACGGCACAAGTTAAGTCTATTGGCACTTCTAACCATTGGCGTCGTATTAACTTTCTTTTTTTACTATCAGCCAAAAAGTAATAAAGGAGGGGAAGTATAATGAGAAAAATAGTGAATGTGCTTTTTTCAATAACGTTTCTTTTTTCTTTAGTTGGCGGTATTCTTCCCCAAAGTGTACGAGCTGAGACAAGTGAACAAATAGAGATTGTTTTGCATAAACGAATCTATCGGGATGTTCGTGCACCAGAAGATCATTTTTATGAAAATGATGGCTTAACGATTAAAGAAGATAGTAAAAAACCAGATGATCTTGCTCTAATCGAAAAAACAGTCGGTTTAAATGGTGCTAATTTTGAAGTATTTGATGCGACTAAACTTTATGATCAAACAAATTTAACACCAGAAAAGTTTGTTGCTTCATTTTCTAAAATGTCTCGTAAAGAAGCCAAGAAAATAGCAGACGAGGAAAATTTACAACACATTGGAAAAATTACCACTCAAACTGATAGCAAACTCCAAAAAGAAGGGATTGCTCGCATTCAGTTACCAAACCAAAAAGGAAAAGCCTATTTATTTATTGAGACAAAATTAAATGAAAACAAGCAATTAAATGTCGATTTAGATAAAAAAGCGGCACCGTTAATGGTGCTGTTACCCCAATATCACCCAATTAATCAAGAAGTTTTAAAAGAGATACATTTATACCCTAAAAATGTTGGTTATGTTCGTGATCCTTACTTTTTTAAATATGGGAAAACTTCAGCAAGTGATCTTACAGAAGGAAAACCGGTGGCAGGTGCAAAGTTTGTTATTTTTCAATATGACAAAAATAAGCAAAAAATTTATTTAGATATGAGTCCAGTGCATGATTTACAAAATAGTTGGGTTACTTCAAGTGATCCACTAAATGATACGCGTGTAGATAAATTTATCTCTGATCAAGACGGGCTAGTAAATACAGGTGAACGCTTCTTGCCTAGTGGTACGTATTACTTTGAAGAAGTTCAAGCAGCACCGGGATATAGTATTGATGCGGCTGCTAAGAAAGTAAAGGTGGAAATTCCTGAAGCTTGGTATGACGATGATGGAAATTTTCAACCGGTTAAGGTTAATGGTCAAGAAATGGATGAGCTTATTTCTGGTAAAGTACCTGAATCTGCCTATCAAAAAACAGAGCCACGGGTTTACAATTATCAAACAAAGACATCAGTACCGCAAAATCCTCGTCCAAATGGGCGTTTACCCCAAACACTTGGGACAATGATGCCGGCTAATTTAGTGAAAACATTGCGACAAAGGTTACCGCAAACGAATGAAGGAAAATCACTTTTGTTTGTTTTTGGTCTGGTTTTGATTTTTGCTGTCATTTCAGTTTGGAGAAAATTCATTATCCATAAGATTGGAAGATAAACCAATTATTTTATAAATACGTAAAAAATTAGGAGGAATAAAAATGAAAAAAAGTTCAAAAGTTTTGCAAATTTTAACTGCCATTCTTGTATTGATGCCACTATTCTGCTTCTTTGGTGATAAAAATTCTATCGCCGCTGAGGTAGAAAAACAAACTGTTATGCTTCATAAAAGAGAGTTTACTGCTTATCCCACAGAGGAGATTAAAAATACTGGTGAAGAAATGCCAAATTTTGATGGGGAACCTTTAGCGGGAGCTGAGTTTACAGCTTATGATATGACGCAGACTTATTGGGATAGTTACCGTGCTACAGAAGGTAGCCATACAAATAAAGAAGCGGCTGCTATTGATGCAACGCTTAAAGCAACCTTGCCAAATGAGGGTATTGTTTTTAGTTTAACGGATTCAGATGGCAAAACTGTAAAAGATTTACCAGTTGTTTCGAATAAGGAGAAGGCAGTCTATCGGTTTGTTGAAACAAAAAAACCTGCTGGAGTAGTAAGTAATAAGAGTAAAGATTTTGTTTTGGGTTTGCCTGTTCATGATGAAAAAACCAATGAAAAGCTAGCAACTGTTCATATTTATCCCAAAAATGAAGTAAAGACGCTAGATTTAGAGTTTATTAAATATGGAATTGAAGTTGGTCAAGATGCTAAAGCTTTACCAGGAGCAAAATTTAAGTTACGTAAAGTAGGTAGCGGTTATTATCAAGATGGCAATTTTCTGGCAGAAGCATCAGCTGCACAAATTCTTGAATCAAATAAAAACGGGAAAGTCTCTGTGGCAGGTTTAAATTTAGAACCTGGAACATATATCTTCTCAGAAATTGATAGTGCTGTCTCTGTTACTGGTAAACAAACAAAACAAACTGAAGAAATTTATCACTACAAAGAAGAAGATGTTGTAACAGCAACTGTTAATGACAATATGGAAATTGAATATACTTACTTTGATGCTGTTCAAGCCGAAAAAAAAGGTGATACGGCGGTCGCATATAACTATAAAACGCCTGAAGTAAATAAAGTTGCTGATGATACGACAGTTGAAGCAGGACAAAAAGTTACTTATACCATTACTACAACCGTACCAAATGATATTGAACGGTATACTACTTTTACATTAGTTGATGAATATGATGCGCGCTTAGATTTAATTTCATCTTCAGAACAAATAAAAGAGTCAATGAAAATTTCAGACAAAACAATAACAGATGTTACAGCTGAAGTTGATACTACTGGTAATCCGTTTACTATTAAATTGACGCCAAAACAGTTAGCAAAATACAAGGGCAAGACAATTACTTTTACTGTTGAGATGAAAGTCAAAGGTAGCACAAATCTAACACCACTGGAAAATAAGGTAACGTTAGAAAATGATTTTTACGATAAAGAGACGACTGAAACGGTTACAACTGGTGGCTATATTTTCCAAAAAGTGGATAGTGTCGACAAATCTGCTTTAGCCAATGCTAAATTTGTCATTACTAAAAAAGTTGATACAACTACACATTACCTAGTCTTAAATAACGAGGAAGGTAAAGAAGTTAGTGGAAATCAGGCAACAGAAGACTTAAATGTGTCTTGGACGACTACTAAAGATAAAGCGACAATCTTAGTTTCTGATCAAAATGGTGCCTTTGGTGTCTATGGTTTAGCAAAAGGCGAGTATCAATTACAAGAGATTGCGGCACCAGAAGGTTATGTTCTTTTAAAAGATGCACTTCACTTTACTGTCATTTCAGGTACCAATGAATTCAAAGAACTTGAAGCTATGGAAGTAACCAATAAACAACGGGGTGTTTTACCGTCAACCGGCGGTATGGGGATTGTAGGCTTTATCGCTGTCGGTTTACTAGGTGTAAGTGCAGCAGTGCTTTATTTTAAAAATGGACGTAAGAAATTTGAAGCATAGTGAATATTAAAAGAAAAGCCGACATTTTTGTTGGCTTTTCAGATACATAAGAAATGAGGGAGTCTAATGAAAAATATTGGTCGATTAATAGTAGATATAGTCATGATTTTAATATTATCTGTTGGACTCTTAGCTTTAATCTATCCCTTTGCCAGTGATGCAATTAATAATTTTTTAGATGAACAAATTGTTCACTATCATACACAGCAAATAAATCAACAAACTAAAGCCGCCACCCAAAAAAGAAAGATCGAACTTGAAAAAAACAAAAAATTAGCTGAAGGAGCAGGAAATCCAGGAAAAGACCCTTTTGAAAAAGAAGCGCACCCTGTAAAAGCAACACCAGATTATTATCAACAACACACTATTGCAGTGATCAATATTCCGAAAATTAATGTTAAGTTGCCAATTTTTGATCATACCAACGAACTATTTTTAAAAAAGGGAGCAGCACTTTTAGAAGGTACTTCCTATCCAACTGGTGGCAAAAGTACGCATGCTGTTGTCTCTGCTCATCGTGGTTTACCAGAGGCTAATCTTTTTACCGATTTACCGCGCCTAAAGGAAAAAGATCAATTTTTTATTGTCAGTAATGGGGAAACGTTAGCATACGAGGTTAATCAAATAGAAGTAGTGGAACCCACTGAGATTGAGACTTTAGCGATTGTTCCCAACAAAGATTATGTCACATTAGTAACGTGCACACCTTATATGATTAATAGTCACCGTTTGTTAGTCAGAGGAGAGCGTATTCCTTTTAAAAAAGCAATGACAAAAATGTTGCAAAAAAATGACCAACAACGACAAGCTAAATTTTGGTTAACGGTAGCAAGTTGTATCGTTATTAGTGTAGGGTTATTACTTTTTCTTTATTGGCGTATTTGGAACTGGCGAATTTCTAATCAAAAATATGATTTGAATTTTTGTGTTATTGACCAATACGGTATTCCAAAAGTGGGTTTAGAAGTGACACTCTTTACTGCAAATGGTAAACATCACATTACCAGAAAAGGTAAGCCAATAAAATCATTCACCACGGTTGATGGTAAATTATATATTGGGCAGCTAAAAGGTGGCTGTTATCGTGTCAAAGTTGGTTCATTAATTTTTAAAGTAAAGATAAAAAAAGTAAAGGATAAAAATTTCTATCAACAAAAGATACTAGAAAATCCAGCCAACTTTTTTGTAGAATCAGTCATTCAAAACGAATTAACTGAAAAAAAGATTGCAAAAAAATGGTTAGCTAATACAGAAAGCTAACATTAATTTTTATTATTCGTTTTAAATTAACCGTTTTTTTAATGTATTAAGCCTCTTGTAAACACGGATTATTGATGATTACAAGGGCTTTTTATTGCGAAGAAAAGCGGTTTATCATCCTTGTCATCGCTTTTTGGGGGTGTTTGTTCTACAATTAAGAAGATGTGAGAGTATGATTGAACAAACGATTTTATTATTAGTTGGTGGTGGATTAGGTGGTGTCTTAGGGGCTGTTTTGGGAATTGGTGGCGGTATTATTTTGACGCCTTTTCTAACCCTAATAATTGGTTTGGACATTAAATATGCGATTGCCGCTAGTATTATCAGCGTGATTGCTACTAGCTCGGGTGCGACGATTGCGTATTTGAAAGATGAGATGTTAAATTTACGGATTGCGATGTTTTTAGAAATTGCTACTACTATTGGCGCTATTGTTGGTGCTTTATTAACGAGCATTGTGGCACCTCAATTTTTATTTGTTTTATTTGGCAGCTTTTTATTATTCTCGGCTATCAATATGCTCAAAAAATTACGTAACCAAAAGACAGATCAAATAGCGACTAAAGGCGACGCGTTAGCTGAAAAATTAAAGTTAAATGGTTCGTATTTTGAAAAAACTACGCAACAGCAAATTGATTATCAAGTGGAAAAGGTACCAGCAGGCTTTGCCGTGATGGTCGCTGCCGGACTTGCATCAGGATTGTTAGGAATTGGAAGTGGTGTTTTTTAAGTAACTGCTATGGATACGATTATGAAAATGCCGCTAAAACCTTCCAGCGCGACGAGTAATTTAATGATGGGGGTTACGGCGGCGGCTTCAGCAATGGTTTATTTTTTTTATGGCACAATTCTACCAGAAATAGCAGCTCCTCTAGCTTTAGGTGTTTTGGCAGGTGCAATACTTGGTTCACGAATTATGCAACATATGCAGCCTAAATGGATTCGCTTAAGTTTTATTCCTGTTTTAGTAGTAATGGGATTACAAATGGTATTACGTGGTTTTGGGGTGAGTGTAGGATGAAAGAAAAACAAGAACAAACTGAAATTCAGGTAGTGGAGTTGGCGATAGGGAAAATTTTACGAATTGGGGTCGTTGTTTCTGCCGCAATTATTGCTTGTGGGCTAATCCTCCTGATAGTAAGTGGTAATAGCGGTGATTTAGGACAAACACCTAACTTTTGCACTTATCTGGCATGGGCTTATCACGTTGCAACCGGCAGCATACATTATGACTGGCATTTTTTGTTTAATTTTAACACCGGTTTTGCGAGTTGTTGTCTCTATTTATGCCTTTTTTAAAGAAAGTGATTATTTATACGTTGGTATTACCGCAATGGTTTTAATTATTTTATTAATTGGTATTTTTATTGGGTTTGTTGCGCGCTAAATAAGAAAATAATGACAAAAAGACGTGAAAAAAGCAAGTAGTAATAGTGTGAAAAAATCAGACTATACTACTTACTTTTTCATGTCTTTTTTATTTTAATGACCACTTGTAACTTTAATACCAATAATCCCCACTAATAACAAAGCAACAAATACCCAAGTTAAAGGTGCTAATTTATCGTGAAAAAAGACCACACCCACAATAATTGAACCGACTGCACCAATGCCAGTCCAAATTGGATACGACAAACTCATGGGGAGTACTTTTATTGCTTTTGATAAAAATAGAAAACTTGCAATCATCCCCAAAATGGTATAAATGGAATAGTCTAGCTTAGCAAATCCTGCGCTTGCTTTCATCATCGTGGACCAAAAAACTTCTAAAATACCTGCCAAACCTAAATAAAACCATGCCATCATTTTTATCTACCTCCTCAAATTATGGCAAATAAAAAAAGAGGGCATCATTCCTACAAAGACCTAACGGAATGATTTCCTCTTTAAGCTGCCCGGTAGCAGCGAATACTTTATTTGCCTAAAAGTGATTCTAGCACAGGTATGCTAAAAGTCAACGCTCGCGGCTTAAATGAGCAAATTTTTACTATTCTCTGACACTATTCTGACATTGTGGCATCAATGGCGGCCATTAATGCGTGACGAAAATTATTAGCCTCTAACGCTGCTACACCTCGAATAGTTGAGCCGCCAGGAGAAGTAACGCCATCTTTTAAAACGGCCGGATGCATTTTACTTTCTAATGCTAATGTTGCGGTACCTTTTAACATTTGTTCTACTAGTTCATAAGCTAAATCACGTTTTAAGCCATGTAATACCCCAGCATCCCCCAAACTTTCAATTAATATAGCAATAAAAGCTGGTGTGCAACCTGCAATGGAGCCGACGATTTTTAAACTATCTTCCGGTACTTCATAAACTGCCCCAAGAGGAGTTAAACTGTCTAAAATAAACGCTTTTACTTTAGAATCAATATCTTTTGCAAAGCTAATGCCTAATACGCCAGCTCCTACTTGAACCGGTGTGTTTGGAATTGCATGGGCAATTGGATACTCTTGACCGACTTCTTTCATCATGGCAAAGAGATTTATGCCACCTGCTACAGAAACAATCGGCACTTTTTTAGCCAATACTGGTTGCGGTAGTGATTTTAAAATAGGTAACACACTACTATTGTTTGTGGTGATGATAATGAGATCCATCCCGCTTAAATCATTTAAGTCTGTGAGAAGTTGAAAACCTAGTTCTTTTTGTAAATTTGCAGCTGTTTGGCTATGCCCACCTTTGACATAAATATTTTCAGCTGGGATTTGTTTGTCATAAAGCATTCCTTTAATTAATGCACTGCCGATTTGTCCGGCACCAAAAAACGCAATCTTCATCTTTTTTCCTCCTAATTGTAATTAAAAATTTTAGTTAAAAATTTTAGTGCAGTTGTAAATAGTGATTGAAATAATTTTTATAAGCTTTGTAACCAGCAATAATGGCACCTAAACTCGTAGTTGAAAGAAGCATAAAAGTTACCATAATCTGATATTTAATAGCATGAACCGGATCCACACCAGCAAAAATCAAACCTGACATCATGCCGGGTAAACTAACTAAGCCAACGGTTTTGGCAGAATCAATGGTTGGTTGCATCGCTGTTTTAATACTTTCTTGTAAAATAGGTAAAGACGCCAATTTAACTGGAGCACCTAGCGCTAATTTTTCAAGCACTTGTTGTCTTTGGTCGTGAAATTTTGTATACAAATTACGGTAGCATAATCCAATTGCTATCATCGCGTTACTGGCAATCATACCGCTAATAGGAATAATTTGCGAAGGAATAAATTTAATCGCACCAGCGGCAATTAAAACGCCCATCGTAAGATAAGTGCTAATAAAAATTGCCAACAATGAATCTAAATAGTTCTTATGTGGGCTAGGATTACGCTTGTGGGCATTCCAAGCGGCATTTAAAACAATGAAAAAGCTCATACAAGTGGTGAGCCAAAAATTGTTGACTTGGAATAAATATTTTAAAAGATAACCTACAATAAATAGTTGCACCACTGCACGTAAAATACTGTAGAATATATCGCGACTTAAGCCTAGTTTTTCTTTGTAACTAATCGCGACGGCCACTAAAACTAAAATAAATGCTAAAATAAGTGATTGATTATTAACGGCTAATTGGTTCATCAATGATACTCCCTTTTTCTAGCCACAAAATTTTGCTGGCGGTTTGGATTTCTTCTGGATCGTGGGTCACTTGAATAATGGTGACATTTTCTTTTTGAACAGCCTCAATTAAGTCGTGTACAATATTTTTGCTTTTTTCGTCTAACCCAGTTGTTACTTCATCTAATAATAAGATTTCAGGTAAAAACATCAAATTCCGAATTAACGCTACCCGCTGTTTTTCACCACCAGAAAGCTCAGTAATCTTTTTATTAAGATAGCTAGTTGGTAAAGCTACTAGCTCCAATAATTCTGCTGCACGTTTATCATCAAAATTTTGATTGCGCACCGTATAGGGAAAACACAAGTTGTCAAAAACAGTTGCCCCAAACAGACTAGGTTGTTGAAAGCAATAAGATACTTGTTGGCGATATTTCACAATTTCATAGTCAGATTGTTGCTTATCTTTAAAATAAACTTTTCCAGCAGTGGGGGTCAATAAGGTTGCAATTAACTTAAGTAGTGTGCTTTTACCTCCGCCAGAAGGACCGGTTAAGGTTAAAAAGTCGCCCTTTGTTAGTGCAAAAGAAATATTTTGGATGATTTTTTGTCCGGCTATTTCATATTGCACATCGGATAGACGTAGTAATGTCATAAAACTCTCCTTATATTTTTTTATCATTCAACTTTTTATTGTAAAGGAGGAATGGAAAAAATTCTAATGATGGAACTTAATTGAAAAGAAGTATCAATCACAAAATAGAGAGGGTCAAAGTAACCTTTTAACGTTATAATGAAATAACAAGTTTTTTTGAAAAGGGGTCAGAAGATGGTAGCAGTAAAAGTTGTAGTAAGTGATGTGGATGGCACGATTTTAAATTCTCAACACCAAATGAGTCAAAGATTAAAAGAAGCCATTAGAAAAATAGCAGAAAAAAATATTCCATTTGTACTAGCTTCTGCTCGTTCACCTGAAGGGATGAAACAAATTAGTCAAAAATTAGCGGTCACAAATTCGCCGCTAGCGGCTTTTAACGGCGCATTAGTGATTAGGCAAGATCAAATAATTTATAGTCAGCCAGTAGAAAAAGAAGACGTCAAAAAAATATTAGCTACTTTAAAAGTTCAATTTCCTACTATTGCTGTGAATTTGTATAGCGCAAATGAGTGGTATGTTGATCGGATGAACCAATATGTAAAATTAGAAAGTGAAATTACCCAAATAACACCTATTGTGACAGATTTAGATCTACTAGTTGATACACGACCGGTGCACAAACTATTGCTTATTGGTGCTGTGGCTGAGATTACAGCTGCAAAAGATTTCTTAGCTCAAGAAGTTACTACAAGCGCACTTTATTTATCTAAAGATAATTATTTAGAAGTGACCCATCGCACCGTTTCAAAGGAAAGTGCCTTACAAGCCATTGCGCAATATTATAATATTACCACTAAAGAAATTATGACATTTGGTGATAACTATAATGACATTCCTATGCTTGTAGCAGCTGGAGTAGGAGTAGCGATGAATAATGCTCCTCTAGAAGTAAAAAAAGTAGCTGATAGAATTACCAAATCAAATGATGAAGATGGTGTCGCTCATATTTTAGAAGAGCTGTAATGTAGGCTTGAAATGAGAGCAAACGTACCAAATTATTTTTCTAGCAATTAGTAGTAAATAGCTTGGATAAAATTTGAATGTTAACGCGATGTAAAAATTGTTTGAATAATCAGTGAATTTCGTTTACAACTGTTATTTTACATGTTATAACCTTTCAAAAGAGAGATTGAGGTGATTTCTTTGAAAAAAGAAGAAATATGTATTAATGCAGTATATGAAGCAAACGTTATTGGTTATGATGAGCGGAAAACAGTGAGAGTTGTTAATATCTTTGAACGAACTGCAACGGTAGAAATTCTAGACTGTGGACTTTTGGCATTGGCAAAAATTGGAACAATGAAGGAATCATTAAATGTCTAAATTAAAAATACGCAAGCGTTTAAAAGGTCTGTTTGTAAGAAATGACCAATCGACGCTTGCGTATTTTTTATCTAAAACGGTAATCCAAAAAAGTAACGTTAAAATTATTTTTGTGGGCTAGCTATTTATTTTTAGGAATAATGGTAATACGATATTTTTCAAAATAGCTTGCATCCCCTTTGCTTTGGGTAAAAGCAAAAATTCCCATCAGAATTGCACCAATAGTATTAGTTAATAAATCCCCCATAGTATCCATCAAAGCCGCGCGACCAATTAAATCAACACCCCCAGCCCGGTAACGTTGTAAATTCATATCCCCAATCGTATCACACAAGAATTCCCAAAATTCCCAAAAGACACCACAGACACCAGCAAATGCAAAGCCGAAAAGCAAAAAGAGCCAAGGCGAGACATCTTTACTTTGGGCTTTTTTTAAAGTGAGGATTGCAATTCCATATCCCAAAGCAGTTAAAACCATGGGGCTAATGCTGTGAAGTAACTTATCCCACCAACTGATGTAGGCAATTAAATGCAGACAAGTTCCTAAAAAGACCGAAATTAATAAAAAGAACCAATAAAAAATAACAATCATATCTGGAATTTCAATTCTTAAGAACTTGCGGCATAATTGCGGCAAGTAAATTAAAATGATACCGGCGATACATTCAACAAAGACTACCGGTGAATCTGACCGCGCCTTTGTTACCAATTCAAAAAAGTTAAACGCTAATACAAAAAGTCCAAAGGTTAAAAGTCCTAGTTGGATTTTTTTGATATTCATAAGTAAACCCTCCAACAAAAGTGTCAACAGTAACTGTTGCAATAAGTGCCAGTCTTAGTATACCAAAGATACGGAGATTACTAAATTAAGAGCCATTTGTCTTAGTCTAGCCACTCTGTTAATGTTTTTAAAACGGTTGTAACTGCAGGATCAGTTTCTTTTAGGAAATCATGTGGTAAATAATACACTGGCAGAAATTTTCCAGCACTATTTTTTCGAGCTAGTGTTTTACTGTATTGAAACGGCACTTCATTATCACTCGTACTGGCAGTACTGAATACAGGAGGTAAAGTAGTTAAATCATTTAGCGTTAATTCAAATTCTTTCTGATTGGCTGGTGTAATACCATAAAATTGCGTTAATAGCTGGTGAGAGACACCGTATAAATAAAGCAGATAGCGCTGCATAAAAGGATCGTCGAAAACAGGTGTTTTTTGATTAATGCCTTGAATCATTTCTTCAGTTATTCCTTCTGAAGTTAGCTTACGGGGAAGCGTAATAAATTTTAAATCATAGTAACCATAGAAATTGATTAATTGATGAGGAAGGACTTGTCTTTCTTTTTGTAACCATTTCGTCAATAAAAGCATCAGGTAACTACCAGCAGAACGACCACAAAAGCTAAAAGGCGCACCTTGAATAATCGTATTTTCTATTTCATACCAAGTCTGTTTTAATTGAGTAAAAATTTCTGATAAGCTGCTATTTGGTGCCAATAAGTAATCAAAACTGATCACTGTGTACCCGCGTTCTAAAAAAGTACGAAGCAGATTTTCAGATAAATCAGCCTTACTGCCGTAGACTAAACCGCCGCCATGAAAATAAAGAATATAGCGGGGCGCCATTTTAGTCAGAGGTAGGTAAATGGTCGCTTCACCACCGCTGGTTAAGTGAACTTGTTTTTTCATTTTGTTTCCTCCGTAGTTTTAAATAGATAATCATGAAATTAAATTAGATAGCTAAAAAGTTGAGTTGCACTCAATTCGTTCTAGGAAAAGAATTATAAAAAGGGCATATAAGAACATAATTCCATCATACAGCAGATAAATTTATTGGGATAGAATTTTACTTTTAAAAGTGTGGCATCTTTTCTCTATTTCACGATGTTGGTATTTTAATTTTCTTGTGCTACTATAAGAAAATACGTAAAGCAGGGTTTTAAACTGATTTTGAAGGGAAGAATAAAATGGCTGTATTCTTTTATACTGATCGTGGGAATAATCAAAATGAAGATTTTGTCTATGGTAATGATACATTTGGTTTTATCTTAGATGGTGCTAGTGGCCTAGGGGAAAATTATTTAGTAGGGAATAGTGATGCACAAGTTTTTAGTCATTTTATTGGTAGTCAGTTGATTACACTTCTTGCTAATGAAAAAATGGCGACGAATCGGGCGTTAATGCAAGCAGTGACTAAATTTGCTCAGAAATACCGCAAAGAGTTAGGTAGATTAACTCCAGACTTATGGCCGAGTGCTACTTTTAGCTGCTATCGTAAAATCGGCGATGAGATGGAATTTAGCTGGTTAGGTGATTCACCAATAACTGCTTTTTTGAGCCAACAGATGCGCACCTTTTATGACCGAACAGTGCCACAAAATGATCAACGAATTGTGACGACTTTTCATCAGCTCTTAAAAAAAGGTGAAGTAATTGACGTGGCAAAAGAAGCAGTCAAAGAAGATTTAATTAAAAATCGTCAGATGAAAAATACACCGAATGGTTATGCTATTTTAGATCCATCACCAATTGGGATTGCACGTTTATCACAAAAAAAACTACCCCTTGTCCAGGTAGAAAAAATTGTCATTACAAGTGATGGTTTTTATCGGTTAGTGGATACGTTTAACGAGTGTACCCCACATCAATTAGGTCAATTTAAAGATTATAGTATGCTGGTTTCTGCTTGTGATCATCTTCGCCAGCTAGAAAGAGAAGATGATCAATTACTAACTTATCCGCGTTTTAAGCAAAGTGACGATGCGAGTATTCTTGTGTGGCAAAAATAAAAGACGGTGTGACAGGAATCTTGTCACACCGCTTTTTTAGTAGAACTAGTGTAAAGAAGAAATAGATGACATCAATAATAAATCTTTTTTAAATATTAGCTTGATACTCGTAAAATGAAGCAAACTGTTCAATAGCTTTGTTAGGCGTTTTTCACGATTTTTTGAATTTGATCATCTAAACTACGAATAACAGCTGCAGGATTATCTTTAAAATTTTTACTAAAAGAGTTTTCAGTTGCACTAACAGTGCCAACTTCTTGATTCATGATATCGTAGATAACTAAACTTTCATCTTCTTTGCGCCATTTTACTTTCCAATAAGGACCTTCTAAAGCGCCGTTTAATATATCTTGAGCGTTGTCTAAAACGGCTTGTTTAATAACGATTTCTTCGGTAGTTTCAATTCCTCTGTTTTTATCTTCAGTTAATTTTTCAGCAACTTCATTCATATTAGTGGGAACAAGTACGGACATCTCACATTCCTCCTTTTTTTCTATTATAGCTTTATTTGTAAAATGTTGGTAAAAATTGTTTTTTATCAGAACGATTGTTTTTATTTCACAAAATTGAAGAGAAGGTCTACTCTTTAAATAGAAATGAAATGTAAGTAAACAAAGAAGGGATGAATAAAATGAGTAAGCACAGTGAATGTACGACGATTTTAGTAGGGAAAAAAGCTTCCATTGATGGCTCTACAATGATTGCACGTAACGAAGATGGTGAAGCACCATTAAATCCGAAAAATTTTATCGTAGTCAACCCGTCAGAGCAAAAACAAGATTATAAGGCTGTCATCAGTGGTGTAGAAATAAAATTACCAGCTAATCCTTTGTGCTATACGGCGACACCTGATGTTTCGCCTAAAATTGGCATTTGGGGTGAGTCAGGTATTAATAGTGCCAATGTGGCGATGTCTGCTACAGAAACGATTACCAGTAACTCTCGCATTTTAGGAATTGATCCCTATGTTGAAGGTGGAATTGGTGAAGAGGACATGTTAACAATTGTCTTACCTTACATTAAAAGTGCAAAAGAAGGGGTAGAACGTCTTGGGGCACTGCTGGAAGAGTTTGGTACTTATGAACCCAACGGCATCGCTTTTTCTGATAATGAAGAAATTTGGTGGCTTGAAACAATTGGAGGTCATCATTGGGCAGCTGTGCGCATTCCAGATGATGCTTATGTAGTTGCACCAAATCGTATGAATATTACTGATTTTGATTTTGAGTCCCCAGATACAATGTGCTCATCAGATTTAAAAGAATTGATTGATGAAAATCATTTGAATCCGGATTATGATGGCTACAATTTGCGGCATATATTTGGTAGCGCAACAGTTAAAGATAACCAATACAATAATCCTCGTGCTTGGTATATTCAACGTTTCTTTACCCCTGAGGTAGAACAATCGCCTTTTGATCAAAATTTACCGTTCATTTGTAAAGCGAATCGTTTAATTAGTATTGAAGATGTGAAGTGGGCGCTTAGTTCTCATTATGAAGAAACGGTGTATGACTGTTATGGTGATGGTACTGATGCACAAAAACGTCAGCTACGTCCAGTAGGAATTAATCGTAATCAAGAAGTTCATATTTTGCAATTACGCAATGATGTTGCAAAAGAAATTGCAGGAATCCACTGGCTCGCCTTTGGTCCTAATACTTTTAACACAGTGGTGCCGTTTTATGCCAATGTTACAGATACTCCTGCTTTTTATAAAGAAGTTAGCGAAGAATTTGGCTTGGATAACATGTACTGGTTAAGTGGACTTATCGCGGTTTTAGGGGATACGAATTATAATTTGTATTCCGATGTCAGAGATGACTATGTTCAAGCAAGTGTCGCTGCTTTTCGCCAAATTCAACGGCAAAGTGATCAAGCGGCATCAAGTCAAACTAATCTTTCCCATTATTTGGCTTCAGTAAATGAGGAATATGCAAAAGTAGCTAAAGAAATGACCACAAAGTTATTAGGGCAAATGGTAATGTTAGGAGCACCTCAAATGAAGCTACGCTTTAATTTAGGCGATTAAAAATTGTTTAACTAAGTATTAAGTAAATAAGCAAAGTTACAGGTAGTTATTTAGCTATTAAAGAATAAAATGAAGTTTTTAAGATGGTGTTTTTATTTTCAAAAACTTTATCTAAAAAAACAGCCACTGCGCGCCGAAGTGAGCAAAATTAGATTTTCAGTCTAATTTTCACCCCACTTCAAGGCTTAATGTAGTGGCTGTTTTTAGTGCTTATTTTAGTTGTGTTAGTGCTTTTTGTGGCACTGTCTTCTCGTTAACTTCTTCCCACTGGGTGACTTCTTCTTTTTTAGAATTATAGGTCACTTTTAAGTAGGCATTTTTTCGTAAGGGACGTTCTTTATTGGCTCTAAATGATAATTCTTTGCTGTTACCCTTATCATCGTAGCCGGTGAGTTGATATTCATAATCCAAATATTCTTGACCGCTATCATCTTTTAACGTTACTTGTTTACCATCGGTTGTGATCTGGACGTAATAAGTGTCTCCACCCATTTCAGTATTTTCAATAAATTTAAATAATCCAAAGGCTGCAGCAATGATTACTACTAAGCCAATTAATAGTTTTTTCACGTGTTTCACCATCCTAGTTCCTTTATACTCTTATCTTAAAGCTATTTTAAAAAAGGTGCCATTGTTTTAACTTGCGTTAGACTTACAATTTTGCAATGATTCTTTTGACAAAAAAAAGCCTTAAAAAGGCTCGAGTAATAAGAAAACTTCATATAAAAATTGGCCTATAGGATACGGCTAAAGGACAAAATAAAAATTGGGGCGGAAACAATGGGGAGAAAGTTTCCGCCTAATGGAAAATTAAGGTTATCGGGGAATATCCTTTATTTCTAGTTCCATATTTTACACTTATTTCTACAATTATTAAATTTTAGCTGTAGGAAAACAGAAAAATATTTTTAGTTTAAGTTATTTTTAAATCAGAAAATTGTTGTTAGAAAAGGATTGAATGATAAATAAGTGTTTTTCTTCATTTTTTTTTAGATTTTAGAATTTTTTGATAACAAATAAATTTTAGTTAGGGGAAGAATAATAATTTGAGCAATCGGTTGCTGTAGTATTGATAATTTTTATTCAAATTTGAAACTTATAAATATTTTTATCAAATTATCCAAGCATTTTCACTGTTTTATCTGATTTTCTTATAAAAGGATATGTCTGCAATCGATTGCGTAGTTTCGTTGAAAAGCATTTTCTTTTATGCCATAATGAGATTGAAATGATAGTAAAATAAAGAAAGCGTAACAATAAAAAAGAAAAGGTGTGATGAAATGAACACAGCAGCAATTGCCCACCGTCCAGATAGTGAGTTTGCCTATCTTTATCAAAAAGATATCATGCATATTCGTTTAAAAACGGCGAAAAATGATGTCGCAAATGTAGAATTAATTCATGGTGATACTTATACATTAGCAGAAGAGAAGTGGTACCAACATCCTTTAAAAATGGAAAAGTATCTGAGCACGGCTGTTCATGATTACTGGGTAGTGGCAACGAGTGAGCCTTTTAAACGAATGGCCTATGCTTTTCGGGTAGTAGGTGAAGATGGCACAGAAGTATTTTATGGCGATCATGGTTGTTTTCCTTTTGACAAACAACATTTAGAAATGCCCAATAATTATTTTAGAATGCCTTATTTTCATGAAATCGATCGTTTTAAAGCGCCGGCTTGGGTGAAAAATACAGTTTGGTATCAAATTTTTCCAGAGCGTTTTGCAAATGGCGATAAAACAAACGATCCCAAAGGTACATTTCCGTGGGGGAGTAAAGCACCTGATCGCCAAGATTTTTTTGGTGGTGATTTACAAGGTGTCTTAGATCATCTCGATCATTTTACAGAGCTGGGAATTAATGGTCTGTACTTTTGCCCAATTTTTAAAGCCTATTCCAATCATAAATACGATACGATTGATTATTTTGAAATTGATCCTGATTTTGGGGATAAGGCGTTATTCAAAAAACTCGTAGACGAATGTCACAAACGCGGAATTAAAGTCATGTTGGATGCTGTTTTTAATCATATGGGGGATACTTCACCCCAATGGCAAGATGTCATTAAAAATGGCGCGGACTCAAAATATTCGGATTGGTTTCACGTCAATTCATTTCCAGTTAGTTATACAGAAGGAAAAGATTTTGAAAATGCAACGGATATTACCTATGATGTTTTTGCTTTTACCCCGCATATGCCAAAACTCAATACAGCTAATCCTGAGGTCAAGGAATATTTATTAAGTATTGCGGCTTATTGGATTGAAGAATTTGATATTGATGCGTGGCGCTTGGATGTTGCTAATGAAGTAGATCATACTTTTTGGAAAGAATTTCGTGAAGTTTGTGACGCGATAAAAGATGACTTTTATATTTTAGGGGAAATTTGGCATTCTGCCCAAAGCTGGTTAAATGGGGATGAGTTCACGGCGGTAATGAATTATGCTTATACTGATGCAATCGTAGGCGCATTTGTTAAAAAAGAAATCAGTTTGGAAAAAATGGTCTCAGAAATTAACCGCCATTTAATGATGTATCGGGAACAAACAAATGCGATGCAATTTAATGTTTTAGATTCTCATGATACTCCCCGGATTTTAACTGAAGCTAACGAAGATAAAGATTTAATGAAACAAGTTGAAGCCTTTACGTATCTACAGCCAGGGTCGCCTTGTATTTACTATGGTGATGAGTTTGCTATGACAGGCGAGATGGACCCTGATTGTCGTAAATGTATGGTGTGGCAAAAAGAAGAACAAGATCGTGATATGTTTGACTTCTTTAAAAAATTGGTTAGTTTTAGGCGGGAGCATGCGGCCGTTTTAGCCGATGGAAAAATGATTTGGGAAACAGTTAATTTAGCAAATGAACAAATCGTCTTAAGCCGTAAATTAGATGATGAAATAATTTGTGGTCATTTTAACTTAGGAACAACTAAAAATGTATTTGAGAAAAACGGAACGATTCTTTTAGGGCATGGTTTTGAAGAAACAGCTGGGCAGATAATGATTGCGCCAAAAGGTTTTGTTATAACCAAAGCGTAGAAAAAGGGTGAAAGAAATGGAAAAACACTGGTGGCAAGAAGTAGTAGTGTATCAAATTTATCCTCGCAGTTTTAAAGATAGTAATGGCGATGGAATTGGTGATCTTGGTGGTATTATTGAAAAACTGGATTATTTAAAAGAGTTGGGAATTGGTGCAATTTGGTTATCACCGGTTTATGCTTCTCCAAATGATGATAACGGGTATGATATTTCAGATTATGAAAAAATCATGACTGAATTCGGTACGATGGCAGATATGGATCACCTGATTGCAGCGGCCAATCAGCGCAATATTAAAATTATCATGGATTTAGTCGTCAATCACACATCTGATGAACACCAATGGTTTGTTGAGGCTAAAAAAGGACGTGACAATTTATATCGCGATTATTACATTTGGGCAGATCCAAAATCTGACGGTAGCGCTCCAAATGAATTGCTATCGACGTTTTCTGGCAGTGCTTGGGAGTTTGATGAAGCCAGCGGACAGTATTATTTACATCTATTTTCAAAAAAACAACCGGATTTAAATTGGGCCAATGAACAGGTTCGACAATCCGTTTATGACATGATGAACTTTTGGATTGCTAAAGGAATTGGCGGTTTCCGGATGGATGTTATCGATTTGATTGGTAAAGTTCCCATGGAAATGATTACGGGAAATGGGCCGAAGCTGCACGATTATTTACAAGAAATGAATCAAGCGACATTTTTTAAACACGATCTTTTGACGGTCGGTGAAACGTGGGGCGCGACACCAGAAATCGCCAAATTATATTCTAATCCTAAACGTAATGAATTGAGTATGGTTTTTCAATTTGAACACGTTGGTTTAGATGAACAGCCCCAAAAAAGTAAATGGGATTTACGCCCATTGGTAGTTGCCGAATTAAAAGCGGTTTTTGAAAAGTGGCAAACAGAATTAGGTAATGAGGGTTGGAACTCACTATTTTGGAATAACCATGACTTGCCACGGATTATTTCTCGTTGGGGCGATGAAAAAAATTATCGTGTGAAAAGTGGTAAATTATTGGCTATTTTATTACATCTTTTAAAGGGAACACCTTATATTTATCAAGGAGAAGAGATTGGCATGACCAATCGATCGGTGACTGCAATTGAAGAAGTGGATGATATTGAAAGTATCAATATGTATCATGAACGCCTCGCACAAGGCTATGACCCTAAAGAAATTATTCAATCGATTAATGTCAAAGGTCGGGATAATGCTCGTACGCCGATGCAGTGGGATGACAGTGAAAATGCTGGCTTTACCACCGGTACTCCTTGGCTTTTTGTCAATGAAAATTATCAAAAGATAAATGTAGCCCAAGCCTTAGCGGATAAAGATTCGCTATTTTATACGTATCAAAAGTTAATTCAGTTGCGCAAAAATAATCCAATCGTTGTTTGGGGAGATTTTCAATTAATTGAAACGGCCCCTGAAGTTTTTGCGTATAAACGCCATTATGAAGGCAAGACTTGGTTAGTGGTAACAAATTTTTCTGGCAATGAAAATAAATTTGATTACGATGGATTGATAAAAGAGATCATTATTACTAATGGCATCTTACCACAAGATTTGAAAAATCTTACTTTAGCTCCCTGGGATGCTTTTGTTGTGGAAGTTGAAAAATCATGACGAGTTGGTGGCAAAATGCAGTCGGTTATCAAATCTATCCCCGTAGCTTTTTTGATAGTAATGGCGATGGAATTGGGGATATTAAAGGAATTATTGAAAAATTACCTTATTTAAAAGAGTTGGGTGTCGATTTTATTTGGCTCAATCCAATGTATAAATCCCCTAACGTTGATAATGGTTATGATATTTCAGATTACCAAGATATTTCAGCTGAGTTTGGCAATATGGCCGATTTTAAGACGCTTTTACAGGCGACGCATCAAATCGGTTTAAAACTTATTTTGGATTTAGTGGTAAATCATACCAGTGATCAACACCCGTGGTTTGTTGAAGCTAAAAAAGGCAAAGATAATCCTTATCGCAATTATTATCACTGGCAAGATGCAACAGAAACTAAATTACCAAATAATTGGCAAAGTTTTTTTGGAGGATCTACTTGGACCTTTGATGAAAAAAGTTCACAGGCTTATTTTCATGTTTTTGCCCCAGAACAACCAGATTTAAATTGGAAAAATGAAGCTGTTAGAAATGAAATTTATCAAATGATTCGTTTTTGGCTTGATATGGGAATTGACGGCTTTCGTTTAGATGCGATTAGTCATATTCAAAAAGAACCTTGGGATTTTCAAATCAAAACAAATCCGTGGGCACCATTTATGAATGTTGCAGGTATTGACGATTACATGAAAGATTTACAACAAATTTTTAATGAATATGATGTCATGACTGTTGGTGAAGCTAGCGGTGTTTCTAGTAAAAAAGCAGTGAATTGGACGGATAAAGACGGCTATTTGGATATGATTTTTGAACTTGAACATAATGTGCGGATGGGAAAACCTGGGAAAGAGCGGATTAACTTACTAGGCTTTAAAAAGGTTATCGCTCGTTGGCAAAAAGATTTAGAACCAAAAGGCTGGAATGCGCTTTATATTGAAAATCACGATAATCCTCGTTTTAATTCTATTTTAGGAAATGAAACGAGTAAGTCTGCTAAAGCACTGGCGTTAATGTATTTATTTTTACGGGGAACGCCCTTTATTTATCAGGGACAAGAGCTTGGCATGACCAATTATCCTTTTAAAGCTATTAGTGAGATTAATGCCAAAGATACGTTGTCTTATTATAAACGCTTATTAGCTGAAAAAAGTGAGGACGAAGCACTAAAACTTGCTACCGCTTGGACAAGAGATCATGCACGTACACCGATGCAGTGGGATACTAAAAAAAATAGTGGTTTTACCACAGGGCGCCCTTGGCTTAAAGTGAACCCTAATTATGAAAAGATAAATGTCGCTACTGAAGATAAAGATCCTGAATCGGTTTTAAATTTTTATCGACAGTTGATTGCACTACGCAAAAAAGAACAGACTTTTATAACGGGCACGTTTACTTTATTGGCGGCAAAAGATTCTGATATCTTTGCTTATATGAGAACAGGGAAAAAACAATTTTTAATTGTCACCAATATTAGTCAAAAGGTGCGCAAATTCACATTGCCTAAAAAAGTTTGGCAAAAAAATTGGCAGCTTGTGATTGCAAATGATCAAAATGCACCGCAAACAGTTTCTCAAAATATGCAATTAAATCCCTATGATGCTTGGCTATTTGAACAAAACTAAGGAGCAATTAACTTGTTTGTTTTAGATAATAAGAGTAGCGCAAAACAAACTTATGAATTGATATAGCATAATCATGTGCTTTATTTTGTCTAATATTTACAATTTTGCTAAACTGAAGTCTATAAGTTGAAAGAAAGAGATAGGAGCAAATAATGGCGACAAAATGGCAAAAAAAAGATTTATGGGCTTTGTTCATCATACCGTTGGAACTTTTAATAGGAAATAATTTGATTCATATTTCTTATTTTAAGGATAATCCGTTATATCTTTTAATTGGTAGTGTGGGCATTAATTTAGTGGCTTTTTCAATTCTAATTTTTTTCTACAAAAAAGATTTGAAAGAGCAGTGGACGCAGTATCGCCAACGTTTGTGGTTAAACTTATTGTTGGCAGTTGTTTTAGTAGTTGCAAGTCATCTCTTGATTCAATTTGTCAGAGGGGCTATACCGGAAAATTTATTAAAAATTTCAACTGACGCTTCTGATGCAGCAGTATCAGAAAGTAGTTTTAGTGGCAATGTCCAACTTGTGGCGCTCTTTTTAGCCGCGATTCCCTCTTTTATAGCGCCTTTTTCAGAAGAACTCATATTCCGCTATCTATTAGTTGGCAAAGCCCCTAACAATTTGGTGAGAATTGTGATGTTATTTGTTCAAGCTGTTTTATTTGGTTTGATTCATTATGCTAATTTTAACGGTAACATCTATGCAACGATTCCATATATGGCAGTAGGATTTTTCTTTGGTCTTATCTACATGGTTTATCGGAATATTTGGGGATCTTTGATTGTCCATTGGATTTTCAATACCGTTAATCAGATGTTGCCAACGTTATTCATTATCATTTTGACATTACTCGGAATTGCAAAGTAATCAAATGCGCGATTAAACGGATAAAAATTGCAAATTTAGTAGTCTTATAAGTGGAAAGTTTAGGCAGTGTGACAAAAGTCTTGTCACACTGTCTTTTTTCCGAATAAACGGTTGATAGCAGCTGTTTTTATTACAAGCTCTTTTTTTTACAAAATGTTTAAAGAAGTATTTTAAGCAATTATGAATTAAATAAGAAGGCATGCTAATCATTTAACGTCAATAAATGTTTTCTTAAAAGCGGATCAGAAGCATATAGATACAGACCAAATTTTCCCCGTTTTAATAAAATATTAACTGAGTTCATGACGATAGCATCTTTTGCTTTAGCTAGCGTGGGAATATCATTTCTATTTTTAAAAGCTTCGTGATCTTCGTAAAGACTACTGTCAACATAGATTTTGTCTTTTTTTTCATCGTATTTAATGCTCGGACCTAAAATAACACCAGCATAATTTAAATCAAATCCTTGTATGGTATAAATGGAGCCGACTTCCTGAATGGTTTCTGGGCGCTCTGCCCAAGGACGGTCGGTAAAATTAATTTTATCCCAAGGCAACTTTAATTGCCCAGCTGTCACAAACCACGTCTTTCCATCTAAAACGGTAAAAGGAAAATCAGCGGTGGCTAACAGGCGGGATAGTCCGAAAGCCTTATTTTTTTCCTGTATTTTTTCATACATTGGTAAGCCATCGGCAAAAAATTCTAACTCAAAATTGGCAGTTTGGGGTCTTTTTAACAGTTGCCCTTTTGTAAAAGCATCAATCCAAGCGGTTATCGCTTTATTTTGGACACGATACTGTTTATCCAAGTGATAATATTCGGTAGGGTGACCAGTTAATAACGCTTTTAGCCAATCATTTTGCCAGTAACTTTTGAGTTTCACCACTTGCTGCGGATCAAAAACAAAAATCACCACTTTAGCTAACTGCATAATTTCAGCTAATTGATTTTGTTGTTTAAAATTATTAAAGGGATCCTCTTTAGTTAATAACAAATGGCCCTCATCAATCATCACAATATCGGCTTGTTGGTGATTTTTTTTATAACGGTTAATAAAAGGAGTTGGTTTCATAAAATCTTTTTTATAAAGGTGGCTTGTTTTTGTCGCCAGTTCTTTATAAATTTTTAGCATCTCATTGTGATTAACCAATAATTTATTGTCAAAGCCAGAAAAAGGAGTATCTTTTTGACGGGCTAACGTTTGTAATTTTTCAAAAGCACTAGCTAAAACAATGCTTTTACCCGCACCAGCGTCGCCACTTAAAACAAAGATGGCGGACTTTTTGGCCGTCTTATTTTCGGCACTGAACTTTAAAATTGCTTCTATCACTTTTTGTTGTGAGGGATCTAATTGGGCCGTTTTAGGCAGAATAAAACTACTCGTAAATGTTTCCATTGTCTTCACTTCCTAAACATTATTGTAGAAAAAATCTTCTTATTTGTAGAATATTTTGATTTAAGGCGTTATCATTTTCCCTTGTGTCTGGGATTCTTTATAATAAAAGGAGAAATTTCATTTTGATGAAAAGAGGAGATAAAATGGCAGAAGAGAAAAATCATGGAATGATGGCTGTTATTGCCGCTTTAGTTGCCAATATTTTAGTCGCCATTAGTAAATTTATTGGCTATATGTTGAGTGGTAGTGCTGCTATGTTAAACGAAAGTATTCATAGTGTGGTGGATTGTAGTAATCAAGCACTCTTGTTGATCGGTGATAAGCGGTCGACAAGACCGATTAGTGAATTGCATCAATTTGGTGAAGGTCGGGCCAAATACTTTTTTAGTACGATCGTAGCAACCATGCTCTTTTTTGGTGGTGGTGCGCTTGGCGTAATGGAAGCTTTAGAAAAACTTTTTCATCCCGCCCATGAAGTTGGTAATCAGTGGCTTATAATTGTAATTTTACTTTTTGGTATGGTAGTAGAAGGTAGCTCATTACGCATTGCTTTTAAAGAGATTAAAGAACTAAATACAGAAAAACTCCCACTGTTTCGTTTTTTACGAGAAAGTCGCCACAGTGAAATTTTAATTATTTTTACCGAAGATTTTTGTGCGGTGATTGGTTTATTACTTGCTTTAGCTGGAACGATTTTAACGATGGTGACAGGTAATGCGGTTTTTGATGCCTTGAGTGGGTTATTAATTGGACTTTTACTAATGTTTGCGGCCATCTTTTTAGCCCGTGAGTTTTATAGCTTAATTATAGGGGAAAGTGTAACGGCTGGTGATTTAAAAAAAATTAAAGCAGCTTTTAATCGCAAAGAAGTAAAACGGTTGATTGATATTAAAACGGTCCACTTAGGGCCAACTGAAATTATGATTGCGGCTAAAATTGATATTGTCGATGAAGATGAAGCCCACAGTTATACGGTGGTAAACGATATTGAACGCGATATTCGCCATAGTTTACCGGATAAGAAAGCTTATATTTACATTGAAACAGATGAATATGATCCTAACTATGTCAGAAAATAAGGGTGGATTGGATAAATTTTGGCTAAAACTAGCATAAACGCGTCTTGTTTGCTACAATGAAAAAGAATTTTATAACAAGAAAGAAGGATTTAAACAATGATTGCAGCAAGTGACTTACGGGCAGGAATGACATTTGTCCAAGACGGTAAATTGATTAAAGTTTTAGATGCTAGTCATCATAAACCAGGTAAAGGAAATACAGTAATGCGTATGAAACTTCGTGATGTGAGAAGTGGCGCGACTTATGATACTACTTTACGTCCAGATGAAAAATTTGAAAAAGCGCACATTGATACAAAACCGGTACAATATTTATATACAATGGATGATACAGCCTTTTTCATGGATTTAGAAACGTATGAACAATATGAAATTCCAGTCGAAACAATTGAAGAAGAGATGAAATATTTACTAGAAAACATGGAAGTGAAAATCCAATTCTTCGGTTCAGAAGTTATTGGTGTTCAACTACCAACAACAGTCGTTTTAGTTGTAACTGAAACACAACCTTCAATTAAAGGAGCGACTGTAACGGGCTCTGGTAAACCTGCGACAATGGAAACAGGTTTAGTTGTGAACGTTCCAGATTTCATTGAAGCTGGTGAAAGTTTAGAAATCAATACAGCTGAAGGTACTTACATTAAGCGTGCCAAATAATTAAATTTAAAAACCAAGAGTTGTACCTTTCACTCTTGGTTTTTTTGTGCTACTTTTTTGATAAGAAATTTTTACAAAAGGAGGCGTTGAAATGGACTATTTGATTGTAGCTTTTTTTGCCTTTTTTGGTGGTAATGCCCGCTATTTACTAGGCGTGAATTTACCAGTAGTAAATGGTTTTCCGTTGGGGACGTTAGCTGCTAATTTATTAGGGTGTTTTTTATTTAGTTGGCTGGTTAAACATATTATGGCAGATAAAGATGTAAATGGTCGGCTCATTCTCGGGGTTGGAACCGGTTTTTTTGGCGCTTTTACCACGTTTTCTTCTTTTGCATTAGAGACAGTGAAACTATTTGAAACCAATATCTTCTTGGGATTTATTTATCTTATTTTGTCGATTGGCGGCGGACTTTTTGCAGCTTATCTAGGAGAAAAATTTTGGCGACCTAAAGCAAACAAGGAGGATTTTAAATGAATCTATTACTTGTTGGTTTTGGAGCAGCTTTAGGTGCAATGGTACGTTTTGCGATTAATCGTTTTTTTGAAAAGCGGCCTCATCCTTATCCTTGGGCTACTCAAATTATAAATTTAACCGGTGCTTTTCTTTTAGGCATATTTTCTGGTTTGAACTTAGGGAATGCTCTTTATTTATTTTTAGGAACTGGAATGATGGGGGGCTATACGACTTTTTCAACGTTTAACTTTGAAATGTTAACGTTATATCAAACAAAACGAAAACTTTTTTATTACTATTTTGCTCTTTCTTATGGTGGCGGCCTCTTGTTAAGTTTTCTTGGCGTTGCACTGGGGAGTTTTTTAGCAAAATAAAAAGAACCAAGGCATACGTCTTTTCGCTTTATGATTTTCAGCGAATTGGTATTCTTTGGTTCCTTTTTTTATTTCATTATTTGATAGACGTCTTTTGAAATTTTGGAGATGACTTCATAACCTGTTCCTTGGGTCATTACGCTAATAACATAAGGCTCTTTGGTGTAAACAATTCCACAGTCATGAGCATAACCGCCTAAATCACCAATTTTATGAGCGACGCGAACGGGTAGATATTTGGGTAAACGTTGTTGGTCATAGGTGGTATGGGATAAATAAGTTAAAACTTTGCCTCCTTCAAAATACATTGCTTTTAACAACTGACTATTTTCTTTAGCATTAATGATACTAAAACGGCTCCATTTACGCCCAATAATACGACTAATTTCATTTTTCATCTTTTGATCGTATTTATTGGCACCATAATAACCTAAAAAATTGGCGCCTTGATTATCGGAATACTTACAGGTCCAGTTCATGATTGTATCTATGGAGTAATAATTACCATAGCGTTTGGATTGCAATATTCCCGCGCCACCACGCATATAAGATAGTGACATTTTATTAATGGCATCTGTATATCGATATTTTTTATAAGGATTGATTTTTTTAGCATTGATCTGTTTTTGGGTATAGTATAAAACCGGTAGTTTTCCAGTGCTGGCGGCATGGAAATTTCTATTGCCATTTATTTGTGCTGTGCTGCCATCAGTTAGGCTCATCACATGGATCCCTACATTTTTATTTTTATATTTTTTATTGAGTAATTGTTGGACTTTTTTCAATTTTGCTGCTTTTGAAGTAGCTTGTTTAGTGGCACCGGCGTTAATATAACCTTGCCATTTACCCGCTTTATTATAAAGGGTGAGGTAACGAGAGCCGTTGGCATGTTGATAATAGCCACGAGCTATATACAAATTCCCCATTAAATTTTGGCTTGTATTTTTCTTTTTCCATTGGAAGTTTTGCCAAAGTGGCTGATTTTTATTGGTTAAAATAACGGTTTTACCCCATTTTTGATAAATACCTTGCGCTCCTAGGGCGACTTTTACAGCGGCACTATTCAAATAGCCTTGCCATTTTCCTTTTTGATCGTAAAGGGTGTAGTAAGTAGCACCATTTGCATGGCGATAAAGCCCTCTAGCTCGGTAAGTTTTACCATAAACATTTTTTGTTTTATTGCGATAGCGCCACGCAAAGTTTTGGTGAATTTGATAATTTTTATTTGTAATCGTAACGTATTTACCAAAGGATTGATAAATACCTTGACGACCTGGAGCAGTAGTGAAAGCTTTAATATTAGCAAAACCAATCCGAACGTGCTTGCCATTTTTTGTTTGATAAAGACTGTAATAGTCATTGCCGTCGACGTGATGATACAATTCTTTGACTAAAAAAGTTTGTTTATCATATTTTTTTGTCGTTAGTGTTGAATTAGCAGTGAGTGACTGAAATAAAGGATAATTTGCCTTAGTTACGGTCACGTATTTTTGTTGTTTTTCTGCTAAACCGAAAATTGTTGTGGTAGTAGTATCAGCTGACTTTATGTAACCGATAAATTTTCCTTGGCCATTATAAAGATCAAGATAGTTTTCTCCGTTGACATGGCGATAGAGATTACGACTTTGCCAAGTGCGTTTTTTAAGTGTAGCGCTATTTTGCGCTACTTGTAAGTTAATATCTTGCCAATAAGTGTTACTAGTAGTCTTTACACTAACGTATTGCACCTGGCTAGTAGGAATACCGAAAGGGCTGTCACTTAAAGACCACTCAAAGTGCGAACATAAAAAATTGTTTGCCCTTTTAATTTATAGTATTCTGTTCCATCAGTGGTGAGAATTTTACTTAAAACTTGAAAAGTTTGATTGTAATGAGGCGTTGTTGTTGTAACTGCGGCACTGGCTAAATCTTCCCAAACCGGCTGCTCTTTTTTTGTAATAGTGAAATACGGATGACTAGCATTTGTTTCTTTAGCAACTTGCGAGGATGTAACAGTCTTTCTTTGTGATTGTGGTGCTGTCGTGGTGGTACTTGCTGGTAGTTCTTTGCTTGTTTGTGATGTGTTTGTAGTGGACGATGATATACTACTTTGACTTTGTCCACTTTCACTTGTCGCAAAAACAGGTGGAGAAGCTACCAATAACCAACCTAGGCCAACCAAAGCCATTCCCAATTTTTTCATTTTGTTCCTCCTTTTGTTTCCGTTTTCAATTTAATGGTATCACAAAAAAGATCTCTTTGGAAAAGAGACCTCATAGCGGCTTTAGCGGATTTGATTTTTTGCTTGCTGCTGTTTTAAATAGCGTTCTTTTTGGGGCCGGCTTAATTTTTTAAAGGCAGCTTCTGCTTTGGTGGCACTACTGCGATCCAAAAAAACTTCCGCATGAATCATTTTAAGTGGTCGTCTTTTTTTTAGGCGCGTGTATTTAGCGCCAACACCGTCGTTGTGCTCTTTTAAACGGCGGGCTAAATCAGTTGTATAGCCACCATAAAAGGTATTATCATGACACAAAAGAACATAAAAATAATGGTTACTCGCCATACAGCATCGCCTTTAAAGCAGGGGTATATTCGTTGTTTTTTGAATAGACTGTTAGCGGTGGTAAAATTTTTAAGCCAGCTTTTTTACCATCTTTGATTCCTTCTACTAGCACAATATTAGCGTCTTTACCTTCTTTAGGATAAACAAATTGCACGCGTTTAGGGGCGATGCGGTAATGTTGCATCAACTCTAAAATTTCTAAAAAACGATCAGGTCGATGAACCAGAGCAAGGCGGCCGTTCATTTTTAACATTTGACTTGAAACAGAAATGACGTCTGCTAAAGTCGCATGAATTTCGTGACGGGCAATGGCTAGATGAGGATTGGGATTCTTTTCATTTGTCGGCAAATTTTTAAAGTAAGGCGGGTTACACAAGATTAAGTCTAGGGAATCTTTTTTTATAACCGATAGACTGTCTTTTAAATTGAGTTGGTGAACCTTCATTTGTGCTTCTAAATGATTTAAAGCAATACTTCGTTGTGCCATATCAGCTAACCGCGGCTGAATTTCAATTTGTTCGATCTTGGCTTGGGTTTTTTGACTAATAAAAAGCCCCACAGCACCATTGCCAGCACAAAGATCAAGGATTTTACCACGTTTTGGAATCTTAGGGAAATTAGCCAATAAGACAGCATCGATGGAAAATGAAAAAACGTCACTACTTTGAATTATTTGGATGCCTTCAGCGTATAAAGCATCAATGCGTTCATTTTTATTTAACACGTTTTACACCTGCAATTATAAAAAATTGAAAATATCTATCCGTATTATACTCGACTGACCTGTGGGTGCAACTTTTTGTTGAAAATCTTGATTCGGTGGCAGAAAACTTTTTAGTAGGTTTAGCAGGTAGAAAATAAGAATAACTAATAAAAGGAAATATTAAAATTAAAAGAAAGAATGAAGCTATAGATGATGATAAAATGACGTAGGGTAAAAAAAGCTTGTCAAATGATATTTTTTTTTGCATACTTAGACCGTATTGCATTAAAACGATATTATCCCGTTTTAAAAATATTTTTAAAGTAGCTTTTTTAAAAAGTTAGGCACGGGACTAAGCGCATGATAGAAAGGGAGATCAGATGTTTTTTACCATTATGCGGGGAATTGTCCGCTTTCTTTTATTTGTGTTAAACGGAAATGCTGAATTTCAAAACAAGTCAGCATTACCGCAAGATGAAAATTATATTTTAGTTGCACCCCACAGAACTTGGTGGGATCCTTTATATATGGCTGTAGGGGCGCGTCCGAAAAAATTTAGTTTTATGGCTAAAGAAGAGCTGTTTAAAAATCCAATTTTACGCTTTATTTTAGTTCATGCCAATGCTTTTCCAGTGGATCGACAAAAGCCAGGGCCTTCTGCAATTAAAACACCAGTGAAACTATTGAAAAATTCTGATTTAAGTTTGATTATGTTTCCAAGTGGGACCAGACATTCAACAGAATTAAAAGGTGGCATGGCACTAATAGCTAAAATGGCCAAAGTGAAAATTGTTCCATGTGTCTACCAAGGGCCTTTAACTTTTAAAGACTTATTAAAGCGTAAAAAAGTTACCATGCGATTTGGGGAACCAATTGATATAAGTGACGTAAAAAAAATTGATAAAGACGGGTTAGCGATTGTAGAATCTCGCATTCAAACTGCTTTTGATCAATTGGACCAAACGATTGATCCTAAATTTAAATATATTGCCCAATAAGTTTTTAGAGGTTGTGACAAGACTTTTGTCACAACCTCTTTTTATATGTAAAGAAATTCGTGACTTTCATAAAGAATAAGACATTTGCGCTAGCTTTTTTGTTTTATTGAAGGGGAATTTACAACAATCAAAAGCTGAAAATTAGTATGTGTGAAAGTTGAAAAGAATATCTATCTTATACTTATAACTAAAAAATCCAACGCTTTTTGTAAAGGGGCTGAAAGTGTTATAATAGTCAGAAGATGCTTTTTTAGAAAGGTTGGAATGAAATTGCGCTTTTTACATACCGCAGATTGGCATATCGGCAAAAAATTGAATGGCTTTGATCTACTAACGGACCAACGAGCAGTTATTGATCAAATTTTAGCCTTAGCTGTGACAGAACAAGTAGATGCTGTGGTAGTGGCAGGAGATTTATATGATCGGGCAGTACCAGGTGTTGATGCAGTGAATTTATTTAATGAAAAAATTATTGCCTTTAATTTGGAAAATAAGTTACCTCTACTGACAATTGCCGGTAATCATGACAGTTGTGAACGTCTAAATTTTGGGACACCTTGGTTTAGTAAAACAAATTTTTATTTACATACAGAATTGGCACAGGCCTTTCAACCAGTAGAAATAGCAGATACACAGTTTTTTCTGTTGCCATACTTTGAACCTTTTAGTGCTCGCTTGTATTTTAAAGATGACAGTATTAAAACCTTAAACGATGCGATGAAAAAAATAGTAGCTGAGATGGAAAAAAAGTTTGATTCCGCAAAGCGCCAGATACTGGTAGCGCATTTTTTTGCCGCTGGTAGTAGTAAAAGTGAGTCGGAAACAAAAATCATGGTCGGCGGATTAGATAGTGTTGCTGTTGATTTATTAAGTTCCTTTGATTATGTCGCATTAGGACACTTACACAATCATCATGCCTTAGATCATCCTAGTATCCAATACAGTGGCGCGCCGTTAAAATATGCTATTTCAGAAGAAAACCAAACAAAAGGTGTCTATATTGTCGATACAAATGATTTTTCCCGCACATTTTATCCTTTAACGCCTAAACATGATGTTAGGACAATAACCGCCAGTTACGAAGAGCTTTTATCACCAGCCTTTTATCAGGCGGTTGATTGCGAAGATTTTTTACAAATTCAATTAACTGATCGCGGTGTGATAGCAAATTTAATGAATCAATTAAGAGCAATTTATCCGCGTCTTTTAGGAATTTCTCGTTTGCATCAGATTCAGCAGGAAAGTCAGTTGCATAAACTGCAAAAAAGAAAAGATACCCCGGAAGAAATTGTTCACGACTTTTTCACAGAAATGACAAGTGAAACATTAACTTTAAGCCAAGAAAAGTGGCTAACAAAAGGTTTGCAAACAGCAGCAAAGTTTGATGAGAGTAAGTGAGAAAAGTCTTTATGCAATCTAACAGCTCGCTTTTGCAATTTTTGACAAGGAGGAAACAACAGTTATGCAGCCACGGACTTTACGCATGAAAAACTTTGGTCCTTATCTTGATGAAACCATCGAATTTGGCGCCTTTTCAGACCAAGGATTATTTTTAGTCAGTGGAAAAACAGGTGCAGGTAAAACAACTATTTTTGATGGTATGACCTATGCTTTATTTGGTCAAACCTCGGGTAAATTACGGAATGGTAAAGAGATGCGTTCACTTTTCTCAAAGCCAACAGAAGAAACTGAAGTGACTTTTTCTTTTAGTCATGGTGGTTTACTTTATGAAGTGATGCGCCGCCCTGAACAAGAAGTTCAAAAAAAACGTGGGACCGGCACCACAAAGCGGGCTGGGAAAACGACATTGACTGTTTATGATGAAGCGGGTAATGAGAAGAAACAATATACAAAAAATGTTGATTCTGAATTATATCAACTGCTTCATTTAACTGCAGAACAATTTTTCAAAATTATTATGTTGCCGCAAGGGGAATTTCGTAATTTTTTAATTGCCTCAAGTACAGATAAAGAACAAGTTTTGCGTCGGCTATTTGATACTGAAATTTATCAAAATTTGCAAACTTGGTTAAAAGAACAAACAGCCGCTAAAAATGAAAGTATTCAAACAAAACAAATGCAAGCCGAAACGTTAGTTGAAAGTTTCAAATGGTTTGAAGAAGCTACTGTTTTTCCAACATTAACAGCCACAAAAAATGCCTGGCAAGAGGATTTAATGGCATTATCGGCTGCTATTAAATCCCAACAAAATGTAGTGGCACAAGATACAGACAAAAAGAAAAAAGCTGAAACAAACTATTACCGCGCACAAGAAGTTAAACAAAATTTTGATGAGCTTGAAAAAGTCCGCAATAAAGCTACTGTTTTAGCACAAAAACAAACAGCCATCTCAAAATTAACAGAGGAGAAAGATTTGCTTTTGTGGGTGCAAAAGCAAATTCCAGTGTTAAATTCGCTTAAATTGGCGTTGGCAAAAGTCAGTTTGCATGGGGATAAACGAGCCGAAGTTCAAAAGCAAGCAGACAAAAATGCAGTCGCACTTGCACAGTGGCAAAATCAAAGAGAAAATGTCAAGAAACTTGCAGTGAAGCTAGAAGACCACAAAAAAGCACTTCATACTTTAGAATTAAAGTTACCACAGGCAGAACAATTGGAACAAAAGCAACAAATACTTACCGCTCAAAAAAAAGATACGCTTAAAATGCATAAAGAAGTAACCAAGATTGAAGAAGCGATTGCAGTTTTGCAAAAAGATTACCAAGAGCAAGCGCAATTGGTAAAAAGAAATAATCAATGGCAAAAAACAATGACTGAGTTAGTCAAAGTGCAACAAAGCGTTAAAGATTATGAAAAATTGACGACGACTAAGACTGAGCTGACAGATAATCTTAAACAAAGGAATCAGTCTTTAAAAGCCATGGAAGTTGCGATATATACACTGCAAACAGAAATTAACGAAGCTGAAGAAAACTACCGCCTACAAAAAAGTAATCATGCTAAAGCGATGATTGCCAAATTAAGTTTAGATCTCATACCCGGTGAACCTTGTCCTGTTTGTGGCGCAACCGAACATCCCAATGTAGCTATTCATCAGCAAGATTCACCAGCGACAGTTAAAGAAAGTGAAGCAGCATTAGAATTAGCTGAAACAAATAAAACCAGATTAAGTGAACAACTGGCTAGAAGCCAAGCGCAAAAAGAGCAATTAGAAAAAGAACGCGTTCACTTAGAAAAACAGGTAAGTCAAATAAGTGATGAAATAATTACGCTAAAAGAGAAAATCGTGGCAGACTTTACGAACTTGCAGACAGAAAAAGTCACTGGAGATATTTTTAAGGAAATTACTACTTTTGCTAGCGTCCAAGCAGAATTAGGGCAACAAATTGAAACAGCCAGTGAAAAACAAGCTGAATTAACCCAAGTAATAGAAAAGCAAAAAGCAGAACTTGCACTTTGGACAAAACGTTATCAAGAACAGACCAATCTTTTGGCTGGCTTAAATGGTGAAATCGACAGTTTAAAAGAACATGTAGGAGACAGCGACGCTACGCTTTTAAGGAGCCAAATAACAACAATTACTAAAGAAATTTCTGACTTAAGTGAGCAGTTGCAAAAAGATCAAATCACAGGAGAAAATTTGAAGTCTGCAACAAAGAGTTATGCGGTGCAATTAAAAGAGTTGACTGATTATGAAAACCAAGCGCAACTAGAAGCTAACCAGTTAAATCAACAAGTAGAACAACTTTTAAAGCAAGCACCTAAAGAATTTTCAAAAGAGCAATTAATGGAAGCAAAAGTCTCTGAACAGCGGTTAAGTGAACTAACTGAAGAAATCGAAAATTATAAAAATGATGTACTTGTTATAAAGCAACAAGAAGAAAAACTACAGCAACTTTTAAAAAATGAAACATTACCTGTGGTGGCGGAGCTTTTAACTATTCATGAAAATTCACAAGCCAAGTTAGCTGAAAGTCAGCAACAGCTTTCTTTATTAAAAGTACAGCAAAAAGATAATCAACAGTTACTAGATAAATTAGTAGAATTGTTAAAATCTCACGAACAAGCATTAAATGATTTGGCGGAAATGGAACAGTTGAGTCAAGTATTAAGTGGCAAAAATATGTATAAAACCAGTTTGGAACGCTATGTATTGCAAGCCTATTTAGCGGAAATTTTAGATTTGGCTAATGGACGTTTACAGCAGTTAACCAATGGGCGTTATCAATTTAGCTTAGCAGAAAAATCCGGTGGTGGACGTGGTCAAAAGGGGCTAGACATCGATATTTATGATGATAATGCCGGTCAAACAAGACGGGTACAAACCCTTTCAGGTGGAGAAAGTTTTATTGCTGCTTTAGCCTTAGCACTCGCGTTAGCTGATGTGATTCAAAATCGTACCGGTGGTATTGCCTTAGATGCTTTATTTATTGATGAAGGTTTTGGTTCACTTGATGAAGAGGCATTGGAGATGGCATTAGAAGCGTTAAGTACATTGGAAACAGAAGGACGTTTAATTGGTATTATCAGCCACGTACCTGCCTTAAAAGAAAAAATTGTGAGACAAATAAATGTGAAAACCAATGGGGCAGGACAAAGTAAAATTGCACTAAAATTAGATTAATAACAGCACTTGGCTGTTTGTAATCATAAGATAGGAGAGATTTGGGTGAAGTGGAGTATTCCTGAAAAAGTGATTGAACGAGGGCGAACATACCTCAATGAAGGAAGAGTACTATCGGTAACGCCGGATCCGGCCAATAAAGTTTGGCATGCTGTGGTATTAGGTAGCGAGGAATATTTAGTCGACTTAGATGCGACGGCAAAAGAAGAAGACTATTGTCAATGCCCGTATTGGGAAGAACATCATTACTGCAAACATACCGTGGCAGTTGAATTATTTTTACGTCAACAAGGAAAAACCCGTTTTATGAGCAGTATGGAACAACCTGTGAAAAGTAAATTTTCAACAGCTGAAATGTTTACCAACGGTTTTGCGAAATTAAAGCTACCGGCAGCAGAAGATAAAGCGATTGCGTTGCGTTTACAATTTAACATCGATGCCATTGAAACAAATCCCTATCATAAAGAACTAGCAGTTTTTGGCATCAGTTTAAAAGTTGGACAAAGAGGGACGACGCGCAATTATATTGTCAAAAATATTTACAAATTTTTACAAGCCTATTCCGAACAAAAGAAAATATTAATTAATAAACAACACAGCTTTTTAATTGAACCAAAAGCATTTACTCCCGATGTAAATCAGGCTCTGACAGTTTTATGGGGAATGGCCCAAACCCAACAATTAATGGGACAAACTGGGATTTTAGTTAATGGTAAATTAGATAAAAAATATTTATTAGTACCAATTGGCTGGGGCAAACAGCTGTTGGAAATGTTAAGTAAACTAGGTGCGACCTTTGGCTATGATGACAAAAAATTGAATCCGATTCTTTTTTCTGATGTAGCCTTACCTTTAGCTTTTTCAGTAAAAAAAGAAAATGAACAGTTTGTTTTAGCTGTTGAAAAAGATTATGACCAAGTGTTCAATTATTATCACTGGGGTGTGATTGATGAAAAAATTCATCCTTTAAGTAGTTGCCAACAAGAAATCTATTTAACGTTAGATCAGTTATTAAAACGAATTGAAAAAAAAGAAATACCTTATGCCAAAAAAGAATTATCTGTCTTGTTTAAACAAGTTCTACCGCTACTGCGTCAAATCGGGGAAGTGCATATTGCTAAAGAGGTGTATCAATATATTAGCGATGAAGATTTAAGCATTAATTTTATTTTGCGTAAGAAAAAAGGGCAGGTTGCCGTAGAATTGCAGTTTATTTATGGTGAGGCAGTTTTTTCCACTAACAGTGCTCATAATGTCCAAAAAGAAAATCAGCCAGAAGTATTGCGCGATTATCAAAAAGAAGATCGTGCCCGCCATTTGTTACAACAACAAGGTTATAAAGAAAATGAGACTGGCTTTTTTAAAGATCTACCTACTGGAAGTGATTTGTATTATTTCTTTACCCGAGAGCTGCCTACCTTACAACAACTAGGCACAGTAAAACTGGGCAAAAAATTACGCGAATTGTACTTAGATGCGCACAAAATTGAACCAGAAGTTAAAGTAGACAGTGACGGTTCGTGGTTGGATGTGCATTTTGACATTTCTGGCATTGGTGAAAAAGAAATTGATAATATTTTGCAAAGTTTATTAAATCAAGATGCCTTTTATACTTTAGCAAATGGTCAAATTTTATCCCTTGAGACGCCTGAATTTCAAGAAACTAGTGCTGTCTTACAAAAATTGCGCCAAACAAAAAGCCAAGCTGGTGTGATTAAGATGCCGCTAAATCAGGGGCTTGTGTTACAAGATCAGTTAAAAGATGCCAATGTTTCTTTTAGTGAAGATTTTACGCAGATGGTCAAAGATTTAACTCATCCTGAAAACTATCCAGCCTCATTACCAACTGGTTTGAATGCTGACTTACGCCCCTACCAAGTAACGGGATTTCGTTGGCTGAAAATGTTGTCTCACTATCAATTTGGCGGTATTTTGGCAGATGAAATGGGACTAGGAAAGACATTACAGACGATTGCTTATCTCCTGTCAGAAAAGCAGGCAGATGCCAATAAAACGTCTTTAATTGTCGCTCCTGCTAGTTTAACTTTTAACTGGTTAGCTGAATTGAAAAAATTTGCACCAAGTTTAAAAGCTGCTGTAGTTGGAGGTAACAAACAAGAGCGTATCAATTGTTTAGCCCAAGAAGTGGATATCTATATCACCTCTTATGCTAGTCTAAGACAAGATATTGACTTATATCGCGAATTATCTTTAGATCAGTTGATTTTAGACGAAGCACAAATGGTGAAAAATGCAGCAACTAAGACTGCCAAAGCTTTACGTTCATTAGTAATCCCACACCGTTTTGCCTTAAGCGGAACGCCAATTGAGAATAATTTGGAAGAATTGTGGTCTTTATTTGAAATGATTATGCCAGGATTTTTCCCAAGTCAACAGCGTTATCGCCAGTTATCAGCAGAGCAAATTGCGCAAATGATTAAGCCTTTTGTATTAAGACGGGATAAGAAGACCGTCTTAAAAGATTTACCAGAAAAACTAGAAACCAATTATTACAGTGCACTAACCGAAGATCAAAAGAAAATCTACTTGGCCTATTTACGCCAAATGCGAGAAGAAATTAGTCAAATGGATGCTGCTGCCTTTAAGAAAAATCGGATCAGCATTTTAGCAGGTTTAACCCGATTGCGGCAGATTTGTTGTGATCCTAAACTCTTTATTGACGATTATGAAGGAACTTCTGGAAAACTAGAACAAGTCAAAGACTTAATTCAAGCCGCTCAAGAAAATGGCCGTCGCGTTCTTTTATTCTCACAATTTACTGGGATGTTAACAATTATTGAAGAAGAATTAGCTAAATTAGGTTTTGAGAGTTTCTACTTACGTGGTAGCACCCCGCCAAAAGATCGCATTGCGATGGTGGATGCTTTTAACAACGGAGAAAAAGACGTCTTTTTGATTTCTTTAAAAGCCGGCGGAACTGGTTTAAACTTAACCGGTGCTGATACTGTCATCTTATATGATCTGTGGTGGAATCCAGCAGTAGAAGAACAAGCAGCTGGTCGGGCACATCGGATTGGTCAAGAAAAAGTTGTCGAAGTCTGGCGTATGATTGCAGAAGGAACGATTGAAGAACGCATGAACGCACTTCAGCAAGATAAGCGAGAATTGTTCCAAAAAGTTATTCAAGGCAATGAAACCCAATTACAACAACTTACAGAAGCCGATATTCGGATGATTTTAAGCGCTGGAGAATAATCGTTAACAAAAAAAGCGCATTGTCTTTTCTAAAAGAGGCAATGTGCTTTTTTTATTACATTAAAAAATTGCTTTTATCGTTGGTGTTAGTTGATCAAAAGAAGTCAATTCAATATCTTGAATTGCTTTTTCACCAGCTGGAATTTTTCGGTTGCGGTGGTTGAACCATAATGATTTCCAACCGGCACTTTTCGCGCCAACCACGTCATTTTCAAAACTATCACCGACGTATAAAGTATTTTCCGGAACGAGGTTAAATTCTTTTTCTGCCAATTCAAAAATTTGGCGGTCAGGTTTTTGAAAGCCAGTTGCTTGTGAGATAATTACATTGTCTTCTTTGACCCAGTTCAAGAGTTTTAATTGCATAATTTTTTTATATTGGTGATCTGTGGGGCCATTTGTAATAATACTAATAGGGATTTTTTTGGCTTTTAAAAAGTTTAGTGTTTCAAAAACTGCTTCATGCATGACGATGTTATCTAGCTCTTCTTCATAAACTTTTTGAAATTCCAATGCTTCAGCTTCGGTAACTGCAGGGTAATCTAAGTCCTTTAACGACGCCATAATGCGGTAATTACGCATATAAGTTAAACTCCACTTTCCTTTGGCAACGTTACAAAAAGTTTCATCACTATGAAAACGAAAACGAATATAAAGGTCATGCATATCTGTATCCATTACTAAGGGAAGAACACGGTGTACAGCGTTACGAAAAGGTTGTTGCTGATCATAAATTGTATCATCGACATCAAAAACAATTGCGTTAATCAAAAAAGGCCATTCCTTTCAAATTTTCTGCAAATTTCATAAGATCCTGATTCATTCTAACCAAAAGCAATATAAAATTAAAGAGCAAAACGCTGATTTATAAAGGTTTTCTTTACCTAATTAAGAACAAAGCTTTTCAGACAAGGAAAAATAAGATTACAGTTTTTTTTACTTAAAAAATAATGCTCTCTTTCACAATCTCGGTCATTGTCGGAGTATTCAGCTAATTAAAACAGAGGACGTAATATTCAAAAATTAAGAAATATTAAAAGTAATATGACTAAAAAACAGCATTACTATTTAGTTTTATTTTATTTCTGAATTTTCTGAACAAATTAACTATCGCCAGAATAATTAAAAAAATATTTTTTTCCAATGATATTTTCACAATCAATTTGCTAATTTTTTGTTAGTAATTTATTACAGATTTGCCTTGAGAAAGCAGAAGAAAATAACATTAGTCTTATAAATAATTATCATATTTTTTATTATTTGCTAAAAATATTGATTAAAACCGTGATAAAAGCAGTTAAATTTGTCTATACAAATTTATTGTTGTGTATGCAACAAATTTTAAAAAACGAAATTCGATAAATTATATAACATATTTTATTGTTGTGTTCTATTATTTTTTACAATTACACGCTGTGCTATATATAAGTAAATAAATGGCAATAAAATTTGATAATTCTAATTTTTCTAACGTGAAAACTAGTGAAAACGTAAGTAGTCTGGGAATGTATCATTAAGATAACTTTAATTTTTTAAAACTTTTTTTGAGAAAAGGGTAGTATTTTTTTTTTGAATTGGGTATAATGAACTCAGATGAAATTATAAGTAATGTCAAAAAGAGATTGCTTATAATAATTAAGAAGGAGTGATACACGTTGTTGACACTTTATACTTCCCCTAGCTGTACATCGTGCAGAAAAGCTCGCGCGTGGTTGCAAGAGCACGAAATTCCCTTTGTTGAACGTAATATTTTTTCAGAACCTTTGAATATTACCGAATTAAAGGCGATTTTACAAATGACTGAAGACGGGACAGAAGAAATCATCTCTACTCGCTCAAAAGTCTTCCAAAAATTGAATATTGACTTAGATGATTTACCATTAAAAGAATTACTAGATTTGGTGCAAAAGAACCCTGGTTTGCTACGTCGACCAATCATGATTGACGAAAAGCGTCTACAAGTAGGCTTCAACGAAGATGAAATTAGACGTTTCTTACCACGTGAAGTGCGTCAATTAGAATTACGACATGCACAGTTAATGGCTGGTTTATAAGATAGTTAAAAGCTCCGACAAGTACTTGTCGGGGCTTTTTGATTATTGTCTTTAGACCTAGTTTCACTCGCAAAGCGAGTGAAACATAAAACCACCTGCTATGCAGGTGGAGAATAAATGGTTCTACCAAAAAGCCCTTCATATCGTTAAAATATGATTGTTCAGGTCATATTGATAACGAAAGGAAGGGATAAGAAATGGCTAACAAAGCAAATAGTTTAGCCCATACAAAGTGGCTATGTAAATACCACATTGTATTCACACCAAAGTATAGAAGAAAAATCATCTATAATCAATATCGAGCAAGCATTCAAGAGATTATTAAACGGTTATGTAAAAATATAAGGGGGTGGAAATATTAGAAGGACATATGATGCCAGATCACGTTCATCTGTTATTGAGTATTCCACCAAAAATGAGTGTGTCCAGTTTTATGGGCTATCTAAAAGGAAAAGCACGTTAATGATTTTTGACAAACATGCGAATTTAAAATATAAGTTTGGAAATCGACATTTTTGGGCAGAAGGCTATTATGTAAGTACAGTGGGACTGAATGAAGCGACCATAAGAAAATACATTCAAGAACAAGAGAAACATGATATAGCACTGGATAAATTGAGCGTTCGAGAATATGAAGACCCTTTCAAGGGTTAGAGCGTAATCCAATCACCTTTTTAAAGGTGAGCAAAAGTGGCAAAGGCAATATGGCTTGAACATGAACTGAGAAAGCCAGCGTCTTTAGGCGCTGGCCGGTGTAAAGGGCTTATAGCCCTAGTGCAAACCACCCTTTTGAAGGGTGGTTATGATTAGATGAAATGCTATCTTTATCATTTTTGAAAGAATAAGTTAGCTAAAATTTATAAATACTTGATTTTAAGCAAGAGCAGCTGTTTTAGCTGCTCTTTGTATTCATAGTTTGTCAGTTTTTACCTGATTTCACCGCTGGATTTTTAAGATTTACTAAATCACGAGGTTTTCCTTTACATTTGGTAAGGTTCCGTTACAATGTAGCTATAATGTTAGAAAAGCGAGGTGTAGCTAAGATGGAAATGGAACATATTAACGAAAATACGATTCGTGTTCTCATTAAAAGCGAAGATTTAGCTGCCCGAGGGATTACCTTCTTAGATCTACTAGGTAACCACAATGAAATTGAAAACTTCTTTTATAGTATTTTAGAAGAGGTAGATATCAATGAAGAATTTAAAGGCAGTGAAGCTGTTACTTTCCAAGTATTGCCAAAAGGTGATGGATTGGAACTTTTTATCAGTAAAAATATCCCCAATGAAGAATTTGCCAACTTGGAACAAATTGCAGATGGTAGTGCCGAAGAGGTGAGTGATTTCTTGAAAAAACATATCGCAGAACAATTACAAGAAGTCCAAGAAGAAGAAGAGACGACAGAAATTAAACGAAATTATGTCTTTGAAATGATAGATTTTGAACAAATGATTCAATTAGCCCATGAATTTGAAGGTGGGGATGGGGTATTAACCAATCTTTATGAGTTAAATCATTTTTACTTCTTAGAAATTCAGTTTACTGATGAATACTTGTTGCAAAATCAAATTGATGATTACTTAGCTTGTCTAAGTGAGTTCGCTCGCCTAAGTCAAGTGACACCAGAAGTTTTAGCCGAACACGGTAAGCTTTTAATGGAACGCAATGCACTAGCAACCACGCGCCACTACTTTTAAGCGGTAAGATTTGGATTTTTTCCAAGTCTTTTTTTTTAAAGCGTTATGTTAAATACTAGCAGGTTGTAAAAAGCAAACAAATTCGTTTGGTTTTTTTTTATTTGCCGATAGTTTGCCGCCGAACTAGTTAATAGATAGCCTTTATATAGTTTTAATTTTAAAAAAGAGTTTGGCACCATAAGCTAGATTGTGCGTAGATGCTTGTGGGGGATGAAAATGTTAATCGCCAAAAATAAAAAAGGGGAGCTAGTATCGGCACTAAATGCTAAAAGGGAAGAAGAATTTGTTTGTCCAGCCTGTGAGAAAAAATTATGTTTAAAACATGGGCAAAAACAGCAACCGCACTTTGCTCATTGGAAAAAAGACGCCTGTCAAACTTTATCAGAAGGGGAGACTACAGAACATTTAATGGGAAAAGTCTGGCTCAGTCAAAGACTACCCAACAGTAGCTTAGAAGTTTACTTACCTCTTTTAAAGCAGCGACCGGACCTATTACTTGCTCAAACACCCATTGAGTTTCAATGTTCTTCATTGTCGCTGCAACGTTTCAAAGAGCGTACTTATAATTATTTGAACTATCAGTATGAACCTTGGTGGATTGTTGGCAAAAAATTTGTGCCTAGCCAACAGATGAGCCAGTTACAAAAAGGTTTTTGTTATTGGGCTAATACGGCTTATTTATGGCATTTGGATATCACAGCCCAACAGTTGCGTATTTATTATCTGACTAGCTGGGATTATAATCGTGGTTATCATTGGCAATGTCAAAATATAGCGCAAGATAGCTCATTGACTCAAAAAAATTCAGCCAGTTTACATCTAAAGCCAACTACAACTTATTGGCATACGGTCGCTTATAAACGTTTTTTACGCCAACGGCTTTTTCGGCGACAATCACGTTTTTTACGCCTTCAACATTTTTTCTATTTAAAAAGAGAAAATTTACTTGAATTACCGTTTTGGTGTTATGCCAGCAGTCATTATCACTTTTTCTTTGAACATGAATTATTGGTGTTACGTTGGTTGTTTCTCCAAAGCAAAAATTGGCAGCACTGGTTATGGCAACTGGCTAAACTTGAATGGCAATGGGATTTTCCTCTAGTCTGTCAAAAAAGCATTTTAAGAGAAATTTATTTGGAGTGCCAGGTATTATCTGGGCAGAAAAAGGGAAGTTTTTCACCACCAAAATAGCGCAATTATGATAGTATAGAAGATAATCGAAGAGAGATTCTTTTCGTTTAAGTACTTATCAGGAGGTTTTAGGATGGCGACAAAACAATTACCAACTAGAGAAAGCTTACCAGTAGAAATGACGTGGGATTTAACGCCAATTTTTGCTGATGACCAAGCTTTTGATACGGCATTTGCTGCTTTAAAAGAAGAATTAAAACAAGCCGATCACTATAAAGGTACCTTACAAGAAGGCGCAACCGCCTTTTTACAGGCATTGGAATTTTGCTTGGATATTTATCGAAAATTGGAAACGCTCTATGTTTATAGTCATTTAAAAAATGATCAAGATACGGGAAATACCGTTTACCAAGGTTTATATGCTCGTGCTAGTAGCCTATTCGCAGAAGCAAGTGCGGCAGTTTCTTGGTTTGAACCAGAAGTTTTAACATTGTCAGATGAACAAATTTGGTCTTATTTTGATCAAGAACCAAAATTAGCCATTTATCGTCACTATATTAAACAAATGGTAGACAATCGCGCCCATGTCCTACCAGCAGAACAAGAGGAATTACTAGCTGGTTCAAGTGAAATCTTTGGTGCCGCTGATGATATTTTTTCAGTTTTAAATAATGCAGATTTAGTTTTTCCTACAATTGAAGGTAGCGATGGTGAAAAAATTCAACTTTCCCATGGTGTATATGGTCAATTAATGGAATCAACGGATCCTGCTGTCCGTAAAGCGGCTTTTGAAGGCCTATATAGTGTTTATAAACAATTTCGTAATACTTTTGCTCAAACATTGAGTTCTCATGTAAAAGGACATAATTTTAAAGCAAAAGTGCGAAAATACGCTTCAGCAAGAGAAGCTTCCCTTAGCAATAATCATATTCCAGAAAGCGTTTATGACACATTAGTAGAAGTAGTCAATCAACACTTGCCATTACTCCATCGTTATGTCGCATTACGTAAAAAATTATTAGCAACTGACACACTGCATATGTATGATATGTATACACCAATTTTAGGTGAAGCACCAATTAAGTATACGTATGAAGAAGCGGTAGAAAAAGCTAAAGAAGCATTAAAAATTATGGGACCAGAATACAATGACATTGTGGCAAAAGCTTTTAGTAGCCGCTGGATTGATGTAATTGAAAATAAAGGAAAACGTAGTGGCGCGTATTCTTCTGGGGCCTATGATACTGCACCATATATTTTAATGAATTGGCATGATACACTGGATCAACTATTTACTTTAGTCCATGAAATGGGACATAGTGTTCACAGCTATTTTACGCGTAGTAACCAGCCCTTTGTTTATGGGGATTACTCTATTTTCTTAGCAGAAATCGCCTCAACTACAAATGAAAATATTCTAACAGAATATTTATTAGAAACAGAAAAAGATCCAAAAGTACGGGCATATATTTTAAATCATTATTTAGACGGTTTTAAAGGAACGATTTTCCGGCAAACACAATTTGCTGAATTTGAACATTTTATTCATACTGAAGATGCTAAAGGTATTCCTTTGACTAGCGAATATTTAAGTGATTATTATGGAAAATTAAATGCAAAATATTATGGTCCTGAAGTAGAAGAAGATGAAGAAATAAAACTAGAGTGGTCCCGTATTCCACATTTTTACTATAATTATTATGTCTATCAATACGCGACTGGTTTTTCTGCGGCTTCTTCTTTAGCTAAGAAAATATTAGCCAAAGAAGATGGTGCATTAGATCATTACTTAAATTACTTAAAAGCAGGGAATAGCGACTATCCAATTGAAGTAATGAAAAAAGCTGGCGTTGATATGACAAAAGCGGACTATATTGAAGATGCGATGAAGATGTTTGAACAACGCTTGACTGAATTAGAAGCTTTAGTTGAAAAATTATAAAATATAAGCGTAAAAAAAGACTTGGATAAAACCAAGTCTTTTTTACATTAATTTCAAATGTTTACTGTCGTGGGAGATACGTCGTTCATTTTTTCGTTGCAAGTAGCCATCGATATGGAAAATTTGGTAATTTTCTTTATCGACCTGACAAAGACGAGGAATATCAGCTAAAGCTTCTTCTCCTTCTAATAAAACACCATAATCTCTTTCGCAAGCATAATTGTAAACTACAGCTGAAGGATGGGTGGTAATGCCCATTTCCCGAGCGGTATTTTGATCTTCTTGAAATAGTGTTTTGACCAAGTCGCTGCGACGATCTTCTTCAAACATTTCCAAATCACCACCAACTGCCTCAACTAAAGAAAGAACAAGTTCTTGTGTGTATTCTCTTTTCTTACACGCTACTTCTTCTTGCATCTGCATTAAAAATTTCCGCGCTTTTTTTTTGCCTTGTAGTTGGAGTGCTTTGGCGTCTAAAGCAGCGGCGTAGGTGTTTTCAAAAAGTTTATTGCGGGCGTCAATGTCATGTTTTGGGATGTTGTAACGCTTCATCACGTCAGTTATCGTTTGCATATTAACCAAAGGCATCAGCCGAAATTGGATTTTTTGTTCTGATGTTTGTACGAAATTCAACAGGCGCTTTTCTGAACTTAAACAGATGGCCCCTAAAGGATTGACAAACAAATAAATTTCAATCACCTAAATCTCCTCCAACAATTTGAGTCGTTTCTAGCTACTTCAACTTAGCAGAAACGTAGAAAAAATGAAAATAAACAGTTTTTAGCTTTGCATTTTTTTAAGACTCCGGCTAATTTTATTTTCAGCAGGTAGATAAGGAAGGTTCAATTCTTCTAATAATTGATCAAAAGCTGCCTTACCTGTTTTTATATCTTTTACTTCTAATTCTAATTCAAAATCATGACCACTTTTGCCATAAAAACTTTCATCTAGAGCTAGTAAACCAGCGTTAATTGGAAACTCAGCACGTTTTGTCGTAAGCTGACTAATGATATGTAACTGCGTAATCGCAACATCTAAAGTGGCTAATTTTTTTTCGACAGGTCCATCTTTAGGGACTTGTTGTAGTTTTACGTAATTTTGCGCCTCAGTTGGGGTTAATCTTTCAGTTGTTTCTAAGAGGCCTTCTTTTTGAGGTGTTTTTAATGTTACTTCAGCATATTCAGGCAAGAGACGGATTCTTAAACCGGCATTTGCCTTTTTTAATTTTTTATCTGGTGTATCAAAATAGCAATTTGTTTGCTGCGTAATATTTTCAGCTGTAACGTGATAGTACGTCATAATACGTTTGAAATCACGAGCGCTTACCATTGTTTTAAATTCAATCTCAGTTGATTGACTCATAATAATCCCTCACTAGTTTACGTGTTCAACTGCGAAACTGCAAGTTTAAGCCTGGGAAAAATGACAATCTTTTAATCAGAAAACGGGGAATTGCAAAAAATTGATAAAATTTAGCAAAACATGATAAAAAAGCGGTTTAATTCTAATTTTAAAAGAGGATTCCGAACTTTTAGACTTACAGGGGTTCAATTTGTTCACGTCTATAATTTATCGATTTCCTATTTTGCCATAAAATGACAATATACGCAATTTATACGCTAGAATAGTTGGAATATTTTTTCAATTTGAAGAGATAAAGATTTATGCCGGTTTATGGTAAAATGACAATGGTATGTATTAAAGAAAATTGAGGGATGATTATGGATCGAGATTGGGATAAATTTTTAGCACCTTATGAGCAAACCGTATCAGAGTTAAAAGTAAAATTGCGGGGAATTCGCAAACAATTTCGCGAACAAAATCAACATGTACCCATTGAATTTGTGACTGGACGGGTAAAACCGGTAGAAAGTATTATTACGAAAAGTCAGATACGCCATATTCCGATGGAACGATTGGAAGAAGAAATGTCTGATATTGCGGGATTAAGAATTATGTGTCAATTTGTGGAAGATATTCACCAAGTTGTGCAATTATTGCGTAACCGCAAAGATATGAAAGTGATTATTGAAAGAGATTATATTACGAATAAAAAAGCTAGTGGTTATCGTTCTTACCACCTAGTGATTGAATATCCGGTTCAATTAGTAAATGGTGAAAAAATTATTTTAGCAGAAATTCAAATTCGAACGCTCGCAATGAATTTTTGGGCAACGATTGAACATTCTTTAAATTATAAATATCAAGGGGCTTTTCCCGAAGAAATGAAAATTCGCCTACAGCGTGCAGCAGAAGCGGCGTATCAACTCGATGAAGAAATGTCAACGATCCGGGAAGAAATTCAAGAAGCGCAACGTTTGTTTTCTCACGGCCGGGGCAAATCAGATGATAGTTATTATCAAGCTTCGATTGATCGGGAGGAGACGTAATGCCATTAAAAGTTGCTATCGTTTCAAATCACGGTCTTCAGTCGGAAAAAACCGAGCGCCAGTTGCGCAAGTTGCTGGCTGAAAATGAGATTACAATTGATCAAGGACATCCTGAAATTGTCCTTTCTATTGGCGGCGATGGGACCTTACTTTCAGCGTTTCATCGCTATAATCATTTACTAGACCAAGTGAGTTTTTTAGGGGTTCACACTGGCCACTTGGGTTTTTATACTGATTGGCGTGATTATGAAATACCAGAACTTGTAGCCAGTCTAAAAGAAAATCGTGGTCAAAGTATTAGCTACCCATTACTAGATATTCGAATTGAATATCAAGATGATAAACCAGCAAAGCACTTTTTGGCGTTAAATGAATCGACAATTAAACGGGGCAATCGTACGATGGTTGCGGATGTTTATTTAAAAGGAGAACTTTTTGAACGTTTTAGAGGCGATGGGCTATCCATTTCAACGCCAACTGGTTCAACAGCCTACAATAAAAGTGTCGGAGGTGCTGTTTTACATCCCAGTATTAACGCAATTCAATTAGCGGAAATTGCTTCTTTAAATAATCGTGTGTTTAGAACATTAGGTTCACCTTTAGTGATTTCTGCTGATGAATGGATGGAAATACGCCTACAAGATAGTAACGACTATATGATTACTGTCGATCAATTAGATATTCAAAAAGATCATATTAAAGCAGTTTATTACAAGATTGCCAGTGAGCGAATTCACTTTGCTTCTTTTCGGCATATGGATTTTTGGCACCGAGTAAAAGATGCTTTTATTGGAGAAGATTAGACCTTTATGAAATTTACGTATCATTATCAAAAAGAGACCACCCAACAGTTAAAATATTTTTTAAAAGAGCAGGGCATTTCAAAAGGGTTATTGGCAAAAATTAAGTTTCAAGGCGGCTTAATTTTAGTCAATGATAAACGGGAAAATGTCTTGTATTCTTTGCGGCCAAATGATAGGGTTACTATTGTCGTGCCGGATGAAAAAGAACATGAAACAATGCTTGTAGACAAAACACCCATTGCTATTGTTTATGAAGACGAGCATCTTTTAATCGTCAATAAACCAGCTGGAGTTGCTTCAATTCCAGCGCAATATCATCCCAATGGCACGATGGCAAATCGCGTGAAGTATTATTATAAGTCAAAAAATTATAAAGATCAGGTCATACATGTGGTTACTCGTTTAGATCGGGATACTACTGGGTTGATGTTGTTTGCTAAACACGGTTTTGCTCATGCCCAGTTAGATCGCCAGTTGCGCCAAAAGGAAGTCGAAAAAAGATACCAAGCACTCGTTTCCGGCAACATTGACCAGCTAGCAGATCACGGTATGATTACATTGCCGATTACGCGGGATTTAAGTTCTTTATTAAAACGTAAAGTTGCCAAAGATGGGCAAATGGCGCAAACGGAATATTGGTTGTTGAAACATAACGCGAATATAGCGTTAGTGGATATTAAACTTCATACTGGCCGAACCCATCAAATTCGCGTGCATTTTAGTGGTATCGGCTCTCCTTTATTAGGTGATGACTTATATGGTGGTCTGATGACTGCTGGTATTACGCGCCAGGCGTTACATTGTTATAAGTTATCATTTAATCATCCTTTTAGTGGTGAACGGTTAACTTTTACCTTAGCTTTACCTGAAGATATGACAAAGGTAGTTCAAAATATTTAAGAATGCGTGGTGAGTGTGAGTGGATGAAAATTTAGAACTGGAGGAACGCTTTGCTGAATTAAAACAGGCTTTACTTGAAGATGACATGCAAAGGTTCAGAGAACCTTTCTTAGAAATGCACATATACGAACAGGGGCAGTTCTATCAGTCCCTCACCAGTGAAGAACGCCATCGCATGTATGGCTATTTGTCGCCAAAAGAGTTGGCGGATATGTTTGATGTAATTGAAGAAGATGACGAACATATGACTGATTATCTGTTTGAAATGCGTCCAGGGTATGCCGCTGCTATGTTAGCGGAAATGTATACCGATAACGCAGTTGACTTATTAAATACGCTTGATAAAAAGGCGGTCAATAAATATTTAAGTCTAATGGATAAAGAAGATGCCAGTGAAATTAAAGAACTACTTCATTATGAAGATGATACCGCTGGTTCAATTATGACGACCGAGTTTGTCTCGATTGTTGCTAATCAAACAGTACGTTCTGCTATGTATGTGTTGAAAAATGAAGCAGATGTAGCAGAAACGATTTATTATATTTATGTGGTCGATCAAGAAAATCATTTAGTGGGTGTTATTTCATTAAGAGATTTAATTATTAATGAAGATGATACTATGATTCAAGATGTGATGAGTGAACGGGTGATTTCAGTCCATGTAGGCGATGACCAAGAAGACGTGGCCCAAACGTTTCGGGATTATGATTTTTTGGCATTACCTGTTACAGATTATGATGATCATTTATTAGGGATCGTTACAGTCGATGATATTATTGATGTCATTGATGATGAAGCAGCAAGTGATTATTCAGGTTTAGCTGGGGTCAATGTTGAAGAGGTTTCTGAAAACCCGGTGAAGGCTGCTAGTAGACGATTACCGTGGTTAATCACGTTATTATTTTTGGGGATGGCCACAGCCACCTTAATTTCTCATTACGAAGAGCTGGTGAGTGAAGCGAGTATTTTGGCGGTTTTTATTTCACTTATTACAGGAACTGCCGGTAATGCTGGTACTCAATCTTTAGCCGTTGCAGTAAGACGCTTAGCGATAAATGACGATAAAGAAAATAGTTTTGTTAAAACTGTTGTAAGTGAAATTTTAACCGGTTTGGTGACCGGATTTATTACGGGGTTAACTATTTTTATCATTGTTGCCATCTGGAAACACAATCCAATTCTTGGTTTTGTCATCGGGATGGCCATGATGTGTGCCATTACGGTCGCTAATTTAGCTGGTAGTTTTATTCCAATGTTAATGGATAAACTAGGTTTTGATCCCGCTGTTGCAAGTGGACCATTTATTACGACTTTAAGTGATTTAACCAGTGTCTTGATCTATTTTAATATTGCTAGTCTTTTTATGCAGTATTTCATTGCTTAAAAAACCCAAACGAAAGTATCACTTTTATTTTTCCAGTTTACAGTGGGAAAAGTAAAGGATATGATCGTTTGGGTATTTTTTATAGCTATAGTGATTTTTGTCTTACAGAGCCAAATGGGCCGTATCGCTTTTTATTACTCTAAAAAGCGTCGTTTATAAGCTTCATATTCTTCTGGTGTAATCAGTCCTTCATCTAGTGCTTTTTTACGTTCTTTTAACTTTTCAAAATTTGTTTCGGTTGTTAATGGGACGCTTTTTGCAGCAGTAGACTCTTGTCGCATTTGACGAGCACGTTTGGCGCTAGTAATCCCATCCATTACGCCATCTTGCATGTCGCTTTTACTATCTTCTAATAATTTGGCGATGGCAAAAACGGTTTTTTTAGTCCAAAAAATACTAAAAACTTCACGAAAGCTCTCAATTCGAACTGAACCCCAAAAAATGCGTGTATTAGGATTAATAGTATTAATATTGTTCAAAGGGATACTTTTATAATCGTGGTTAAAAGGTACCCAGCGTGCAAAAATAAGACGGCCGGCATCTGTAATCGCATAGGCATGAAATCCTTTGCAATCAAAGTAACGCACTTTTCCTGTTTGTTGGGCTCTAATTCGCTCTTCAAAATCCTGCTGATCTTCGCCAGTTAAGGGTTTAAAATTTTCAAGATCTTCGGGATGATGGCGCCCGATAAAACTTGCAATCACTTCCTCATCTTTTCCTAAGGCGGCTTCGATTAGGCTAAAGTGTTTGCGTTGTAACCAACCACCCAAAAATGGCGTAATATTCTGACCTAATTTATGGTTACGGGCATAGGCGTACATGGCATCAGCTTTTTTCATAGGCGCTCCTTTCTAACTTTGAATGATGTTTTATTCTTTCTTTATAACGTAGTGTAAAAAATTGTCCTTTAACTAAGACGTACAATTTTTGTTCCGTGCGCTTCATTAACGCCTAAAGTTGTTACAACTTCATCTACATTATCTGCGGTAATACCAGCTCCTGGTAAAATGATAATGCGACCATTGGCATACGCAATTAACTCTTGTAAGTAAGAAAGATTTTCTGAAATTGGTGTTCCACTAGGGCCGCCATGGGTTAAAATACGGTCAACACCATGAGCAACTAACCAATCAATTGCTTCAAATTGGCGTTCTTTTACCAGAGCGTCAAAAGCCATGTGAAAGGTAATTTGTAATCCTTCAGCAGTCTCAATCAATAATTCTAAAGCTTCTTCATCAAGCCAACCACTAGGAGTTAAGCAGCCAAATACGACGCCGTCTGTTCCCATTTTTTTTGCCTCGATTAAATCAGTATGCATAATTTTTAATTCAGTGTCATTGTAAATAAAATCGCCACCTCTTGGACGAATCATGGTCATCACCGGAATGTTTTTTTCGCCAGCATAACTAAGTGTTTCTTCGATTACACCAGTACTTGGTGTGGTGCCTCCTACGGCTAAATTGTCACATAATTCAATTCGTTTAGCTCCAGCGTGAATCGCAGCAGGAATATTTGTAAAATTTTCGGCACAAAATTCTTTAATCATAATGGTCTCCTTTTATAAATTAATCTGAAACAAGAGCGAGTTTGTTTTCATGTAGTATTTTATCACAGCCTTGTGTTAAAGTAGAGTAGCGAAAAACGACAGTAGCTATTAGCTAGAGGAAAGTAAGCGAGGAAATAGTATGTTGAAAAAAATTGACTGGGGTAAACAATTTGTGGCAAAAAATAGTCATTTATTTTTATGCCCCTTATGCCAAAGCCAAATGAGTGCCTCACCGGCTGGGCTGGTCTGCCAAATGGGACATCGATTTGATGTTTCAAAAAAAGGTACGTTGTATTTTCTTAAAAAAAATATTCAAAGTGGCTATGACCGTAAACTGTTTACCGCCAGACGGCAGTTAATAAAAGCTGGCATGTATGACGGTTTATTACAAAAGATTCGGGAATATATTCCAGCAAATACGACAGTTTTAGATGTGGGTTGTGGGGAAGGTAGTTTTTTTAATAATCTTGCAATGGAAAAAAATCTTACCGGTATTGGATTTGATATCGCGAAAGATGGGGTTTATCTGGCCACAGAGCAACCAGAACCTTTATTTTGGTGCGTTGCAGATTTAACGCGTTTACCTTTTGGACCGCAAGTTTTTGATTGTGTTTTGAATTTATTTACCCCTTCAAATTACAATGAATTTAAACGTGTTTTAAAATCAGATGGTACCCTTATCAAAGTAGTTCCCCGTAGTGGTTATCTAAAAGAATTACGACAAGCTTTTTATCCCGATGACAAAAAGAAACAACATTATGAAAATAAGGAAGTTATTCACCATTTTAAAGAACAATTTAAGCTTTTAGAACACCATGAAATAACGTATAGCTTTGATGTTCCGGTAGAAAATCAACTTGCCTTGTTAGAGATGTCTCCTTTAGAGTGGGGCGTTTCGGTAACGCAAAAAGAACAAGTTGCTCAAAAACCATTAAATAAAATTACAATTGATTTAGATTTGCTAATTGGAAAAGAAAATTGAAACTTTTGTGACTTTTTTCGGATAAAATTGTTGCATTATTTATATAAGAGTGATATATTACAAACAAGTCATTTTTCATTGGTTTTTATCAGGTTCCTGTTCTGATAAAAGTTAGTGAAAAGAACTTCACTAACGTAGCGACTCGCAGTGATTAACACCGAGCCGATACGTTCTTTTTTTGCACTTTTTTACAAATATATTTACTGAAAGTGCTATAGTAAGAGAGAATAATCGCCTTTTTATAAAGCATAAATAAATTGGAAACTAAAAGGAGTAATAAAGTTGAATCATATTGTTTTATTTGAACCCCAAATTCCTGCCAATACTGGCAATATTGCGCGTACTTGCGCTGCCACCAACACACCACTACATTTAATTGAACCTTTAGGCTTTTCTACTGATGACAAGCACTTAAAACGAGCAGGGTTAGATTACTGGCACGATGTGAATATTACTTACCACAAAGATTTGGCGTCATTTTTAGATTATTTAGGTGAGCGTCGTCTTTACTTAATCACAAAATTTGCCAATCAAGTTTACAGTGAAGTGGATTATACCGCCGATGAAGAAATTTTCTTAATGTTTGGTAAAGAAACGACCGGATTACCCGAAGAATTCATGCGGGAAAATGCGGAAAAATGTTTACGTATTCCAATGAACGATACCCACGTACGCTCGTTGAATCTGTCCAATACTGCGGCTTTAGTTATTTACGAAGCATTACGGCAGCAAGGATTTCCTGACATGGAATTAAGTCACCACTACGAAAATGATAAATTAGATTAAATTTTACCTACTCACAATTAAAGGAGCTTTTGTCATGGAGTTATATTTTACCCGTCATGGTAAAACTATGTGGAATAATGAACGGCGTTTTCAAGGTGCAAAAGGAGATTCGCCATTACTTGCAGAGAGTTTAGCCGAGATAAAATTATTGGGGCAACAGCTAAAAGATATTCCATTTGAAAAAATATATGCCAGTACGGCCCCTAGAGCGATGAAAACTGCACAAGGGATTTTGGCGCAGTTACGTTATAAACCTGAAATTATTTATAATGATGGGTTAAAAGAACTTGGTTTAGGAGAGTTAGAAGGACAGCTGATTGATGAAATGTCTCAGCGTTATCCAGTGGAATTACACAATTTACGTCATCATTTGGATCGTTATGACCCGAGTGTTTTTGGCGGAGAAAAAATTGAAGATGCTTTGGCACGCATTGAAACTGTTGTTTGTGATGCTGCGATGCAAAATAAGGGCCCGCTTTTATTTGTCGGCCATGGTGCCTCTTTAACTGCGGCTATTCAGTGGTTAGCAGGTAAGCCCCTTGCTGAATTACGAGAAATGGGTGGTTTAGTCAATAATAGTTTAAGCATTTTAACGACGAAAGAACCGGAAAATTTAACACCATTTGAATTAATTAAATGGAATGATGCGAGCTTTTTAGGCGATCAAAGTAGTTTAGACGCTTTATTATAGAAAGGAGCCGGTTTGGCATGGAAGAACGAAATTTTGTCAGCGGAACTGTCGCGGCAATCTTTTTTGAAAATCCCGGCAATTTTTATAAGGTTATGTTAATCGATATCGCAGAAACCAATACTGGATATAATGAACCTCAAATTGTGGTGACAGGTTCATTTGGTGATATTAGTGAAGATACTTTATATCAATTTTATGGTGACTTAGTGGAACATGCCCGCTATGGTCTGCAATTTCAAGTAGAGAGTTATTCTCAAAATCAACCGACTTCTGAAAATGGCTTGATTAATTATTTTGCCAGTGAAAAATTTCCCGGTGTAGGACCCAAAACGGCAGAAAAAATTGTGACTACATTAGGAGTAGATGCAATCAAAAAGATCGTCGCTGATGCTTCTGTTTTGGAAAGTATTGCCGGCTTAACTGAAAAGAAACAACAACAGATTGCTGAAATCGTTCGTGCCAACCAAGGAATGGATGAAATTGTCGTCGGATTGTCTCAATATGGTTTTGGTAGCCAACTTTCCTTTGCAATTTACCAGATGTATCGTAGTCAGGCTTTGAGTATTATTGAAGAAAATCCGTATCAGTTGGTAGAAGACATTGATGGAATTGGCTTTAAAAAAGCGGATCAATTAGCGGAACAATTAGGTATTGCCGCTACGAGCGAAAAACGATTGCGGGCAGCTGTTTTACATCAAGTTTTTCAAAGTTCGCTCCAAAGCGGGGATACGTATATTGAAGCAGATCGGTTATTAGATGAAACGTTGCATCTTCTGGAAAAAAGTCGTCCGGTAGAAATTAATCCAGAACAACTAGCAGATGTGATTATTGCTTTGACCGAAGAAGATAAAATTCAACAAGAAGCAACACGCATTTATGAAAATAGTTTGTATTTTGCTGAAATTGGCATTGCAAGCTCGATTCAGCGTATGTTAAAACGCAAAAAAGAAATTAAGTATCCTGAAAAGACAATTGATAAAAAATTAGCCGCTTTAGAAAAAGACTTAGGCATCCAGTATGGGACCTCTCAAACAGAAGCGATTAAGGCTGCTTTAGCTTCACCATTATTTATTTTAACAGGGGGCCCTGGGACAGGGAAAACGACGGTTATTAATGGCATCGTCCAATTATTTGCTGAATTAAATGATTTAAGCTTGGATCCGTTAGACTACACCCAAGAAGTCTTTCCTATTTTATTAGCAGCACCAACTGGACGGGCTGCAAAACGGATGAATGAAACAACGGGGCTGCCGAGTGGAACGATTCATCGTCTTTTAGGCTTAACAGGAAGAGAAAAAGCCGGTGAAATGGAAATCAATGAATTAGTTGGTGGCTTACTAATTGTCGATGAAATGTCAATGTTAGACACTTGGCTGGCCAATTCATTACTAAAAGCGATTCCTAACAATATGCAAGTTATTTTTGTTGGGGATAAAGATCAGCTTCCTTCTGTTGGTCCAGGTCAAGTCTTACATGATTTACTGGCGATTAAAGAAATTCCACAGCGGGAGCTGACAGATATTTATCGTCAAGGAGATGGCTCGACCATTATTTCTTTAGCCCATGAAATAAAAAATGGTCATCTTCCGGCCGATTTTACACAAAACAAAGCAGACCGTTCTTTTTTTCCTTGTCATGCCCAACAAATTGAACCTTTGATTGCTCAAATCGTAACCAAAGCCAAAGCAAAAGGATTTACCCCCCAGGATATTCAACTGTTAGCACCGATGTATCGGGGACCAGCTGGTATTGACGCATTAAATAAAATGATGCAAGAAATTTTTAATCCCAATGATGGCTCAAAAAAAGAAGTTTCGTTTCACGACCAAGTTTATCGCATTGGAGACAAAGTTTTGCAGTTAGTGAATTCGCCAGAATATAACGTCTTTAATGGTGATATGGGACAGATTGTCGGCATTATTTTAGCCAAAGACAGTGAAGATAAAGTGGATGAACTAGTTATTCAATTTGATGCAAATGAAGTCACGTATAAGCGTAATGATTGGCAAAAAATTACATTATCTTATTGTTGTTCCATTCATAAATCACAAGGTAGTGAATTTGAAATGGTCATTTTACCAATGGTCTATCAATACCAACGCATGTTACAGCGCAATTTACTTTATACCGCTGTTACCCGCAGTAAAGACAAACTAATCTTGTTAGGGGAAAGTCAAGCGTTTCAAACTTGTGTGGCAAATCAATCCGCGAATCGTTTAACGACTTTAACACAAAGGATAGAGGTCTTAACTACTTCTAAAGTAGCTGATTTAAGCATAACAGAACCAAGTGAAACAAGTGAAACAAGTGAAACAAGTGAAACAAGTGAAAAAACTAAGACCGCTGTTTCAGCTGAAAATCAAAAACAACACCAGCCCTTAACTTATGAAAGCGAAATTTCTTTAACCGCTGATGCTGTTAGTAAAACTCCAGCGAATGATTTAGTTGAAGAAAATGATACAACTAAAGAAAATTTAGCAGCAGATTTGCCGCTTCGTTTTATCTTAACTAAAAAAATGGTTCGGGAAAACGCCATTGATCCATTGATTGGAATGGAAGGGTTAAGCCCAATGGATTTTATGTAACTGCAAAAATTTTTGCTAGTAAATATAAACCGGTAAGACAAAATACGCAAACTATCTTTATGCCATTAAGGCTAAGGTAGTTTGCGTATTTTTATAGTTAAAATTTTATTCAGGATAATACCAAATCAGTTGAGGTTTAGTAGCAAAGGTAATATCAAAAGGGCGAGAACCCATCACTTCGCCATCAGCTTGACCATATTCTGGCACCGTGGAAACGATGCGCAGTTTATGACCACTATAATGATGATAATGTTTTGAAGTCGTTAATTTATTGGTGATGAGGCGCACAATTAAGCCTAAAATTTTAATCATCGAAATTCTTTCCACTACCACCAAATCGAGATTATCTTTGCGAGCGTTAGCCATTGGGGCAATTGCCACTCCACCTCCAAAATATGGATGATTTGTGGTAGTACATAAAAAAGCTTTTTTAAATGTATGTTCTTCACCATTTACTTCTAATAAAATGGGAAATCCCTTTTGAGTAAACAAGACTTTTACAATTGAAGCAATATAGGCAAAAGAGCCAAGATTATATTTGTTTAAAGTCTTTTTGGTCAAAGAATCATTAGTAGCTGCGACAATGGCGGCATCTAAGCCAATCCCGACGTTGTTAATGACTAAGCCTTTTTCATTTTGAATTTTTTCATCATAGGTCAAAGTATTAATAATTTGTGGTTCTTTAGCCCGTTGAATTGCCCAAAAAGCTTTTTGCGGATCTTTTGGCAGTTTAATACCACGGGCAAAATCATTACCAGAACCCCCAGGAATATAACTCACAGGAAACTCTTTATTCATGCGATAAAATTGATTTAGAACTTGATGTAAGGTCCCATCGCCACCGATCACAACTAATAAAGGATAAAGTTTATCTTCATAAGCAGCTTTTATCTCATCGTTCCAACCGACTAAACGAGAAAGTGCCAGATCTTCTGCTATTTTGGCTTCGTGACCAGCATATTGGGTATAATGGCTTTCATAACTCATCTGTTGTTCCGCTAATAAATTTTGAATAATCTCACCGGTTTTTTTTCCATTGCCTTCACCAGAGACTTGATTAATCAAGAGTATGTAATGAAATTTCACAATTTTTTGCTCCTCTTTTACACTTAATGTTCCATATTTTAACAGAAAAAACTGAGGAGGGAAAAGAAAAAAGCGCACAAAAAAAGATCTAGTGAGTTTTTTTGTGAAGGTGTTGCTGTCTTTGTTGCTTTTTTGTCTATTTATTAAGGTTCTGATGTCCACTTAATAAATCTTAACTCACTAGACCCTATTCAATTAGTAAGGAGTAACTCAAATTCCCACATCCTTTAGCAATTTTTTAAGTCTCATAACAATTCTCTGTTGTGTAGAACCTACATCGTCTACGTTACTGGGAATTCCTATGACCCCTTACACCTATTTTATACCATATTTCAATAGAATTTGCAAGCGTTTTCTTTTAAGCAACTTCTGGATTGTGCTGTCATTTTTTCTTTTAATAAAAGCTAGTTTTATTGGTGAGTCTTTATTAAAAAAGACTGGTCAAATGTAAGTAATGCAGGTAAAATAGAACAAGTTGCAAATAATCTTAAAAAATTACTTGTAGCTATCGCGGTTCATCAACCATCCCGCGTCATCAAAACTCGGAGAAAGAAGGAAAAATTTGTGCAAATGAGTAAAAGTAACACCAATGTCAAAGTTTTGGCGGTAAATGCGGTTGTGGCGGCTTTATATGTGGCACTTTCTTTAGTTACCCCTTTTTCAGCCGGTCCGATTCAATTTCGGATTTCTGAAAGTTTAAATCACCTAGTCGTTTTTAACCGAAAATATTTATGGGGAATCTTTTTAGGCGTCATCATTTATAATGCATTATTTGGTTATGGAATGATGGATGTCCTTTTTGGTGGGGGACAGACTCTACTGGCATTGACATTAACGAGTCTTTTGCAAAATAAAGTAAAAGATAAAAAGATTTTGTTAGGCTGCAATATTGCCTTTTTCACTTTTAGTATGTTTTTAATTGCTATTATGTTGCTGATTACGGCTGATTTGCCATTTTGGCCAACGTATTTAACAACGGCCATAAGTGAGTTAATTATTATGTCTATCTCTGCACCGATTATGATGTGGTTAGACAATCGTCTGCACTTTACTAAACAACTATAAAAAAATGACTTGGGAATCTTCCCAAGTCATTTTTTTATTCTGCGGCTGTTAAATCTTCTAATTCAACAACTTTGAAATTTTTACTTTCGAGATGACTAATAATTTTATCGCACACAACTTTATCGGTTTTAGCAGGTAATGTGATGAGTGTTCGACGAATAAACTCATCTTTACCAATATCTAATGTGATACAGCTAGCAATGCTACTGTATTTTGCGATAATTTTACTAATTGCGGCTAAATCACCTTGTTTACCGGTTGAAGCAATTGTTAAAACGTAACTGCCTTGATCAACGCTCCAAGATTGCGATAACATATTCAATAGTGAGCTGTGGGTTAAAATACCATAAAATTCATTATTTTCGTTTAGCACCGCAATATAAGGTAATTCTTTAATAGTGAAAAAGACTTTGAAAAAAGAAGAATTTACATAAATAAATTTTGTCGCATTTTTAAGTAAATGAGTGACAGGTAAATTCATATCGCCGCCGTTTGCTTTGTGACGATAAATATGCATTTTATAAATGTTTCCTCGGAAAATCTTTTCATTTTCATCTAGTATTGGCACACAACGGTAACCAGAATCTTCCAAAATTTCTAATGCCTCTGCTAATGTTGCTGTTTCTTTGACGGTGGTCAAATCTCTTTTTTTATACACCATGGTTTTTAGTAGCATAACAAACCCTCCATTATCTCCAATTTAACAAATTTATCATATCATATTCTTTCAAAAAAGACATAGCTGGTTAGCTTCATTGACAGTCAGAAAAAAACATGCTAAGTTAAAGTGTACTTTTGTAAACAAATCAGTCTATGAAATAGAAGCTGATATAAAAGTGTGATCAATTTGAAGGAGGCCATAAAGATGGGTGCGAAAAAAGCCGCTTTAGCCTGCTCCGTTTGCGGATCTCGTAACTACACAAAATCTGTGAGTGAAGGGAAAAAAGGCGAACGTTTGGAGATTAATAAATTCTGTAAATATTGCAATCAATATACATTGCATCGAGAAACCAAATAGGAGGCAGCAGGCATGAAATTTTTACGTAGTGTAGTAGATGAAATGAAAAATGTAACGTGGCCGACAAAGGCACAGTTACGCAAAGATACACTGGTTGTTATTGAAACATCTTTGATTTTTGCCGCCATGTTCTTTGTGATGGATACCGCAATCAAGAGTATCTTCGGCTGGATTTTAAAATAAATTAACTAGCTGAACAATGTAAAAAATGCTATAATAGCTAAGAAGAAAAAACTTCGGGCAACTGAGGTTTTTTTATTTTAGACAAAAGGAGCCAAACAAATGGAATCATTTGAAAGAAACTGGTATGTGCTACACACGTATTCTGGTTATGAAAACAAAGTCAAAGCAAATATTGAATCACGGGCACAAAGTATGGGTATGGGCGATTTTATTTTTCGTGTTGTTGTCCCAGAAGAAACTGAAAAAGAATTAAAGAACGGCAAAGAAAAAGAAGTTGTTCATAAAACTTTTCCAGGCTACGTCTTAGTGGAAATGGTTATGACTGATGAATCGTGGTATGTCGTGCGAAATACACCTGGTGTTACCGGTTTTGTCGGCTCACATGGTGCCGGAAGTAAACCTGCACCTTTACTACAAGAAGAAATCAATCATATTTTGCGTTCAATTGGTATGAGTACAAGAACAAGTGACTTGGAAGTTAATGTTGGGGATACTGTTAAGATTATTGAAGGCGCCTTTGCTGGTTTAGAAGGCCAAGTGGCTGAAATCGATGATGAAAAACAAAAATTAAAAGTAAATATCGATATGTTCGGACGAGAAACAAGTACCGAGTTAGATTTTGAACAAGTGGATAGTCTATCTTAATATCTTTAAACTTTTGAGGCTGTGACATGGCTATGTCACAGTCTTTTTTTGTAAAAATCTTTTTTTGTGAGAGGATGTTGATATAATTAATTCTAGTTTTACTTTTTATATGGTTATAACCAGTTAAAAGTTGAAAAAAATACCTGATAAATTATGAAATTTGTTTTTTATTTTAAAGAGAATGGCTTAAATTTACTTGTTTTATCAGATTTATCGCTGCTATTTTAAAGTTCAAATTTTTTCTTGACAGAAAATGTTAGCGCTTTTATAATTGGTTTGTGGTTACTACCAGATGAGTAACGTTTTAATTTGAAGGAGGCGGTAAAATGATTGGTTGTTTATTAACTGGTCATGGTTCATTTGCACCGGGGCTTTATGGGGCTTTAAAGATGATCGCAGGTGAGCCGGATTTTTTTGAAGTCGTAGCTTTTACTGATGGTGAAAATATCGATGATTTTGAAATGAGAATTAAAAATGCTATAAAAACACTAAGCGCTACTTGTGAAGGCGTTTTGGTTTTCAGTGATTTACTTGGTGGTTCACCATTTAAAACAGCGATGATTGCAGCGCAAGACTTTGAAAATGTTGAAGTTGTAGCTGGTGCCAATTTGCCAATGTTAATCGAAACAATTGGATTACGTTATGCCAGCACAGATTTAGCACAATTAGTAGAAGATGCTGTAACTGCAGGTCAGACTGGTGTGGTACATCCACAATTAGTTCTTCATGAAGAAGATGATGTAGAAGAAGAAGGGATTTAGCTTATGAATCTTTGGAACAGTATTCTAGGTGCTTCAATTGTGGTGTTAGTTTTTGTAATCGCTTTTGCTATTATTTATTATTTTATTGGTGCTCGCGGTATGAAATCACAAAAAGAGCACTTTAAAACATTGCACCAATCTCTAGCACCTGGTCAAGAAGTAAAATTTGCTAATGGTCTTTACGGTACCGTCAAAGTCATCAATCAAAAAAAAGAAACAGTTGATATTGAAGTGAAATCCGGCACAATCATTGAGGTTTCCCGGTATGCGATCTCAGAAATTGTGAAATAACGCTAAAAAACTTACAAACTAAACTATTTTAGGAGGAATTATTATGTCAGAACCAAATATTTTATTAACACGCATCGATAACCGCTTAATTCATGGGCAAGTGGCAACACAATGGAACGGAACGTTAGGAGCTAATTTAATTTTAGTGGCCAATGATAAAGTTGCCGGAGACAAAGTACGCCAAGGTTTAATGGATATGGCAGCGCCAAGTGGTGTTCAAACAAGGTATTTCTCGATCCAAAAAACGATCGATATCATCCATAAGGCTTCACCAAAGCAAAAGATCTTCATTATTGCTGAAAATCCAGAAGATGTTTTGAAATTAGTTGAAGGAGGCGTGCCAATTAAAAAATTAAATATTGGAAATATGCACATGGCAGAAGGAAAACGCCAAGTTGCTACCACTGTGGCCGTGGATGATGAAGATGTTGCAGCCTTTAAAAAATTGCAAGATTTAGGGGTGGAATTAGAAATACGTCGCGTACCAACAACAGCAGTAGAAGACAGTAGCAAACTATTCAACTAAGCGAGAGCTTAAGGAGGGAGTTTAAGAATGGATTATAATTTCATTCAGATCTTATTGGTCTTTTTGGTGACATTTATCGCCGCTATTGATCAATTCAGTTTCTTGGAATCATTATATCAACCAATTGTAACAGGTATGGTAATTGGTCTTATTTTAGGGGATTTACAAACAGGTTTAATCGTTGGTGGTACGTATCAGTTGATGACCATCGGGAATATGCCAGTTGGTGGAGCACAGCCACCTAATGCCGTTATCGGCGGAATTATGGCTGCCATTTTATCTATCACATTGAAATTAGAACCAACAGCAGCAGTTGCAACAGCAATTCCATTTTCATTATTAGGTCAATACGCTGTAACTTTGATTTTCTCTGCCATGTCACCTGTAATGTCAGTAGCAGATAATTATGCTCATGATGCCAATACTAAAGGAATTGACCGCATTAACTATTTAGCTATGGCAGCAATTGGTGCCATCTTTGGTTTAATCGTTGTCTTATTCTTTATCGGTGGTGCAACTTTTGGGGAACAAGTTGTTAGTGCAATTCCAGAATGGTTGATGAAAGGTTTATCAGCTGCTGGGGGCATGATGCGTTATGTCGGTTTTGCAATCTTATTAAAAGTAATGGTTTCTCGTGATATGTGGGGCTTTTACTTCATGGGCTTTGGTCTAGCAACAATCGTAATGGCAGCGCCAAGCTTGTCTGGTCCTGCTTTGATTATCTTGGCATTTATCGGTTTTGCGTTAGCTTTCTGGGATTACCAAATCCAATCTAAATTCAAAACTGCCACAGCCAATGCAAATGACTTCGGAGGTGACGAAGATGGCATATAATATTCCAGATACGTATCAAGATCAATCAGTGGGTGAAACACTCGATAAGAAAACATTAAATAAAATGGTTTGGCGTTCATTGTTCTTACAAGCATCTTTTAACTATGAACGGATGCAAGCTGGTGGTTGGTTGTACGGTATTTTACCAGGTTTGAAAAAAATCCATAAAAATAAAGATGACTTAGCCGCTTCTATGAGTCATAACTTGGAGTTCTTTAATACCCATCCATTTTTAGTAACATTTGTAATGGGGATTGTTTTATCACTAGAACAAAATAAAGCAGATATTCCGACTATTCGGGCCGTTCGTGTGGCTGCAATGGGTCCTTTAGGTGGGATTGGGGATGCACTATTCTGGTTTACTTTAGTACCAATTACAGCTGGTATTACTTCCAATATGGCAATTAGCGGAAATGTAGCTGCACCATTTATTTTCTTGCTTGTTTTCAATATTGCTCAATTTGCACTGCGTTTCTTCTTAATGAATTGGTCATATAAACTTGGGACCGATGCAATTGGTATCTTAACAGAAAATGCCAAAGAGTTTACGCGGGCAGCAAGTATTTTAGGTATCTTCGTTGTTGGATCATTAACTTGTGTTTATGGTGCAACAAAAGTTGATGTTCAAATTCCAAATGGTGAAACAAATACTGTTCATTCGGTTACAACGGTTGTGCCGGCCGGAGAAGAACACAAGTATGATGAATATATTTATAAAAAAGATGAAAATGGTAAATTGACAGAAGATGTTCAAGATGCTGCTGAAGGCGAAAAAGCTTTAGGCGTTGTGAAATTACCTTCAGGCGATTTTGAAGTAACTTTTAATCGCAATGAAACGACTCCTGTAACCATTGATATTCAAAAAATCTTAGATGGTATTTTACCACAAATGATTCCACTAGCTATGACGTTACTTTTATACTTCTTATTATCAAAACGCGGCTGGACACCATTAAAATGTATCTTGCTGTTATTGGTAATCGGCTTAGTCGGATCAGGGTTTGGTATTTGGCCAAATATCTGGCCTTAAAAAACTTTGATAAATTATACCACTTATTCTCGTATGATAAGTGGTATTTTTTTTACATGTGGTCTAGATGATTTAAAAAATACAAGCGCTTTATTTGTTGTTTTTATTGACTTGAACTTAAAAAAAAGATAAACTCATATTGTGGTAGTAACCAGTTGTGAGGAGGTATTCTATGACGCGTGCAAAAAAACAGCCTTTGTACGATCAACTCGTTGAATTATTAAAGGAAAAAATTGAAAACGAATACGAAGCCAATACAATGTTACCCTCTGAGCGGGAATTATCTGATCTTTATGGGTTGAGTCGGACCACGGTTCGTTTAGCTTTACAAGAATTAGAAAAAATCGGCTATATTTATCGCCAGCACGGTAAGGGGACTTTCGTTTCTGATTTAAAAGACACTAGTGTCAATTTACAAGGAATGTATAGCTTTACCGAACAAATGAAAACTTTGGGACGGACGCCTCATACCGCTGTTTTAGAATTTGAAAAAATTGAAGCCAATAAATTTTTGGCTAATCAATTTAACGGCAAGCTAGGGATGAAGCTGATTAAAATGAAACGATTAAGAAGTGCAGATGGTGAACCGTTAATGTTAGAACGGACGTATTTACCATTGAATAAATTTTTAGATTTGACCAAAGCAGATTTAGAGCATAAAGCACTTTATGATATTTTCAAAGAAGATTATCACGAGGTGGTCAAAGTGGCAGAAGAAGAACTTTTTGCTAACATTGCCCGACCAAAAGATGCGCCTTTTTTAGAAATTAGAGAAGGGGCTCCAGTATTGTCTTTAATGCGTAAAACATATAATCAAGCCAATGAAATCATTGAATTTACTTACAGTGTTGCCCGTGCAGATCAGTTTCGGTATAAAATTATTCATCAAAATACACAACAATAAAATTAAACGAGATATTCAAATGTTTAAAGGAGGATAAACATGTTTCAGTTTTCAACAGAAGAGCTAACAAAAATGGGAGCAGAAATTACTACTCGTGAAATTAAGCAACAGCCAGAATTATGGCAGGAAGCTTTTTCTTATTATAAAGAAAATATTGAACGGATAAATGATTTTTTAACAGAAGTAAAAAAAGCGGCGGAAGGGAAAGTACGAATTGTCTTTACCGGTGCCGGAACTTCTCAATATGTTGGGGATACGATAAAACCTTATTTAAGTAAAGTTGGAGATAGCCGTCATTTCATTTTTGAAAGTATTGGCACAACCGATATTGTCGCCTCTCCGGCGGAATACTTACACCCAGATGACTGGACGATTCTAGTTTCTTTTGCCCGTAGTGGAAACTCGCCCGAAAGTGTTGCGGCAGTGGATGTGGCTAATAAATATGTGAAAAACTTAAGACATATTACCATTACTTGTGCCCCTGAAGGACAATTAGCAAAAGCAGCCAGTGGCGATGAACATAATTTATTGTTAATGATGCCAGCTCGCGCCAATGATCAAGGCTTTGCAATGACAGGCAGCTTTTCTTGCATGGCACTTACCGCGTTACTTTTATTTGATGAAAAAAATGATCTTGCGATAAAAGAAACGTATGTGAAGACAATGGCAACACTAGGAAATGAGGCCATTGATAGAGAAGATGAAGTACAAAAAATTGTTGATTTGGATTTTGATCGTATTGTTTATCTTGGTTCAGGCAGTTTGGCTGGTTTAACTAGAGAAGCTTCCTTAAAAGTCTTAGAACTTACGGCTGGTAAAATGGCGACCGTTTTTGATTCTTCAATGGGCTTTCGTCATGGTCCGAAATCTTTTATTAATGAAAAGACGATTATGTTTGTGTTCGTTAATAACGATGACTATACGCGCCAATACGATGTCGATATTTTAGAAGAAGTTTATGCAGATAAAATTGCGCCTTCTGTTTTAGGAATTAGCCAAAAAAATAGCGAAAATAATTTTAGCGGTGCTAATTTTGTGTTTAACTCAAGTGAGGAGAAGTTACCTGATGGCTATGCTGCTTTGCCATTTTTAATGGTCGCACAAACAGTCTCACTTCTTTCTTCAATTAAAGTTGGCAATACGCCAGATACACCATCACCAACAGGAACAGTGAACCGTGTGGTAAAAGGTGTAACGATTCATCCTTTTGAAGCGTAAATCACTATGAATAAGTTTAAAAAGTTGTGACAAGGATCTTGTCACAACTTTTTTATATACGTAAATTTAATGATTATTATAAGAGATAACACTAAGAGATTAAGGTAATTGAATAAGCTACAACGCTAGGGCATTAAGCTATAATCATATAAAATTTAAAGAGCGATTGATTCAAATTTTGATTTCTTGCCTGCAAGCTGAAGAATTGTAAACGTGCGGGGATGATAAAAATTCAATAAAAAAATAAGAATTTATTCTCTACTAAAAAGACTAGCGTATAATGCAAGAAGAGGATGTGAGACGATGAAAAAATTGTTTATAATAGGGCTTTTTTTATTGGTTTTAGCTGGATGTGGGAATACTGCACAAACCTCTTCTAATTCTGCTCAAGCTAAGCCTGAAAAAAAGGAAGAGACAACCGTAGTAAAAAAAACAAAATCAGCTGTTCCCACTTTATTTATTCACGGCTACAGTGGCACTGAAAATTCTTTTGGCGGTATGTTAAAACGATTGGAAAAATCGGATATTGCTAAAAAAGAGGTACTGATGAAAGTTTCACCAGTCGGAGAAGTTACGCTGACAGGGCAGCTAAGTGGTAAAAAAGACAATCCCTTAATTCAGGTGTTGTTTGAAGATAACAAAAATAATGAATGGTCACAAACGGAGTGGTTGTATAATTGTTTAGCAACTTTAAAAAAAGCTGGTATTAATCAAGTGAATTTAGTTGGACATTCAATGGGTGGTGTTTCAGGGCTACGTTATTTGATGACTTATCCTAATGATGAAACGCAACCACAGATTTTAAAATTTGTGGCAATAGGCGCACCATTTAACGATTTTTTAGATACCAGCGAGAGTCAATCTGTTGCAGACTTACTAAAAAATGGTCCCAATGAAGTTTCTAGCCGTTATCAAGATTATCAAAATTTAGTCGGCAATCTGGTCCAAAAAATTCAAATATTGCTTTTGGCAGGACAACTGGATCAAAATAATTTTAGTGATGGTACTGTCCCCTTAACAAGCGCATTAAGTGTCAATGCCTTATTAAGTCAAACCAATAAAGTGACAAGTAAAATATTTTATGGTGCCAATGCCCAACATAGTCAGTTGCATGAAAATAAAGCGGTCGATCAGGCTGTGGCGAATTTTTTATGGCCGCAATAATAGAAGTTAAAAATAAGTTGTAATAGTAGTTGCTAGCTGCAACAATAAAAAGAAATTTTACGAAAATTGCGGGTTAACTTTTTTAGTTTCAGCCTATTTAAGAAGAAGTGCTTTGAGCGAGTTGTTTCTTTGCGAAAAATGAGGTATGACAAGATTTTTGTCATACCTCATTTTTGCTTTCATAAGTGGAAGGATAGCTTTTGTTTAGTAACATACCTTTTTAAATATATAAACTATCACAACTTAAAGTCAGTTCAACTTAATTTTCTTATTGTGGTGCCAAGCCTTTTAATAAGACTTCGCTCCATTCTTCAATATAAGGTAATGCGCGGCTGTAAATTGAAGCATCTGAAACGCCAGCGATGAGGGATTCGATATAGATAAAGAGAAATTCATCTGTATACTTAGGATCGACAGCACCTTCAACACGGCCCTTTTGAAACAAGTTTAGTAAAACCTGATTACTTTCTTTGGCATAGTTTGCCATAAAGGCAGCGAGTTCTTGATCTTCTGTTTGGGTATAGCAAGCCATTAAGTCTAAATAAAATTGTTTGGTGACGCAGTTGAGATGATCGATTTTTAACTGTGTTAATGCCGCAAAAGTTTCAGCAAACGATTTATTTTGCTTTACTACCGCTTTGGCGTCATTTGCCATTTGGGTCATGAAATTTTTAAATACTACTTTAATTAAATTGTCTTTGGACTGAAAGTATTTGAAAATGGTCGCTTTAGAAATTTTGGTTAATTGCGTAATTTTATCAATTGTTAACGCATTACTCCCTTCATCGCTATTCATAATATCAAATGCAGTTTGTAATACTATTTGCTTTTTTTGTTCTGTTCGCTTTTCAAAGCCGTTCACTGCCACACCTCCTAACTAGAATCGCTATCTCTATTATAATTAAATGATTTTAAACTGCAAATGAAAAAATAGTTCAAAAACTGGTGGGTTTTAATTGACATTTTTTAGTCGAAAACATAATATTGAACTCGTAATAAATAATTAGTTCAAAAAATTCTGCTAGCAAATAATGGAAAAAGGGAGTCTTAAAAATGATGCAGTTAATTGAAATTAATAACTTGCAAAAAAGTTTTGGCAAGTTCCAAGCCTTAAAAGATGTTAGTTTTACAGTTGCTCCAGGGGAAGTAGTTGGATTTATTGGCCCAAATGGTGCGGGAAAATCAACTACTATTCGAACTATTTTAGGAATTTTGCAAAAAGATGCAGGTAGTGTAAAAGTTTTTGGCAAAGATGCTTGGCAAGATAGTATTGAAATTCATAAGCGTCTATCTTATGTACCAGGAGATGTGGCTTTATGGGGCAATCTTACTGGTGGTGAAATTATTGATTTATTTATGAAATTACATGGTGGTGCTGACTTTAAAAAAAGAGATGACTTAATTAAAAAATTTGAGTTGGATCCACGTAAAAAAGCGAAAAGTTATTCAAAAGGAAATCGCCAAAAGGTCGGCCTCATTGCCGCTTTATCGGTGGATTCTGATCTTTATATTTTAGATGAGCCCACTTCTGGTTTAGATCCTTTAATGGAAGCTGTTTTTCAAGATGAAGTTGAAAAGATAAAAAATGCCGGTAAGTCAATTTTACTTTCTTCACATATTTTAAGTGAAGTAGAGCGTTTAGCTGATAAAGTCGTGATCATTCGTGAAGGAAAAATAGTTGAAACAGGTACACTACAAGAGCTCCGCCATTTAACGCGTTCTACCCTTACGCTTGTTGCTAAAGGTGATGTTGGTGAATTAGCTAAGTTAAACGGCGTATATGATTTTCAGCAAAAAGGGCAAGAAGTTAGATTTGCGATTGATAACAAATCTTTGAACACTATTTTGGCAGCTGTTGCTAAATTAAACGTTGAAAAGTTTGAAGTTGTACCGCCGACACTAGAAGATTTATTTATTAGACACTACGAAGGGTGATGGCGAAAATGGCAGAAAAATTTTCACAATGGAACTTGTTATTCCTCCAATTTTTAAAACGTGATTGGAAAAAGATTTGTGTATGGCTTTTAGGATTAGGGTTATTTAGCGGTGGCTTTGTTTCTGCTTTTGAAGAAATTTCAAAAGGGCAAGGGTTAGTCGGTATGTACCATACAATGCAAAATCCGGCGATGATTGCCATGATTGGGACAACACCGATTGCAAATGCTAATGATTATACGATTGGTGCGATGTATGCCAATGAAATGCTACTGTTTTGTGGATTATTTTCTATGATTTTAAGTGCGCTTCATGTGATTAATCATACCCGTAAGGAAGAAGAACAAGGATTAACAGAATTAATTCGTTCTTTTCGGGTAGGGCGACAAGCAAATTCTTTAGCCGTTTTAGTGGAAGTTTTATTGATTAATTTGATTTTAGGTCTGTTTATAGGTGGTTTGATGACTTCTTTTCAAGCTGATAGTATTAATTTTAATGGCAGCATGTTGTTTGGTTTTTCCATCGCCTTAGCGGGTATTTTAGGTGCTGTTTTTGGGTTGCTATTTGCTCAAATTATGCCCACTGCAAGTGGCGCAATTGGTACTAGTCTTGGTTTTATTGGATTGTTGTATCTGCTTAGAGCAGCAACAGATATTAATAATGCTGATCTATCAAAATTAAATCCATTAGGCTGGACTTATCTAACTTATCCTTTTACACAGAATAATTGGTTTTATTTAGCGATTGGCTTCATCTTTAGTCTGTTTGTCCTCTGGTTTAGTTTCTTTTTAGAAGGGAAACGTGATTATAATGCAGGCTTCTTGCCAGAAAAAGAAGGGCGGAAAAACGCGCGAAAATCACTACTTTCTGTACCGGGTTGGTATGTCCGAATTAATTTTACTGTTGTGATGAGTTGGTTAATTGGCTTTGCTGTAATTGGAGCAGCCTATGGTTCTGTCTATCAAGACATGCAAACCTTTATGGAAGGTAACGAATTAATTAAACAAATGTTTGTTCATAGTGGTGGGAGTTTAGCGGAATCTTTTACGGGGACGATTATGATGGTAATGATTGCCTTAGTTGCTATTTTACCAATTGCTGTAGTAAATAAGTTGTTTAATGAAGAAAGTCACGGCCGGATGAGTCAAATTTTTGCAACGAAAGTATCTCGCTTTAAACTCTATGCTACTGCGCTTTTCGTTGCTATCATTAGTGGTGTGTTAGGTGTATTTATTAGTTCTTATAGTTTAGGTGCTACGGCGGTAAGCGTTATGAAAAAAGCTGATAGCATGCCTTTACAAGAATTTTTTGAAGCAGGTTTCAATTTATTACCTGTCGTTTTATTCTTTATTGGTTTAACTGCGTTTTGTCTTGGCTTTGCGCCAAAACTTAGTAAAGTTGTCTATGCTTATCTAGGCTACTCTTTTGCTTTAAGCTATTTTGGTGGTATTTTGGATTTGCCTGATTGGTTTAATAATACTTCTGCATTAAAATGGTTACCCCAACTACCAGTAGCTGATTTTGATTTAACACGCTTTTTATTGATTACAGCAATCAGTTGTGTTTTAATCGTCTTCGGGTTTATTGGTTATAATAGACGTGATTTACAAGAAACGGCTTAAGTAATAAAAAACGCATCCTTTCCTTTTACTAGGAGGATGCGTTTTTTTATTTTGTCCATTTTACTCTTGTTTGGCAAAAATTTCTTTTTGTAGTCGTTGGGCAGTAGGCGTTGTGGCTAAGCCACCTTCAGCTGTTTCTTTAAAAATAGATGGCATTTGGCGTCCTACTTGATACATTGCTGCTACCACTTCATCAGGCGGAATAACACTTTCAATTCCGGCTAATGCCATATCCGCGGAAATAAAAGCTTGTGATGATCCCAATGCATTACGTTTCACACAGGGAACTTCCACTAATCCTGCAACTGGATCACAAATTAAACCCATCATATTTTTTAAAGTAATGGCAACTGCTTGGGCAGCTTGATGAGCAGTACCACCGTTAGCGCAGACCAAAGCCGCAGCGGCCATGGCACTAGCAGAACCGACTTCTGCTTGACAACCACCCTCAGCACCAGAAATAGAAGCATTATTGGCAATAACTAAACCAAAAGCACCCGCTGTAAATAAAAAGTTGACTTGCTCTTCGTGACTTAAGTTTAAGCGTTCTCGGACTGCTAATAAAGCACCTGCAACTACACCAGCACTACCTGCAGTAGGCGTGGCACAGATTAGGCCCATTTTGGCATTTACCTCATTCACCGCAATCCCATTGCGAACAGCGGTTAAAATCGTTTCGCCACTTAAAAAATTGCCATGATTTAAGTACTCATTCATTTTTTTAGCATCACCACCGGTAAGTCCGGTAACAGACTTTACTCCAGCTACGCCTTCTGCTACAGAATTTTCCATAACCGTTAAATTGCGTTCCATTAAAGCGATAATTTGTTCTTTTTTACGTCCTGTAACTTCCATTTCAGTTGCAATCATTAAATCCGCAACGGAATCATAAGCTTGTGCTTGTTCCACTAAATCCGCAATTGTATAAAACATGCGCGTTTACTCCTTAATCAAAATAATTAACCGTGTACATGTAATCTAACGCTTTTAGTTGTTCACAAATACCTGGTTGTGGTTCATCTACTTCAATAATCATAATGGCTTTTTCACCCTTTGACTCGCGGGTGACAGTCATTGTACCGATATTTGCCCCGCGTTCAGAGAGAATATTTGTTACTTTGGCGATCATACCGGGGACATCTTGATGAACGGTAATAAAAGTTGGTGTACCCATTGAAAGTGAGATTTTAAAGCCGTTTAGTTCAGAAATCTGAATATTACCACCACCAATAGATTTACCCGTTACAGATAATGTGCGTCCATCTTTATGCAGGACCATTTTTACGGAATTAGGGTGCTCTGCTTTTTCACTTTTAGGAATAAAGTAAACTTCCATGCCGCGTTCATAGGCGATTTTTAAAGAGTCAGCGAGATGTTCATCATCTGGTTCCATCCCTAATAATCCACCTACTAGAGCAATATCAGTTCCATGGCCACGATACGTTTTTGCAAAAGATTCATATAAATAAATATCTACGCTGTCTGGTTGCTCACCAAAAATACTGCGAATGACCTTACCAATTCTAGCTGCACCAGCAGTATGCGAACTACTAGGTCCCACCATTACAGGTCCAATAATGTCAAAAACACTACGATATTTCAGCTGTTCCATTATGACACCTCGTTTTTATTTTCTGCATTTGTAGTCTAACATAAAAATAACGATTTTTAAGTCAGAAATTCTTATAAAAAAGATAAGTTTTTTAAAATTTAGAATGAGTTGAACTGGCGCAATAATAGCAAAAAAAATCAAAAACCACAATAAGTTAACACGAGGCAATCATTTTACGATATACTTATTAAGTAAAACGTTTTCATTATAAGGAAGTGAGGAATAGCGATGAAATTGATTATTGAAAAAGACTATGAAGCTATGAGTCAAGTTGCAGCCAATATTTTATTAGGTCTCATGAATGAAGAGCGCAGAGTCAATTTGGCAATTACAGCAGGCAATACTCCCAAACGGTTATATGAAATTATGGTACCGCAAGTAAAAGGACGTACGCATTACGAAAATGTTCATTATTACAATTTTGATGAAATACCTATTGCCAATAGTAACGGTTACGGGGTCACTATGCGTAATTTAGATAATCTATTTTTTACACCAGCAGAAATAAAAAATGAGCAAATTCACCCTTTAGATGCCTCAAACTGGCAAACACAAGATGAACGCATCAAAAAGGCTGGTGGCTTAGATTTAATCCTCATGGGAATTGGAAGTGACGGCCATTTTTGCGGAAATTTACCTGGTTGGACAAAATTCGGAGCAAGCACATATGCTGTTGATATTTCAGCAGACAAAGCCCTTCGTGAAGCTTTAGCAGCAGAAGTAGACGGGGATATAAATAAAGTGCCAAACGAGTTTTATACGATGGGACCAAAAAGTGTGATGGCGGCTAAACACTTAGTTATGTTTGCCAATGGGAAGAAAAAAGCGGCAATTGTCAAAAAAGCTTTCTTTGGCGCAGTGACAGAAGCGGTTCCCTCTTCCATTTTACAGTTACATCCTAATTTGACGCTTTTATTAGATGAAGAAGCTGCAAGTGAATTGAAGGACTAGTAAATAGAAACTTACTATTTCTCAGATGTTTTTTAAATGAAAATAGGTAAGTTTTTTTGTAAATAAAAATTAGCATTTGCTTTTAAACTATTCATTAAAATTAGCGTTTCTTTGTGAATTTTAGCAATAATTGAGTAAAATTTCGTTGCAATTTCTAAAATTCTTGCTATAATATTTCAGTGTGCGTAAACTCACGCTTATTTTGAGGCACGCATTTTTTATTGGTCTTTTATTTCGTATTTTTATTTACTTGCGATTAAAAGAACCAAGTACGTGGGAGGGGAAATATGCATCTCCAATTAACCACATCACGGACTCAAGGAGGTATGTCTCGTGGCAAAGAAAGTAGAAAAAATCGTTAAATTGCAAATTCCTGCAGGTAAAGCAACACCAGCTCCACCAGTAGGTCCTGCGCTAGGTCAAGCGGGTATCAACATCATGGGCTTCACCAAAGAATTTAACGCCCGTACTGCTGATCAAGCAGGTTTAATCATTCCAGTTGTGATCTCTGTATATGAAGACCGTTCATTTACATTTATCACAAAAACACCACCAGCTGCAGTCTTATTGAAAAAAGCTGCCGGTGTTGAAAAAGGTTCAGGCGAACCAAACAAAACAAAAGTTGCAAAAGTTACGCGTGATCAAGTTAAAGAAATCGCTGAAACTAAAATGGCTGACCTAAACGCTGCTGACTTAGAAGCTGCTATGCGCATGGTCGAAGGTACTGCACGAAGCATGGGGATCACTGTAGAATAATTCTACACCCTGAGGAAGTAGCTTCTCAGTTCGCTCGCTATTGAAAAATACGAGACACGTGGGAGGTTCTACCGTTATAACCACATCAAGGAGGAAACAAAATGGCTAAAAAGAGCAAAAAAATGCAAGAAGCATTGAAAAAAGTTGATACAACTAAAGCTTATTCAGTTGAAGAAGCTGTTGCATTGGCAAAAGAAACAAATATCGCAAAATTCGACGCAACGGTTGAAGTTGCTTACAAATTAAATGTTGATCCTAAAAAAGCAGATCAACAAATCCGTGGTGCTGTTGTATTACCAAACGGTACTGGTAAAACACAAACTGTTTTAGTTTTCGCTAAAGGTGAAAAAGCAAAAGAAGCAGAAGCTGCTGGCGCTGACTTTGTAGGCGACGACGACATGGTTCAAAAAATCCAAGGTGGATGGTTTGACTTTGACGTAGTAGTTGCAACACCAGATATGATGGCGACTGTTGGTAAATTAGGTCGTGTCTTAGGTCCTAAAGGTTTAATGCCTAACCCTAAAACTGGTACTGTTACAATGGACGTTACAAAAGCTGTTAACGAAGTAAAAGCTGGTAAAGTTACTTACCGTGTTGATAAAGCTGGTAACGTACATGTGCCAATCGGTAAAGTTTCATTTGAAGATGACAAATTAGTTGAAAACTTCAAAACAATTAACGATGTGTTAGTGAAAGCTAAACCATCAGCTGCTAAAGGTCAATACATTAAAAACATTTCAGTGACAACAACATTTGGTCCTGGTGTTCACGTTGACCAAGCTTCATTTTAATTAATTGTAATTTAAACATTGACTTGACTATCTTATCTATGGTAAGGTAGTCAAGGTTAATAATTAACTGTACCGAAGACAGTAGGTGACGTACGTCTTAATTTCCTACCGAGGACATTTATTGGAGAACATTCAATAGTCCCTCTATGTCTACGGTGACAAGGAGAGGCTTTTTTCTTTGCCTTAAATCCTTGTTCATCAAAATCAGGAGGTGAAATACAAGTGAGTGAAGCAGCAATCGCTAAAAAAGCGCAAATCGTGGACGAAGTTGCTGAAAAATTCAGTGCAGCCGCATCTGTAGTAATCGCTGATTACCGTGGCTTAACAGTTGAAGAAGTAACAAACTTACGTAAACAATTGCGTGAAGCAGGCGTTGAAATGAAAGTTATCAAAAACTCTATCCTTTCTCGCGCTGCCAAACAAGCCGGCTTAGAAGGTTTGGACGAAGTTTTCACAGGTCCTACTGCCGTTGCATTTAGTAACGAAGATGTAGTTGCACCAGCGAAAATCATGGACGAATTTGCTAAAGACGCAAAAGCACTAGAACTAAAAGGCGGTATCATCGAAGGTAAAGTGGCTTCTCTAGAAGAAATCACAGCTTTGGCAAAATTACCAAACCGCGAAGGTCTATTATCTATGTTGCTATCTGTACTACAAGCGCCAGTCCGCAACGTGGCTTACGCTGTCAATGCAGTTGCAGAAAGCAAAGATGGAGATGCAGCCTAAGCGCCGCATAATCTAAATAAAAAATACAAAACCTAAATTGGAGGAAAATCAATCATGGCATTGAATATCGAAAACATTGTCGAAGAGCTAAAAGGCGCGACAATCTTAGAATTAAACGACTTAGTTAAAGCTATCGAAGAAGAATTTGGCGTATCTGCAGCAGCTCCTGTAGCTGTAGCAGCAGCTGGTGCAGCTGGTGGCGCTGCTGAAGAACAAACAGAATTTACTGTTGAATTAACTTCAGCTGGCGACCAAAAAGTTAAAGTTATCAAAGCAGTTCGTGAAGCAACTGGCTTAGGCTTGAAAGAAGCTAAAGC
>MJGMH2__coassemble_822_pt1 | contig 74408 bp, 64 predicted proteins | sample MJGMH2__metabat2_low_PE_013 | metagenome-assembled genome bin MJGMH2
TATCCTTTAGAAGGAATTGAACCACCGGCTGAAGATCGGGTTAAAAATGCCAAAGAGCTGCTACACGTGGCAGACTATACTGGCTATAAAAATAGGAAACTACAACTGGTTTAAATTACAAAAAATGTTCAAACGATTTAAAAAGAGCCCAAATTAACTCGTTTGAAGAAATTTTTTATTACTTAAAGCGGTAAAGGTAAGTGTAGTTACTCTTTATAAGAAGCGCTTTTGGAATGACCGCTAAGGGATTAAATTATTTCTTAAGATGAAAGCCTTTTATAAAAATGAGTTGTTGACAAAAGATAGTAGAGATTGTAATATCCTACTTGGGCACCCTAATTACTAGGGTCAAAGTTCTGGAAAATATGCTCCCTATTCAATTTGGATAGGGAGCTTCTTTTATTTTACAGAAGCTTTTCCTGTAAAAAAATATAGAAGGAGTTTTTAATTAATGACAAAATATATTTTTGTAACCGGTGGCGTTGTGTCGTCGATTGGTAAAGGTATTGTAGCCGCTTCGTTAGGACGTCTATTGAAAAATCGTGGTTTAAAGGTGACGATTCAAAAATTTGATCCTTACATCAATGTCGATCCTGGTACAATGAGCCCTTATCAACATGGAGAAGTTTTTGTAACAGATGACGGGGCTGAAACGGATTTGGACCTGGGTCACTATGAACGTTTTATTGACATTAACTTAAACAAATACTCAAATGTTACAACAGGTAAAATTTATTCTGAAGTTTTACGCAAAGAACGTAAAGGTGAATACTTAGGAGCGACTGTTCAAGTTATTCCTCATATCACTAACGAAATTAAAGAAAAAATCATGCGTGCAGCTAAACTTACTGATTCTGATGTGATCATTACAGAAGTCGGTGGTACTGTAGGTGATATTGAATCTTTACCATTTTTAGAAGCATTACGGCAAATGAAAGCAGATGTTGGTTCTGATAATGTCATGTATATTCACACCACGTTAATTCCGTATTTAAAAGCTGCTGGTGAAATGAAAACTAAACCAACACAACATAGTGTCAAAGAATTGCGTGGGTTAGGTATTCAACCCAATATTTTAGTTGTGCGAACAGAACAACCTGTTTCTCAAAGTACCAAAAATAAATTGGCACAATTTTGTGATGTGGCACCAGAAGCTGTGATTGAATCTCGTGATGTAGAAACTTTATATTCGATTCCTTTAGCTTTACAAGCACAAAAAATGGATCAAATTGTATGTGAACACTTGAAATTAGATGTACCAGAAGCGGATATGACTGAATGGCAAGCTTTAGAAGAAAAAGTACTAAATCTAAAGAAAACTACCCGCATTGCTTTAGTCGGAAAATATGTCGAACTGCCAGATGCGTATATCTCTGTTGTAGAAGCCTTAAAACATGCTGGTTTTGCTTTTGATTCTGATATTGCTATTGATTGGATTCAATCGGCAGATGTTAATAAAGAAAATGTTGCTGAAGTGTTAAAAGACGCAGATGGTATCTTAGTTCCCGGTGGTTTTGGTGATCGCGGGGTTGAGGGGAAAATTGAAGCAATTCGTTATGCCCGAGAAAATGATGTGCCATTTTTAGGTATTTGTTTAGGTATGCAAATGGCTTGTGTAGAATTTGCACGTAATGTAGTTGGCTTAAAAGATGCTAATTCAGCAGAAACAGATCCAGATACACCGAACAATATTATCGATTTAATGGCAGATCAAGAAAATATTGAGAATATGGGCGGAACTTTACGTTTAGGTTTATACCCATGTAAGTTGAAAAAAGGAACTAAAACTGCAGCTGCTTATGGAAATGAAGAAGTAGTGCAAGAACGTCATCGCCATCGTTATGAATTTAACAACAAATATCGCGAAATGTTTGAAGCAGAAGGCTTAGTCTTCTCCGGTGTTTCACCAGACAATCGTTTAGTTGAAATTGTTGAATTACCAGATAAAAAATTCTTTGTTGGTTGTCAGTTCCATCCTGAATTGATTTCTCGTCCAACGCGCCCACAACAATTAATTAAAGCTTTTGTGGGAGCAGCCTTGGAAAACCAATAATATTTTGGTAGTAACAAATAATTAAATTATTAAAATGAACACCTGAAATAAGTTGTGAAGATTATTCTTTTCTTCAAAAGAGTAGTTTTCCATCCTAATTTCAGGTGTCTTTTTGATTTTCTTTAAGATTTAGGGCTGAAAATTAAAAAAAGTCTGTGAAATAATTTGCAGAAACGAATAATTATCTTTGTTATCTTTTGAAAGAAAAAAGCAATTACAAAGCGGAATATAACAAAGTTTTTCAGAAAAATTATTGAAAACAGGCGCTATTTAAATTTGTGCAATCTTTTTATGAAAGAATTAATCCGTCATTTTAGTGGTAATAGCCAGAAATATTTGCTAAAATGGTAGCGTTGGTTAGGATATGCCTAACAAATAAAGTTTATCAAAACTTAGGAGGAATTTTTTATGCCAGTAGTATCAGCAGCAGAATTTCTAAAAGCAGCCCGTAAAGGTGGTTACGCTGTCGGCGGTTACAACACAAACAACTTAGAATGGACTCAAGCAATTTTGGAAGCAGCAGAAGCTAAAAAAGCACCTGTCTTAATCCAAACTTCAATGGGTGCAGCAAAATACATGGGTGGTTACAAATTAGCTGTTAACATGATCAACGACTTAGTTGAATCAATGAACATTACAGTTCCAGTTGCAATCCACTTAGACCACGGTGACTACGAAGCTGCTTTAGCATGTATCGAAGCTGGCTATACTTCAGTTATGTTCGATGGTTCTCATTTACCATTTGAAGAAAACTTGAAATTAGCTAAAGACGTTGTAGCAAAAGCACACGCTAAAGGTATCTCAGTTGAATGTGAAGTTGGTTCAATTGGTGGTGAAGAAGACGGAATCATCGGTGCTGGCGAATTAGCTGACATTGAAGAATGTAAACAAATGGTTGCTACAGGTATCGACTACTTAGCATGTGGTATTGGTAACATCCACGGTGTTTACCCAGAAAACTGGCAAGGTCTTGCATTTGACCACTTACAAGAAATCGCAGATGCTGTTGGTCATGACGTACCATTAGTATTACACGGCGGTTCTGGTATTCCAAAAGAACAAATCCAAAAAGCTATCTCAATGGGTATTTCTAAAGTTAATGTTAATACTGAATTCCAATTATCATTTGCAAAAGCAACTCGTGAATACATCGAAGCTGGCAAAGATAAAGAAGGTAAAGGCTTTGACCCTCGTAAATTATTAGCACCAGGTAAAGCTGCAATCGTTAAAGATGCTGAAGAACACATTGACTGGTTCGGTTCAGCTAACAAAGCTTAATTTGATTAAACTTTTAAACTTCAGACTATTTAGTCTGAAGTTTTTTTGTCTTCTAATTACTTTTTTACTGCTTCATTTCAATCCTCTTTTTCTTCTACCAATTTGTTTTTAACCGGAATTAAGACTTCAAAAATTTGATCTTCAGGATTTTGCGAAGCAGCTTCATCTTGCCACAATAGTTCCCAAATATCCCCATTTAAAACTAAATTATTTTCTTTTAAATAACTGCGAAAACGATTATTAAAAATATTAATCTGATGAATTTCATCTTTTATAAAACCTGAAACATAATAACCAGCAGGGCGGGTTACAATTCGCTGTTGTTTGTAAAGATGCAGACGTTCACTGGGAATTTTCACTAATGCACGATATGGAGCGGCATGAAAATTTTCTTCATAAAAAGCTGCACCATCTACTAAAAAGCCAATGGGATAACCACTAAACAGATCACTACTATCGACGGAATTATAAAAACGACCGTAAACTTCTAGAGAATCAATATCATCAAATTTCTCAATTAAATCAGAGACAACAAAAGATTCTGCTTTTCTGTAGGCGTAGGTGATTGATTTTAAATCAAAATTTTTTAAGGTAGTATAACGGGTAATGTAACTATCAAGGGAGTTACGGATTCGCTTAAGTTTGCTAATTTCTTCATCGACTTTTTCTTTTTGTCTTTTAAAGCCAGCCAATACAGCTGTGATATTACGGTTTTTCAAAAAAGTAGCGATTTCTTCTAAGGGCACATCGAGATTTTTTAAAAGTAAAATCACATCCAGTTCAAAATACTGATCAATTCCATAATAACGATAGCCATTTTCTCCCACTTTTTGCGGTTTAAATAGGTCAATTTGATCATAATAAATTAAAGTGCGACGACTAATCCCAGCATAATTCGCCATTTCACTGATAGTTAAATACTTTTTCATCAAAAAATTTCCTTTCGGTCTTGACTGTAACGTTACGTTACAGTTTATCCTATCACAGGAGAAGGAGGGAAAAAAGATGAAATTATTCAAGATCTTTTTTAAAGAGTACCGTAAACTATTTTTTATAACCTTCATCTTAATGATTGGACAAGCGGTGGGAACGTTAATGATTCCTTATTATGTTGCCAAAATTATCGATGAAGGAATTTTGCTGCAAAATCAAACAAATATTTGGCAAAACGGTTTGTTAATGCTAGTGATTGCAATTGTGACAGGAGTAGTTGCGATTGCCGCAAGTTATTACTCGGCCATTTTGGCGGGACGTTTTGGCTATTTTTTGAGAAAAAAATTAGTCGCTAAAACCCAAAAGTTATCATTAGCAGATATGGATGCCTTTGGGACACCAACACTTTTGGCCCGGACAACCAGTGATATTACTAATATTCAACAAATTTTAATGATGGTTTTTCAGATGATTATTCCAGCGCCACTAATTTGTCTTGCCTCAATTGGATTAACAGGTATGATTTCATGGCAATTTGTGTGGATCCCGATTGCCTCAATCACTTTATTTTCTTTTATCGCACTGTTAGTTATAAAAAAAGCTATTCCATTAGCAGATGTGATGCAACAAAGAATGGATAAAATGATGCAGGTTTTGCGTGAATTTTATACCGGTGTGCGGGTCATTCGTGCCTTTAATAAAAACCGTTATGAAAAAGAGCGCACAGATGACACATTTAGCCGTTATGCTGCTGTAATGATTCGGGTAAATAAACTATTTGCCGTTTTAAATCCGACTGTTAATTTGGTGATGGGATTAGGCATGACAGCAGTATTAGTGTTTGGTAGTATCTTGGTTACCCAAAATACAGTGCCAATCGGTAGTTTAACCGCAATTAGTGAATACACGGTTTTAAGTCTATGGTTTTTGACGATGGCTGCAATGGTAATTGTGATGATACCAAAAGCACTCGCTTCTTTAGAACGGATTGGCGAGGTTTTAGCTGTAAATGAAGAAGTCGTCGATGGTGATTTAACTCAGTTTGTTCTGGCAGACGATAAGCCAGTTGTTTCTTTTAAACAGGTTGATTTTTCATATAGTGGTGCAGAAGAGCCAGTTTTAGCTAATATTACTTTTGATATCTGTAAAGGTGTTACTGCAATTGTAGGTGGCACTGGCTCTGGTAAAAGTACTATTGCAAAAGCACTATTGCGTTTTAAAGATACTGCTGAAGGTGAAATACTTTTTGGTGGCGTACCGATTAAAAATGTTACCCAAGAAGCACTGCGGCAAAAAATCAGTTATGTGCCCCAAAAGGCTTTCTTATTTAGTGGTACGATTTTAGATAACTTTCTTTTTGGCAATCCTAATGCGACTGAAAAGGAAATCAAAAAGGCCGCAGAAGTCGCCCAGGCAGAAGCGTTTATTCAGTCGTTACCTGAAGGATATAATGCTTTTGTGGCGCAAAAAGGCAATAACTTTTCTGGTGGTCAAAAACAACGTCTTAGCATTGCCCGTGCGCTTATAAAACCGGCAGATGTATATTTTTTTGATGATAGTTTTTCAGCACTGGATTATCAAACCGACGCAAAATTACGGCAAGCGTTAAAAACATATTTGAAAGATGCCGCAATTGTGATTGTAGCGCAACGTCTTGCGACGATTAAAGATGCCGATCAAATCATTGTATTAGATGAAGGTAAAATTGTGGGGCAAGGTAGTCATGAAACGTTACTGGCAACTTGTAGCGTATATCAAGAATTTGCTAAATCCCAGGGAATGGAGGAAAAACATGAGCACAAAGCAGTTTGATAAAAGAAGTAATGAAATGCCACAAGATTTCAAAAAAACTGGTCATCGACTATTTCGTTTGTTACTAGAGCAAAAGCACCGTTTTGTTATTATTGTTATTTCTGCTATTTTCTTTGCGGTATTAATGGCAACTACACCTTTAATTCTAGGCTGGGGATTAGATGCTATTGTTGCCTTGTTACGTGCTGGTGAAATAACGACAGCTAATTTAGTACATGTATTGTGGCAGCCAGTCTTATTATTGTTTTTAGCGTGGGGTGGTATTGCCCTTTTCTCACTTTTACAAGAATACACGATGGCTAGCGTGGCAGAAACTTTAACGCTACGATTACGAAAAAAGTTGACCCAAAAACTGAATCATTTACCAATCAAATTTTTTGATCAATATCAAACCGGTGATATTTTAACACGGGCGACCCTTGATTTAGATAAGGTATCTGAAGTTTTACAAGTGGGATTGATGCAGATGATTTCTGCAATCTTGTCCATTATCACAGGCCTTGGTATTATGATTTATCTTAGTCCGCTACTAACTTTGGGAATTGTGATGATTTTATTACTTAGCTTAGCGCTAACGAAATTTTTAGCACAAAAAAATCAAGATTATTTTTCAGAAAATCAAGCAGCGTTAGGTGCGGTTGGAACAAAAGCTGAAGAGACGTACTCGGGAAATTTAGTTATTAAAGCTTATAATCGCCAACAGCAAATAAAAGCAGACTTAGATGAACTAAATGAAGCACAGTTTCAGGCGTTTAAAAAAGCGCAATTTGTCAGTTTTGCGATTAATCCATTGATTCGACTAATTAATCAACTAGGCTTTGTAACGAGTGCAGTTGTTGGTGGCTTAATGGTCATTAACGGTCAGTTATCAATCGGGTTAGTGCAAGCTTATTTGCAATATGTTAACCAAGTTTCTGAACCAATTACGCAAGTTTCTTATGTGATTAATAGCCTGCAAAGTGCTTTTGCCGCTTTGGAGCGCATCTTTGAAATCATTGATTTACCTGAAGAAAAAGAAAATGAGTTAAATGTTGCTGTCCCACACCAGATAAAAGGAGAAGTTGCCTTTAAACACGTCTCTTTTGGCTATACAAAAGATAAATTGTTAATGGAAGATGTTAATTTTTTTGTTAAGCCAAAGCAAATGGTAGCCATTGTAGGACCAACCGGCGCAGGAAAAACAACGATGATTAATTTATTGATGCGTTTTTATGAATTAACCAAAGGGCAAATTGAAATAGATGGAAAAAATATTCGCCATTTTTTAAGAGGAGAGATTCGCCAAAAATTCGGTATGGTCTTGCAAGATACGTGGTTATTTGAAGGAACGGTGGCAGAAAATATTGCCTATGGAAAACCAAATGCTAGTCGGACTGAAATTATTGCTGCGGCAAAAGCGGCGCAATGTCACCACTTTATCTTAACTTTACCTGATGGTTATGACACGATAATTTCAACCGATGGTAGTCAAATCTCGCAAGGACAACAACAGCTATTAACAATTGCTCGGGCAATTCTAGCTAATCCACAACTATTGATTTTGGATGAAGCGACTTCAAGTGTCGATACTCGAACAGAAGAAATGATTCAACAAGCAATGGATCGCTTAACAGCAGAACGTACGAGTTTTGTGATTGCCCACCGTCTCTCAACGATTAAAAACGCTGATTTAATTTTGGTGATGAAAGATGGGGCGATTATTGAACAAGGCAGTCATACTAGCTTAATGCAAAAAGGGGCTTTTTACGCTGATCTTTATAATAGCCAGTTTGCTAGTTGAAACAGTGGATGTCGCCAATTAAATTCTCTTTTCTAATTTTTATGGTCAGAATATTGAAAATTAATATTGACTTTTGCGAACGTTTTCTTTAAAATGACGAATGTAAATAATATTATTTCATGTGACTAGATAATACTAGGCGTGGAAAAGGCTTGCTTCAAGGAATATGTTGAAGCTGGTTTTTTCACGCCTTTTTAATTTTTAGTTGCAAAAATACTTTCTAAAATCTGCAGAGGTGAACTATGAAAGTTAAAAAGTTATTGAATCAAAATGCAGTCTTAATCGATGACGACGGTCAAGAAAAAGTTGCAATTGGAAAAGGGATTGGTTTTAACAAGAAGAAAAATGATCTTGTTTTTGCAAAAGAAGTCGAGCGAATGTTTGTGATGGAACCAGATACGCAGATGAAATTGCAAAATTTGCTAAATCAAATTGACGAAAAATTTTTGTTTGCAGCTGAACACATTGTCAATCATGCTGAAATGGTTTTGATGGAAAAATTAAACGAACACGTTTTAATTGCATTAACAGATCATTTGGCATTTAGTGCCGAAAACATTAGTAACGGTATTATTGTACGCAATAAACTTTTAAAAGAGATTGAGGTCTTGCATAAAGAGGAATTTGGGATTGCACAATGGGCAGTGGATTATTTAAATAGTCAGCTTGAAATTCCTTATAGCTATGATGAAGCTGGTTATATTGCAATTCATTTACACAGTGCACGAAACGGTGAAAGAAATAATCATCGTAGTATTCGTGAGGTTACAATCGTTTCAGAAATCATGAATCTAATTGCAGCCGAATTACAAATTGATCTGTATGCAGAAGCGATGGCACTTAATTATTCTCGTTTAGCCAATCACTTACGTTTATTACTGCAACGTTATCAAAAACAACAATATGCCGTTTTAGATGATGAGATTGTTGAAATGGTTCGAGAAAAATATCCAGAGAGTTATGAAATTGCCAAAAAAGTTAGAGTAATGCTGATTAAGCGCTATCAGTTGGCAACTTCTAGTGAAGAATTAGGCTATATTGCGATTCACATTGAAAGATTGAAACGAGTAGCTCAAAAAGAAGAGGAGAAATAATAATGAAAGCATATTTACAACGAATTGGGCGTTCTTTAATGCTACCAGTCGCAACTTTACCCGTAGCTGCACTTTTTATGGGAATTGGTTACTGGATTGACCCTAGTGGCTGGGGTGGCAACAATATTTTAGCTGCTTTTTTAATTAAAGCAGGTGGCACAATTTTAGACAACTTGGGAATTTTATTTGCAGTCGGTCTAGCTTATGGGATGTCAAAAGATAAAGATGGTGCTGCAGCACTAGCCGGGTTAGTGGCATTTTTGACACCTATGACATTAGTCAATAGTAATGCTGTCGCTTTGTTTACTAAAGTTGATGTTGAAAAAGTAAACGTCGCCTTTGGTGCAATTAATAATAAAAATGTCTTTATTGGTATTTTAGCCGGCTTAGTAGCAGCGGCAATGTACAATCGCTTTAGCAGTGTGAAATTACCAATGGCATTATCTTTTTTCAGTGGTAAAAGAGCAGTTCCAATCGTGACAGCCGGGTTAATGGCAATTATTTCCGCATTATTAATTTTTATTTGGCCACCGGTTTATAATGCACTCGTTGCTTTTGGTGAAATGATTTCAAGCATGGGACCAATTGGGGCAGGACTTTATGGCTTCTTTAACCGTTTATTGATTCCAACTGGGTTACATCATGCTTTAAACAACGTATTTTGGTTTAACTTAGCAGGAATTGATGATATTGGTAAATTCTGGGCAAGTGAAGGAACAAAAGGAATTACAGGGATGTATCAAGCTGGATTTTTCCCAGTGATGATGTTTGGTTTACCTGCTGGTGCATTGGCAATTTATCAATGCGCTAAACCTGAAAAGAAAAAAGTTACTGCATCATTAATGGTTGCTGCCGCTTTTGCATCATTTTTTACAGGTGTAACAGAGCCCCTAGAATTTTCATTTATGTTTGTGGCGTGGCCTTTGTATGTGGTTCATGCGGCTTTAACTGGGATCTCAATGTTTATCGCAGCGACTTTTCATTGGACAGCAGGCTTTAACTTTAGTGCAGGATTCATTGATTTTTTCTTGAGTTTACGCGTTCCAATTGCTAATAAACCATATATGTTAATTGTCTTAGGTTTAATTATGGCAGTTGTATATTATGTAACATTTATGTTTGTGATTAAGAAATTTAACTTGATGACACCTGGTCGTGAAGAAGATGAAGAAGAAGCGACAGAAGATATTGATCAATTTGTGGCTGCTGGAGATGATAAGTTTGCTACAATTGCAAACCAAATCTACAATGCCTTGGGCGGTGCAGCAAATGTTACTTCGATTGATAATTGTACGACGCGTTTGCGTTTACAGGTAAAAGATACTGGTACAGTGGATCAAGGGAAAATTAAACGTACGGGTATGCCTGGGGTTAAAGTAATCGATGATAAAAATATTCAAGTTATCGTTGGGACAGAAGTACAATTTGTCGCAGATGAAATGACTCGTTTACATCAAGGCGGTGTGTCAAATACAACTGTGAAAAAAGAAGTACCCGTCGCAAAAACAATGACTAAAAAACAAGACATTTTTGCGATTAGTAATGGTACTGTAAAAGACATTACAAAAGTCAGTGATGATGTCTTTTCACAAAAAATGATGGGTGAAGGATTTGCTGTAACGCCAAGTGATGATGCTATTTTTACACCAGTAGCTGGTACGATTACAAGTGTTTTCCCAACTAAACATGCTGTTGGTATTAAAGCAGATAATGGCTTGGAGATCCTAGTACACATGGGAATTGATACTGTCAGTCTAAAAGGTGAACCATTTACTGTTTTTGTAACAGAAGGGCAAAAAGTTGGTCGTGGTCAAATGTTAGCTAAAATGGATTTGGCTAAAGTAAAAGCTAGTGGAAAAGATAGCGATATTATGGTAGTTTGCACCAATAGCAATGAGTTAGCCCAGCTTGATGTAGCCTTGCAAAAGGTTAATGCCAATGATGTTATTGGCACAATTGAAAGTAAATAAATTGTAGAAAAGTAAAAGACACGTTCGTTTTTGAATTCATTTCCATCATCTATTATGGAAAAGATACGAAAACTTGCGTGTCTTTTTTCTTATAAATCTTTTTAAGCTAAATGGTCCACTCTTTTGCAAAGAGCACGTCTGTGTTAAAATTAGCGAGTGTGAATAAAATAAGAATAGGTGGCTTTTATGAAAAAAATCATCATTAATGGTGGCCGTAAACTTCAAGGTGAAGTAACAATTAGTGGCGCCAAAAATAGCGCAGTCGCACTAATTCCGGCTGCAATTTTAGCAGACTCACCTGTCGTTTTAGAAGGTGTACCTGATATTAACGATGTGCATTCGTTAATGGAAATTTTAGAAGTTATGGGCGTCAAAGTCCAATTTGAAAATAATACAATGACGATTGATCCAACTGAAATCGTCTCGATACCAATGCCTAGTGGTAAAATCAATAGTTTGCGGGCTTCTTATTATTTTATGGGCGCTTTATTAGCTAAATTTGGCGAAGCTGTCGTGGGCTTACCTGGAGGCTGTTATTTAGGTCCACGTCCGATTGATTTACATATCAAAGGTTTTGAAGCTTTAGGGGCATCTGTTACTAATGAACATGGCGCGATGTATTTGCGGACTAAAAATAAAGAGTTAAAAGGTGAACGCATCTTTATGGATGTGGTTTCTATTGGTGCAACCATTAATGTTATGTTGGCAGCTGTAAAAGCCAAAGGTCGCACAATTATTGAAAATGCAGCACGAGAGCCTGAAATAATTGATGTTGCTACTTTGTTAAATAACATGGGGGCAAAAATTCGGGGAGCGGGAACTAATGAAATTAGAATTGATGGTGTCGATGAATTACACGGCTGTCGCCATGCAATTATCCCAGACCGAATTGAAGCAGGTACTTATTTAGCGCTAGCGGCAGCTTGTGGCAATGGAATTAAAGTTCATAATGTAATTTATGAGCATTTAGAAAGTTACATTGCCAAATTAGAAGAATTAGGTGTTCCAATGGAAATCAGTGAAGATACCATTGAAGTCTTCCCAGTTGAAAAATTGAATCCTGTCCACATCAAAACTTACCCTTATCCTGGTTTTGCAACTGACTTGCAACAACCTATTACACCACTACTGATTAAAGCTAACGGAACTTCTGAAATTATCGATACGATTTATTCCAAACGTATCAATCATATCCCAGAACTTGTGCGTATGGGCGCCGATGCGCAAATAGAAGGCAATATGATGATTTTAAACGGGCCAAAACAATTACATGGGGCTGAAGTTATCGCTTCTGATCTACGGGCGGGAGCATGTCTTGTAATTGCTGGTTTAATGGCAGAAGGTACCACTACCATTATGAATGTAGAATATATTTTGCGCGGCTATGATCATATTATTGAAAAACTAACAGCTCTAGGCGCCGATGTTAAAATGATAGAAACAGATCGCGAGGATCAAGCATGAAAAAAGATTACTTAACAATGGCGGAGCTAGAAAATAGCACCTTAAAAGAGATTTATCAGTATGCCAAACAATTCAAAATTCCTTATTATAGCCAAATGAATAAAAAGGAATTATCATTAGCAGTCATTCGGGCTCAAGCTGAAAAGCAAGGCTTCTTTTATATGGAAGGTGTTTTAGATATTGTCGGTCAAGACGGTTACGGTTTTTTACGCCCCATTAATTATGGCCCTAGTGATGAAGACATCTACATTTCTTCATCACAAATTCGCCGATTTGGTCTACGTAACGGTGATAAAGTTGCCGGTAAGGCCAGACCTCCTAAAGAATCTGAACGTTATTATGGCTTGATGCATGTTGAAAGCGTGAATGGAAAAGATCCAGAAGAAGCAAAAGAACGGCCGCATTTTCCAGCTTTAACTCCTCTTTATCCCGATCGTCAAATTCAATTAGAAACCAAAACGGGTCGTTTGGCAACGCGGATGATTGATATTTTTGCCCCAGTTGGTTTTGGTCAGCGAGGATTGATTGTCGCTCCACCAAAAGCAGGTAAAACAAGCATTTTAAAAGAAATCGCCAATGGCATCACCGACAATTATCCAGACGTAGAATTAATTGTTTTACTAATTGATGAACGCCCAGAAGAAGTAACTGATTTAGAACGTAGTGTTAAAGGCGATGTTGTATCTTCGACATTTGATTTGCAACCACAAAATCACACCCGTGTATCTGAACTTGTCTTAGAACGTGCTATGCGTTTAGTAGAAGACAAACGAGATGTTGTTATTTTGATGGACTCCATTACCCGTTTAGCACGAGCTTATAACTTAGTAGTACCGCCAAGTGGACGGACATTAAGTGGGGGGATTGATCCGGCTGCTTTATATAAGCCAAAGAAATTTTTCGGTGCAGCTCGTAATATTGAAGAAGGTGGCAGCTTAACCATTTTAGCTACTGCTTTAGTCGATACAGGCAGTAGAATGGACGATGTCATTTACGAAGAGTTCAAAGGAACAGGGAACATGGAGTTACACCTTTCCCGGGAACTAGCGGAACGTCGTATTTTCCCAGCGATCGATATTAAAAAATCAGGTACACGTAAAGAAGAATTATTAATGAAACCTGAACAATTAGAAGAAACATGGAAATTGCGGAACAATATGCTAGGTGATTCATTAGAATATACCGACCAATTTGTTCAATTTTTAAAGAAAACTAAAAATAATACCGCTCTTTTTAGTGCTTTTAAAGAAGTTTCTTTTGGGAAAAAGGCACCACGAAGAAATGTAAAAAGATAATTGCATCTCTAGATAAAACATGATAGTATATTCTTGTTGTAAATTAGACAAATAAACTCTGGCGCAGCAAATGAACCAGGGCAAAGGAGCGAAAGTAAATGAAAGCAGAAATCCATCCAGATTACCATCCAGTTGTATTCATGGACTCAACTACAGGTTTCAAATTCTTGTCAGGTTCTACTAAAACTTCACAAGAAACAGTTGAATGGGAAGATGGCAACACATACCCATTAATTCGGGTCGAAGTTACCTCTGACTCACATCCATTCTACACTGGTCGTCAAAAATTCACGCAAGCCGACGGACGTGTGGACCGTTTCAACAAAAAATACGGTCTCAAAGACGCAAACGCTGCGGAATAATTCTAACTTGGTTAGATGTTGGTTTACCAACGATTTAGAGATGTTTTCCTTTCCGGGGGCATCTCTTTTTTTTGTCTGACTAAGCGTTTGACTAAGTTCTTTTTTTAATTTGCCATGAAGCTAGCGAAACGATTACCTGTTTCTTCCCGCTTCTTGTCGGTTACATGTGCGTAGACATTCATCGTTGTTTTAATATCTGTGGACATAATTGAATTTGGAATTCTTTAGTGACAGTCTGATTTAAAAAGTAGGCTACAATGAGAGCATAGTAAAAGCGGTGAGGTGTGATACTTTTTAAGTTATTCTTTTAATAACGATTTTCAAGTTGTGATTTACATAGTCAGTGGCCTATTTTCTTCTGATACAAATAGGAGCCAATCTCCGTTCCTTGTGCGCTTGATTCCCATTTTAAAAAATTTTATTGTCATCTATTTTTACAGCAAATTAATTTTTTTTGAAGCAAAATAAAGTAGGTTTATATAATGAGCTAACAATCTTAGAGTTTCTTGAAGCAATCATGAACTTTGGTGCAATGGTTATAAAGGAAGAGCCGTATTTGATTTATTCTCCTATTCCAGGAAAGTAATAAAATGTACCCAGTGAGTGAAGAAATAATCAGCACGATTCATTATCGATATTTTATGTTTAAGCTGAATCAAATAAAATATGCTTTATACTTTAACTTTTGCGTTTTCTCCAAGGCAGAAAGAACTCTATTGTCAGTTACAAGAGGCTAAAATTGATTGTTTCACACGTACAGTTAGTTACTGGGAATCACTGTGACGATTTATTCACTTGTCTACGATTGATAAAACTTGAATAAACTTGCTATTAAGCAGCGTTGCTATAATTACTAAACTAAAGAAAATAATTATACTGAAAATAGGTTACAATTATTTTATCTAGCTATTACTGATCTAGATAAAATAATTTAAAGAGATGATATCTAGAAACGTTGATATGTTAGCCCGCTGTTAGAACCGGGGGACTTTATACATGAGACTCCCTGCAATAGACAAAACTCCACGAAGGATGATTCGCTTGTGGCGAAACCCTACGTGGAGTTTGTCTTTTTGTTAACAGTAGCTCAATCATGACTTTATTGTATTTCAATTGTTGATAAATTAATATCTTTACTAAATTTAATCACTATTTTGACAGATTGTGGATTCAACATAGCGTTTTAAATAAAGTTCCAAAATTAAATCAATATTTATCATTAAGAATGCGCGAGAGGTAATGTCGTAGTTATGATAGACATTGGTAGGAATTCCACTACTAATACTGGATAAGGCAATATTATTTAAAGAATTCGATCTTGAATTGGTAATAGATAATACTTTTCCATTTATTTGTTTTACTTTTTTTGCGGAGATTAACAAGCTGTTTGTTTCACCACTCATACTAATGAAAATCACAAGGCCATCTTGCTTAATTAATTGAGGAAGAAGGTCAAGCATATGTGATTCATAGATGTACATGGAAGGTTTATTAATTTGATAAAGTCGTTTACTCATATATTCTGCAATTGGTTTAGTCAGACCAACACCTACAATAAATAAGTTTGTTGCTTTACTAATTTGATATGCGAAAAACTCTAAAGATTCCAGAGTAATATCATTCAAGGTATTTTGAAAGAAACTTTGGTACTGTGAAAGAAGATCTTTTTCATTGATATAAGTTGTTTCTTTAAGTAGACGTGCTAACTCATATTTGAATTGTGAATAACCACGAAAACCGAGACGTTGCGCTAAACGAATAATAGTCGAATTAGAGGTTGTTAACTTAGTTGCTAAGTCAGTTAGATTTAGACGGTTGACCAATTCTGGAGAATTATCCAAATCATAAAAAATATTTTTTTCTGATTCACTCAGTTCGGTGATACGATTTCCAAAATGTTCAATTAAAATACCCATGACAGCCCCCTTTTTATCATAATTATCCCTATTATATCATTCGCTGGATAATTATCCAGTTATTGAATGAAACTGGTTACAAAAAATTGCTATAGTGAACGTGCTAAATAAATAATCTTTTTAAGGAGAGTTAAGAATGAACATTATCGAAATGACCGAACTTGACCTGATTCAAGCCAAAATCGATTTGACATCCAGAGAAGCTGTACTGGCCCACATGAGTGAAAGACTCTATCAAGCTGGTTATTTACATGACCAGAAAAAGTTTCTCACGGCTGTAAAAGAGCGTGAAGAGCATTCAAATACGGGATTAGAAAATGGCTTGGCAATTCCTCATGGTAAAAGTCCAGCTGTTAAAAAAGCTGGTTTTGCAGTTGTGACATTAAAAAATGCGTTAGCCGCAAGGGCGTGGCCATCAGTTGATGAATCGAATCAAGTAGAAGTAATTTTTTTATTAGCAATCCCTGAAACAGAAGCAGGCAACACGCATTTGAAATTATTATCTGAATTGAGCATTTGTTTGATGAACCAAGATTTTGTGACAAAACTGAAACATGCGAAAAGCAGTGAGCAAGTGTATGCTGCTTTGAAAGCTGAAAGTCAAACAGAAAAGTCAAAAGACGCTGACACACTACCAACAACTGATAAATTTGTTATCGGTGTGACAGCTTGTGCAACAGGTATTGCACACACATATATGGCTGCAGAAGCATTAGAAAAAGCAGCGAAAGAAATGGGCGTTAAAATCAAAGTCGAAAAACAAGGTGCCAATGGTTTGGAGGACAAGGTGACAGAGACGCAGATTGCTCAAGCAGATGGAATTATTTTTGCAGTAGATACAAAAGTGAAAGATAAAGGCCGCTTTAAGGGCAAACCATTTGTCGAAGTTAAAGTAGCCGAGCCGTTGAAAAATAGTCAGGAAATTATCAGCGAAGTTTTAACAAAACCACAAGGCGTTGTGATCGAATCATCTGAAAGTGTAGAAAGTCCATCCGACAAAAAAGGATTGAAATCTGAATTGATGACGGCAGTCATGACAGGGATTTCTTATATGATTCCACTGCTAGTTGCGGCGGGTTTAATGTTAGGTATTGCAAAACTAATCTGGATTTTAGGATTAGGAATGGATGCAGGGGCAATTGGAGATGTGAAGTACAACACTGCTGGGGGAATTGTTGAGTTCTTACATTACACAGATAGTTTCGGCAATATGTTATTCAAATTTATTTACCCAATATTTGCGATGTTTGCTGCTTATTCGATTGCGGATCGCATTGGCTTAGTTGCCGGTTTTGCGGGCGGATTGTTTGCAGGTGGATTGCATTATACTTTTTGGGGTGTGGAAGGTGGAATTCCAAGCGGATTTTTAGGTGCGCTAGTTCTTGGGATTGCTGCTGGTTACATCTCTCGCTTTTTGAATGAAAAAATCAAATTGAATAAAAATTTGAATGCTATGAAACCAATGTTTTTGATTCCTGGATTATCTGTTTTAGCTATTTTTATTTTAAATATGTTTATTGTTGATCCAGTATTTGGTGGTTTGAATCAAATGATTACTAGTGCAATTACTAGTATGAGTGGTTCCGGTAAACTTGGATTATCAGCAGTAATTGCAGCAGCAACGGCGTTTGACCTAGGTGGTCCAATCAACAAGGCAGCTGGAGCAATTGCAATTGGATTATCAGCTGATAAAATCTTCCCGTTGACGCCACGAGTTTTAGCAATTGTTATTCCTCCATTAGGTTTGGGCTTATCAACAATGATTGACAAATTTGTTGTTGGTCGTCGTGTTTATCCGGATGATTTGCGCGTTGTAGGTGGGACTTCTTTCTTGCTTGGTTTTCTTGCTATTTCTGAAGGAGCAATTCCATTCATGCTTCGCAATCCACTGATTACAATTCCAATCAATGTTATTGGTGCAGTACTTGGTTCATGTACAGCTGTTGCGTTGGGCGCGGTTCAGTGGTTGCCGCTTCCCGCAGTTTGGGGCTGGCCATTGGTGGAAAATTTACCTGCATATTTGATTGGGTTAGTTGTTGGCATGTTGTTCATTGCATTAACGAACATTTTTGTCCGTAATCATTTGATTAAAAAAGCAGAAGCAAAACAATAATTTGTAAATGTATGCATGGGATGAGTAACTGTCTTCTCATGTTTACTTTCTAGATTAAGGTGGAAATAATGAAGAAAAAAGTATATGTTGTCCCACATAGTCATTGGGACCGTGAATGGTATTTCTCAATTGAAGACTCAAATACACTACTTAGTGAAAATATGGAATTTTTAATGGGGTACTTATCTACCCACGCTGAATTTCCAACGTATTGTTTTGATGGTCAGTATTCTTTAATTGATGAGTTCACCAAATATGCACCAGAAAAACGTGATGAGTTGAAAGAACTAATCGCTACTAACCGAATCCAAGTGGGTCCATGGTACACACAATGTGATACTTTATTAATCCAAACGGAATCAATCATTCGTAATCTTCTACTCGGGCAACAAGGTGCAAAACGTTACGGGAAGTCGATGTCTGTTGGCTACCTACCAGATATATTTGGTCAAAATGCGTATCTGCCAGCGATTTTTAATGGGTTTGGCTTACAGTCATGTGTGTTGCAACGCGGTATTTATAATGAGCAATTAGCAAAAGATCTCACTTTTGATTGGGTATCACCAAATGGAGAGAAAATTTTGACGAATAACTTATTTTATGGGTATGGCCCAGGAAAATTTTTGAACGTAGATCAGAAGTATGTTCAAGAAACCTTGTTACCCATTTTGAATCGCTTGTCTGAAAAAACAGCACCAGGGAATCCTATTTTACTGCCGGCAGGTGGTGACCAAGTGCTAGTACGAACGATGTTTCCACAAACCGTTGACTACTTGAACGACATGGATTTGCCTTATGAGTTTGTCTTATCAGATTATGAGAGCTTTATGGCGGCTACAAAAAATATCACGGAAACGGAACTAACTGGCGAATTATTAGCAAGTCAAAAATCTCGAATACATCACACAATTCGTTCGCAACGTGTAGACATCAAATTACTGAATAGCAAAGTAGAAGAAAAAATTTACCAACAATTAGAACCTCTAGGTGTACTTCATAGTCAACTTGGTGGGAAGTATCCACAAACATGGATCAATACCGCCTTGACTTTATTATTTGATACACATGCGCATGACTCGATTGGTGGATGCAACTCAGATGAAACCAATCAAACAATCATCAATCGTTTGCATAAGGCAGAACGAATTATTGATGATTACATCAATATATTGAAAAAACAAATTGCACGTGCGATTACACAAAGTAATGGGGCAGTTGTGGTATTTAATCTGCTGCCGAAAGCTATCAAAAAGGTGCTGAATGTGGTTGTTTTTACACACGAGGCACAGGTTAGTTTAGAAAGTCGAACAGGTGAAAAATTACCACAAAGTATGATTAATCAAAGTTATCTTTCTGGTGGAAAACAAGTCAAAGTGACTGCAGATGGTGAGCAAGAAGTCGAGTTGCCTGGTTACTATCGTAGTGAAATTGCAGTTGAAGTAACTTTTGCTGGATTTGGCTACCAACAATTACAAATTGTCGAGTGCCCTGAAATCGATTGTTTGTTGGATATCAAAACAACTGAAATTGAAAATGAATTTTATCGTGTTTCTTTAACATCTGGAAAGTTAAATCTAGTACGAAAAGCTGATGGTCAAACGAAAGTAGATTGGCTTAAATTTGAGAACACAACAGATGGGGGAGATTCCTATGATTACTCTCCAAGTGAAAATGGTCAATTAACAGTTAATGATTCATTTGAATTGGTTGAGACGAAACAAGCAGATATGTTGTCTCAATTAAAAGTTGTAACGACTGTGGCAGCAGCGCCTGACTTGGCACATGCTACTAAATTAACAGAAAAAATCACTATTGAGACGTTGATTGAATTACGTCATGGTTCAGACATCATACAAGTGACTCACACCGTGTTGAATGAAGTAAAAGATCATCGAGTAAGAGTCGTGTTTGCGGGAGAAAATGCTGATGGATTTAGCTTTGGGGATCAAGGATACTCTTTACAACAACGCGCGATTAATAATCCTCATCTTGCTAATTGGAAAGATGAGGATTTTGCGGAAGCACCACAGCCAATTTTTCCACTAGAACGCTTTGTTTCGGTTAATGAAGTTCAAGGAAATGTGACACTTTTGACAAAAGGGCTCAAAGAATACGAAGCAACAGCTGAATCTCTTGCATTGACGTTGTATCGTTCAGTCGGCTTGTTAGGGCGTGATAATTTAGCTTGGCGTCCAGGAAGAGCTTCGGGTATTAACAATAAAATTGTAGAAACACCTGATGCACAAATGCAAGGAGAGCTAATTTTTGATTATGGTTATCGTTGGCACGAAGGAACAATTGACATCGAAGATAGCTATCGAGCAGCGGAGAGATTTGCTACTAGTCAAATTAGTTATCAAGTACAAACACTTAATAGTTTTGAGGAACGAGTCGATCGCTTTGAGTTGCCACAGCCAGAAAACATGAAAGAGCTGCCAAAGATAAAAAACTTATTGACTATTCAGGAAAATCTTTTTTTTGCAGCATTTAAACAGGCAGAAGAAGGCAAACAATCTATTTTACGGGTATTTAACCCAACTGTACAATCTATTGCCATTCAAGCACCATTAAGAAATCAACAACTTATTACACTAGCAGAAAAACAACTAGATCAAACATTTGTGGAATTGAAGAGCAAAGATTTTGCATCAATTTATGTTGATTTTTAATCAAAAAGTATTAATACAGGTGTTTTCAAAATAAATTTTTGGATAGTCAATTACGTAATTGAATTAGTTAGTATTTTGTTGAAATTCTCAAATAGTCTATTCAAAATGTTTATTCTAAAATTGTAAATAATCATAAAGTTTGTGGGAGTTAATAAAAATTAATTAATGAAAAATGCTAAAAAAGGACGTTTATAACGCCTTTTTTTAGTGGTAGAAGGAACTGTTTTTTTGTTTATTAATTTGTATGTGTATTATTTCGCTGATTTGTGTACATGTTTAATACATGTACACAAAGACTATTATGATCAAAGTTTATTGTATCATCCGTAAGCAATCTTTATACTGATAATGAATTAAAGAAAGGGGATACAAAAAATGAAAGAATATCTTCAAAAGTTAGGGAAATCCTTAATGATGCCGATATCAATTATCGCAGCCGCTGGGATTTTTCTAGGAATTGCCTCTGTGTTACAAAATCCAAATATCGTAGGTGAAGGTTTTGTGGCAATTTCTGGGGTTCAAAATACGATTGGTTTTATTCGAGCAATTGTAGGAGCACTTTTTGGCAACTTGCCAATCTTATTTGCGGCTTCAGTAGCAATTGGTCTTGCTAAAGGCGAAAAGACGACCGCAGCTTTTGCAGCAATTATTGGATTTATTTTATTCCATGTCACGATTAGTTATTTCCTTAGTTTAAAAGGCATTACGGCTGCCACAATGTCAGTAGAATCGTTGATTGAAAGTGGACAGTCTACATTAGAAGCTACCAGAACTGCATCACTTTATGAGTCAGTACTGGGGATTTTTACCTATCGAATGAATGTATTTGGCGGGGTAATTGTAGGGATGTTAGTCGCAACGGTTCATAATCGTTTTTACAAAACAGAATTACCAATGGCGATTAGTTACTTCGGTGGTAAACGATTAGTTCCGATTATGACTACGGTAACAGTGCCAATATTAGGAATTCTAATGTACTTTATTTGGCCGTTTTTAGGTAAAGGTATTGAAGGTATTGGGAATTTAATTGCAGATTCTGGAGCATTTGGAGTCTTTTTATTTGGCGCCATCGAACGTTTATTAGTACCAACTGGGTTACATCATATTTTAAATCAGCTTGTACGTTTCACTCCTATTGGTGGGGTAACTATGATTGATGATGAGCAAGTAGTTGGGGCGTTGAATATCTTCAATAGACTATTAACAGAATCTGCTCCAAATATGGATATTATGCGAGAAGCAACGCGTTTCTTAGCTCAAGGTAAAATTCCGTTTATGGTCTTTGGTTTACCAGCAGCTTGTTATGCTATGTATAAAACGGCGCGTCCAAGTGAAAAGACTCGCGTAAAAGCTCTGCTATTAGCTGCAGCCATCGCAAGTTTCACTACAGGGATTACTGAACCTATTGAATTTTCATTTATTTTTGTTTCACCAATTCTATTTATCTTCCATGCTTTAATGTCAGGTCTTTCATTTATGTTAATGAATCTATTAGGTGTTTCAATTGGAAATGTGCAGGGGGGAGCGATTGATTTAGGTGTCTTTGGTATCTTACGTGGGTTAGAAACTCATTGGTACTTTGCTGTCATTGTAGGGATCTTTTATGCCTTTGCTTATTATTTTGTCTTTAAAACCGTTATTTTAAGACGCAACGTAAAAACACCTGGTCGTGAAGATGATACTGAACCAGTAGCTGTGGCAGCAAGCAACACGGGGGGGAGTCCTGCAACAGATATGGGGACAACTATTGTTACTGCGTTAGGTGGGATAGAAAATATTCAATCCATTGATAATTGTTTCACTCGTTTGCGGTTAGTTCTTGTTGACTCTGAAAAAGTTGACGAAAAGGCTTTAAAAGCGACCGGGGCCGCGGGAGTTATGAAACTTGATGACAAAAATGTTCAAGTTGTTTACGGACCGCAAGTTGAAGGAATTGCCTTAAAAGTCAAAGATGCAGCTCGTATGGCGGAATAAAAAAGTTGGGTAGAGGGAATTCTCTACCCAATCTTTAAATAGTTCCTTGAAAAGCAGCGGAATAGTATTTTTTCAAATATTCTGTGAAAAGAGTGTTTCCAATATAATGAAAGCTTAAGCGATCAGCTACATCAATACCATCAATTACTACTTTAGATGTCATAGCGTAGAGCTGGAAGTTGGTAATTCGACTCAGCTTGTTTTGGGAGAATCCGGTAATACTGACGGTTTTTGCACCAGAAATATTAGCAATATTCACCGGTTCAATCGTATTTTCCGTCTCACCACTAATACTAAAGGCAACTACCAAATCATTTTTTGTTAGCTTTCTGGCTGCGTGACGCATCATGTGGGGTTCCCAAAAAATATGAGAATTTTTGCCGACCACTTGGAGATAATTATGCAATTCTTCTGCGGGTAAGCGAGACAAACCAACCCCGAGAATCAAAACTTGCTCTGATTCAAAAATCACTTGATTTATTTCATCGATGGTTTGTTGGTTAAGTAATTGCTTGGTTTTAACCAATTGATCGTCTAGTGAAGTGAAGTCAGAAAAGCTCTGTTCCTCAATAGTCGTGATGTAGAGTGCCTCTTTAAAATCGGAGTAGCCTAGAAAGCCTAATTTTTTGCACATACGGGTGATGGTGTTAGGTACTGTAAAGAAGGTCTCGGCTACTTCGCGAATGGTAATTTGCTGAATTTTTTTTGCATGGGTTAAAAAATAAGTAAGAATCTCTTCTTCGTTTTTATTTAGTAAATGTCTATTTAACTTTAACAATTGATAAAAATACATGGAACCACCTCATATGAAAGGATATATAACAATATGGATATAAAAAAGAAAATTGACGACAAAATCACCAATATTTATGCTACGACTCCAGAGCAAGAGACTGCTAAGAAAATCTTTGCAGCGATTCTAACTAAGTATAGCAAAGAAACCTTTAAACAGACAAATCGTCTTAGCCAAGAAAATACCTACTTGATTACTTATGGAGATAGTTTTATCAGTGATGATAAGACACCATTGGCCACTTTAAATGAGGTTTATAATCAAGTATTATCCAATATTATCTCGGACATTCACTTGTTACCGATGTTTCCTTATACTAGTGATGATGGTTTTTCTGTTACAGATTATTTAGCCATTAATCCTGATTTGGGATCATGGAAGGATATTGAGAGGCTAGCTCAAGGTAAACGCTTGATGTTTGATTTTGTCGCCAACCATATGTCAAAATCTAGTCCTTGGTTCCAAGACTTCTTAAATAAAGAAAATGGTTTTGACAAAGCTTTTATTGATTACGATCCAGACTTTGATACAAGCAATGTGACGCGACCAAGAACTTCACCCTTATTCCATGAATATAAAAATAAAGAAGGAGAGACGGTTAAAGTTTGGACGACCTTCAGTGAAGATCAAGTTGATTTAAATGTTAAGGATCCGGTCACTTTGGGTAAGTTGACAGAAGTCTTATTGAAATATGCTTTACAAGGGGCAGATTCTATTCGTTTGGATGCTATTGGCTTTTTGTGGAAAGAAAGTGGTACGACTTGTATGCACTTGGATCAAACTCACGAGATTATTCAACTATGGCGTATTTTATTAGACGAGCTAGTGCCAAATGTTCAAATTATTACGGAAACCAATGTACCTCATGTAGATAATATTAGCTATTTTGGGGCTGGGGACAATGAAGCTAATCAAGTCTACCAATTCCCATTGCCGCCGCTTGTGTTGTACAGCTTTATCACTGGGGATGCTAGTAAGTTATCTCATTGGGCTAAAGAAATCCATAAAGTATCTGATACTGCAACATATTTTAATTTTTTAGCATCCCACGATGGAATTGGTTTGCGACCAACAGAAGGTATTTTAACAGATGAAGATAGGGAATTATTGGTGCAACGAGTCTTGGAAAACGGTGGAAAAGTGTCTTATAAAAATAATCCTGATGGTAGTCAATCTGTTTATGAAATGAATATTAACTACAGCGAAGCATTAAAAGATGTAAAAAATGAAGTAGACACACCCAAAAAAATGATAGCCGCTCATCATATCTTGTTATCTGTAATTGGTGTACCGGCTATTTATTACCATTCGATTTTTGGCTCTAAAAATGATCTTGTTGGGGCAGAGTCTTCTGGTATTAATCGACGTATTAATCGGGAAAAATTAAATGAAAACCAATTATTAAACCAATTAGAAAATGATCCTTATCGAAAAGCAATCTTTACTGGAATCTCTGATTTGATTGAGATTCGTAAACAAGAAACAGCTTTTGATCCTTACGGTGATCAAGAAGTTTTAGCAAGTGCTCCAGAAATTTTTGCCATTAAACGAGGCCAAGGCCAAGAACAAATTGTTTCTTACACTAATGTGAGCAATCGAGAGATTACCATTGATAATGTGGTAGGGACAAATGTTATCACACAGGAAAAAATCTCTGGGACTTTAACATTACCACCATATGGCTATGGGTGGATAAAGAAAGGGTGAGCACCATGAAATTGTTAGCTGCGATTGATTCTTTTAAAGGAAGTGCCACTTCAAAAGAATTAAATGAAGCTATTTTAGCGGCAATTGATCATCCGATGATTACTGAAAAAATTAGCATTCCAATTGCGGACGGTGGTGAAGGAACGTTACAAGCTATTCAAGAATCATTAGGTGGAGACCTTTTAAGCGCGGAAGTACCTGATTTAACGGGAGCTTTGATCCATGCACCTTATTTGCTCACCGATTTTGAAGGAAAAAATACTGGGATTATTGAGTCTGCTATGATTCTTGGTATTGATAGGATTAATCCTAGCGAAGAAACAATCCGTAATACGACTTCTTTAGGTCTAGGTATTTTAGTATCTCAATTAGTGGATCAAGGGATTGAAAAAATTATCATCACACTAGGTGGTTCAGGAACTTCTGATGGTGGTTTAGGTTTCTTGGCTGGAATGGGCGCATTGGGAATCACAAAAGAGCAAGAAAACCCACTACTTTCCGCGGAAACTATTCAACTAGAAGAAGCTCTAGCGAAGTTAGAGAACGTTGAATTAACTGCGTTAGCAGATGTCACCAATCCCTATGTGGGTTCACAAGGTTTTTCCATGGTTTTTGGTCCTCAAAAAGGTGGGACTCCTGATTTACTTAATGAGATGGATTGCCAGGCGACAGTGATTGCTAAAGAACTCAGTCGCTATGGCTTTGGTGATATTGCCAGTATGCCAGGAGCTGGAGCTGCTGGTGGGTTAGGTGGAGCAATACTAGCCCTAGGCGGTCAGATTCAACCGGGATTTCCTGCGATTAGCAAGTTAATAGGTCTAGAAGAACAAATAATTCAGGCTGATTTAATCATTACCGGTGAAGGTAGCTTAGATACGCAAACAGAAAAAGGTAAAGTGCCTTTTGGTGTTGCCAAATTAGCGAAAAAAAACGGAAAAACTGTTTTTGCTCTTTGTGGAAAAAGAAGTGTAGAGATTGGTGCTATGGCTTCTTTTGTTTCAGGAGCCTATGCTATCCAGTTAGGGCCAGTTAGCCTTAATGAAGCTATGAATCGAGAAAAGACCATACAAAACATTGGAATTACAGGTAGAGAATTGGTTAATTTATTTTTGGAAGGAGTTAGCTATCATGATTAAAGCCGTGGTTGTGGATATGGATGGCACCTTCCTAGACGATCAAAAGCGTTACGATAAAAAAAGATTTATGAATCAGTATCAAGAAATGAAGCGATTAGGCATTAAATTCGTGGTAGCGTCTGGAAATCAATATCAACATCTGGTTTCTTTTTTTTCAGACATTAAAGATGAAATTACTTTTATTTCCGAAAATGGTGCTAAAGTAATCGACCAAGGAAAACTGATTTATCAAAATCCGATTCAACATGAAAAAATACAACAAGTTTTGCAATTAATTGAAGGCAAAGCTATTTTTGATGGGTACCGGTTAGTTATGTCTGGTGAAAAAGCGGCTTATATTCATAAAAATGCTACAGCAGAATATCGCAAAAAAGCCGATTATTTTTATCATAACTTAGTGGAAGTTGAAGACTATAAAGAAGTACAGGATGTGGTTTATAAATTTGCTTTCAATTTTGCTCATGAAAAGGTACAACGATGTGAAGCAGAGCTAAATACTTTTTTTGCCGGTGAATTATTAGCCATGACGTCTGGTCATGAAGCAATTGATTTAGTAAATGTCCATTCAGGAAAAGACTTGGGAATCAAGGCTTTAGCAGATTATTGGCAAATTACTATTGATGAAGTCGCGGCTTTCGGCGATAATCTAAATGATTTCTCCATGATTAAAAGTGTTGGTTATGGTTATGTAGTAGCCAATGGACGGACAGAGGTAAAAGCGATTGCCGATAAGGTCATTGAATCCAATAATCAAAGCGGCGTTTTAAATGAGCTTGATCAAATCATTGATTCTGTAAAAAAGCAAATTAGGAGTGAACAAAATGTTCGGTATATTTAAGAAAAAGAAAGTTGAAACAGAAGTATTGTCACCGGTAAATGGCGAAGTAATCAAAATAGATGAGGTATCCGATCCGGTTTTCAATCAAAAAATGATGGGAGAAGGATTTGCGGTTAAGCCGTCCAATGGTGAAATCAGTTCTCCAATTAGTGGTGTTGTCAAATCAATTTTTCCAACTAAACATGCTTTGACTATTGAAGGAACAAATGATCTTAACTTGTTAATCCATGTAGGCTTAGATACTGTGGCTCTTAAAGGCGAGGGATTTAATGTGCTGGTTGCAGAAGGCCAAAAAATCAATGAAGGAGATGCTCTTTTATCAGTAGACTTAGAAGTTTTAAAAAATAATGGTAAAGACAATGCGGTGATTGTGGCTTTTCCTGAGCAAGCTGACCTGCAACTTTCTGTCAATGAAGGTGTGGTAACAAATAAAACTGGTGCAGCTACTATAAAATGATACTTAATATCTAAAAAAGGACGATCGTTATCAAATTAAGAGAAGGCTCTTTTACTAAATAATGTTAGTGAAGAGAAATCCTAGAATTATTAGAGTACAAGAGAGTTATGCCCTCTTGTGCTTTTTCATTTTAATGTTAAAGTACTGAAGAGAGTCATTATACTTTGTAATTCCTTGAGCATTCTATCGCTCAGCTGTTATCTGCCTAACTTGTAGTATCAGAAAACAATTAATCTATCAATACGGTCTCAAAGACGCAAACGCTGCGGAATAATCAAAACAATCTTTCAAGAATGTTTAACAGACTATCCTATAAGGATGGTCTGTTTTTTTATAGGTAGAGGTGACTTATAATAAAGCCTATTGGTATCAGATTTCATAAACGGATTCTCTACAGCGATAAGCTGAAATTTGAAAAATAATTTATTAAAATTCCATCTTATTGCTTGAGAGTACATCACCTTCATTATGCTTTTTTTGTACAGTTAATTATTTGTTTGTTATTTGTCTATTAATAAATAAAATATTGTTAATTTTCTATTCGTAGGTGACACAATCAGTTAAAATAGAAAATGTGAGGAAAAAATTGGAAAAAGGAGAAAAAATTGGAAAAAGGAGAAAAAATTGGAAAAAGGAGAAAAAATTGGAAAAATTATTTAGTTTCTGTCAACGACTGGATAACATTATTAGTTCAAAAAAGATGCAATATATCTTTTCAATTATCTTAATACTAGTCGGGATTTTGCTCTTTTATATTGCTTTTGGTAATTGGAAAATACAGCAAGAATTTTTACATAGTCATAAAATTAAAACGCAAGCGGTAGTAAAAGTAGATAAAAATAAGGTTAAAACATTGAATTTTACTGGTAATCATTATGGTGTTGCAACTGACAATCAGAATTTGGCTGCTGGGGAGCAGGTGACGATTTATTATCAGCAAGATAAGCCTTATCGGGTCTCTACTTCAGCTAGCCAATATGGAGATGTCTTAAAAGATGTTATCACTCCAATCATCGGAGGGATTTTCTTTCTTGCATTGGTAGGGATAAATAGATTTTTTTACCGGCTGGAGTAAAACGTCATGTTAAGAGTTAACAAAAAGTAGTGAAAAAATAAGTGACCGATTGAATAGTAGTTTAAAAGAAAAATGTAACTCAATTATTGCGAGTAAAAATCTTTTCTCGTCCCTAATTTATTTTGAAGAGACTTCACAGTTGGTGAAGTCTTTTTTTTGCTTGGGTAGTATCACTGTTAGTTTTTTGTTTTTTTTATTTGGATAGAACTTTTTTGATGTTGCACTCAAATTAGCATTATGGCACTTGTGTACTAGTTAATAGTAAAAGAAATCATGGGCGTCAAACTTTTCTGAGTTATTATGCACATGATATGCTAGTAATAGGAAGTAAAGAGGAGGTATACAATGAAAAAAGCACTTTTGATTATTAATCCTAGTTCAGGTGGCGAAAAGGCCAAAGAATATCAACAACTCGCACAAGAAAAATTGAATCAGTCTTTTGATGAAGTAAAGATTTGTCAGACTGAACAAAAAGGGGATGCTAAGTCATTTGCCAAAAAAGCGGCAAATGAAAAATATGACAGTGTTTTTGTTATGGGAGGAGATGGAACGGTAAATGAAGGCATCAGTGGTTTAGCCGAAGAAAAATATCGTCCTAAATTTGGTTTCTTTCCTTTAGGTACAGTGAATGATTTAGCCCGCGCTCTAGATATCCCCCTTGATCCTAAAAAAGCTATTGCTAATTTTTCAATTACTAAGACAACGCCGTTAGATATAGGTAAGATTAATGATTCTTATTTTATGAATGTTGTCGCCATAGGAGCAATACCTGAGGCGATTAACAATGTGGATAGTGAGCAAAAAACGAAATTTGGAAAGTTGGCTTACTTTATTTCTGGCTTTAAAGAATTATCAAATAATGAAACTTATTCTTTTTTAGTGACAATTGATGGCAAAAAACAAGAAATCACAAGTAGCACATTACTAATTGGTTCTACGAATTCAATTGGTGGTTTTGAATCGCTCTTGCCTGAAGCAAAAGTAGATGACGGAAAACTCTATTTAATTTATCTAAAAGATCCTTCTTTAATCGATACCATTAAAGCCGTCCCAGATTTACTAAAAGGTGTCGCTAAGGCAACTGAAAATGTCGGTTATTTAGCTTTTGACCAAGCTGAAATTTCGTTAGAAAATAGCGATAAAAAACTCGCGACTAATGTTGATGGTGACAAAGGGGATATTCTACCGGTTACAATCACTGTTTTACCAGCTCATTTAGAGGTATACCATTAAGCGAAATACTGTTAAGAAAGAAACAGAAATCAACTTGTTTGGTTTCTGTTTTTCTAGCTACTAATCGTTTTTAATTAATTATTTGAGATGTGAAATAACAAATAAGTCCTTTTATTTTTCATTCCGCAGCTTTTTGGATAGACTGATAGCAAACCTTGTATTGCGTTTTAAAGCACATCATGGTGAAAAAAAGAAGGTGTAAATAGTGGAATTTATTGGGATTTTATGTTTGATTTTAGCTAGCACAACAATTGCGGGACATTTTTCCCGCCGGATTGGGATACCTGCTGTCATCGGGCAATTATTAGTCGGAATATTATTAGGTAATGCCGGGCTAAAACTTGTTCATCCTGATATATTAGTAGAAGATTTTTCGGAAATCGGCGTTATTTTATTGATGTTTTTAGCGGGAATTGAAAGTGACCTGTCGCTATTAAAAAAATATTTTCGCCCGGGAATGTATGTAGCAATCTTAGGAATTTTTCTGCCAGTTTTGATGGGAACGCTAGGTGGAATGCTGTTTAACATCCAGCTGACGCAATCATTTTTCTTAGGATTAATACTAGCCGCTACTTCAGTCAGTATTTCTGTTGAAGTATTAAAAGAATTAAATGTGATTAATACTAAAGAAGGTTCCACTATTTTAGGGGCTTCGGTGGTAGATGATATCTTAGTTGTTTTAATTGTCAGTTTGAGTATGTCTTTTATAGGCACGCAGTCTAGTAGCCATAATTCATTAGGGATTATGTTAGTTGAACAATTACTCTTTTTCATTGCAATTTTCTTTTTGATTCGTTGGGGTGCACCATATTTAATGGAATTGAGTAAAAAATTAATGGCAGAGTCTTCCATCATTATTGTCTCGTTGATTTTATGTTTGGGGATGTCTTATTTAGCTGATTTTATTGGCTTAAGTTCGGTTATTGGGGCATTTTTTACCGGGGTAGCGATTGGACAAACAAAAGTGTGGCAAGAAGTTTCACATAATACTGAGGCAATTGGCTACGCTGTATTTATTCCAGTCTTTTTTGTCAGCATTGGTTTAGAAATTTCCTTTGACGGCATTAGTTCACAGTTGCTACTTATTATCGCATTGACGGCGATTGCAATTTTTTCTAAATTAATTGGTGGTTTTCTAGGCGGCAAATTGGCCGGTTTTAACAATCATAGTAGTCTGATGGTGGGATCAGGAATGATTTCGCGAGGAGAAATGGCATTAATTATTGTTCAGCTCGGTTTTCAAGCCCAACTGGTAGCCGAAAAGTATTACTCTGCATTTGTTTTAATTATTTTATTGACGACACTTTGCTCGCCATTTTTACTGAAATATTTTACTAAAAAAATTTATGCTTAGTTAAAACGTATCTTAAAGGAGGAAACAGGATGAAAGTTGTATTTCATGTAGATGAAATGGAGAAGTGGCAAGAGGCCACAAATAATATTCGCAATTTACTTCACTTAGAAATAAACGCTGAAATTGTTTTATTGGTTAACGGAAGCGGTATTCAAAGTTATCAGTTAAAACAGGCGCAAAAATTTATAAGCGAAAATCCCAATGTTTCTTTTCACGCCTGCCAAAATGCACTGAAAGCTTTTCACATGACAGAAGCAGATTTACCAGCCACAGTAAAAATTGTTCCAGCTGGCGTTTTGGATTTAATTAACTTACAACAAGCAGGCTATGCTTATATTAAACCGTAATGTAAAAACTCCTAGCCCTAAAAAGTCTAACTTTTTGGGGTTTTTAGATGTTATTGTCTTTTTTAGTCGATTTTCTTATCAAAAAAGATTCTGCCATCTGCTCCGCTCTTTTCTTTTAAAAAAAAGTTCGCTACAATAAGAAAAAATACCTCGTTGGAGAATATAAAAATGAAAAAAATTACCATCAAAGAAGTAGCTGAAGCAGCAGGTGTCTCCAAAACCACTATTTCACGTTTTTTAAACCATAATTATGGCAATATGTCTAAAGAAACAAAAGAAAGAATTGCCGAAGTTATTCAGCGTTTGGGTTATCGTCCTAGTAAACAAGCGCAAGCGCTAAAATCAAAGCATAGTTATTTAATTGGCGTGGTTGTGGCGGATATTTCAAATATGTATTCTTCTTTATTATTAAAAGGAATCGGGACAATTTTGGAAAAAAGTGGCTTCCAAATGATTATTATGGATGCTGGCAATTCTGTTAGCCGTGAAAAAGAATTACTGCAACGGTTACTAGATCAAAGTGTAGAAGGGATAATTTTGCAACCTTCTGCAAGACAATCTGAACAATATGAATTTATCAAAAAACATAATATTCCGCTTTTATTAGTCGATCGCCAAACAGAACCAAAACAATGGCCCTCTGTTTTAACTAATAATGTTACTGCAACGAAAGAGGTTTTAGAAAAAGCCTTAAATCAAGGATATGAAGAATTTTTTGTCTTAAGTGAACCCATTAAAAATGTTAGTACGCGTGAATTGCGTTCTGAAACAGTCGTTCAAACCGTTTTAGCCGCCAATAAAAAATGTCAGATCATAGAAGTCAACAGTAAAGAAGAGCTGATTAAGGCGATCGATACGATCTTAACAAACCCTCACAAAAAACTTCTGTTTGCATCAAATGGTCGTGTTTTAATGGAAAGTTTAACTGTATTAATTAATAAAGAAATTACTTTGCCAGATGAAATTGGGATAACAGGCTTTGATGATTGGAGTTTGACAGCCCTTGTAGGACCCGGTATTACGAGTATTGAACAGCCTTCGCAAAAAATCGGTGAGGTTGCAGCTGCAGAATTATTGAAGATAGTCGTGGAAAATAGTGAGCAATCCGCAGAATTTATCGTGCCTTCGACAATTCGTTGGCGTAAATCTGTCTAAGTAAAAGTTTTTTTAAAAAAAATATTAGTTAGCAAAGCGCTTTAGGGAACCGGTTTCCTAAAGCGCTTTGCTATTTTAATATTTCAAGTGTTGTTTTTTAATTATGAAACCGTTGACATTTTTTGGAAACCGGTTTACTATCTGTGTATAGAAACCGGTTAACTAATTGAGAGGATGGGATTTATGAAGAATACACAGATTGTACTTAATTTTTTAGTTTTTGCTGACAAAATTGCAAATGGTAGCCTACAAAATGAATTATTAGCCGATAGTAAAACACTCGGTTTTCAGGCAGTAGAAATTAGAAGAGAATACTTTAAAGATATAAAAAAAGAAATACCTCTTATTAAAGAAGAAGCATCCCGTTTGAACCTGACATTATTTTACAGTGTGCCAGATGAAGTCTACGTTGCTGGTAATATTAATCCCAATTTAAAAGAATATATACAAGAGGCAAAAGCAATGGGAGTTAAGCAAATTAAGTGGAATATTGGTGACTTTAAGGGCGAACTTCATACAACAGAATTGAAAGCGCTTGTTGATTCTGGGGTAGGAATAACGATCGAAAATGATCAAACCCAAACCTCGGGAACTATTGCAGCAATAAAAAAATATATGACTGCTGTAAAAACAACAGATTTAGGTATTGGTTATGTCTATGATTTAGGCAACTGGCGTTTTGTGGGGGAAGATGAAATAAAAGCAGCTGAAGAATTAGCAGAATATGTACATTACATTCACGTCAAAGATGTTCGTTACGAAAATGATCAACCACAAGCCACAGGATTGGATCACGGTGTTATTGATTGGCGCAAAGTATTAGGTATTTTACCAGCTAATCTTCCGATTGCAATTGAATACCCAACAAATACTAATGAAGAAATTCTAGAAGCAAAAAGTCTTTTAGAGGAGGAAGTAAAATGAGTGATCAACAAACAAAAATTGATGCTGAAAAATTTGCTTATCATTTTATGGATACAATTAATCGACCCGAAATTGATACTGAAAATATGGAAGGTGCAGCGAAAGAAGCGTTGGCAGCATACTTAACCGCTTATTATTTAATTCAAAAATTTAATCATTTAGAAAATGACTTTTTTGTAGAAGATCATAAAAAACCAGTATCAAATTACCAACGTATTTTAAGTGAGCTAAATAAATATTAGGAGGCCTAAAACATGGGTGGCGCAATAACTGGAATTTTACTTGCATTAACCTTTATCATATTTGTCATCTACGCCATGAAAGGTGGCAACTTAACTGTCGGTTTCTTCGTGATGGCAGTGTTGTGGACGATGATAGGCTTGGTACCTTTTAACCAAGCGATTAAAGAAATTTTTACTGAACCAGTTTTGAATTATGGTAAAACAGCGGCGTACATTATTTTTGGTTCCTGGTTTGGACGTGTGTTAGTTGATACTGGAATCGCCGGAAGTATCAGTCGAAAAACGGAAAAAGTGGGCAAAAAAAGTCCAGTACTGGCAACCATTTTAATTGCTTTTGTAATCGCTTTAATCTTCACGAGTTCTTATGGCGTTGGTTCTGCAATTGCTGTTGGTGTCATTTTATTTCCAATTATGTTTTCGATTGGGGTGCCTCGTAATATTGCGGTATCTGTTTTTACAATCGCAATTGGTGCAGCTATGTATGTTAATAATGTCTTATTCGTTCAATTTCAAGTTTTCTTTCCTAAAGTTGCGTGGGGACCACACTATCAACGCTTTGGGTTTGTCGCGATGGGAATTCAGATGATTATTTTAGTCTTATTCATCTTGTTTAACGCCAAAAAAATTCGGAATGGAAAACCAGAAATTGTTGAAAGTCAGACCGAAGAAGAAATCGCTGAAGTTCCAATTTGGACTTATATTTTACCCGTATTACCAGTAGCGTTAAGTATTTTTGCAAAGTGGGATGCAGTCCCTGCTTTACTTCTTTCAACAATTATTGCCTTTGCAGCGACTGGCAATATGAAGAAATATACCAAATTTGTCATGATGATGAATGAAACAGCTAAACATGCGATTAGTGATATCGCAGGATTATTAATTATGTTATTTGTTTTAACTATGTTCCAATCAGCGGCTGTTCATGCGATGTCTGGTTTTACGACAGTCTTTCAACAAATCATTCCCGATAATAAATTAGCGTTAATCATTATCGTAGCTATTATCGCACCACTTTCTTACTTCCGTGGACCGTTGATGCTTTATGGGGCAGGTGCCGCTACAGCTGCGATTTTAGTGGGAACTGGAATGTTTGATCAATACTTTTTATATGGCTTACTCGTTGTGCCATCTATGATGGGTGTGTCTGCATGTATTACACAATCATGGAATTTATGGTCGGTCCAATACGCTGGACTTGATACAAAAACATTTTTATTAACGGGTCTACCATGGGCGTGGGCCGCAACTGTTTTAAATTTAATTGCAGCATATATTTTACTTTAAAATAAAAGAAAAGAGGAATTTAACATGAGTGAATTTTTAACAATCGGCGAACCAATTGCATTGTTTGGATCAGAAGAAGTAGATAAATCTTTAAAAGATGCACTTCATTTTCAAAAATTTTTGGCTGGTGCTGAGGTTAACGTAGCTGTGGGCGTTTCACGTTTGGGTCATAGTAGTGAATATATTACCCAAGTGGGAAAAGATCCCTTTGGTGAATTTATTATTGACCGGCTACATGAAAATAAAATTGGTACTGATTATATCTCAGAAACATCAGATTTTTGGACAGCTTTTCAATTAAAAGATAGAGTAAGCGATGGTGATCCAAGTATTTTTTATTTCCGTAAAGGATCGGCTGCTGCTCATTTTGAAAAAGAAGTTTTAGATAAGATTGATTTTTCGGAAGTGAAAATGGCACATCTATCTGGTATCTTTCCAGCAATCTCCCCAGCTGCACAAAGCGCGTTTCGCTACTTGATTGAATTACTGGAAAAACATCAAATACAGACGACTTTTGATCCTAATTTACGACCACAATTATGGGCAAGTACAAAAGAGATGGTGGAAACGATTAATGATTTAGCTTCTCACGCAGAAATTGTTTTACCTGGAATTAATGAAGGCGAAATTTTGATGGGTAGTCGTGATCCAGAAGCTATTGCTGACTTTTATTTAAATAATGGTACTGCAACCAAAACAGTTATCGTAAAATTAGGAACAAAAGGTGCTTTTGTGAAATTAAAAGATGGCATAAGTTATACAGTTCCTGGCTTTAAGGTAGAAAAAGTTGTTGATACAGTTGGTGCCGGAGATGGTTTTGCCGTTGGTTTGATTACGGCATTAATTGAAGGAAAAGAATTAAAAGAAGCTGTTATTCGAGCCAATGCGATTGGTGCGATGGCTGTTCAATCTCCTGGGGATAATGACGGCTACCCAACGCCTGAACAATTAGCGAAATTTTTACAAAATCAGAAGGTGAAATAGATGAAGTTACAAACGGCAATTGATCGGGTTTCCTTGTCAGAAGCTGAAGCATTAGCAAAACAGTTAGAGGGTAAAACGGACATTTTGGAAATGGGCACCTCACTAGTTAAAGATTATGGTAATGTTGCCATTCAAAGATTGAAAGAAAAACTAAATCAAACGACATTGTTAGTTGATAGTAAAACAATTGATGAAGGCGCTTATGAATTTAATCAAGCCTTTTCACATGGCGGGGATATTGTGACTGTGATGGGGGCGGCCTCTTATGATACGTTAGCAGCTTGTTATGAAGTCGCACAAAAAGAAAACAAAACGATGATGATTGATTTATTAGAAGTAACAGATGAAAAAATTGCCATGATAAAAGATTTCCCAGCAGCAATTTACGCGTTACATCATTCAATTGATCGTAAAGATAAATTAGATGCAGTTGCAAGTGTAGCGGCATTTCATGAAAAATTCCCGACAATTAAACGTTTAGCAATTGCTGGTGGAATTGATTTAATGCAGGCGAAAAAATTAGCTGAACAAGGAATTTTGGAAATTATTATCGTCGGTTCAAAGATTACCAAAGCACAAGATCCAGTAAAGGCAGTAAAAGAATTTATGGAGGCAGTTCATTATGAAAACAATTGAAACAATTATGACCGAGATTAATCAAGTAATGGCGTTAGTTGATGAATCACAACTTGATCAAGCTTTGCCATTATTTAAAAAAGACAAACGAATTTTTGTTATTGGAGCTGGAAGAAGCGGCTTTCAAGCAAAAGGTTTTGCAATGCGATTGATGCATATTGGTTATACAGACTTTGTCATGGGCGAAACCATTACGCCATCGATTCAAAAAGGAGATACTTGGGTCGCTATTTCTGGATCAGGTACGACAAAAGGAATTGTAGCAGACACCACAGCGGCCAAAAAATTAGGCTTAGATATTGTAGTTTTAACGAGTGATCCCAACTCTCCACTAGCCCAATTAGCTGATAAAGTTATTGTTGTTCCTGGTGCGACAAAAACAGGAGCGGGTATTCAATCAGTACAATTGTTATCAAGTCTTTTTGACCAAACTGTTCATATTACTTTAGATGCGTTGACTTTAAAATTAGCTGCTCGTGATCAAACTTCTAATGAAGATGCACTACATGAACATGTGAACGTCGAGTAGGATAATGCTATGAAAAAAGGGGAAGTTTTATCGCGACTTGAAAAAACAGGGGTTGTTGCAGTAGTTCGTGAACAAACAGAGTTGCAGGCTTTAAAAGCAGCACAAGCAGTAGTAGCAGGTGGTATTTTGGGGCTTGAAATAACTTTTTCTGTCCCTGATGCAGCTTCTGTAATTACACAATTAAAAAAAACGTATCCTCTCTCAAGTGGTGTAGTAATTGGAGCAGGTACGGTATTAGATGCCACCACAGCTCGACTTGCTATTATAGCTGGTGCAGAATTCATTGTTAGTCCTAGTTTCAATTTAGAAACGGCGCAAATTTGTAACTTATATCAAGTTCCTTATCTACCCGGGTGTATGACTATCACTGAAATGCAACAGGCATTAATGAGTGGTGCTGAAATTGTGAAGTTGTTTCCAGCTAATAATTTTGAGCCAGAGTTAATTAAAAGTGTGAAAGCACCTTTGCCGCAAATTAATATTATGCCGACTGGTGGCATTAATTTGGATAATTTATTAAACTGGAAAAAAGCAGGTGCACTTTTGGTTGGGGTTGGGGGCAATCTCTTTCAAGGTGTGGCAGAAAATAATTATGTAAAAGTAACAAAGACAGCGACTGCTTACAGTGAAAAATGGCAGCAAGCTTAAGTAATGAAAGATAAAATAGACTTGGTCTAGCGTTGGTTAAATGATTTAGCTACTACGTTATGTTTTAAGACCAGTCTATTTTTGTTGTCTTAAAAATAAGATGCAACTAAGAAGATAATTACTAAACTGATTTTTTCTATACATTTGAAAAGGAAAATTTTACCGGATCAGAATTGCTCTGCTAAACAAAAAATTATTCAAAGAAAGAAAGGTAACGTATACTGATTGAAATACCTTATTTGTAAAGGGGCAATGGCAGATGAAAACAATATATGATTACACTGTAAAAGATGTTAGTGGTAATCCCGTTTCGTTAGAGGACTACAAGGGAAAAGTATTATTGATTGTTAATACTGCAACAGGTTGTGGCTTTACTCCTCAGTATGAAGGTTTGGAAAATTTATACCAAAAATATCGAGGAGAGGGGCTAGAAATACTAGATTTTCCCTGCAATCAATTTGGAAACCAAGCTCCTGGTAGTAATGAAGAAATTCAACAATTTTGTCAATTACGCTATCACACAACTTTTAAAACATTTGGAAAAATTAAGGTAAATGGTGAAGAGGCTGCGCCACTATACCAATTTCTAAAAAGTCAGCAAAAAGGGTTAGGAAAAGCCATTAAGTGGAATTTCACCAAGTTTGTGGTGGATCGTAATGGGAATGTTGTGAAACGATTTGCTTCAGCAACACCACCAGAAAAAATAGTAGATACCCTGATTCCGCTACTCCAATAGTAATGTTCTTCTTTTGAGAAACTTAGATAAGGTATAAAAAAGGAAACATATAAAAAGACGTCCCAAAATTGAATTACGATTTTGGAACGTCTTTTGTCTACAGTCTGGGCCAGCTAGCTGGCTTTTTTATTTGTAGAGGAGATTAGCTGTTTTCATAAGATAGTAAATATGATGAATTTTTCCAGCTAAAGTGTGAAAAAAAGATAAAGTAAAGTTGAAGAAATATTATTAGCAAATAATATTATTTTTCTACTTTCAAATGACAAAAACGTTAGTTAATTGCATAAAAAAGAAACTTTTTTTGCTTAAAAAGAACAAAAAAAACGAATAAATTTTAGCGGATATCTAGCTGTAATCTTTGATTTAATCACTTTTTTTATAACTGTAAAAAAAACAGGATGTTTTGAAACAATTTTGTAACATAGTTATTATTTGTTTGACACATCACTATGTTAAACTGCTCTTAGCGTTAAAAGAAATTTAAGTTTTTAACCTGTAATTATTATTTATTAAATAAGACGCCATTCGGAGGAATTTTACGTGAAGAAGAGTTTGTTATCAGCATTATTAGTTTGCTCACTAACACTTGCTGCCGTACCAAGTAATGTAGCCTTTGCAGATACTATTGATGAAAAAATTGAAGCACAAGATCAAAAAATTAACAGCTTAAAAGGACAACAAGCTGATGTAGCGAACCAAATTAGTTCATTAGAAGCTGAAATTGCTGCAGTCGCTGAAAAAGTAAGTGATTTAGAAGCAAAACAAGATAAATTAAACAACGACACAATGAAACTACAAGATAAAATTGCCAAATTAAAAGTGCGTATTGCTAAACGTGAAGAAGCAATTAAAAAGCAAGCCCGTGACGTACAAGTCAATGGTCAAAGCACGAACTTTATCGATGCTGTAGTGGAATCTGATTCATTATCAGACGCTATTGGTCGTGTTCAAGCGATGACAACAATTGTTAAAGCAAACAATGACTTAGTCGCACAGCAAAAACGCGATAAACAAGCCGTTGAAACAAAAGTTAAAGAAAACGAAGAAAAAGTCAATGCTTTAGCTGCAACGCAAAAAGAATTGGAAACACAAAAAAATGATATTGCAAACAAACAAGCTGAATTAAATGTTTTAAAAGCAAACCTTGCAGCAGAAGAAGCAACTGCTAAGAGTGATAAAGACAAATTAAATAAACAAAAAGCAGAAGCAGAAGCTGAAGCTGCACGTATTCGCAAAGAACAAGAAGCTGCCCAAAAAGCAGCCGCTGAAGAAGCAGCTCGTCAAGAAAAATTAGCTGCTCAAGCGCAACAAGAATCAAATACTACACCTGTAAGTAATTCAACTGGTTCAACTTCAAATTATACTGAAACAAGTAAACCAGTTCAAGAAAACCAAACAGGCAATACAGAAAGTAATTCAGGTAACTCAAGCAATTCTAATAACTCAAATAATTCAAGCAACAATAACTCAAATAATAACAATAACAATGACAATGGTAGTAGCTGGGGCGGTGGCTCTGGTAGCGGTATTGATCATTCAGGTTCAGGTAACATGTATGCACAAGGTCAATGTACTTGGTATGTAAAACAAGTTGCTCCTTGGGTAGGAACCTATTGGGGTAATGGTGCACAATGGGGTGCTTCAGCAGCAGCTGATGGTTATCGCGTTGATGGTACACCGGCTGCTGGTGCAGTTGTAGTATTTGCTGGTGGACAAAGTGTAGGTAGTTGGAATGCAGATCCAGTTTATGGACACGTAGCTTACGTAGAATCATATAACGCTGCTAACAACACAATCACAATTTCACAAGGCGGTATGGGCTTCTCATCTCCAACTGGTCCAAACATTGAAACGATAAGCGCTTCTGGTTTAACTTATATTCACCGTTAATTTTTGAATAGTAAGACGTCGATCATAGTATCGACGTCTTTTTTTGTGGCTTTGATTGTCAAATAAAGTACATACTTTATTGAAATATAGCTAGTGCATCAAGGTAATTTGAAAAAATATACTTCGATTTTATTTAACAATAATATTTAAAAAATGTAGTAATACCTCTTTACATATTGTTATAAATAAGAATTGCTATTTTATGAAATGTGTTTCATTTCTTGAAACACATTGATTTGTAAGCGTTACCTATTTATCTATAGATTATTTAAACATATACTGAATACATCAAAGAAGAAGGAGTTAAAAATATGAAGGCAAAAATCATGGATACCATGCAGAAATTTTCAAAAGCAATGTTTGTTCCAGTTCTTATTTTACCAATTGCTGGTATTTTAATTGCGATTGGTAATGTTTTTACTAATCCCCGTTTGATTGAAAGATTTAGTTTTTTAGATAATCCAATTACAATGGGATTTGGCAGTATTTTGTCTGCCTCTTTATTACCAGTCTTAACTAATCTTGGTGTTATTTTTTGTGTAGGAATTACACTGGGATTAGCAAATAAAAAGAAAGCCGAAGCTGCATTTACAGCTTTACTTGGATATTTAGTCTTTTTATACGCTATGAATAAGTTCATGGAGTTACGGGGAATGTTGGTTGATCCTGAGCAATTACAAGGGTCCGGACAAGCGCTAGTTTTAGGTGTACAAGTGTTAGATATGGGCGTTTTTCTTGGAATTATTCTGGGGATTGTAGTTGCACTTATTCATAATCGATTTATTGACACAACATTTAATAATGCTTTTCAAGTTTATGGGGGCGCTCGTTTTGTTTTTATTGTTTTAATTCCTGTGCTGGTTGTATCCGCTATTTTACTTTCATTCATTTGGCCAGTTATTCAACAAGGAATTGATGCATTAGGAGGAATTATTCAGACTACTGGTAATTTTGGTATTTTCTTATATGGTTCATTAGAACGTTTGCTTATTCCAACAGGCTTACATCATCTAATCTATACTCCATTTTTATATACATCTCTTGGTGGTGTAGCCGAAGTTGGCGGTCAAGTTTTTGAAGGCGCGCGTAACATTTACTTTGCTGAAATTGCTGATCCTGCCATTAAGGTATTGTCTCAAAGTGTAATTTGGGATGCACGAGGAATTTCAAAAATGTTTGGTCTAATTGGTGCTTGTTTGGCAATGTACCAAACTGCTAAACCTGAAAATAAATTAAAAGTAAAAGCAATTTTGATTCCTGCTGTGGTGACTTCCTTTGTGGCTGGTGTAACTGAACCAATCGAATTTTCATTTATGTTTGTAGCACCAGTGTTATTTGTCATTCATTCAGCATTAAGTGGTTTAAGTATGGTTGCATTAAATGTTTTAGGTTCTCGAGCTATCGGACCAAACGGATTTATTGATTTTCTACTTTATAATGTACCGTTAGGTGTTGAGAAAACCCGCTGGCCAATTTATATAGGGGTCGGAATTGCCTTTTTCTTCATTTACTATTTTACTTTCCGATTTTTGATTAGCAAATTGAACTTAAAAACAGTTGGACGGGAAGATAGTGGAAAAGAAACAAAATTATACTCTAAAAAAGAATACAATGAAAAGAAAAAAACTTTTTCTAAAGGAGAAGTTACTGAGGTTATACCTGAAGATGAGTTTTCTAAAGAAATTGTGGTTGGTTTAGGTGGAGCAGAAAATATTAAGACAATTGATAATTGTTATACTAGACTCCGTTTAAAACTTACTGATCCGGCTATAGTGAACGAAGAATATTTAAAAGAAGTTACACAAGCAAAAGGCGTTATTCGTAACGGTGAAAATGTCCATGTGGTATATGGGTTAACAGTGCCAAAAATTAGAGAAAAACTGGAAAAATATTTAGGTAGAGATAAAGGAGACGAAGAATAATGAAAAAATTTTCTGTAGTAATTGCTGGTGGGGGAAGTACATTTACGCCAGGCATCGTGATGATGTTGTTAGATAATCTAGATCGTTTTCCCCTTAGAACATTGAAATTATACGATAATGATAAAGATCGACAAAAAATATTAGGAGAAGCACTTGAAATTCTTTTGAAAGAACAAGCTCCTGAAATTGAATTTCTTTATACAACAGATCCTAAAACAGCTTTTACAGATGTTGATTTTTGCATGGCGCATATTCGTGTTGGTAAATATGCGATGAGAGAAAAAGATGAAAAAGTTCCTTTGCGTCATGGTGTCTTCGGTCAAGAAACATGTGGTCCTGGTGGAATTGCATATGGTATGCGTAGTATTACTGGGATGTTAGAAATTATTGATTATATGGAACAGTATTCTCCTAATTGCTGGATGTTAAACTATTCCAATCCTGCTGCTATCGTGGCAGAAGCTTGTCGCGTATTACGTCCAAACTCTAAAGTATTAAATATTTGTGATATGCCAGTTGGAACATTACGTCGGATGTCTCAAATTGTTGGTAAAAAACCTGAAGAATTGGAAGTTCGCTATTTTGGACTAAATCATTTTGGCTGGTGGACAAGTGTAAAAGACAAAGAGGGACACGAGTATTTAGATCAAATTCGGGATTATGTTTCTGAGCATGGCTATTTAACACAAATTGAAGTGGATACACAACATACCGATCCTAGCTGGCAAGAGACACATAAAAAGGCAAAGGACATCTTAGCAGTTGCCCCTGAATATTTACCAAACACTTATTTGAAATATTATTTATATCCCGATTATGTTTTTGAACACATGAAAGAACACCCCGAATATACTCGAGCTAATGAAGTTATGCAAGGACGAGAAAAGCACGTTTTTGATCATGCTCGTAAAATTATTGAAAATGGTTCAGCTGAAGGTATTGGTTTTGATATTGACGCCCATGCTACGTTTATCGTAGACCTAGCTCGAGCAATAGCTTTTAATACTCATGAGCGGATGGTTATGATTGTTGAAAATAATGGGGCGATTGCTAATTTCCCTGATAATGCGATGGTAGAAGTACCTTGCATTGTGGGAGTAGATGGTCCTGAACCGCTAACACAAGGAAATATCCCCGCTTTCCAACACGCTCTAATGTTTCAACAGGTAACGGTTGAGAAATTGGTGGTGGAAGCTTACGTAGAAAAGAGTTATCAAAAAATGTGGCAAGCGTTAACGCTATCAAAAACTGTACCGAGTGCGCAAGTAGCAAAGGAACTTTTAGATGATTTAATTAAAGAAAATGGTGACTTTTGGCCAGAACTACATTAATACCTACTAGATAAATAAAATAATAAAAATTCATGCCTGGACTCACTTAGATGTACTGCATAAAAAATGTTATTGGTAATTTGATATTACCTAATAAAGTAATGTAGTAAAGTTGGGGTTCAGGTTTTTTAGTGGAAAAATAAATGATATTTTCTATACAGGAGGAAAAAATGATAGTAAAAGTAATCGGATTAGGTAAAATGGGGATGGGAATTGCTGAAAATTTATTGCGCAATGGTTATACAGTCAGAGGGTTTGATACTGCTAAAGAAACACGTTTGAAGTTAGAAAAAATGGGCGGAGCATACTATGAGAGCTTACAATCGTTACTAACAGATGAACAACAATTAGTTTGGATTATGCTGCCCGCTGGAAAAATTACAAATGAAACTATCCAAAAAACTGTAGAGTATTTAAACCCTGGTAGTATTGTAATTGATGCAGGAAATTCTCATTATACAGATTCTGTTTATAATGCAAAATTTCTAGCGAAAAAGGGTATTCATTTTTTAGATGTCGGTACTTCTGGCGGTGTTAATGGAGCCAAGCAAGGCGCCTGTATGATGATTGGAGGTGAAGCATCTATTTTAAAAAAAGTTGAAACACTTTTTAAAGATATTTGTGTTGAAAGTGGTTATTTATATTGTGGTAAAGCTGGAAGCGGTCATTATTTAAAAATGGTTCATAATGGAATTGAATACGGTATGATGCAGTCAATTGGTGAAGGATTCAATTTGCTAAATCACAGCCCATATGAATATAATCTGGCAAATGTAGCGCAAGTTTTTAATCATGGTTCTGTTATTCGTTCATGGTTAATGGAGCTGACGGAAAATGTGTATCGTAGCGAAATTGATTTTGATAAAATTTCAGGTGTTGTCCCATCCTCAGGAGAAGGAAAATGGACTGTTGAAGAAGCGTTGCGGCTAAAAGTCAGTTTACCCGTTATAACGCAATCACTTATGACCCGTTATGCTTCTGAAGATTGTGATAAAATAGGAGAAAAAGTGGTTGCTTTATTACGGAATCAATTTGGCGGCCATGCATTTATAGAAGGTGAATAATTTGTCTGTTTTTTTGGGTATTGATATCGGAACAACTGCAATCAAATTTGGTGTCATTGAAAATGGATCTCTTGTCTTTGAAACATCAATTAAGGTTACAACATATGGAAACGATGTAAAAAAATACCAGGATAAGTCTGAAATTATTTCAGTATTAGAAAAGGGAATTTATGCAATTCCGGAAAAATGGCGAAGGAAAGCCGATAAAATTGGTTTTAGTTCTGCTATGCATAGTTTATCACCAGAAAAGCATCACGAAATTTTTCTGTGGTCTGATTTACAAGCACAAGATGTTATAGCAAAATTTGCTCGTACTAATTTAGCTAAAAGATTTTACCAATTAAGCGGTACACCGATACATGCTATGTCACCGTTTGCTAAACTACTTTATTTTAAGCTGTCAAATAAGTTTCAAACTGTAAAAAAATGGTATGGTTTAAAAGAACTTGTCTTAGAATACTTTACCGGACGTTTTATCATCGATCGTTCCTGTGCGTCAGCAACGGGATATTATGATTTGTATCAACAAAAATGGAGTGAAGAAATTTTAGCTTATATTGGGATCAAAGAATACCAATTAGCAGAGATTGTCGATACTACTGATGTTTTTGAGATGCTACCAGAACAAATTAAAAAATTCGGTTTTTCACAAAAAATTCAAGTAATAGCAGGAGCGAGCGATGGCACATTAGCTGCTTACGCCAGTTTTTATCATACTAAACGTAGTGCTAGTTTGACGATTGGGACAAGTGCAGCAGTCAGACAAATTTCTATGAAAATAAAATTAGAACCCAAGCAACAAAACTTTTGCTATTATCTAAATGAAAATTACTTTGTTATTGGTGCTCCTTCTAATAATGGCGCTTGTTTATTAGAATGGTCAGCACTGCAGTTATCAACAAATTCAACTGAATTTTATAAACAATTACCAGACCTACTCAAAAGGACTTCAGTTGGTGCGCGGGGACTACGTTTTTTCCCTTACTTGAATGGGGAAAGAGCTCCGTTATGGGATCAAAATGTCAAAGGTGGATTTTATGATTTGACCTTGCAACATACGCGAGATGATTTATTGCGTAGTATTATTGAAGGAATGTTATTAAATATCAGACGTCTTGTGAAGCTGGTTGCTCCCAGTGAGGCTCTATCTGTTAGTGGCGGATTTTTTCAAACAAGCGAACTTGCTCAGTTGGCGAGCGATGTTTTTGGTGCAGAATGTTTTTATGCAGTTGAAAACGAACCGATTTTTGGCCTCTACTACTTATATTTTCAACCAGATATTTTCAAAGAAGATAATGGTGCTCATTTTATTCCAGACGCTAAAAGTCAAGTAGCCTATGAAAAATTAAGTCAAAATTATTTTGAGTAAAAAACAATGGTTTGTGAGATTCTCACAGCCATTGTTTTTTTTTGATGATTTATATTGAATAGATTAAAAGACAAGCTTATAAAGTATCTCTAATTTCATCTTGGCTAAATTCCTGCACGATATATTCTAAGAGTAAAAGTAATTTACCAAAAAAACTATTAGAGTGAATGTTTTGACTATCTAATGGACGTTCATCTGGAACTTCAAAAATAATTGTCGCGAGTTCTGCCGCTAGGGACTCTTTGTTGCCGGTAAATAAAATATTAGGAATACCTTTTTCCTGACAAAATCGCATTTTTTCAATGGCTTTAGTAGTTTCACCAGATTTTGAGATACTTATTAGCATACTGATATTATCAGTATTGTTGTTAATAATTCCAGAAGAATCGGCTGCGTTGACAAAAAGTGTCTTTATTCCATTAACTAACAACTTTTTATGTAAATATTCAGCAATAATACTAGAAAACCCGGCTGCATAGATAGTAATAAATTTGTGCTGATTATCTGCATATATTTGCTTCATCGCCGCAATTGAAGGTGTAATTATTTTTGTGTCAATAGTAATATCAATAGCAGCTTCGGCTAATTGGTTAGTAGGCCGATATTGATTCTTTAAAAAATAAAATAATTCTAAATACCCTGAAAAACCTAGTTTTTGGGCTAAACGAACAATCGTAGCAGGAGAAGTATAAAGGTTACCAGCAATTTTACGTAAAGAGACGCCTTCAAGATTATTCGTCTGCTCCACCAGATATTTTAAAATATGATAATCGTTGTCAGAAATTTGTTTACCTTTAGTTATGAATTCTAAGTCCACAATGACACCTCTTTATTCGATTTGTAACATATAAATATTATACACCAGTAATTAAGAGTACTAAAGCGCTATTAAATTGATGCTACTGGCATTATTTGATAGCTAAATTTTGCTAGTCTATTCTAGATAAATTACGTTATAGATAAGTATTTGGTAGAGAAAATGGAATTTTTTTCCGGATTGCTAAGGAAATAATTCGTTTGTTTAGAAAGCGTTTGCAAAATATACTGTGTATGTAAATAAAAAGCTTAAAATAGGAGGATGTGACAAAAGGCTTGTCACATCTCCTATTGCCGATTTCTGAAGAAGTTGATCGCTTTTGTCATATCCTCTTTCTTACGATTAGTCAAGTAAACAAAAAACGCTCGCGCTTGCGAACGTTTTTTGCCTTTATGGGAAATAAGAAATGAACAAAATTAAGGTAATTTGATAACATTTTCGCTATCTTTGTCAAAGAAGTGTGCTTTATTAATATTAAAAGCTAATTCAATGAATTCACCTGGTTTGTGGAAGTCACGGGCATCAACTTTTGAAACGAATTCTGTTTCGCCAGTTTTAGTGTATAGCATTGATTCAGCCCCAAGTAATTCTGAAACGACTACTTCAGCGTTAACTGTTGCTTCTGGTGAAGCTTCAATAGCTACTTGTTCAGAGTGAATATCTTCAGGGCGAATACCAAAGATAACTTCTTTACCTTCGTAGCCTTTTTCTACTAAAATTTTGTTTTTACCTTCTGGAATGCGTAATTTTAAGCCATAGCCATCTGTAATTACACCGTTATTCAATGTAACGTTGAAGAAGTTCATTGCTGGAGATCCGATGAAACCTGCTACAAAGACATTTACTGGTGTGTCATATACTTCTTGTGGCGTACCAATTTGTTGAATGAAACCATCTTTCATGATAACAATTCGGTCAGCCATTGTCATCGCTTCAGTTTGGTCATGGGTTACATAAATCGTTGTTGTATTTAAGCGTTGGTGCAATTTAGCAATCTCTGCCCGCATTGCTACCCGTAATTTAGCATCTAAGTTTGACAAAGGTTCATCCATTAAGAAGACTTTTGCATCTCGTACAATAGCACGACCTAAGGCAACACGCTGACGTTGTCCACCAGATAAAGCGGCTGGCTTACGATCTAAGTATTCGGTTAAGCCTAAAATTTCAGCTGCATTTTCTACCCGAGTTTTGATATCTTCTTTGTTATATTTACGTAATTTCAAACCAAATGCCATGTTATCAAATACTGTCATATGCGGATATAGTGCATAGTTTTGGAATACCATTGCGATATCGCGGTCTTTTGGTGCCACATCATTCATTACTTTGTCACCAATCGTAAGTTCGCCTTCTGTAATATCTTCAAGACCGGCAATCATTCGTAATGTTGTTGATTTACCACAGCCTGAAGGACCAACAAAAACGATAAATTCACGATCGGCAATATTTAAATTAAAATCAGTAACGGAATAGTTTTCCGCATTGTCATATTTTTTGTAAACGTGGTTTAATGCCATTTGTACCATAATTTCTACCTCTTTTTCTTTTTTTGTTTTACTATATTCATAGTATAAATGTAAACGTTTTTAATCGTTAGGACAGTGTGCACAAAATGAAGTGGTTTTTTTGTGCACTTTTTTGAAAGGGGTTGCAAATTTTTGGCTGAAAATTTATTTTATGTTTTATAAAAGCTATAATGGCGCCCTTCATTTGTATTTATCTATCAATCATCAGAAATAAATTTTATTTTGCAGTTGACAAAAAATAGTAGCTAGCGTAAACTTCATTTCAACAAATAAATAAAATTTCGTTGATGAGGAAAGTAAGTTTGGCGTACATTTTAGAGAGACACTGGCTGGTGAAAAGTGTTATGGACAAAAGACTGAAAATGGCCTTGGAGAATAAGTTTGTCGATAAGTAGGCAACTTCGGAGGTTTCACCGTTAAAAGAAACACCAATCTTTATGATACGATTCACGATTCATAAACGTTGGGTAGAGGAAAGCATTTGCTTTCAAACTAAGGTGGTAACACGATCATTCGTCCTTTTATAGAGTTAATCTATAAGAGGACTTTTTTTATTTTTATATTCATTACTGTGATTAGGTAAGTAAACAATGAAATTTTTTAAAGAGAGCTTCGGTAGCTGAAAAGAAGTAAAAAGGAAGTTGTTGAAAATGGCCTATGAGTAATCTAGCTTCGAGCAAAAAGTGAGAAGCTAGCAGGTGTGCCTGTTATAGCACTAGAGTATGCTAGTACTTGAAGAGGAGTTTAGTGTGAGCTAAATTCAAAATGAGGTGGTAACACGCAAAAAAGCGTCCTCAAGCAAAGAATATTTCTTTGTTTGAGGATGCTTTTTTTTTACTAAATGTTTTAAGAAAGGATAAATAAGATGGGACAAAAACGAATGTGACGCTTTTAAAAAGACGAAATAACAAGGAGTTTTAGGAGGAGAAACATGATTGATTTAAAGGATATTTCGGTAACTTTTACTAAAGAAAAAGACAAAGAAATTCACGCTGTTAAAGATGTAAACTTGCATATTCAAACTGGGGATGTATATGGCATTGTAGGTTACTCTGGTGCAGGCAAGAGTACGTTGGTGCGGGTTATTAATTTATTGCAACGCCCAACGACTGGGACAGTAACGATTGACGGCACTGAATTAACGTCTTTAAAAGATAAAGCGTTGCGCGAAAAACGCAAAGAAATTGGGATGATTTTCCAACATTTTAATTTAATGAACAGTCGGACGATTTTTGAAAACGTGGCATTTTCGCTTAAATACTCAGGAAAATCCAAACAGGAGCGTCAACAAAAAGTCGCAGAACTATTAAATCTTGTTGGTATTGCAGATAAAGCCAATAGTTATCCTTCCCAATTATCCGGGGGACAAAAGCAACGGGTAGCTATTGCGCGAGCATTAGCCAATGACCCTAGTATTTTATTATGTGATGAAGCGACAAGTGCACTAGATCCAAAAACAACGTTACAGATTTTATCATTATTAAAAGATTTAAATAAGAAATTGGGATTGACGATTATTTTAATTACTCATGAAATGCAAGTGGTTAAAGAAATCTGTAATAAAGTTGCGGTAATGCAAGCAGGAAAAATTATCGAAAAAGGGAGTAGTATCCAAGTTTTTAGTCAACCCAAACAAGTTTTAACCCGTGATTTTATTCGGACTGCTACGCATATCGATCAAGCGTTAGAGACGATTTTGAGTAGTAAAAAGTTTAGTCTTTTAGCAGATAATGAATGGCTAGTGGAGTTGGCTTATGTGGGAGATCAAACGAATGAACCATTGATTGCCCAATTGTATAGCCGCTACCAAGTAACTACCAATATTTTGTACGGCAATGTTGAAATCATTCAAGATGTGCCATTGGGAAGTTTGGTTGTGACACTTGCGGGTGAAGAAAATCAGCGACACCAAGCCTTAAAATATTTGCAAAAACTCGGTGTCTATACCAATGTTTTAAAGTATCACCAAGAAAGTGCCAAAGTTGTTATGGGAGGTTTTTAAGATGCAATCATTATTAGAAAAGTATTTTCCCAATGTTTTAGCTATACCTGATGAATTTATTGAAGCAACCAAACAGACACTCTACATGTCATTTTGGACTGCATTAGTTGGTGGGGTATTTGGCATCATATTAGGTGTCATTTTAGTAGTCAGCCGCCCAGAAGGTATTTTACCAAATCATTTATTATATAGCATTTTAGATAAATTGATTAATATCATCCGCTCCATTCCTTTTATCATTATGCTTTCGCTTTTAGCCATAGTAACCCGTTTTGTGGTCGGAACAACTATTGGTGAAAAAGCAGCATTAGTTCCTTTAGTTGTAGGAGTTGTTCCATTTTTTGCGCGTCAAATTGAAAATGCACTATTAGAAGTTGATCAAGGGGTAATTGAGGCAGCAGAATCAATGGGAACGAGTCCTTTAGGCATTATTTTTCGTGTGTATTTACTAGAAGGATTACCAGGCATTGTCCGTGTTTCAGCTTTAACGATAATTAATGTGATTGGATTAACGACGATGGCGGGAGCAGTTGGTGCAGGGGGGCTGGGTAATTTAGCAATTTCTCGAGGCTATAATCGCTTCCAAACCGATGTGACGATTGTGGCAACCTTATTAATTTTAATTTTAGTTTTTATCAGTCAATTTATTAGTAATCAAGTGATTAAAAAAATTAGTCATTAATATAAGTAAAATGTGGAGGAATTTGGAATGAAAAAATTAGTGAAATTTGGTGTCGTTGCGCTTGCGTTATTATTTGTTGGTACAGGTTGTTCAAAAGGTGATGCTAAGGCAAAAAGTGAAACACAAAAAGAAACAACAGTGAAACTGGGCGTAATTGGGTCTGATACAGATGTTTGGGATAATGTAAAAGATCGTCTTAAAAAAGAAGGAATTAATTTAGAATATGTCAAATTCACAGACTATAATCAGCCCAATGCTGCATTAGCAGACAAATCAATTGATTTAAATTCTTTTCAGCATCAATTTTTCTTAGATAACTACAATAAAGAACATAAAACGGACTTGGTTTCAATTGGGAATACCGTCAATGCGCCTTTAGGAATTTATTCTGACAAATTAAAAAACGTAAACAAATTAAAAGATGGCGCGAAAGTTGCCATTCCAAATGATGTCACAAATGGTGGACGTGCTTTACTATTACTTCAAACAGCGGGTTTAATCAAAGTCGATCCAGCTAAAAAACAAACACCAACTGTTTCTGATATCACTGAAAATAAAAAGGAATTGAAAATTACTGAATTAGATGCTGCTCAAACTGCCCGCGCTTTATCTGATGTGGATATTTCTGTCATTAATAGTGGTGTGGCAGTGGATGCAGGCTTTACTCCGACAAAAGATGCCATTTTTTTAGAACCGGTGGATGACAATGCCCGCCCTTATGTCAATATAATCGTGGCACGAAAAGAAGATGCAAATAACAAAGTTTATCAAAAAATTGTAGATGCATATCAAACAAAAGCAACTGAAAAAGTGATTGAAGAAACTTCAAAAGGATCCAGTATTCCTGCTTGGGAAACCTTTGGTCGTAAATAAAAATAGAATTCGCAATAAAAATCATCATTTCAAATAAAAAAGAATGTAGCAACCGATAAAAAAAAGAGGAGTGAAGAATATGTCTACAACTATAACTACAAGACAGCAACACATCGAAGAATTTATTAAAGCTAGTTTGCCAACTTATCAAGAAATTGCTTTAGATATTCATAATCATCCTGAAGTTAGTAATTATGAGTTTTATTCATCTGATGCGTTAGTGAAACAATTGGAAAAAGAAGGTTTTACGGTCAAAAAAGATGTGGCTGGTCATAGAACCGGTTTTGACGCCCGTTTTACTTCGGGTAAACCAGGTCCTGTCATCGCCTTTTTAGCAGAATTTGATGCACTACCTGGAATTGGTCATGCATGTGGACATAATCTTTTTGGAACTTATTCTGTTTTAGCAGCTAGTGCTTTAAAAGACGTAATCGCTGATTTTGGTGGTGAAATTCGGGTATATGGAACTCCTGGTGAAGAAGGTGGCGAAAATGGTTCTGCTAAGGGAAGTTTTGTTCGTGAAGGATTTTTTGCAGATGTTGACGCTGCGTTATGTGTTCATCCGGCTTATCGTTATGGCAAAACGACAGCTTCTTTAGCCAATGATCCAGTTGATATTAAATTTTATGGCCGTGCCTCTCACGCAGCTGGCGCACCAGAAAAAGGGATTAGTGCTTTAGAAGCCTTATTACAAGTCTTTAACGGAATTAACAGTTTGCGACTATTTTTGCCAAAAGATGTGAATATTCATGGCATTATTACTGACGGTGGTGTGGCAGCCAATGTCATTCCCGAATATGCCGCGGGTCGTTTTTATCTGCGGGCAAAAAATCGCAGTACGTTAAACGAGGTTTATCAAAAAGTGGAAAATATCGTCAAGGCAGCATCTCTAGCAACTGGGGCAACTTATGAATTTGGGCTTTTTCAAAATGCTGTTGACGATGTGATTGTCACACCGAGTTTTGATGCTCTTTTCTTTCAACATTTGACAGCGTTAAAAATTCCTTCAAATGAGATTGAAACGAACATAAAAACGAGCTTAGGTTCTTCTGACGTAGGGAATGTCAGTCAAGTTGTTCCCACCATTCAACCAACTGTGTCTATTTCAGATACTTATATTGCCGGTCACTCAGAAGAATTTAAGGCAGCGGCAAAAAGCGATAAAGGTTTAGCATCAATTGCAATTGCCGCAGAATTACTAGCTAAAACAGCTTTGGATTTATTTACGCAACCAGCTTTATTGGCTCAAATTAAAGCTGATCACAAAAGGAGTTTAGAAAAAGGAAATTAAAAATTTTGATCTAAAAAACGTGCTAAAAATAAAGAAGGTGTGATAGAAGTTGCTTTTGTCACAACGTTTATTCGGAAAAGAGGAGATGTAACAAGACTTTTGTTACATCTCCTCTATTTTGCTATTTTGCTTTTTGAATGATAGCAAGGCGTGACAAAAATCTTATAATACCTTACTTTTTGCCAAATTTATTCTTATTCTTTCAGATGACTAACTTGCTACAATCTTTTTATTTTGTTTCAGAAAAACAAGTAATCAATAGATGACAAAACATTAAATCGTCCATTTTCTTCAAATCAAGTCCTGTTGCTTCTTGAAATTTGTCAATCCGGTAACTAATAGTATTACGATGCAAAAATAATGTCTTCGCTGCAGAACTAACATTGCCTTGGGCTTGCCATAACGCTTCTAAAATTGCGGTCATTTCAGAGTCATTAAACCATAATTGAAATAAATTTTTAAAAAGCGGAATGTTTTGCATTGGTTCAAACATAAAATAGTCAACTGCTGAATTGGCTAATGTAAAATTTTGTTGACTATTATTGCGATGCGCTTGTTGCAAAAATATTTGTCTTTCGGTTTGAAAATCTTGGGAAATGTTACCGTCAGTTTTATGAAATTCGCCAATAAAAACCTGACTATAAGAGTCGAAATCACTATCAAGGGCTTGGAAAATACTAAATAGTTCACTTGTTGAAAAATTACCGATTTCCTTGTTTTCCACTAAAATAAAATTATCTTGACTAAGCCAAAATGCATCAGCAACAGCTTGAATGATTTCTGTCACAGCCTGTTGCCAAGTTGTTTTTTCAAAATCTTTGCCACCTTTTAATTTCACTTGTAAAATACGCACTTGATTAGTATTTGGTGTACTGTCGCCTTTAAACAAGATACGATACCAGCGATGAGTTGCGGCATTTTTGGGTTCCTTTATGGGATTTGATAGTAGTTGTAAGAGGCTACGTTCATTTTTGGTTAGGCTACTTGTAAGTAAGAGCGCAAAGCCATCTTCTAGCCGAATAGAATAAAACTTAGGATCATCCACCGGTGTATTACTAAAACGCGCATTGGGATAGATTTGTTGAATTTTTTCAAATGTCATAGAAAGCTCCTTTAAGATTCATTGTTTTTACATAAAGTAAAAAACTTCTATCACAGATTAATTAGCTTATTTTGCTAAGGCCCGTACAGCGATAATATTTTTATTTTGTGCTAGGCCATCAATAATTTCTGCTGAAGTATCAGCACTAATAAAAGCAATTGCATATTTTTTACGAAAAATTTTTACCTCATCTTGTGTATCAACGGAATAGTCGGTGGTAATTGCCTTTATCTTGCGACTTTTAAAAAATTCATTAATGAAGGGTTCTGCCTCTTCAGGGTTGATATATTTAATTTGAAAGTTTTTATTTGTTGGCACATGAACAATTTTCTTTAGTAAAACTAAAACGGCAATTACGGCAATAAAACTTAACAATGCAATCGCATAATATCCCATGCCGATTGCTAAACCCAATCCGGCTGTGGCCCATAAAGAAGCAGCAGTAGTTAACCCACGAATAGAGTGATGGGTCACAACGATTGTTCCAGCGCCAAGAAAACCAATACCACTAACAACTTGAGCGATAAGACGAGCTTGATCAGCTCGAATGACAGTAGCGATTTGCGGGTTGCTTTTGGCAAAGATCACAGCTTGAGCGGCAATTTCTTGTTGCATCATGGCGATAATACAAGCACCGATTCCGACGAGAATATGGGTACGCATGCCAGCGGGGCGATTTTTTTGTTCGCGATCAAACCCGATAATACCACTTGTTAAAATCACTAAACCTAAACGACACAAAATCTCAAAAATACCAACACGAAACATTTTTTCATCTCCTTTAACACTAAATTTTCGCTCAAAATCTCCGTATCTGTTTTAGTACATTTAGAGCAAATTTATTTATTTAAGAAATCAGAGTTTGTATAAATGTTACTAATTCTACTATAATCTTCTGCTAAAAATTCCGCAAATTAAAGTCAATTTATCACGAAAATACGATAAGTTAGCTGTAATAAAATATTTAGCCAAAAGGACTTTAAATCATTTTTAAGGGTTAGTGTAACATGTTACGGGAAATGTAACATGTTTTCTTTATCACAAGCTCCTTTCTAAAGACTTGAAACCCCTTTCTAAAATAAGTGCCTCACGGTATGCTGAAGATGTCAAAAGCATTACTCGAGTAAAGACAAACATATCAATCACTTAAAGGAGCGTTATACCATGCAAAAAAGAGATTTTATCGACACAAATGATTTTACTAAAGAAGAAATTGAATATTTAATCGCGTTAGCTTTAAAAATTAAAGATAGTATCAAACACGGACATTATCCATTATTACTTAAAAATAAAACATTAGGAATGATTTTTGAACAATCTTCTACCCGTACCCGCGTTTCTTTTGAAACAGCAATGACTCAATTAGGTGGCCATGCACAATATCTAGCACCAGGTCAAATTCAATTAGGTGGCCATGAAAGTTTGGGAGATACAGCTCGTGTATTATCTCGCTTAGTTGATATTTTGATGGCGCGCGTAGAACGTCATGAATCGGTTGTAGCGCTAGCAAAAGATGCTACGATTCCAGTCATTAATGGTATGAGTGATTATAATCACCCAACGCAAGAATTAGGGGACATTATCACGATGACTGAACATTTGCCGGCTGGAAAAAAATTATCTGATTGTAAAATTGTTTTTGTCGGTGACGCGACACAAGTTTGTGTTTCAACAATGTTTATGGCAACTAAAATGGGAATGGATTTTGTTCAATTTGGTCCAAAAGGTTTCCAAATTAAAGAAGAAACATTGGCGATTGGTAAAGCAAACGCAGAAAAATCTGGTGGCAGTGTCTTAATTACAGAAGATGCCGATGAAGCGTTGCGAGATGCAGACTTTGTCTATACCGACGTGTGGTATGGCTTATATGAAGCTGAATTATCAGAAGAAGAACGAATGAATGTCTTTTATCCAAAATATCAAGTCAATGATGAACTAATGGCAAAAGCAGCACCTCATGCTAAATTTATGCATTGTTTACCAGCAACACGGGGAGAAGAAGTCACAGATGAAGTATTAGACGGCAAACAATCTGTCGTTTTAGATGAAGCAGAAAATCGCTTAACTGCTATGCGGGCTTTACTGGTTTATTTCTTAAATCCTTATTTAGATTATGCCGATGAAGCATTAGCGGCTAAGTTTGATGGTGAATTACAATATATGTTGCAACCAAAACGTCAATTAGAACGCAAAGACTAAAAAATTTCGCAATTTTGAAAAGTTCCTGCAAACTTGACCTGATTTTTTAATCGGGTTGAGTTTGCGCAACTTTTCAGTTCGGGCTCATTGAAAGGAGCACAATTATGAAGGAAAAGAAGAGGTTTCGTCTTTTTGATGCGGTCTTAATGGCCGTCGTTGTTATTTTGGTAGTAGAGTCGGCAGCACCCGCTGCGGCAATTGGATCTTCGCAATTCTTCTGGTGGGGATTATTATTAATTTTATTTTTCCTCCCTTATGGTTTAATCTCAGCAGAACTTGGGACAACTTATGATGACGAAGGTGGTATTTATGATTGGGTGAAAAAAGCTTATGGCCGTCGTTGGGGAGCACGTGTTGCTTGGTTTTATTGGATTAACTTTCCAATTTGGATGGCAAGTCTTGCGGTTTTATTCCAAGAAGTGTTAACACAAATTTTTCAAATTCACTTAAGTACTCCCGTTTTAGTGTTGATTCAACTTATTTTTATCTGGTTTGTCACGATTGTTAGTTGTTATCCGGTTAGTGATAGTAAATGGATTTTAAATATTGCTGCTTTTGCAAAAGTTGCAATTATGGTTTGTTTGGGTATTTTAGGTATTTACCATGCAGTCACTAAAGGAATGGCCAATGATTTCTCCGGTGCAGCATTATTACCGAAGTTTGATATTCAAAACTTAAGCTTTTTATCGGTCATTTTGTTTAACTTTTTAGGATTTGAAGTCGTTACTACCTTAGCAAGTGATATGGATAATCCCAAAAAGCAAATTCCACAAGCTATTATCTATGGTGGTATTTTAATCGCCTTCTTTTATCTTTTTGCCGCTTTTGGTATGGGGGCTGCGGTACCTGCAGACCAACTATCTGCTTCAGGTGGTTTAATTGATAGTTTCATTTTATTAGTAGGCGGTTTAAATCCTTTCGTAGTGATTATTGGCATCTTATTTATGTATACTTTGGCAGCGAATCTAATCTCTTGGGCGCTGGGTGTAAACTATGTTGCTTTATACGCAGCTAAAAATCAAGACATGCCGGCTATTTTTGCTAAAGAAAATCCTAAAAACGATATGCCCGTTGGCGCTTCTATTGTAAATGGTATTATCGCTTCGATCTTAGTTGTAGCAGCACCGTTTATTCCAAATGAAAATATCTTTTGGGCGTTCTTTTCATTAAATGTTGTCGCCTTATTGCTTTCTTACATTATGATGTTTCCAGCTTTTTTGAAACTACGCAAAATCGATCCAGATGCAGTACGACCTTTTAAAGTACCCGGACCAAACTGGTTATTGAAAGTTATGACATTTGTACCGATGATTTTATTAGTTATTACTTTAATTTTCTCAGTTGTACCCCTTGATACAAGTAGTGCAGAAATGAATGCCAAAATACCTGTTTTAATTGGTACACTACTCGCTTTTGTGATAGGTGAAATTGTGATTCGCTTCTCAGCAAGAGAAAAACATGGAAAAGGAGTTATTACAGATGAAAACAATTGATAGTTCACCACGTCAAGATGGGTTTAAAATGCCAGGAGAGTTTGCACCACATGAGGGCGTATATATGTTGTGGCCACAACGTCCAGATAATTGGCGCGATGGAGGTAAGCCTGCCCAACAAGCTTTTGTGGAAGTTGCGAAGGCAATCTCTGCTTTTGAACCAGTTACAATGGGGGTGAATCCCGATCAATACAACAATGCCCGTCATATGTTACCAGAAAATATTCGGGTAGTTGAAATTGCCAGTGATGATTCATGGGTTAGAGATTGTGGCCCAACCTTTGTGACGAATGGCAAAGGAGAAACTAGAGGCGTTGATTGGACATTTAATGCTTGGGGTGGTTTGGTTGATGGCTTGTATTTCCCTTGGGATAAAGACGATCAAGTAGCGCAAAAAATTTGTGAAAATGAATGGAAAGATCGCTATCGATTAAACGATTTTGTTTTAGAAGGTGGCTCAATTCATGTTGATGGCGAAGGAACGTTAATTACAACCGAAGAGTGCTTATTATCAGAAGGACGAAATCCACAGTTATCAAAAGAACAGATTGAAAATATTTTAAAAGAATACTTAAATATTGAAAAAGTAATATGGTTAAAACGTGGTATTTATTTAGATGAGACAAACGGTCATGTGGATAATATTGCTAATTTTGTTGCCCCAGGCGAAGTAGCATTAGCTTGGACAGATGATAAAAATGATCCACAATATGAAATTTCAAAAGAGTGTTTAGATATTTTGGAAAGTGAAACAGATGCTAAAGGCCGAAAAATTAATGTGACTAAATTATATGTACCAAAACCAATCTTAATTAATGAAGAAGAAAGCGGCGGTGTTGATGCAGTCGATGGTACTTTACCACGCCAAGTAGGCGACCGTTTGGCTGCTAGTTACGTTAATTACTATACTGCAAATGGTGGGGTTATATATCCTTTATTTGATGATCCAATGGATGAAAAAGCAAAAGAAACATTACAAAAATTATATCCAGATCGTAAAATCGTAGGCGTGTATGCGCGGGAAATTTTGCTAGGGGGCGGTAATATTCATTGTATCACCCAACAAATTCCGAAAGGAGAGGCATGAAGATGACTAAGACAGTTGTGGTGGCTTTAGGCGGTAACGCTATTTTAACCGATGATCCAACAGCTGCAGGACAACAAAAAGCACTGGCAAAAACAGCAACTGCTTTAGTCAGTCTGATTGAAGCGGGTTATAAAGTCATAATTTCTCATGGAAATGGTCCTCAAGTGGGAAATCTCTTACTACAACAAAAAGCCGCTGCTTCTCCAGAAAACCCAGAAATGCCTTTAGATACTAGTGTCGCCATGACACAAGGAAGTATTGGATATTGATTGACGCAAGCATTAGATAACGAGTTAAAAAAGCGCAAGATAAAAAAACCAGTTGCAACTTTATTAACACAAGTGATTGTTGCGGCTGACGATCCAGGTTTTAAAAATCCTACTAAACCGGTGGGGCCTTTTTTAACAGCAGAAAAAGCAAAAATGGAAATGGCAGCAAATAAGGTTACTTATAAAGAAGATGCTGGTCGTGGTTGGCGCAAAGTGGTGGCTTCCCCAAAACCAATTGATATTGTCGAATCTGAAACGATTAAAGCGCTAGTAGCAACTGATACTTTAGTTATTGCAGGTGGTGGTGGCGGGATTCCAGTCATTACTACAAATGAAGGCCTAGCAGGTGTAGAAGCGGTAATTGATAAAGATTTTGCATCAGAAAAAATTGCTGAAATTGTTGATGCGGACGAATTGATTATTTTAACTGGGGTTTCAAACGTGGCTGTTCATTTCAATACACCAGAGCAAAAAAATCTTACAACAGTAGATATTGAAACGTTAGAAAGATACAAAGAACAGGGGGAATTTGCCCCTGGGAGCATGTTACCAAAAGTAGAAGCAGCCTTGGCGTTTGTTAAAGCCCGTCCTAATGCGCGAGCAGTCATTACTTCTTTAGCTAATTTAGATGCTCTATTAAAAGAAGATGCTGGTACCATTCTTTATGGTGGCAAAAGTTTGGAACAAAAAAGTCATTTGAAAGATTTTATAGCAAATTAAAAATGGAAAAGTCGAGCCAAATGGTTCGGCTTTTTCTGACAAAAAATAACAAAAGATTTAGAGCTGTGGTATAGTTAAATAGAAGAAAAAATCTGAGCTAATAAAATTAAAAACTATAAAGTTTAAGAGATAAAATAAGGAGGAAGCTTTGATGTTAGTAGAAACTTCACCAAGGCGAGATGGATTTCAAATAATTCCCGAGTGGCTACCTCATAAAGAATGTTACTTGATTTGGCCAGAGCGTACGGATAACTGGCGACTTGGTGGTAAACCTGCTCAAAAAGTTTACCAACAAGTAGCAGAAGCGATTAGTCGATTCGAAAATGTGACAGTTCTGGTTTCAAAACAACAATTTTTGAATGCGCGTCATCAGCTGAGTAATAAAATTCGGGTGGTGGAGATGAGTAACGATGATGCGTGGTTAAAAGATACAGGTCCTATTTTAGTCATGAATAAGTTAGGAAAATTACGCGGTGTGGATTTTCGTTTTAATGCTTGGGGTGGGCTATTAGATGGTTTGTTTTTCCCTTGGGATCAAGATGATTTACTGGCTCGTAAGCTTTGTGATTTGGAACGAATCGATTATTATCAATTAAAAGATTTTGTTTTAGAAGGGTGTTCCATTCATACTGATGGCGAGGGAACTCTTTTTGCTACAGAAGAATGCTTATTATCAGAAGGACGTAATCCCCAATTAAAAAAAGCGGCAATAGAAGAAATCTTAAAAGAATACTGTGGAATTGAAAAAGTTATTTGGTTTCCTAGAGGCTTTTTCTTAGATGAAACTAATGGCGATATTGATAATTTGTTAAATGTTATTGCACCAGGGGAAATTGTTTTAACTTGGTGTGAAGATCCTAATGATCCGATGTATGAGATTACCCGGGAGGCTGAAGCAGTTTTACTAAGCCAAAAAGATGCAAAAGGTAGAAAATTTAAAATTCATAAATTGGAACTGCCGAAATCTTTGTATATTACTAATGAAGAAGCAGCCGGGGTAGATCCAGTTAATGGCATGTTGCCACGGTTAGCTGGAGATCGCTTAACTGCAACTTACGTTAGTTATTATACGGCTAATAATGGAATCGTCTTTCCCCTGTTTGATGATCCTAATGATGAAAAGGCAGAAAAATTATTAAAAGAACTTTATCCAGGCTATGAAGTGATTGGGATAAAAGCCCGGGAAATTTTACTTGGAGGCGGCAATATTCACTGTATTGCACAAGGAATACCACAACATGAAAGGTGAGAGAAACGATGGATTTTTTTGAAATCGTCAACAGTCATATTGCAGAATTGACTAAGAATGAACAAGTGTTGTTTGATTACGTCATTACGAATCTAGATAACATCAAAAATAAAAGTATTCGTGAAGTTGCTGATGATTGTTTCGTTTCGACCACTACCTTTTTGCGCTTTGTTCGTAAACTGGGATTTTCAGGTTTCAGTGAGTTTACAACAGTAATTAAATACACTCTTTTAAATAAAAAAACAATTCCCCAGTCTAGCCCGTTTGTTGTAAGCCAAAAAGATTATCGTGAAGAATATTTGAAAAATCTGGTTGAATCGGTTCGAGTGATGGATACGGATAAAGTAACGCAAATTGTGACCCAACTACAAAAAAAGCCTAAGATTTTTCTTTTTGCTAAAGGCCTCAGTAAAGAAATCATGCGCTATGTAAAATATTTGTATAACACGGCTGGCTTTTTTGTTATTTTTCCTGAAGACCATCAAACCCGTGCAATTGCCCAGCAGCAAGCTGAAAAAAATGATATTGTGTTTATTTTCAGTTACAAAGGGGAAGATTTAGAATTAATTGAAGCAGTGCGGAAGTTAAAAAGTCAAAACCACCCGCTAATTGTTTCCATTACAGGGGCGGATAATAACCTTTTACAAAATTCAAGTGACTTAAATCTTTACTTGTTTACTGATGAGATTAGTTTAAATCATTTGGATATTACTTCTCATATTTCGATGATTGCATTAATGGAATTGATTTTATATCAATTTATTGAAACAAGTGGCAGTGAGAATTATCATTTAGTTTTTCGTTGATTATTTCACTACATACAGTAAAACAATAGCAAGAGTAGCCGATAAATATCTGGTAACTCTTGTTATTTTTTTGTTTTGTAAAAGGTTATTGCTATTTATTTTAATTCGTGTTTCAATGTACTTGTAAACGCTAACAAGAAGGTGGAAAAATGATTTCAGAAACACAAAACCAAGCGCTTTATAGTATTTTAAAAGCTTATGAACGGATCAATTCTTTAATGATTCATACTCCCTTGGCTCCAAGTAACATTTTGGGACAAGAAAAAAACGGCGAAATTTATTTAAAATTAGAAAATTTACAACGCACAGGCTCGTTTAAAGCCCGGGGAGCATATAATAAATTAGCAACGTTAACTCCTGAAGAAAAACAGCGTGGTGTAATTGCTTGTTCTGCTGGTAATCATGCGCAAGGAGTAGCTCTTGCAGCTTCTCTTTTAAATATTAATGCGCGGATTTTTATGCCAAAAGGGGCGCCTAAGACAAAAATTTCTGCAACGGAAAGTTATGGTGCTAAAGTAGAATTAGTTGGTGATACATTTGATGAAACAAAAGCTGCTACATTAGCGGAAGTTAAAAGAAGTGGTGAAGTTTTTGTATCACCTTTTGATGATTGTGCAGTTATGGCCGGTCAAGGAACGATTGGAATTGAGCTGTTGCAAGATTTGCCAGAAGTTGACAATGTCATTGTTCCAATTGGAGGCGGGGGACTAATTGCGGGTATTGCCTTAGCACTTAAAACTTACCGGCCCGAAGTGAAAATTATCGGTGTACAATCTTATCATGTACACGGAATGATTTCGTCTATTTGGCAACAAAAACTCATTGCTAACCGAAGTTATAAAACTTTGGCTGATGGCTGTGATGTGGCTTTAGCGGGGGAATTGACTTATGAAATTTTAAAAGAGCGTATTGATGAAACTGTGCTAGTTGAAGAAGAAGAGATCGAAGAAGCGATTCATTATCTAGCTTTAAAAGAAAAAGTAATTGCTGAAGGTGCAGGGGCTTTGAGTACTGCGGCAATTTTAAGTGGTCATATCGATCATCTGCTGAAAGGAAAGAAAACGATTGCCATTGTTTCAGGTGGAAATATTGATTTTTCTGTTTTTAAAGAAATAATTTAAAAAACTAACGCTTGATTTTTCACCGCTGGGAAGTGAATAATCAAGCGCTAGTTTTTTTAGACTTTGGAACAAGGCACTAAAAGCCACGCCCACCGCCACCAAAAGTACCACCACCACTAGAATTAGTAGTGCTACCGCCGCCTCCGCCACCACCGCTAGTATTATTACGAGGAATACGTCTGGTGGTAACAAAAGAATTAATCAAACGATTTTCATTTTCAGTTAGTTCAAGTTGTGTATTTGCTCTAAAGGGATATTTATATGTCCCTAATTTTAATTGATAACGGGATTTGACAATGACAAAAAAGGCAATGCTAGCCATTAGCGCTAGTGCAAAAGCAATGAAACCTTCTAATAAGGTGATTGTTTTATAATAGGTAATTTTGCCCGTCTCTTCGTCAATGCGATAATGACCACCAGGAACGCCAGCATTGACATATTCTGTCATTTTATTTAAAAAAGTGGTACTAGCGGCGTAATAATTCCCACTACTCATATCACTACTCACAGTGTCAAAAAATTCCTCGCGACGTGAGTCAGTCAAATAATCAATCATATTACCAGAAGTTGCCACGTACATTTCTCGTTGGTTCAAATCAATTAAAAAGACGGCACCATTTTGATTATTGCCCACTTTGTCTCGCAAATACTCATTTGCAAAACTGCGGGGCTCCTCTTCATTGGTATCGGTAGTGACAAGATAAATTCCGCCCTTTATTTTTTGCCCTAATTTTTCTGCTTCTTGATTTAACAGATTGATCTGTTCAGGGCTAAAAAGCTGTGCTTCATCGTTAATATAATCCGTTGCCCCATAGACTGGTAAAGGTAGCAATAAAAAAAGAAAAGTGGCAAGTAAGGTCAGGCTACTGCATATTTTTCTCATAGGAAATAACCTCCTAATAAAAATAGTAGAAATAGACCTAAAAAAATACCTGCAGAGACTAGTCCTAATTTTTTATAGCTAATGGGTAAAACACCACTGACTTTTCCGGTTTGACCATTCATCGCATAATAAAAAACTTTTTTATCTTGATTAAAACTGCGATAGGTAACGAGCCAGACAGGTAATAGTAAGTATGAAGATTTTGTTTCAGTCAGCGTGAGATCTTGTTGTGTTTTCGTAAAGGTGGTAAAGCTACCCACGGTCTCTCGTAGTTTCTTTTCACCGTAATCACTTAATTCTGCGGCAACTTCATCTTTTAAATCAGCGTATTCAATATCGCGTTTTTCGGCTTGAAAACCAGCTAAATATTGATTTTTAAAAGGAACGGCTTTTTCTAAGGGAAAAGGTTGAACACTTGCAACCATTTTTTGCGGTGTATTTTTGGTTAACGCGTTTTTGACAAGCTCTTTAAAAGTCAGCTTTCCCTTACGGCTAATGGCATATTGCTTAGTTTCGGTATATTCAATATCCCCTACAATCCAAACGCGAATAGATGTTACGTTTCCCATTAAACTGCCTGATCCTTTTGCATCAACTTGCCAGTAAGGAAAATAGACACCCGTTAATTTTTCAACTTGATTTTCATCAAAGAAGTCTTTTGGGACAAAGAATTTTTTTTGCGCCCAATTTAAAAAATCTGCTGTCGCTTTTTCTTTGCCAATTGCAAAAGGCAATACTTTATCGGGTAAAAATTTACCTGAAAGACGCCCTTGTAAGACGACCGGATTATGGCAGTAATAACAATAAGTGGCAGCGGTCGTGGCATCCGTTACAATTTCTGCGCCACAGTTGGGACAAAGGTAAAGTTCCATTTTTTCTACAGTGGCTTCTGTAGCGTTATCTGTAGCAGCTACTTTACTGTCTACGACGGTATCAGTCGTTGCATTTTTTTCTGTTGTTACTCCACCAGTAACGGGCGTATCGGTATTTACTTCAGGTGGAATTTCAGGTTGTTCCAGCGTGCTTTTTTGTTTTGCTTCAAAAGTGCTTAATTCATCCACGGTAAAAATACTGCCACAATAAGGACAATGAAACTTCTGATCGTCAGGATTAAAAGTTAGTGGACCATTGCAGTTGGGACATTTATGGGTTAATGCGTCCATGGCGTCACTCCTTATTTCTTTATTGGAAAATTTTTATTTTAATCGTTAATCCAGTGGTACGCCTTTGAATGGTTTACCACATTCCGGACAGAATTTTGGAATGCCGTTTGAAAGATCAATAATACTACCACATTCACTGCATTTCATTTTTAAATCGACTTTACCTGAGGGAGCTGGTTTTGGTGTACCACAGTTGCTACAGAATTTACCTGTATTTTCAGTACCGCATTGCGGACAAGTCCAAGTTTCACTAGCAGCAGTTGTCTCTTGGTTAGTTTGTTGATTACTTGCTTGCTGATTATTTATTTGTTGTTGATTGTTTTGGCTAGCTTGATTTAAATAATTACCACCAGCATTCATCCCCATTCCCATACCAAAAAAGCCAGTCGCAGCACCAGCATCGTTTTTACCGGCTGCTTCCATCCCTCTGGCAACAGAACCTTGGACGTAACCTTCGCGAATATTAGGATCTCCCAGCATAGCCCCTTCATTACGCATATTGATTAGTTTAGTCGAATCATCGGTATATGAAATACTTGCTACGGCTACGGCCACAATTTCCATGCCACGTAAAGTATTCCAATCTTTGTCTAAAACTTCGGCCATATATTTGCTTAATTCCATACTTTTTGAGGGAACATAAGAAATACGGACCCCATCGGCAGACATTTGATTGATGGTTGCTTGTAGGGCAGTTAAGAACTCATTTAAATATTGTTCATTGATATCGTCAATTTCCACTTGATCTTTATTTTTCGGAATAGCATTTGTATAAAATAAAATCGGATCAGTAATTTTAATGGAATACGTTCCATGGGCTCTTAAAAATAATTCCGCATTATAAAAATTATCAAAGTAATTTAAAGGTGCGGGAGTGCCAAATTTAATGCCTTTAATTTCTTGTAAATTAATATAAAAGACCTGTTGTTTTTGTGGTGTTGTGCCGCCAAATTTAAACCGGCTGAATGTTTCTTTTACCGCATCTTTTAATGAACCGTTAAAAAGAGAAGGGGCTGCGTCATTTTTGACAGTGTAGTACCCCTCTTCAGCGGTATAATCGATAATTTTACCGCCATCCACTAAAAGCATCATCATATTAGGGTAAACGTGAATGACAGAACCATCTGTAATGACGTCACTTGTAGCTTTTTTATTAGCGTTACGTTTGGCATCTTTTCTAACTTGAACCCCTTTGGTTAAAACAGTATTATCACCCATATCCGCCGGTTCAATCACCTCTAGCCATTGATCGGCTAAGCCACCAGTAACGGCTCCTGTTGCAGCTTTAATAATTCCCATGTAAAATCCTCCTTTTTTTATCACGATAGCACTTTCAAAAATTAAGAAAGCGTCTACTATAATAAAATTATAGCATAGCAACAAGCTGTTGCCTGCTTTGACGAAACAAGGTTTTAGAATTGATAAAAGAACACGTCAAAACTAGTTTTTTTGCTGAAAATTGCGTATAATAGAAAATAGTGAATTTAAAGAGAGTGAGGCAAAATATGGCCTATCAAGCCCTTTATCGTGTTTGGCGTTCGCAGCGTTTTGATGACGTAGTGGGCCAAGATGCGATTACGCAAACCTTAAAAAATGCGATTAGTCAACAAAAAATTTCACATGCATATTTATTTACTGGGCCCAGAGGAACAGGTAAAACCAGCGCAGCAAAAATTTTTGCCAAAGCAATTAACTGTCCGAATAGTCACGATGGTGAACCTTGTAATGAGTGTGAAAATTGTCGTGCTATTACAAATGGTCAGTTTGACGATGTAATTGAAATTGATGCAGCTAGTAATAATGGTGTGGACGAAATTCGTTTCTTAACAGAACGAGCGAATTATTCTCCAACTAAGGGAAAATATAAAGTTTATATTATTGATGAAGTGCACATGCTTTCTACTGGTGCTTTTAATGCATTATTAAAAACGCTAGAAGAACCTAGAGAAAGTTTAGTCTTTATTTTAGCGACTACAGAACCTCATAAGATTCCAGCGACAATTATCTCTAGAACGCAACGTTTTGATTTTAAACGAATTGATACAAGCGCAATTGTCGGTCGGATGGCGTATATTTTGGAAGAAAGTAATCAGCCCTACGAAGAGCAAGCCTTAGAAATTATTGCCCAAGCCGCAGAAGGTGGTATGCGGGATGCGTTGTCGATGTTGGATCAAGCTATTTCTTTTGCTGATGGTACGATTACTTTAGCGGATGTGATGGCAGTTACCGGTAGTTTGACCTATGAAATGATGGATCAACTTTTAGCTCAGTGCTTAAACCATGATGCCGCCGCTGCCTTAACTACTTTAGCGAATATCTTAGCAGAGGGAAAAGAAGCGAGACGGTTGATTGAAAATTTGTTAGTCTACTGTCGCGATTTACTGTTGTATCAAAAGGCACCCCAATTGCTAGAACAAAAGGCCGGCCATTTGACTGATGAATTTAAACAATTAGCCCAGCAATTAAGTAGTCAACAAATTTTTTATTGGATTAAAACGTTAAATGAAACACAAAATGAGGTGCGTTTTACCAATAGCCCAACTATTTATTTAGAGGTCTGTATTGTAAAATTAGCAGAAAGTAAGCAACCTGAAGCAAATATATCTGCCATACCAAAAGAACAGACTGCTCAGCAACTAACGGTAGCTCACGATGAAACAGCTGCTGTCATTACTGAATTAAAGCAAAAAGTAGCGCAACTTGAAACAAGATTAAAACAGTTACAAGTAGCAGATAATCAAATAATCGTAGCTCCTAAAAAAACTACGGATCATACACCAAAACAAAAGCAAAATAATTTACGAGTTCCTCGTAACCAAGTGTTTACAATATTAAAAGCCGCAACTAAAGAGAATCTCCATCAAACGCAAAATGTTTGGGAAGATTTATTGGCAAGCTTACCGATTACCAAAAAAGCTGTCTTACGACAAGGCCAAGTTAGAGCAGCGAGCCCAGCAGGATTGGTGATTACTTTTGATTACGAAATTATTTGTCAAAAGGCGATCGATGACGAGGAAATGAGCCAATTAGTAGGGACAAATTTAAGTAAAATGATTCCAAATTATGCCCCGACACCGGTCTATTTAACAAGTGCGAGTTGGCAAGATTTAAGACGAGAGTTTGTGACTGCTCAAAAAAATGGCAGCTTGTTGGCAGAAGACAGCAATGAAAAAAATGAGCAAGAAGATGCCCAGCCAACCGCAAGTTCAACTGATTCAAAAGTTGAGAAGACAAAAAATAGTGTTTCTGATTTAGCGGAAGCGGGAATAGAAGATGATGATTTATTAAATCATCTCCCTCCTGAGGAGATGCCACTAGAAGACCCAGCCCAAAAAGCTGTAGCGTTATTTGGTGAAGATGTTGTAAAAGTAATTGATGATTAATTAAAAATTTAAAGGAGTGGTTGATATGATGCGTGGCATGGGAAATATGCAAGGCATGATGAAACAAGTACAAAAAATGCAAAAGGAAATGACCAAAGCACAAGCGGCTTTAAACGAAAAAGAATTTGTGGGTGTTTCCACCAATGAATATGTTAAAGCAACTTTTACAGGTGATCGCAAAATGATTGGGTTAACGGTCGTACCAGATGTCATTGATCCAGAAGATAGTGAAATGCTACAAGATTTAGTAATGATGGCGGTAAATGACGCGCTAACAAAAATTGAAAAAGAAACCGAACAAACGTTAGGTAAATATACTAAAGGCATGCCCGGATTTTAAAGCAAGTAATAGCCGTTTTAGCTAAGGAGAAATATGTATGCAATATCCAGAACCAATTGCCAAATTAATAGACAGTTATATGAAGTTGCCCGGAATTGGACAAAAGACCGCAACGCGCTTAGCATTTTATACCATTGATATGAAAGATGAAGTTGTCAATGAATTTGCCAAATCCCTTTTAAGTGTCAAACGCGATTTACATTTTTGTAGCATCTGTGGCAATATCACAGAAGAAGATCCTTGCCCCATTTGTTCGGATCAAAGTCGTGACCGTAGTACAATTTTAGTAGTGGAAGAGCCAAAAGATGTCATGGCAATGGAAAAGATGCGGGAATATCATGGGTTGTATCATGTTTTACACGGTGTTTTGTCACCAATGGAAGGAACAGGGCCAGAAGATATCAATGTTCCGAGCCTTTTAAAACGACTTCATGATGATGAAGTAAAAGAAGTAATTTTAGCAACAAATGCAACCACTGAAGGAGAAGCCACCGCAATTTATTTGTCACGCTTAATTAAACCGGCTGGCATTAAAGTAACGCGTTTAGCTCATGGCTTATCTGTTGGTAGCGATATTGAATACGCCGATGAAGTGACACTTTTAAAAGCTGTTGAGGGCCGGCGTGAGTTATAAAGTTTCAAATTTTATGTTTTTTTTGTACAATAATGTTAATCGATAATGGAGGACAAACTTGTGAATGGATTATTTATCACGATTGAAGGACCAGACGGCGCTGGCAAAACCAGTGTTGTTAATGAATTATTTCCTCGGATTCAGCTGATTGCCAAACGCGGCATCGTTAAAACGCGGGAACCTGGCGGTGTAAAAATCGCTGAAAAAATCAGAAAAATTATTTTAGACCCACGTAATGAAGAGATGGATGATCGGACGGAAGCTTTATTATATGCAGCTGCTAGACGACAACATTTAGTCGAAGTGATCATGCCGGCTTTAAATGCTGGTAAAATCGTGATTTGTGATCGTTTTGTGGATAGTTCTTTGGCTTATCAAGGAGCTGGACGCAGAATTGGTATTCCAGAAATTGCTAAGATTAATGAATTTGCAACAGAGGGTTTAAAACCAGATTTCACGCTTTATTTGGATGTTGATTCAGATACTGGTTTAAAACGAATCGAAAATTCGCGTCATGGTGAAGCAGATCGCTTGGAGATTGAAAGTTTAGAATTTCATCAACGCGTGCGACATGCTTATTTGAAATTAGCAGAAGAAGATCCTATCCGAATTCACAAAGTTGATGCCCGTATGAGTTTACAAGAAGTCGTCGATGCAAGTTTTACTGCTATTACAGAAGCGTATCCGCAGTTTTTTTAGTTCACCATTAGGAAATGAAAGAAAATAGTTTTAAAGATAGTTGCGTGTTAATTATCTTTAAACTAAACCCGAAGTTAAGAGCGTTACTTGGGTAAACTTGAATGAGTAATTTGTGTAGTTTTTCCACTAAAAGGAGGCAGTTTTATGAAATTAATTATGGCGATTGTACAAGATAAAGATAGTAACCGTTTGGCAAATGAATTTATCGATAATAATATCCGCGCAACCAAATTATCTTCTACTGGTGGCTTTTTAAAAGCTGGTAACAGCACTTTTATTATCGGGATTGAAGATGAGCGGATGCAAGAAGCATTAGAGTTAATTAAAAAGACTTGTCAATCACGAAAACAATATGTTTCTACTCCAATGTCTTTAGATATTTCTTTAGATGGTCAAGTGCCTTATCCGGTGGAAGTTGAAGTCGGTGGCGCGACAGTGTTTGTTTTACCAGTTGAAGGATTTCATCAATATTAAGGAGCAAGGAAAATGACAGAGCAAGAATTTTTATTAAAAAATGAGCCTCATGTCTTTGCCCAAATAAAAAAAAGTGTCGAGCATGAGCGTCTGGCTCATGCTTATCTTTTTGAAGGGGAGACGGGAACAGGCAAACATCAGATGAGCTTGTGGCTAGCAAAACGTCTTTTTTGTACGAATGTAGTCGCAAATGAGCCCTGTAATGTATGCAATAACTGCACCCGAATTGCTTTAAATGAACACCCCAATGTGCAAGTAATTAAACCAGAAGGCCAAACGATTAAAGTAGATCAAATGCGGCGATTACAAGCAGAATTTGGCAAAAAAGGATTTGAGTCTAAACGTCAAGTGTTCATTATTTCCGATGCAGAAAAAATGAATCACAATGCAGCCAATAGTTTGTTAAAATTTTTAGAAGAACCCCAAGCAGGCCTATTGGCAATTTTAGAAACCAATGCGCTGGGACGTATTTTACCAACTATACAATCCCGTTGTCAGCTGATTCATTTTACTCCTCTATCAAAAGGACAATTGGTTGAAAGTTTAAAAACACAAGGGATTAAAGAACAAAGTGCGCTTTTACTTGCAAGCCTTACCAATAGTTATGAAAAAGCGATTGAATTCTCATCAGATGAATGGTTTAATAGTGCTAAGGATGCTGTTTTAACTTGGCATCGTTACCTTGAAAAAGCCGATTTACAAGCTTTTATTTTTGTTCAAAAAAAACTGGTTCCCTTAGCAAAAGAAAAGGAACAACAATTTACATTATTTCAAATACTGTTGTTTTATTTTCGCAAGCAGCGGCAAAATGAGCTTGAGAACAAGCAAAGCTTACAAATAGTTAACCAAACGTTAGAACTTATTTTGCAAGCGGAACAAAAATTACGGGCAAATGTTGCTTTTCAAAATGTATGTGAACAATTGGTTTTGCGAATTGTTCGTCTTTCATAAAGTGTCTGGTTAATAAAAGACAGATAAACTTAAAGTAAGGGAGGGACTTTAATGGAAGTGGTAGGAGTCCGCTACAAAGAGGCTGGTCATGTCTATTACTATCGCCCTGGCAAACAGCAGGAATACCGATACGAAGAAAAAGTGATCGTTGAATCGCAACAAGTTAAATTATTGGCAGAAGTTGTTATTCCAAAAGTGGAAATTGACAGTGGAGATTTACCAGATGAAGTACTGCCGATTTTACATATTGCTTCAAACGAGGAACTACAATGGGCTGCTCAAAATGAAGAAGATGCCAAGGCGGCTTTTGCAATTGGTAAAAAGAAAATCCGGCAACATGAATTGGCGATGAAATTGGTTTCAGTGGAATATACGTTTGATCGTAGTAAGATGATTTTTTACTTTACAGCCGATGGTCGGATTGACTTTCGTGAATTGGTAAAAGATTTAGCAAGTGAATTTCGTACGCGGATCGAATTACGACAAATTGGTGTACGGGATGAAGCCAAAATATTAGGTGGAATTGGTCCGTGCGGTCGCCAGTTGTGTTGTTCAACTTTTTTAGGCGACTTTATCCCGGTTTCAATCAAGATGGCTAAAGATCAAGGGCTATCTTTAAATCCAACTAAGATTTCGGGCTTGTGCGGTCGTTTAATGTGTTGCTTAAAATATGAAAATGACGAGTACGAAGCGGCTAAAAAAGAATTACCAGATTATGGCAAAGAAATTAATACGCCAGATGGTAAGGGCAAAGTGATCGGTCTAAATTTATTAAGTCGAATTGTCAAAGTTCGTCTTTATCAAAAAGAAACACCAATGGAATATCATTATGATGAATTAAAAGATTTTGCGGCCCAACAAGTGGCTGTTAAAACAACAGCCCCAGCCGATGAAGCAAAAAAAGCAGGTGATGCCAGTGAGCATGGACAAACGTGATATTTATGATGGTTTAAGCAAGTTAGAATTAGATTTAGAAAGCTCATTGCAACAATTAACGGCAATGAAAGCAGCCTTACAAGAAATTGTTGAGAAAAATACGACACTCGAATTAGAAAATCAAAAGTTGCGGGAGTACTTACAAGAATTAAAAGAAGAAAACGCAGCAGAAGAAGTAAAACAAGGCATGTCCAAGTCTCGTATGAATTTAGAGAAAATTTATGAAGAAGGCTTTCATATTTGCCGTGAATCTTACGGTGCCAGAAGAGAAAATGATGAACAATGTGTTTTTTGTTTAGAAGTTTTATATCGAGAAAGTCAAAATTAAGTGATAAGGAATTGATTAAAGAGGATGTTTTCTTTTTTATCAATTCTTTTTCACTTTATGAAATGAGGGTAACAAGTGCAAAAACAAAGCAGTTTCAAAGGCAAACAATTAAGTGGCACACTTTATTTGGTGCCAACACCAATTGGAAACTTACAAGATATGACTTATCGTGCAGTCGAAACTTTGCGCACAGTAGAACTTATTGCCAGTGAAGATACACGTAATACGCAAAAGTTATTAAATCATTTTGAAATTACGACTTCCCAAAAAAGTTTGCATGAACATAATTTTAAAGAACGGGTGCCAGAGTTAGTGACACTACTAGAACAAGGGAAAAATATCGCCCAAGTAAGTGACGCGGGAATGCCTTCTATTAGTGATCCAGGTCATGAATTGGTGGTTGCTTGTATTAAAGCTAATATTCCAGTCGTTTCCCTGCCAGGTCCTACTGCTGGTTTAACAGCTTTAATTGCTTCTGGTCTATCTCCACAACCAAATTATTTTTATGGCTTTTTACCTCGCAAAAAAAATGAGCAGGTTAAGGAGTTAACAACTTTAAAAAATGAAGGGGCCACTTTAATTTTTTACGAATCGCCACATCGTTTAAAACAAACGGTTAAGACAATAAGTGAAGTGTTTGGTAACCGCCAAGCTGTCGTTTGTCGAGAATTAACCAAAGTACATGAAGAATATTTAAGGGGAACTTTAGCGGAGCTGACGGATTATTTGAGCGAAAATCCAATTAAAGGGGAGTGCTGTCTAATGGTGGCAGGTTTTGATGGCCTTGAAGCTACACCAATAGCACCTTCTGAATTGACTCTTAAACAACAAGTACAAGCTTTAGTTACTGAAGGTATAAAACCTAATGCGGCAATTAAAACCGTGGCTCAAAACAATCAAATTAAAAAGCAAGTCGTCTATAAAGCCTATCATGAAATTGAAGCACCAGCAGAATAAGTGGCTCTTTGTCAATCAGGACTGATGGAAAAGATTTAAGTGAAACCAAAACAGAT
>MJGMH2__coassemble_837_pt1 | contig 63389 bp, 55 predicted proteins | sample MJGMH2__metabat2_low_PE_013 | metagenome-assembled genome bin MJGMH2
TCTGTTTTGGTTTCACTTAAATCTTTTCCATCAGTCCTGATTGACAAAGAGCCATAAAAGCTTTTTTTAATTACCGAATTTCTACGTTTAATTTTTCAGTTAGATTTCTGGTTACTTTTTCCATTGCTTTATTGATTTCTTCATCGGTTAAGGTTGCTTCTGGATTTACAAAAGTCAAACTGTAAGCAAGTGATTTATAACCATTTTCAATGTTAGCACCTTGATAAACATCAAACAAGCTAACTTTATTTAAGAATTTACCGGCTGCTTCTTTAATTACCGCTACAACTTCTTGATTTGTAACCTCTTCTTTTACTAACATCGCAATATCACGACTGACTGCTGGGAACTTAGAAACAGCTTGATAAACTAATGGTGCTTTTTGAGTTGCCAATAATGCAGCTAAGTTTAATTCAGCTACAAAAGTTGCGCCAATATCATAAGCTTTCGTGACTGTCGGATGGACTTGTCCCACCAAACCAACTTTCTCACTACCCACATAAATTTCAGCAGTTTGACCTGGATGCATTTCTTTTATTGCTGTAGTTTTAACATAGGAAATATCTGTGGCACCTAAAGTTGTTAAAAGTGTTTCAACAATTCCTTTGGCTAAGAAAAAGTCAACTTTTTCACTTGCTTGTTGCCAATCTTTTGTTTGCCATAACCCAGACAACGCAAAAGCAACATGGTTTTCTTCTAATGGCAAGTTTTTCAACGGATCTGCGTCTTGGTAAAAGACACGGCCAATTTCATATAATGCGATAGCATCATTTTTCCGCGCCACATTATAAGCCACATCATCTAATAAACCACTAATTAAGTTCATACGTAACACAGCACGATCTTCTGTCATCGGCCAATCCAAACGGGTTACATTACTCTTACGTAGCATAAATTGACTAGATTTTTCTTCTGTGGTTAAAGCGTAACTAATCGCTTCGGTTAGCCCGGCACCTTCTAAAGTGCTACGGACTTCACGTGTTTTTAATTGTTCGTCTGTCAAAGAACCTGCAACAGTTTCCCCACTTGGTAATGTACTTGGAATTTTATCATAACCGTAAATACGGGCCACTTCTTCAAGAATATCTGCTTCAATGTGAATATCCCAGCGACGAGGTGGAATCGTCACTGTAAAGTATCCATCGCTTTCAGTAAATGGAAATTGTAACGCTTCAAACACTGCCGCCACGTCCGCTACAGAAAGGTCAGTTCCTAACGAACGATTGATTTTAGCTAAAGTAATGCTAACTTCTTCATTTCTAACTTCAACAGCAGAGCCTACTACCGCACCTTTTAAAACTGTGCCGCCAGCAAGTTTTGCAATCATTGCAGCCGCCACTTCACAGGCTTGGTTAATAGCACCTTTGTTAATACCTTTTTCAAAACGAGCAGAAGATTCACTTCGCAAATTGAATTGTTTTGAGGTTAGACGAATAGACAATGGATCAAACAAAGCAGCTTCTAAGGCTACTGTTGTCGTCGTATCTGTAATTTCAGAATCTAATCCACCCATTACACCGGCTAAGGCTACTGGTTTTTCTCCATTCGTAATCACAATATTTTCTGGGGTTAAATTTCTTTGTTCATCATCTAAAGTAGTAAGTGTTTCTCCAGCATTCGCCCGACGAACTAAAATTTCTTGACTACCTAATTTAGCATAGTCAAAAGCATGTAACGGTTGACCAAATAATAATAAAATGTAATTGGTAACATCCACCACGTTATTAATCGGCCGAATTCCTTCATTCATTAAACGATTTTGTAGCCACTGTGGTGAAGGTGCAATTTTAACATTTTCAATGATACGAATTTGATAAGCTGGCGTATCTTTTTCATCTGCTACGCTCACTTTAATTTTATCATGAGCTGCCTGATCACTTTCAACTAATTTTTCATCTTTAAAGTGCGGTTTTTGATTGTAAATTGCCCCGACTTCATAAGCCACACCTCGCATAGATAAGGCATCTGCACGATTAGGAGTGATAGATAATTCAATAATACTATCATCTAAATCTAAATAAGGAAAAACAGATTCTCCTACAACGGCATCTTCAGGCAAATAGTAAATACCATCAGCAAATTCTTTTGGTACGACATTTTCTGAAACACCAAGTTCTTGTAAAGAACAAATCATACCATTTGAAACTTCGCCCCGCATTTTACCTTTTTTAATTTTTACATTACCAGCAATACGTGCCCCAGGTAATGCCACAATTACTTTAATTCCCTCTTTAACATTAGGAGCACCACAGACGATTTGCGATAATTCTTCTGCACCAATATCGACTTGGCAAATCGATAAGTGATCAGAATTTGGATGAGGAACGCATTTTTCCACTTTCCCGACGACAATTTTCTTTAATCCTTCTGCGGGCACTTCAATACCTTCTACTTCAATGCCTGTAACAGACATTTTATCCCCTAATTCTTTCGGAGAAATTTGAGTAAGGTCTAAATATTCGTTTAACCATTTATAAGAAACTAACATAAATTTTTACTCTCCTTTGAATTGACTTAAAAAGCGCAGATCATTTTGATAGAAGTTACGAATATCGTTGACACCATAGCGCAACATCGCAACTCGATCTGGTCCAATCCCAAAAGCAAAACCAGCATATTCTTCTGGATTTATTCCAGACATTTCTAAAACGTTTGGATGAACCATACCAGCGCCTAATATTTCAATCCAGCCAGTATATTTGCAAACATTACAACCTGCACCGCCACACTTAAAGCAACTTACATCCACTTCTACAGAAGGTTCGGTAAAAGGAAAATAACTTGGACGCAGGCGAATTTTGCGATCTTCCCCAAACATTTTTTGCATCATTACCTCTAAAGTTCCTTTTAAATCCCCCATCGTAACGTGTTTATCAACAACTAAACCTTCAATTTGATGGAATTGATGACTATGCGTAGCATCATCAGTATCACGGCGAAAAACTTTTCCTGGAGAAATCATTCGTAACGGTCCTTTAGAAAAATCATGTTTTTCCATTGTCCGTGCTTGAACTGGTGAAGTATGAGTTCTGATTAAAATATCATCGGAAATATAAAATGTATCTTGCATATCTCTGGCTGGGTGATCTTTTGGTAAATTCATCCGTTCAAAGTTGTAGTGGTCACTTTCAACTTCATAACCTTCGACAACTTGATAGCCCATACCGACAAAAATATCTTCAATTTCTTCCATAATTTGGGTTAAAACATGGCGATTTCCTTTATTTATCTGTTGTCCTGGTAAAGTAACATCGATACTTTCTTTTGAAAGCGCAGCGGTTAATGCCGCTTCTTCTAATACTTCTTTACGCGTTTCAATGGCTTTTGTTAATGCATCACGAATTTCATTAGCAAAACTTCCCACTTTGGGACGTTCTTCGGCTGATAAATCTTTCATTCCACGCAATACCTCAGTAATCGGGCCTTTTTTTCCTAACGTTTCTACCCGAATTTGATTTAGCGCTTGTAAATCACTTACGTTGTCAATTTTTTCCATAGTTTCATTTTTCAATGATTCCAACTTGGCTTGTAATGACATTCTTGTTCCTCCTTAATGAAAAGACTTTCTCATTTTTTATTTAAGCTTAAAGCCTAAGAAAATCTTTATTTTATCAAAAAAAGAGACCTCATTCCTAAAGGAACGAGGTCTCGCGATACCATCCTAATTCGTCAAAAATCAACGCACTTTATTTTAATAACGATTGCTAGACAACCGGCTTAGCTCTCACTAAGCAAGCTAGGAAGTGAATTTCATTTTTCGATTACGACCCCTGCTTTCAGTCTATGACAGGTCTCCCTTTTTTCGTATCAACCAAATTACTTGTTTCCATCATTGCTTTTTATTTAATTGTATTTAGTTTACAAAACTTTTGTCTGAAAATCAACTGCATTCTGAAGCATCAATCCATTTATTGCCCCAATCTTTAACAGCGATTAAACTAGTTTCTAAATCGCGGCCTTTTTTAGTTAACTGATATAAGTTATCGTCTTTTTCAACAATACCTTCAGCATCTAATTCTCGCAAACGTTCCACTAAAACTCGATCACTTACTTCGGGAATTTTATTTGCCAGATCAACAAAGCGTTGGGATCCATCTTCTAATAATACATCGAGAATCAAACCGTTCCATTTCTTTCCCAAAATTGAAAAAGCTTTTTCAAATTTTGGACACAAACAAAATTCAGTTTCTACAACTTGTTCCACTTTCGGTCACCTCTTTTGTCACATTATAGCACGCTTCTTACATTTTGTAAGCACAAAAGATTACAAAAGTGAAATTATTTTACGTCCCTTTAAAAAAATTAGATAACTCTTTGTAACAGGGCGCTGATAAGTTTCTGTCAATGCTTGACGATAAAGATTAATTTGCCCTTGATAACGATTTACCAATTCGGCTTCATTGCCTTGCCACAAATGATCTGTTTTAAAATCATAAAGTAAAATTTCATCATCTAATACATAGCCATCGATAATACCGTGAATTAACAATTCATCGACACTATTATCGTAATCTTTAAAAATTGTTGTCGTTTTTTGCAACATGGCAAACGGTTCTTCCCGATGAACTTTTTCAGGTTGGCTGAGCAACTCTTGTCCTAATGGCGTATTAAAAAACCAAAGAATATCTGGTATGGAAACTTCTTGTGCTAATTCTGTGGTTAAAATTCCGTTAGCTACTAATTTTGCAATAAACTGCTCTAATGTTGTTTCAGTCGGTGCTTGTGTAAGTTCTAATAATTGTAAAACTGTATGGGTAGCCGTTCCAACACTGGCAGCATCCTGCGTGGTTTCTGCCACAAATTTTGGCACTGCTAAACTTTCTGCAGTATAACGATTTACTGTCTGTTGTTTTTCCAAATTACTTTGCCAATCCAAGCGATTTTCCTGGGTGTTATCAGGATCTTCAAAAACGCGCTTAATTTCAGTTACTGACTGATAGCTAGTAGTTTGGGTTGCTTTTTCATAAGGATAAATAAAATCTAAACGTTCCTTTATTCTTGTTATATCTGATGAAAGATTTTCTTCAGGAGTTGCAACGGATGAATTTTCTAGCTTTTCGTAGTTTTCTCGCCAGTTTTTCACATCTTCTTGGTCAAACCATTGAATAGTAAAATGCGCGGGACTTTCCACAGTATAACTACGATCTTTGGCCTCAGTAAAAATAGCCTCCATATCAGGATGACGCATCAAAGTCATGCCAACCCAGTTTAGTAAGACATGGCTTCCCTTTAAGCGTAATGCGGGATTTAAGATGCGACTTTCTTGCGTAAGGGCACCTTGCCACGCTTGTAAGGTCTTTTCTTTACTTTCATAAGAGCCAACTAAATACAATTTTTGTTCTGCTCTCGTTAAAGCAACATACAGTTTGCGCATTTCCTCGGAAAAAGCTTTATTTAAACGAACTTGTTTTATCGCTTGGTAGGGCATTGTTTCATAACTCACTTGACGCATTTGATCAATGTATTTAATGCCGGCTCCCAAATGTTCTTCAAAAATATAATTACGGTTAAAATCAAGGCGATTAATATCTCTGGCCATATCCAATAAAAAGACAAGCGGAAATTCTAATCCTTTACTACCATGGATTGTCATCACCCGTACTGCATTTTCCACTGATTTTGTAGCAGGTTCGGCTAAATCCAAATCTTTTTCCTGCATTTTTTCAATTAAACGAATAAATTGATATAAGCCACGAAAATTACTTTTTTCGTAATTTTTTGCCCGCTCAACTAAAGCAATTAAATTTGCGTGACGTTGGATACCATTTGGTAAACCTAAACAATAGTCCAAATAAGCCGTTTCTTCATAAAGACGCCAGATCAAATCAGGTAACGCATTGCGTTTTGAAAAAGCCCTCCAGCTTTCCAACTGTGCTAAAAAGACTTGTATTTTAGCTTTTAAATGCTCATCGGTACCGTAACTTTCATAATCTCTTAAAGCTTCATAATAAAAACCAGTTTTATTTTGCAACCGAATTTGTGCCAATTCGTCTTCTAATAAACCGACAATTGGCGAGCGCAAAACGGATGCTAGCGGAATGTCATTATAAGGATTGTCAATAATTTTTAACAAACTAATAATTGTTTGAATTTCTGTGGTTTGGAAATAACTTTCTGCATCCGTAATTTCTAAAGGAATCCCGAGCTCATAAAAAGTATCCACAATTATCTGATTGTTTCCTTTTGTGGGGGTTAATATAACGATATCTCCATATTCTACCGGACGCATTTGTTTTTTCTCTTTATCATAAATTTCAAACGATTGCGTCATTAACTCTTTTATTTTCAAGGCAGTTAATTGGATTTCACCAGCTTGGCGCGTTTCAAAATGTTTAACATCCTCTTTGCCACCTTTTTCAAAAATAAGTAATTCCGTCTGAAATGCATCACTGGCAGGAAAGTTAGGAAAACCTGCGACTAACGCCGCGGCTTCATCATAATTTATCTGGCCGACGCGTTCATCCATTAATTGCTCAAAAACTAAATTAGTAAAATCTAGGACTTCTTTACGGGAACGGAAATTTTCTGATAAAACAATTCGCCGTCCATTATCTTCGTGGTGATAGCTATTGTATTTTTCGATAAATAAAGTGGGATCTGCTAAACGAAAAGCATAAATCGACTGCTTAACATCTCCGACCATAAACATATTCCCAGCATTTTCGGTATTGTCTCTAACATAGCTCAAAATAGCTTCTTGCAAACGATTGACGTCTTGGTATTCATCAACCATTACTTCAGTAAATTTAGCCTGATAATAATTGGCAGCTGGACTTTGAGGGGCTGTCAAAATTGCTAACGTATAATGTTCTAAATCGTTAAAATCTAATACGCCTTTCGCTAATTTTTTTTGCGTGTAAGCACGGCTAAACGCTTTTGTCACCTCACTCATTTTTACGACAAGATCATAAGATTTAGCCAATAAATCATTCATAACCGCTTCTGGATAAGGAAAATATGTCGTAACTTGACTGACACTTTCTTTGGCGGTTGCTTGTAATTCTTTTACACTAACGGAAAGTTCAGCAAGTTCTCCTCTTTTTTTTCGAATATTCGTTTTTAAATCCAAGCCTTCCATTTGAGCAAAAAGAGCAGTCATATCATCATTTGAAATAGCTGTAGATAGCCGGTTTACTTGATCTAATTGATTCGTTAACAATTCCAAGTCTTTTAAGAGTTTTTCTTCATTTTGGCACATAGCAATAGCTTTAGCATAGTTTACTCGCGCTAACTCTAATTCTGCCGATACAGCAGGCTTAATGTTTTCTTGGTATAAGGCAGTATTTTGGAATCCCTCTTTTGCCTGGTAATTTTCCGGCAATTTTTCCAGCCACGCATTAGGATCAGGTGCTGCACAAGCAAATTGATACAAACGCATAACCAAATCCGTCAGACCTTCGTCAGACCGATCACTACCAAAATTTTCCGTTAATTTAAAGAACACTTCATCATCACTGGCATAATAGTCTTCTCTTAATTGCGTCCAAACTTCTTCTTGTAATAACAATTTTTCCGTTTCATCACTTAACAGGCGAAAAACCGGATCTAAGTCAATGAGATAATAAAATCGTTTAATCACAGTCATACAAAAAGCGTGCAGTGTCGAGATATTGGCTTGTGGTAAAAGGACGAGTTGTTTGACGTAATGCGCGCGCAGTTGACTATTTCCTTCTTCATTAATGCTTTGGCGCAATGCTTTTTCAATCCGCTCTTTCATCTCACTTGCCGCAGCTTCTGTAAAAGTAACAATCAATAAGCGATCAATATCACTGCCACTTTTCAGTTTTTCAATCACTCGTCTGACTAAAACCGTGGTCTTGCCTGATCCTGCTGAAGCGGAAACCAATAAGTTATTTCCACCATCAAAAACGGCTTGCCACTGACGATCAGTAAAGCGTTCATTTTCTGGTCGCACTGGAATAATTGGGTTTATTTTAGACATCGCCGTTTTCCTCCTTTATTTCATTTAAAATTTCATCTTTTGCTAAAGTTGGAATTTCGTGGTAATCATTTTGTTTTAACATAGCATCAAAACCACATAAACTTCGAAATGGACAAAACGTACACGCTTTTTCTCCACTGCTCTTTTTATAAGGATTTAAAGTAATCTGTCCTGTCACGATGTTTTCGGCTGCATTTTTCATTAAATTGCGATTATGACGGCGCAATAACGTTAAATCATCCTCTTTATAAAATGCTTTTGAATTACTTTCTTTATTTAATACACCATCTTTATTACTTAAGATTGGATAGATGACAGAGCGTTCTTTTACCGCTAATGTCTCATCAAATAAAGGATAGAGTTCACTATCTTCTAAGAAAATTCCTTTATATTTATATGCTTTTAAAACTTCAGCTAAACTTGCCTCTTCTGCTTTTAAAACCGGATCTTGAATTCGCATATAATAAGCGCCTGCTGCTTTAACATTTTTACTTCCTACTAATTCCGCCGCATTCACTAACGCAACATCTAAATAAGTTAACAACTGCATCGCTAAACCGAAGTAAGCATCAGTTAAATTAAAGTCTTTGGCACCAGATTTATAATCAATTACCCCAAGCCAAGTATGCTCTGGAGTCGTAGCGATATCCAGACGGTCAATTTTTCCTCGCACCGCTAATTTTCCGCCAGTTGATAAAGGCTCCTCGATTCCTTTGATACCATTTGTCCCGGCCAATTGACCAAAAACGATTTCCGTTGCCAAAGGTGTCATTTTAGTCCGCTGACTTTGCTTTTGTAGCGCCCAAACCACTTTTTTAATTGTCTTTGCCAAACGGTAACGCAAATAATGCATACGCGCTGAACTTTTTAAAATCATAAAGCGCGGTTCGGCAAAGATTTGTTGTAAAACTGTATCAATTAATTGTTGTGCTTCTTGTTCGTCTAATTCGACTAATAATTTCTGTTTGGAAAAAACAGCCTGTAAAAATTGATCTAGCGCATCATGGAACAATGTACCCGTTGTCAATGAATCTAAACCGAAAAGCTCACGTTCTTTTAAGCGTAATCCGTAGTTGGCGAAATAACGATAGCCACACTGATAGAAACTTTCCATTTGTGAAATTGAGGAATATAAATCTTTACCATACAGTTTTTCAGCGACTTCTTTAGGTAATGTAACTGGTAGATTCACATGGTCACGGCTTTCAAAAGCTCGCTGTGCCAAATTACGATAAGTCGACTCCAATAACATTTTTTCTAAGGTACGCCACTTTGCACTTAGCGACAACTTCTCATCTTTTGCATATCGATACAATAAATTTAATTGCCCAACTAAATTACGATACGTCGCCACAAAATTTTCCGGTTCACTGGTAATTGACAATTCCTCTAGCACCACGACAGCTAGATTACCGCGCGTAACAAAACGTTGGAGATACGGCGAAATACGTAAATTTTGCTCCGTGTCATGATTTATAGCATAACTTAAAAAAAGTTCATCACAAGCAGATAAAAAAACTTTATAAGCGACAAAAGGAGCTTTTGAAACACTTTCTTCTCTTAAATCCCGCAACTGTTTGTCAGTGGTTAAAGCAGTATTTAAAACGACTCTGTCTTCAATAGTTAATAAGCTATCATCTGAAACTGGCGCAGGAAAATTTTTGTCATTTAAGCCAATGGCAAAAGTAATTTTAGCTTGACCAATCCGAGCGAGGCCTAATTGATTTAGCTGCACTTGATCTATTGCAGAAGGAACTTTTCCATAAAAAGTATTTTCTAAACCAGTAGTAAAAAGTAAACTAAAATTAGCTAAGTTAAATGGATCCTCACCATAAATCTCTACATAATCATCCATTAAAGCCATTAAAGCCGACCAAGTCTGTTCATGATTGCGGCCCAATTCTAAATTTCCTGTGGCAATATCTTTTTCACGCCATTCTTTAACGCGTACATCTGCTTTAATAGCGATTAAAAATTGATAAAGGGCGACTACGGCTTCTTTTGCCGTCCGACTTTTTTCAAGTCGTTGTAAAAATCCCCCAATCTGCTGAGAAAAAGCTTGCCGTAAACGATTACTATTAGTGGTTAATTCATCCACATCTTCTTGTGTTTCATTTTCAAAATCATATTGAACAATCTGCCAATCTTCTGCTCGCGTCCAAAAACTCCCTTGAAAGTTAAACTTTAAAGCAATGTTTTCCGTCTGATCTACAATATTACGATAATCTTGTAGACCCGTTGTGGTATTTTCAAAAAAATAATCCGGAATAAACAATTCCGTTTTTAATAGACGCATAATATCACTTAAGCGGTAATGGTACTCCCCTAAAGCAAACAACGCTTGTAAAAATTCCACCAATGGATGTTGCGCCATAGAAACTTGTTGATCCAAATAAAAAGGAATCTCAAATTCACGAAAGACCGGCGGAATTAAGTGCCCATAAGTTTCTAAATCATTGGTTAAAATTTGAATGTCTTGATAGCGATAATTTCCACTTGCAACCAATTTACGAATTTCAATTGCAAGACGATTCACTTCATCAGTTGGTTTTAACGCCTGAAAAAGATGAATATTTTCTTTGGGTAACGCAGCCACAGCTTTACTGCCATCGTTTTGCGTTTGACGCCAAAATTCTTCAACTGGAATTTGCAAAGTTGCTTCCTTTTTTTGAGCAGCTTTTAAATCGACTAATACTTTTGTGCCGTTTTCGCGGGCCGCATGTAACAGTTGGTAGTAAATTTTCCCAGTATCGTAAAATAAATCGAGTACTTCTGGCGCTGTTTCCACATAAGCTTTATCTAAAACTAAATCCATTAACAAGTGCCCTTTTTGCGCCAATGTCGTCAATAGACAGCGCTCTTGGGCATATAGTTCTTGAAAGTCGGTGGCAATAAATAAGGTTTTGGTTAAATCAGGGGCTTCAAAAAGACCATTAGTTGTTGTAGCTTGAAAATAATCAGTTAATAAAGCCAGCGGGTCCACCACTTGTAGTTGGCGTTTTGTTAACTCGTTTTCATAACGACTCAACACCAAACTCAATTCCGCGAATTTTAACGTTTGATCGGCATTTGCCTGCTGACCCTGACTTGATAATGAAGTTACTAAATCTGCTGGTGTTAAATTTCCCACCTGTAATTCTTGATATAACCCTAATAATTTAGCGGAAAAACCGGCTTTTTCTACTTCGCCACGATAAAGTAATAACTCTTCTTTACTTTCTTCTAATACCTTTTGCAAAAGCATCAAACTACCTGCTTCAGATAATGTTTGATTAGCCAGTTGGCCTGTTTTTTGCAGATAAAACCACGCCAAGCGGTAAAAACTAAAGACTTGCGCGCGAATAGTCGAAAATGATACTGCCTCTGCTGGTTTTAAAGCCTTTAAAATTTCTTGTTCTTGTTCAAATTTATTATAGTTAGGTACCAGAAAGAAAACCTGATTTTCTTCATCTTGACTGAGCCATTCTTGCGCTTTTTTTATATAAATTTGGCGATGATCCAAAGCACCATTACCAATTAAAAATTGTAACGTCATCTCAAACTTCCTTTCTTGCATTAAGTTGAAGTTATCCTAGTACAGGTACTATCATAGTATAACAAAAAAAAGCCGACAAATTGAACGGATCGCGTCAATCGTCAACTTTTATTTTGCTTTAATTTCATAACTACTTGTTAATAAAACCTATTTCTTTTAAGGGCCAAAAAATAAATTTCACATCACCAGAAACCGTCTTTTCATCAATGAATCCAATCGAACGCGTATCTTTTGAAATACGACGATTATCTCCTAAGACTAAAATTTTACCGGCCGGCACTTTTTCAAAACTAAAGTTCGGTTCTTGATTTGGGCTTAATGTTAGTGGCATACCATCAGACAACTGTTTTTTGTATTCTTCCAAATAAGGTTCGGCTACTTTTTTACCATTGATTAACAGTTGATCATTTTGGTAGCTAACCTCATCTCCTGGTAACCCAATCACCCGCTTAATATAGTACTTATCAGGCTCATCAGGAGCTGGAAAAGTAACGATATCAAAACGTTTTACCTTCGTATTTAACAAAGCAATGACCCGTTCGCCATCTTGTAGTGTGGGATCCATTGAATCTCCTTTTACTACAACGGGAGTAAAAATAAATAAACGCACTGCTACTAAAATGACAACTAAGCCGATTAAAAAAAGCGCTGATTTCAGCCATTCATAATTTTTATTTTTCAAACGTTTTATCCTTCTTCCTCAAGTTTCGTACTATAATTTTACCATAGACTCTTTTTTTCACCAAAATTTGCGACTAGTAATAAGAAAAATTTAAGTGAGCATATTATTTTACTAACTAAATGTAAGTATGTATACTAACGTTGTTACTTAATAAAAAAAGGTGGTTATTACATGTCAAACTTTTTAGCAGCAATCAAAAATCGTCGTTCAATCTACGCATTAGGACGTAACGTTAACCTTAAGGAAACAGAGATTGAAGAAATTATTAAAGAAGCAGTAAAATATAGTCCAACTGCATTTAACGCACAATCTCCTCGCGTTGTCATCTTATTTGGTGACGCACATGAAAAATTATGGGAAATGACTGAAGAAGCATTAAAACCATTAACACCTGCAGAAGCTTTTCCAAATACACAAGCTAAATTAGCTGGTTTTAAAGCAGGCCTTGGTACTGTGTTATTCTTTAAAAATACGGATACAGTGAAAAACTTACAAGAAGAATTTGCTTTATATGCTGACAACTTCCCAGATTGGGCAGAACAATCAAATGGTATTGCTACTGCTAACACTTGGACTGCTTTAGAAGAAGCCGGTCTTGGTGCTAACTTACAACACTACAACCCAGTTATTGATGAAGCTGTTGCTAAAGAATGGAATATTCCTGCCAACTGGCAATTACGTTCACAATTAGTATTTGGCTCAAAAGAAGCTGAAGCTGGCGAAAAAGACTTCTTAAGTGACGACGAACGTTTCTTAACTTTTAAATAATTTGAATACAAAAATAGACTAGCTGCTAAACGGATCGTTTGGCACTAGTCTATTTTTTTTCGTCTAATAAAATATCGATGGGCGTACCTTCTTTTAAATGCGTTGCTAAAAACTCAACAATCTCTTCTAACGGTTCATTTAACACAAACAATGGCCCGCGCATCCCGCGGCGAAAGAAATTAACTTTCACTTGATTTTTTGTTTTTAACAAAACAATTCGTTCCACTTCACTATAAGGAATTCCCTTTTTATCCATCGCATTCACACTAATATGATTTTCTGCAAAACCTTTGGCATCCATTAAAAAACTTAAAATAATCAGTCCCGCCAATATCCTGCGCATATTTTCATCTAAAGTTGTCGGATTTAATAGAGCCATGACAATCGTTCCCACGCCTAACAATAAAATGAGATAAAAACTGGTGGATTTGCGGCGTGATTTAAAAACAATTTCTTTTTCGATCAAAAACAAATAGGCAAATAAAACGACCACAAAAACAAACAGTAAAATGGTAAACGTCGTCACTATAATTACCTCCTCTCTCATTTATCTTACCATAAAAAGATTGGTAGCCCAATTTGAAGTCCTCTAACTTTATCCACCTCAACTAAACCTACTATTTCCTTTATTTGTCACTTTTCGTTACAATAAAAAAGAGAATAGAAGAAAAGGGGTTTTTATAATGGATAATTTTTTTAAAACATTTCGTGAGAATTTTTTATTAAGTGGGATTGCCTATGGTATTTTGGGGATTTTGATTTTAATTAAGCCAGAACCTTTTTTCAACATGATTGTCTACATTTTCGCTGCCTTTTTTGCTATTATGGGCGCAATTAACCTATTTAACCATTATCGCGCGCAAAAGCAAGGGTATTCAGGTTCACAATTAACAACGGGTATCTTACTTTTAGTGGCCGCTCTTTTAATTTTAATTTTTGCCAAAGGACTCGTCTCTATTATTCCTGTTTTCTTGGGTCTATTTATTTTAATTAGCGGTATCACACAATTAGTTCAAGAACTACAACTGAAAAAAGATGGTGTAGCCCGGACTGGTTGGTTTATTTTTAGCATCTTATTAATGATTGTAGGTGCTTTATTACTGTTCAATCCTTTCCGCAGTGTCTTACTTGTTTTCCAAATTTTTGGAGGTGTGCTTGTTGTTTTAGGCGTTTCGCGTTTAGTCGATTTTTTCCGCTTAAGAAATAATTAAAATTTTAATTATGACAATCTTTTTAAAGAATATGAACACTTTTTTTAATCCTTTTCCTTTATAATACTTTTGTTATGAATAATGGACTAGGAGGTGAAAATATGCCAATTGAAAAAAGCCAACAAAAACAACAACCCGTAATCATTGTAAAAGACGATAATGGCCAAATTTTACGGAAAGTTTCAGTCAAAGAATGGTTAGAAAATCATCCTTTTAATGCTGATAAAGAAGATTTTGAGTTGAAACTTTACCGTGAAGCTTTAAATTACTTTTACTTAAAACAATATGATCAAGCCGAGGATCTACTCATCTACTTATGTGAGGCGACCCACTACCAACGCTATGAATACATCGAGCGTGTTGCTACTTTATACCGCACGCAAAATCGTTTGGATAAAGAACGGTGTATTTTACTCCTTGCCAAAAGAATGCAAGAAAAAAATGAAGCACCAAAAGAGTTACTACAGCGCATCACCCGTCGCTTAGACAAGGTAGATGAACAACTCAATCATTATCAAAAAGCAAATAATCTCTTAGCCTTAAATTAAAAATACCCAAGCTATCCTTGCGACTATAAAGATCTGTCGTCATCTGATAGTTTGGGTATTTTGTTTATTTTATCTTACCGGTGTCTAATCAAGAATTTGGCTTGATCCATCTTGATAGTTTAATTTTACTCCTGCTTGAACATTAAAAATATAGACATTTATTTTTATCGCATCACTATTCACCGATTGTGCCATTAAATGCACCCCACGCGCTAAAAGTTCGTCGTTACGAAATACTGGTGTCACTTCATAACGCACAAAATGTTTTTTATCTTGTTCTAAATAATATTTAATATCCATTTCAAAACGGAGCATTTCTGGATTATTTAATTGACGCGTACCTGTGATTAAATTTTGCCAGTTGGCATTTTCACCAGCTAAGGCAAAGCCAATCAAATGGGAGCGATTATACAGATAGCTGCCGCCAATTTTTTTATTGCGCCAGCCTGTTGGTTTCACTTTAGAAATATCGCCCCGCTTTTCAGTTGGCATCAAACTTTGATTTAGTAATGCTTCTGCCCCTGTCGCCCGATTTAATGTATCCAATGGGTAATATTTTTCCCAGGCGCCATTTTTTGTCGTTAATTCAGCTTTTGTAAATGTCGGCTGTCCTTTGTTAATTGTGATAGTTTGTTTGCCTGCATAATTTAATTTTGCCAATTCTTTTTTTAAAGCTTCGCGCTTTTTTAAACTTTGTTGTGGACTTTCTTCATCTTCACGCGCAGTCGTTCCTGTCTGATTTGTTGGCTCAGCAGAAGTGTCTTGACGATTGAGAGTTGACGTCTGGCTAGTTGTAGGCATCAGTTGCTCATTTTCTGGTAACAGACCACTTCCTGTTAACAATGCCACAGCCGAAAATGCAATGAGTGTTAAACTAGACTTTTTTTTACGATGTTTGGTGGTCGCATTGATTAAAGTTACAACGCCAATTATTATTCCCAATAGTCCACCTAATATTAAAACAGTATCCATCTATTTCCTTCTTTTCTATAAATTTAGTATTCCTTTATACCCTAGCAAACAGCGGTCTTGAAAACAAGTAGAAATAGTTTTTCGCCCCTTTTTGACCGCATCTTATAACCAATGCTTTTCCTTGAAATAAAAATCACCTTGTCCTAAAATAAATCATAGCTCATTTTTAGCGGAGTTGGTGGAACGGCAGACACGTATGCTTCAGGCGCATATGTCCATTACGGACGTGAGGGTTCAAATCCCTTACTCCGCATTTTATTTTTATAAAACAAGAAAATTCTACTTGTTTTTCTTATTACTAATATAAATTTTTAAAAACGACTTAATTTTAAGGAGAAAATTATGCCATTTCTTGCTATTTTGATTGATTTTATGACATTAGCTGCTTATTTTTTACAGTTAAATATTGATAGTTCTGCGTTACGCTTTTTAGGCTTAATTTTTCAAGCCGTAATGACATTATGTCTGCTGCTACTCATGATACGTTATCGCGGCAAGCGCTATACCAACTATCGTCCTGAAGGTTATTCTTATGTTACGTTTCGTTTTGCCGTTATTTTACTTTCTTTTTTGATTAACGGCATTGTCTTATTTCTTTATATCTTAAATTTCATTGGTACCAATGATTTAATTTTTTCTAGTTTTTAGGGAAAATTAAGTTTTTAATAAGTTATAGTTGCAAATAAAAAGTAGACCTATTATCTGTTATACTTAATGCTACGCGAAAAATATTGTTATGCGATAGATTGATTTATTTCGTTGAATTTAATCAAACTGGCGTAACTTCAGAGTTACAAAGATGTATTAGAGGTTAGGGAATACATCGTTTAAACGAGAAATAACATGAATTTTAGTAATAGTCTTGATCCAACCTTAAATAATAATATTGATTAGTCAGATAGCCTTCTCTAGTAATAGAGAGGGCTATTGTCCATTTTATACTAAAATTTTATTTCTCCCTTTACAAAACAAACATACGTTCGTATAATAAAATTATCAAATCGTTGGAAGTGATCTTATGCGCACACCGCCACCTTACGAAGACCGCAAATTATTAAAGTGGAATGGTTTTTATTTATCCGAACACACTGCTCAAATGGACGCTAAAAAAGCTGCGAAAGCTTACTCTTGGCCGGCAAAACCGACACTGTCGCCCACTGAAATTGATCGTATTTTATATGAAGCCCGTTTAAAAGACAAAAGTATTGCTATCCAAAAAGAAGAAGTAAATGAAGAAGGCCACTATCTGCCAGACATTACCGGCAAGATACAAGGTTATGATACATTAGGTATTTACATTGCCAATCAAAAAATTGATTATGATGAAATCCGTAACGTAGAATTTATCACTGTCAAAAAATGGTCTTCATTGGAGGGATGACGATGATTAATTTAAAAGGCACAATTCGTCAAATAAAAATTTTAAAAATAGCTGAACATCCCCTCGTCTATTTTCAATTAGACGATATTCATTGTTTAATCAGCCGTCATGCATTAAATTTTTTGGCTGATGTCACCGTTGGCAGCACCATTAGCGTTTTGGGCGCATATAATTCCCGCAAACAATTGGTAGTAAGAAAATACAGCGTATTGGGGAAACCCCAAATTGTAATCGAATTTGAAAGTAGTCGCTATCCTACTAAAGATGCCAAACATTACTGATAAATTAATGGGATAAGAAAAACTAGTCTAAATCTTAAGGCGGTTGAGACAGAAGCTACTTTTGTAACACTGTTTATTCGGAAATAGGAGGTGTGACAAGACTTCTGTCACACCTCCTTTCACTACCTATAAGCTTTTTAGAAAAGTAGTAGCTTAACTGAACATCAGCCACAACTAGTTGCAAAATTATAGTCGCTGTTGCTGTCTTATTGCTTAAAAGAAATTGGACTGTCATTTCCTTTAAAAATAGTTTCACTGATTTGATTGGCTAAATAAAAGACGCGATCACAACTTTTAGGTCGAGGTGAGGCTGCATTGAGCCAATCTAAGCCTTCTAGTGGGATCCCATAACAGTAGATATGTTCTTGAATCTCACCTTTGCAATCTATCACTTGGTGCGTTTTGCGACTCACTCTAAGCGCTCCCGTTTCATGTTTTTTTCCATCAAAGGTGACAGTATGAGGAGTTAAGTAACCTTTTTGGTGCATATTGCGAAGTAAGGGATTTTTCGTTCTAACTAAACTTGTGCCTGGTAAACGCGCTTCAATCAGATTTTTACCTTTAAAAATCCGCTTTTTATCTTGTTTGCTAAATGCAATAAATTCGCTATCGCCTTGCTCTACTATCATATCTGGCGCTAAAAAAGTAATAAAACCAGCCTTAAAAAAAGCCAATAATTGTTTTTGTCTGATTACAGGTGCACCAATCGTCAAGAAACTATAATCTCGATTAAAGGTACCAAAAAAATCTTCATAATATTCTTTTGGCAGGAATTTCTCATGGTCAAGCATGTACTCAAAAGGTGCCTGTAATTCTTTAAAAGTATCAATTGCAGCGGCAAGTGCTCCAGTTTTATTACCAAATTGCGCATTAAAGATATCTTCTTGTAGATACTTTCCTACAAAATCAGGAAAATCAGTTGCTGAAACATTTTGCGCAGGTTTTAACAACTTATCCCAATCGAGTTGAATCTGTTTGGGAACCTGATATTTCTCTAACACACTGCTGGCATCAGACTGGCGATACTCGCTTAAAAAGGCCGGCAGATCTAAGTTAGCTTCTTTTAAAGCAATTTCATAATAAACTAATTCTGCTTCTTTTTTTAATAATGACACCAATTCTTTGACCGAACCATCAAACGTTGTCATAAATTTTGGCGTCAAAATTTGTGGTTGTGCATCTTCTCCTGGTTCTTTTTGATTAGTAGGACGCGCATGATAAGGCAATCCCCGCCCGGAACCAACAATAATTTGTTCTTCTTTGCCTGAAGGAAGATAGATGAGTTCGCCTTTTTCTTCTTGAAACTTTCCACCCCACTTGTTGATGAGTAAGGGTAGATAATCATAAAAACTTAAACCCAAGCCTCTAATAATAACAGGCCCTGCCACCAAACATTCTAATGGAGCGTCAGCAGGATTACCTGGATTTTGGTAAAAGAGTCCGTTTTCTTTGGCAAATAATTGCTGTTTCTTTTCTCCCCTACGCGCTTCATTTTTTGAATGACCGGTGGCTAGAATAACATCAGATACCAAATATACTTTTGTTGCTATTAATTGGATGTTTTCATCTCTAATGGTTAAATCGGTAATTTTTTCACTAATGAATGTAATGCGAACATTTTCAGGCAACTTTTTTATAATTTCATTGAAAAACCAGCGCTGGTAAAGTCCATAATATCGGCGCGAACAATAATCATTTTTGGCTAATTTTGTTTCTGGGATAAATTTTTTTTGCTCCGCTACAGACAATGAAGCTAAAAAAGACAATGCCAGGTTTTGACTCCATTGTCCAAGATTTGGTCCTTCATCTTCAGAAAATAACGTGACGTGTTGCATCACCGTATTCATAATTACTTCGTCGCTTTGATCACTTCGCCAAACACTTCCTCCTGGCCCATAAGGATCAAAGACTAAAATTTCAGTTTCTTCATTTAAAGTTCTAGCTGTTTTAACTAAACTGGCTAATGCACTCAAACCAAATGGCCCGGCACCGATAATTGCAATTTTTTTCATAGCCACCCTCCTTACATCCACTAAAAAATTATCTATTTTTTACTTATATCAATTATCTTTAATTATAGCGTAAAAACTAACTCTTTGTATCAATTTGGCGTCCTACTAGTTAATACAAGATAGCTTCCTAGCAAAATATCTCTTCTACCTAACACTATGTTCAATTTAAAATACGTTGCTAAAATAATTTCATAATATTCTAACTGAGGTCCAAAGCTAGCTCTAAATGTAAGAAATTATCCTAAAATTATCTTTTTCGTTATACTAATTATATAAGAAAATTTTTACGTTATTTGATTATAACGAATAAAAGAAAGGGGTAAAAAAAATGAAAAAGTATGTAAAATTTTTAGTGATGATTGGGGTTTCCACAATTCTGATGTTTTTGATGATGTATTTGAATGTATATAAAATCGACCATATTTTCTTTAGCCAAACCCGCGTTTTCATGGCTATTATGATGGGAGCGGCGATGGCTATTGTAATGTTGCTGTTTATGTGGAAAATGTACACCAATAAAAAAATGAATCTAGCAATCTTGATTACAAGTATTTGTCTATTTTTAGGCTCTCTTTTTATGGTTCGCAGTCAAACCGCTGTTGATGATGTTGCGTGGATGAAGGCGATGATCCCTCATCATTCTATTGCAATTTTAACGAGTAAAAGAGCCGAATTGACTGACCCTGAAGTTAAAAAGCTAGCTGAAAGTATTATTGAAGCCCAGGAAAAAGAAATTGAGGAAATGAAAACTTTAATTAAAGAATTGGAAAAATAATTTTCTAACTCCTATAAAAACTAAATTAAAAAGAGAGTTGCTTTATCTGTCCCACCTATACTCTGATGGAGATGATAAGTTACCAACTCTCTTTTTGTACGTTTTAAATTCATTTATAAAATTTAAATCAAGTTTTTACCAAAATGAATAGTCTCCCACTTAATAAACCCGTTTAGACAATTTTTTCAATCCGAATAAAATAACCCTCAATTGATTCGCTAATTTGGCTTAAAACATGAAATCCTTGTTCATTTTCATACCGTGGTACTTCTAAAAGCTTCACTTCCACCCGATTTAAAGGAATTCCCACAATTAATTCATCTGAAGTCATATGCAAAGCCATAATCTCAGAAATTTGATTTCCTAAAATCATTAATTCCCTTTTTTTCTTGTTAGAGCGCCAAGTTTGATTTTGCATTAACCGTAATCCGCTAATTAAGACACCACTTTTAATTACCTTTTCAGAAATAACCGGACGCCACACTTATGCCACCTGCTCTAAAGGATGATGTTCAATAGAAATTGGCAAATCACTGGCTACTGTTAGTGTAACAAGACTACGATATTTTGCAGCAATTTTTTTCATTTCATTTGCTTCTTTTAAGGTGCAATCAACATAAAAGATGATGCCATCGTATTCGTCTTCAAATTTTGCTAAAAACTGATCTGCTTGTACGAGCCATTTATCTTTAATTGTCAAACTCTCATAAAAAGTGATTTGTTTATTACGCAAATAATTTTCTGGTAACTTTTTAGGGAATCCCACTACTGCAATTTTTTCTCCAGTGTGTTGCCGCTTAATATGCGCCCAAACATGATTAATTTTCCGTTGTTCTCCGTGAATCAGATACATTTTATTTTGCTCCTTAATTTTTGATTATTTTACTAAGACGGCAATAGCTCACCGTCGTACCTTCATCTTGCAAAACTATCACCTCCTCTAATCGAAAATAAAGTAACAACTACTTCTCCACCATAGCAAAGATAATCTTTAAAGCAAGTAACGTAAGAATACGGTAAGTTGTTTTCTTACGGGATTCTTACTAAAGAAACTAACGTCATCTTCATCATTCACTTATCGTTAAAATAACTAGCGTTTTAAGACCTTTTGATTGGGGATAAATTTTAGGTAAACAAAAAAGGCTTACAGACAGACATATAATTTGTCTACCTGTAAACCAGATTCTCTTTTCAATTATTCGTTACAGTCTTCAAAAATGGATTCTTATACCTACACATCATTCTTAAAATTCTGCTAACATTATACGCGTCTAAATTGCATTACAAAAATTACCTTTAAAAAGTAAATTACACTAAAAATCATTTTTAATGTCTATTCAATAAATTCTTTTTCACCTAATGCATGTTGGGCCGCTAAGTTTAATAAGCTCCATTGACGGTCAAAACCTGGTTGGAAGAAGAAATCAGCTTCTGCTAAGTCTTCAATGGTCATTTTATTTTGAATCGTCAATGCTAAAACATTTCCTTGGGCAGTAATATCATAGGTAGATAAAACTGCTCCCCCTAAAATTTGATGCGTGATTGGATCAAAGAAGAGTTGGACAGAAACTTTTTTATTGCCAAATTTTTCTGGTACATATTTAGGTCGTAACGTATCTTCATAATAAGAACTGTAAAGGTTTTTACCTACTTTTTGCGCTGTAAAGCTATTTAAGCCACTAGCCGCAAAATGATAATCAAAAACACTCAATGCAGAAGAACCTACTACGCCGCCAAATGGTTTACTTGGCACTTTTTCAAATAGATGTTTCACAACATATCTTGCTTCTCTTCTTGCCACAGTCGCTAGCGCAATCGGCATCTTAGCATTAGCAGGAACAGAATAAGCCAAAGTTGCATCCCCGACTGCATAAACATCTGGTAAATTAGTTTGTAAATATTCATTGGTCATAATAAAGCCACGGTCATCCAAATCGACAGTGCCTTTTAGCCATTCTGTATTCGGTTTCACCCCTGCTGCTTGGATAATTAAATCCACCGGAATTTCTTCGTTGTTTACTTGAATAGCTGAAACTTTTTGATCTCCTAAAAATGCTTCAATCTTTGCCCCAGTCATTACTTTAATCCCGTTTTCAGTCAAATGGGCGGCTAATATATCCGTCATTTCTTTATCAAGGTAAGTTCCTAAAGGCCGATCAATCATATCTAACAAAATGACTTCTTTGCCGGCTTTTTGAAAGGCTTCGGCAGCTTCAATCCCAATATAACCCGCACCGATTACAGCTACTTTCTTGATTTCAGGATTAGATAGTTTGTCTTTAATTTTTGTCGCCCAGTCATACCCCCGCATTAAATAGACGTTTTCTAATTCTGTACCAGGGACAGGAAGTGAATTTGGTTTCACCCCAGAACTTAAAATCAATTTATCATATTCATAGTCTGCTGTGGTATCGTCTAATTTATTTTTAACTGTTACTGTTTTATGATCGGCATTAATGGATTGAACAAGTTGATTATTTAAAATATGCACATTAGATTCTGGGAAATTTTCCGGTCTAAAGTTACGCACATCATTGACGTCGGTGACTTGATCTTCCAGATACAATTCCATCCCACATGACATAAATGAGATATAATCACCTGCTTCAAATAAGGTAATTTCGACATCGTCTTCATATCTTGACAATAATTCAAGGATGGATTGGTGTCCGCCGTGTGAAGCACCTACGATAATAACCTTGCTTTTACTCATACTATTCTCCCCTTCCTTTTAATGGTAAAACTAGATTCCTTTACCATACATTAATAGCATAATACTTATGTTTTTTTATTTCATATGTTCTGCTCAAAAACATTTAATAAAAATCTACTATTTGAATCTTTTGCTTTCAAATAATATGTCTCAAAATGAAAAAGCCCCCTAAAACTAACCACAATTGGCAAGTTTTAGGGGGCTTACATGTTTGATAATAAAATTTTTCACTTTTTTGCACAACTATTACGAAAATTTATTTGCTAAAACATAAATTTTTTATGTCGGCAAATCGTCGGCAAATCATGAAAATAAAGGTCATTTAGAAATGATGTTGGCATAAAAATGTCCGCCCTATTTTTTTCAGGGCGGACATAGGGCGGAAGTCTTGATGAAAACAGCCTATTTCTTTCAAGTGTTTTCAAAAATTCCTTGCTATTTCTTAGGTTCATCATCATCCATTTTCAGAACGGCCATGAAGGCTTCTTGTGGGACTTCAACTGAACCAATTTGTTTCATCCGTTTTTTACCTTCTTTTTGTTTTTCCAACAATTTACGTTTACGGGAAACGTCCCCACCGTAACACTTGGCCAAAACATTTTTACGCAGTGCTTTAATATCAGAACGGGCCACAATTTTTTGACCAATTGCAGCTTGGACTGGTACTTCAAATTGTTGTCGAGGAATTAATTTTTTCAGCTTTTCAACAATTGCTTTCCCACGTTCAAAAGCAAAATCGCGGTGCACGATAAAGCTTAGCGCATCGACTTTTTCACCATTTAATAAAATATCCATTTTAACGAGCTTGCTGGTACGGTAACCAGACATTTCATAGTCTAAAGAAGCGTAGCCTTTGGTGCTGGATTTTAATTTATCGAAGAAATCAAACACGATTTCAGATAATGGAATTTCATAAACAACATTCACCCGATAATCGTCTAAATAATCCATAGTAACAAAATCACCCCGTTTACGTTGAGACAATTCCATGACCGCACCAACATAATCATTTGGCACCATAATTTGGGCTTTCACGTAAGGTTCTTCGACATTTTGAATTGAGACCGGATCAGGAAAATCAGCCGGATTGTCCACAACAACTTGAGTGCCATCCGTTTTATTTACATGATAAATAACAGAAGGAGCTGTCGTAATCAGCTCTAAATTAAACTCTCTTTCCAAACGCTCTTGAATAACATCCATATGCAGTAAGCCTAAAAAACCACAACGGAAACCAAAGCCTAATGCTTGGGAAGTTTCAGGTTCAAACTGTAGTGCAGCATCATTTAATTGTAGTTTTTCCAACGCTTCTCGCAAATCGTTATAGCGGGAAGTATCAATTGGATATAACCCACAAAATACCATCGGGTTCATTTTTCGATAGCCATCCAATGCTTTTTCAGCTGGGTTATTGGCTAGTGTGACTGTGTCCCCGACACGTGTATCTTGAACTGTCTTAATCGCTGCTGTAATATACCCTACATCACCTACCATTAAATAATCACGGGCGATTGCCTTAGGTGAAAAGACACCAACTTCTGTTACATCAAAAGTTTTACCGTTACTCATTAATTGGATTTTATCCCCAGGTTTCACTACTCCATCCATTACGCGCACGTTTAATACTACGCCCCGATAAGAATCGTAGACAGAGTCAAAAATCAATGCTTTTAACGGTGCATTTAAGTCGCCACTTGGAGCGGGAACATATTCAACAACTTGTTCTAAAATCTCTTCAATCCCAATTCCTGCTTTAGCAGAAGCCAACACTGCTTCACTGGCATCAATACCAATGACGTCTTCAATTTCTTGGCGAACTCGTTCAGGATCTGCTGCAGGTAAATCAATTTTATTAATAACCGGTAAAATCTCTAAATCATTATCCAACGCCAAATAGACGTTAGCTAAAGTTTGGGCCTCAATACCTTGCGCTGCATCAACGACTAAAACAGCCCCTTCACAAGCAGCCAAACTACGGGAAACTTCATACGTAAAATCGACGTGCCCTGGAGTGTCGATCAAATGGAAAATATATGTTTTTCCGTCTTTTGCCGTGTAATTTAATTCAACTGCATTTAATTTAATTGTGATCCCACGTTCACGTTCTAAATCCATTGAGTCTAGCAATTGATCTTGCATTTCTCGACTCGTAACCGTGTGGGTTTGCTCTAAGATACGGTCTGCCAAGGTGGATTTTCCGTGGTCAATATGGGCAATGATGGAGAAGTTCCGAATCATTTCCTGTCTTTTTTTCATATCTGCTAGATTCATATATACCCTCATTTCTTTATTACCGCGAAAAAATCCTTGCGGTCTGCTAACTTCAGCCTTTTTATTATACCAACGAAACTTAGATATTTAAAGAGTTTTCCCTAGCTTGTAAACAACAAATTTGGCAATCTTTGTTATACTAAAATTAAGAACAAAAATTGGAGTTGAAATTATGGAAGAACACTTTCGCGACGAATTACAAATTCTACCAGTGGAAGAAAAAGATGTCGATCAATTTAACGAGCTATTAAGTTATGTTTTTCAAATCACAGAGTCTGATATTGAAGAAAGTGGCTTTGATAGTAAAAAGGAAATGATTAAATCAAAAAAACCAATCTTAGAATTATCAAAAGTCTTTGGTTGGTTTCATAAAGATCAGTTAATTTCGCAAATTGCCATCTACCCCTGTGAAGTAAATATTCATGGTGCTGAATATAAAATGGGCGGAATTACAGGTGTGGGTACTTATCCAGAGTATGCAGGTCACGGACTAATGCAAGACTTAGTGAAAAAAGCGTTAGAAACTATGCGGGCAGACCAACAGTGGATTTCCTATTTGTACCCTTACAATATCCCCTACTATCGACGCAAAGGTTGGGAAATTATGTCGGATAAACTGACTTTCAAAATCCGTGATACCCAGCTGCCAAAACAAGTTGATATACCTGGTATGGTGGAGAGGCGAAATGTCGATCATCCAGATGTTTTTAAAGTTTACGATATTTTTGCAACCCAAAATCATGGTGCCTTAAAACGCAGCCATTTTCATTGGGAAGAATATTGGCGTTACGAAAACGAAGAAGAACGAACTGCTGCTATTTATTATGACAGTAAAGGCAATCCAACGGGTGTTTTATTTTATTGGGTGGCTGAAGAAGTTTTTCACGTCAAAGAAATGTTTTACTTAAATCAAGAAGCTCGGAATGGATTATGGAATTTCATTTCAGCACATTTTTCGATGGTTTATTGGGTGAAAGGCAATATTTATAAAAACGAGCCATTAGCATTTCTATTAGAAGATAGTCAAATTAGAGAGACCATTGAACCGTATTATATGGCGAGAATCGTGGATGTCGAACAATTTTTAAAAAGATTTCCTTTTGAGTCTTTTAATGGTGCTTTTCATTTTGTCGTCCATGATCCCTTGGCAGAGTGGAATAACAATACTTTTTCAATTATTGGTGAGAATGATTCTATTACTATTCAAACAGGGACAAAAGTCGGGCCTGCAATTGAGATTGACATTCAAACACTAAGCTGTCTTTTAATGAACTACCGACGCGCCTCCTATTTATATCGGATTGAACGTCTACAAGTAACAGATAAAAAGGCCATCCATATCTTAGAACAAATTATTCCGGACATGGAAGCATATTTTAGTGATTATTTCTAAAAAAAAAACGCTGAGTTAACTCTTTATAAATAGAGTTACTTAGCGCTTTTTTAGTTCACATAAAAAAGAGAGCACTATTTTACGTTTAGAAATTATTGAAAAGGTAGTTCAATAATGGTTTCTGCTTTTCCATTTATCTCTTCATAATACTCATAACTTTCTTGGCGAAATGTGCCTTTTTCTTTTTGAATTTCTTCTAATAGCAGGCGATAAATAAGACCACTATCATTATCGTCTTCAATAAAAGTCGCCACTGCAGCTTTAAAAGCAGGCCGTTTCGTAATTTTTAAAGGTGCAGTCACTAAAAAGTCTTTTTCAATTGGCAAGCAGAAGCCAACTTTCAAAGGATTCGTATGAATTTCACCTTCTCTACTGACTTCCAAGTAATGTACGAAAGGTTCTCCTTTAATTGAAACACCCGCTGAAATTAAGGCTGTAGCCATTTCTTCATACGCTTGGGCCAAAGCGGCACCAAAGTCTTCACTTGCGATTTCTTCTTCTTTTTCTAATAATAATATCTCGGGTATCGTTTGTGTCTTGATTTCCATTTTCACCCGCTCCTTTAGTCTCTTTCTTTTAATTATAGACGAGTTTAATTTTTTCACCTAATTATTTGTCATAGGAAAGCAAAAGAAAGCAAATTAAGCTTAAATAATCATATCGTCTTTTCTTTAGCTATCAAAATACCGACCCCAAAAAGTTAGATTTTTTACGCTAACTTTTGGAGTCGGTTCAGACTTGTTGTGACTTTTTATATTAAGCTTCTGTTATGGCTTCATTTTGAAAAACCAATTGGTCATTTAAAAGACTAATTGTAACTTTTGTTTTTGGTAGCACGCGTCCAGAAACAATTTCTTTTGCTAGTGGGGTTTCTACCTCACGGGTAATGAAGCGACGGAGAGGTCGTGCCCCATAAGTAGGTTCATAGGCATTTTCAGCAATCCAGGTTTTCGCCTCTTCGGTAATAGCTAAGACAATTTCTTGATCTTCCAATCGTTTTGATAGTTGTCCAATGATTTTATCTACGATACCAGTTACATCCGCTAAACTTAATGGCGTAAATAAAATAGTATCATCAATTCGGTTTAAAAACTCTGGTTTAAAGTGCCCACGCAATAAATTCATAACCTGTTCTTTTACAGCTTCTGGAATTGTCCCTTCTCCTGTCACACCTTCTAAAAGAAGCTGTGAACCAATGTTACTCGTCATAATCAAGACCGTATTTTTAAAGTCTACTACCCGTCCTTTGGAATCGGTTAAACGACCATCATCTAATACTTGCAGTAAAATATTAAAGACATCAGGATGGGCTTTTTCGATTTCATCTAATAAAACAATGGTGTATGGGTTGCGGCGCACTGCTTCGGTTAATTGGCCACCTTCTTCATAGCCTACATAACCTGGAGGTGCTCCAACAAGACGAGAGACTGAATGTTTTTCCATATATTCACTCATATCAATTCGTACCATGTGATCTTCAGAATCAAATAAGTTTTCTGCTAAGGCTTTGGCTAATTCTGTTTTCCCGACACCGGTTGGACCTAAGAATAAGAAAGAACCTAATGGTCGGTTTGGATCTTGTAATCCTGCTCGGGAGCGAATCACCGCATCACTAACTGCATTTACCGCTTCGTCTTGACCGATGACACGATGATGAAGTGTTTCATTTAACTTCATTAATTTTTCTCGTTCCCCTTCTACTAGCTTAGTAACCGGGATACCCGTCATGCGACCAACAACAGTTGCGATTTCTTCTTCTGTCACTGATTCTTGTACTAGACGTACGTGATCATCGATACCTTTTTCCTCAAGATCAGCCAACTCTTTTTCTAATTGGGGAATAGTACCGTGACGTAAAACAGCTGCCCGTTCTAAATCATAATTATTTTCAGCATCTTCTAATTCATGCTTTGCTTTATCAATTTCAGAACGTTTTGTCGTGATTTTATTTACTTCTTCTTTTTCTGTTTCCCATTGCATCTTCATTGCATTGGCTTCTTCACGTAATTCAGCCAATTCTGCTTGTAGTATTTCGAGACGTTTCTTAGAAGCGTCATCACTTTCTTTTTTCAAAGCAGCTTCTTCAATTTCTAATTGCATCAAACGTCTCGTGACTTGGTCTAATTCTGTTGGCATTGAATTCATTTCAACGCGAATCGTAGCACTCGCTTCATCTACCAAATCAATTGCTTTATCAGGTAAAAAACGATCAGTAATATAACGATCAGAAAGAGTCGCTGCTGCAACTAGCGCATTATCGTGAATATTAACGCTGTGATGAATTTCAAAACGTTCTTTTAAGCCCCGCAAAATAGAGATAGTATCTTCAACGGTTGGCTCTGCAACCAATACTTTTTGGAAACGGCGTTCTAATGCTTTATCTTTTTCCATATATTGCCGGTATTCATCCAAGGTAGTAGCACCAATCATGTGTAACTCTCCTCGGGCTAACATGGGTTTTAATAAATTACCAGCATCCATACTACCTTCTGTTTTACCAGCTCCAACAATATTATGAATTTCATCAATGAATAAAATAATACGACCATCTGCTTTTTTTACTTCTTTTAAAACAGCTTTTAATCGTTCCTCGAATTCACCGCGAAATTTTGCTCCGGCAATTAATGATCCCATATCTAGTGAGAAGATTGTTTTGTCTTTTAGATTTTCAGGGACATCTTTGCGGACAATACGTTGAGCTAACCCTTCAACAATGGCTGTTTTCCCCACCCCAGGTTCACCTATTAGAACAGGGTTATTTTTTGTTTTGCGGGATAAAATCCGAATAACATCGCGAATCTCTTCATCCCGGCCAATAATTGGATCCATTTTGCCAGCTTTAACTTGTTGAACTAAATCGACACCATATTTTTCCAGTGCTTTATATTGCTCTTCTTGATTTTTTGAGGTCACTTTTTCCCCTCCTCGCATTGACTCAATATTTTGACGCAATTCTTTTTCTGTCACACCTTGACTCGTCAAGTATTTCGTCAAACGATAATTTTTCAATTTCATAAGGGCTAAAATTACAATTTCAGTTGCTAAAAATTCATCACCGAAACTTTCCCGTAATTGATCTGCTTCATTCAATAAATTGAAGAGATTTTGACTCATACTTTGACCATAAGCAACGTTACCACCTGCAACACTAGGATACTCATCAAGTGCTTTGTCGACTTCTCGTTCAAAACCTGCCACATCGACACCAGCATCTGTATAAAAATTACGCCCGAAATGATTGGGTTGTAAGAAAATTTTCCATAAATGAGCAATGTCGATTTCTTGATGATGACGGGTCACTGCAATCTGTTGTGCTTGTGCAATCGCTTCTTGTAGCGTTGTCGTCATTTTTTCAATATTCATTTGCCATTCCTCCTAAAGTTCATCATTAAAGTGAGTTTTACTACTTCTATCATACTACTATCCGCCTACTTTGGCATAAATACCGCAAGAAGATTTTTTACTCACAACAATATTATACTCCTTTGGTCAGCAAAGGTCAAAAACTAAGTCTGCATTGTAACCAATTTTTTTATTCTTTTTAGAAAAATCTGTTGCCTTTATTAACTGGAATTTTCAAGAGATGAATAGTTAAACTTTCGGCACAATTCATCAACTGCATTTATTTTTTCCCAGTAGCAAAAAAACACCATCTTTAATAGTCTGACTAAAGAAAGGCGTTGAAATTGCCGCAACTTGCGCACCATATAAACCCATCGTTCATCTTTAAAAAATGGTTGAAAAAATAATAAGTATTCTGCTAAAAACGGTTCCCATCTTTCTTTTTGAAAGATCGAATTAACCTCACTTTGATATAACTCAGGCTGTAATGGCTGGACTTTTATAAATAATTTACTGCAAATTTCAATGAAGTGTAAATAAGTTAAAAAACGTTTTTCATCTTCGCTCTTTTTTAAAAAATTTTTTAACCGTACCGCTGTTGTTTCCGGTTTAAAATAGCCTAATTGATTTGGACTCACGACAAGATACATCTATTTTTCTCCTTTTTTCTTAACAACGAAAAAAAATCAGATACTGTCAAAATATTTGGCAAAAAAAAAGAAAATTTTAACGAAGAATCGCTTACATATATTTTTACATCCTTTTCATTTTCTTTACCATCAAAGTATTAAATCTAAACTTAAATTTCGTATTCTACGGTAGAATTAGTCTCTCCAACAAATTAATAAATAAAAAGAGCAAGAGGATTAATAATTCAATCTTCTTACCCTTTAACAATTACTACTAATAATCAAAAATCACGATTTATAGTTCTTTCAAACAATCATTTTGTAGCTTGTATCTTCATGACTAAAATTCAATCTTTCAATTCTTTCAGCTCACCTTTAATCGTTTTTCGTTTATCCCATAAAACATATAAAAATCCCAACATAAAAGGCCACAGATACGTAGCAAAACGATACAATAACATTGATGATACAGCGTCAACGGTACCAACTAATGGTTTAAACAGTAATAAATAGACAAATTCAAAGGAACCTATTCCTGCCGGCGTGGGAATAACACCAGCTAAAATAACAGTAAAACTTATTAACGAAAAGACTAAAAGGAAATCTAATGAAGGATGATTTTCCACTAACACAAAATATGGCAATACATACCAAATAGCCATTTTCGCTAAATTCAACAAGAAGATTTTAAAGATACGGGGACGTTCTTTTAAAATCCCATTTACCGCAATTCGTAGCGAATAAACTTGTAAATTTACTTTATCTACTATGTTTCGCAATCGTTGTGACTTAAATATTTTATTGGTTACCTTGACGAAAAAAACTTGCAAATTTAAGCTTAATGAAAGTAATAACAAGACCGCAATAATTAGAAAAGTTACCACCATCCCCGCCAAAATAAGAGGAATCATATTCGGTGCTTTATCATAAAATAAAGAAAACTGAATGATTAGTCCCAATAAAGCATAGATAAACAGCGCCAATTTATACATTACCATATGCAATGCTGTCACCCCGACGCCATCTGAAAGGCGCAGGCCTTTACGCCGGTAATAATTCACCTCAGAAATCAACGTTCCCGCACCAAAAGTGACAACCCGATAAAAAGTATAATAACAAACTGCAAAAAAGCCATCTTGTGTTTTAAAATCATGGGTAAAAGGTTCGGCTAAGGTTTTGATATTCAGCCCTTCTACTACTAGATAAAGCGTGCCACATCCAAAAACAGTGATTAAAGCGTAAATGGAAGTACTTTTTAGTTCCGCTAAAATTTCGGCAAATGAATTTTGTAATAAATAAAACATTACACCCAAAATTACAACTAATAGTAAAATATTTAAGAGTAACTTTGTTTTTGAACTAATTTTCATAAAAACTCCTTTAGACTATTAGTGATAGTAAACAATCAGCAACAAATCAACCGCAATCCCAATTAGAAAACACAGGTAAAACTTTTTCTTACGGGTTTTATGGCGAAATATTTTTTGCGCTAATAAGCCACCTAAACCACCACCGACGATTCCCATAAATAAGAGATTCTTCTCTGAAATTCGTTGGCCTTTTTTTACAGCTTGTCGTTTATCATAATACATCAAGAAAAAGACATAGAGATTTACTAAAACGAGATAAAACCACAATGGATTTTCATTAAACACTCACAAGACTCCTTTTTTTGTAAATTTAACGCTTCTAAAATAAACAAAAGCGAGAACACTTACGCCAAGCGTAGGCCTCTCGCTTCATTATAACAAGTATATTTAAAAATTTTGACTAAATTATGCGTTTGTCGCATTTAATTCAGCAATTTTCACAATCACATCTGTCGCTTTTTCCATCGCTTGTAAAGAAACATACTCAAAACGACCATGCATGTTTTCGCCACCCGCAAAAATATTCGGTGTTGGTGTTCCTAATTGTGAAATCTTAGAACCGTCAGTACCACCACGAACTGGTTCAATAATTGGCTCAATATCTAATGCTAACATCGCATTTTTAGCAATTTCAACAATACTCAAATCTTTTTCGATAATTTCTTTCATATTGTAATATTGATCGTACATATTAACATCAATCCGTTTTTCATCAAATTGACTATTCATTTTGTCAGCAATTTTTTCAATTAGTGCTTTTCTTTCTTCAAATTTATTTCGATCATGGTCACGAATAATATAGCTCATTTTAGCTTCTTCTTCGTTACCATTTAATGCCATTAAATGAAAGAATCCTTCGTAACCAGCAGTTTTTTCTGGAATTTCATTTTGTGGCAACTGATTGTTAAAATCAATTGCTAAGCGTAACGCATTAATCATGGTGTCTTTGGCAGTCCCTGGATGCACATTTTTACCGTGAATTGTAATTTCAGCGGCTGCCGCATTAAAGGTTTCGTATTGCAATTCGCCGACTGGTCCACCATCCATAGTATAAGCAAAGTCTGCACCAAATTGCGCAACATCAAATTTATCTGCCCCGACACCAATTTCTTCGTCTGGACCAAAGCCAACTTTAATTGTGCCGTGTTTAATTTCAGGATTTTTAATTAAAATTTCTAAAGCCGTCATAATTTCAGCAATTCCGGCTTTATCGTCAGCGCCTAAAAGAGTCGTGCCATCAGTTGTAATTAATGTTTGACCGGCGTAATTTTTTAAATTGGGAAAGTCACTTGTGTTAAGTGTGTACTTGCCCTCTTTATCTAAATTAATCGTCGATTCACCATCGTAATTTTCAATAATTTGGGGATTAACATTTTCAGCGTTAAAATCAGCCGTATCCATATGGGCGATAAAGCCAATTGTCTTAACAGGTTTGTCAGTATTGCTTGGTAAGGTCGCAATGACATAACCATTTGCTTCGTTGTAAATAACATCTGTTAAACCTAAATCTTCTAGTTCCTTTTTTAATTCATGGGCAAAAGCCACTTGTGTTTTTGTTGAAGGTGTTGTCTTACTGGTTGCATCTGAGCGCGTTTCCGTTTTAACATAACGTAAAAAACGCGGTAATAAGTTTTCGTACATAATAATTCCTCCCAAGTGTTTGTCACACTATTTATTTAACGATATTGAAAAGGATTTGTATTGGTTGTAGAAGGAATGAATTCTACCTCCCAATTTTCCTCATTTTTCCACTCGTTCATTTTTTCAATAAAACGGGGAATGCAGACACGTTCTATGTTATGCCCTGGATCAATTACCGTCAATCCATTTGCCTGCATGTCATGAGCCGTATGATAATAAACATCGCCGGTTAGATAAACGTCGGCATTTTTTTTAATGGCATCCGGATAAAAATTCCCGCCAGAGCCACCGCAAATAGCAATTTTCTGTACCATTTTTTTGGCATTTTCCAGCGGTTCGACTAAACGTAATCCATCTAATTCAAAGACTTCTTTGACTTTAGCGGTAAAGTTTTCAATCGTCATTGGCTGAGAAAGATAACCAACACGACCAATGCCATAGCGCATTGGTTCATTGTCTAAAGTAAATAAATCAAAAGCGGGTTCTTCATAAGGATGAGTAGCATACATCGCTTTTAAGACTTCTGCTTCAATTGTTGCAGGTAAAATAACTTCCACTTTGGCTTCTTGCACACTTTGTGGTTGCCCTACACTTCCAATGGTAGGATTTGCATTTTCAACCGGCGTAAAACGTCCCATCCCCACAGTTTGAAAACTGGTAAATTGATAGTTACCTTGCTGGCCAGCTCCAGCTTTTCCTAACGCTTCACGCATACTGGCTGCAGCTTCAACTGGCACATAAACAATTAATTTTTTAAAATTTACTTCATGGGTTTGTGTCATAAAATCTTCAACTTTAACGTCTAACATTTCGCAAAACCAGTCATTTAACCCATCAGGAATAATATCCATATTCGTATGAGCTGCATAAACTGCAATATCGTGCTTCACTAAATCCAAATACATTTTAGTTTGCGGATCTGTTTCAGTTAAGCGTTTAATCGGCCGAAAAATAGGTGGATGTTTTGCCACAATTAAATCGATTTTCTTATCAATGGCTTCTTTGACTACTTCTGGACGTACATCTAAGGTCATCATAACCCGTTTAATCGGCTTATTTAATGTCCCAATATGTAGCCCCACCGGATCCCCTTCTTCAGCGAGCCACAAAGGACAATAAGCTTCAAAGCGTTTGATAAAATCTGTTCCTAACAAGATAAAACCTCCTCAATCCAGCTTAGTTCTTTTTGGATAGCTGCTACTTTTTCTTCTGGTATGACTTTGGCTTTTTGTAATTGAGTTAATACTTTTTTTAATGCCTGTTGCTCTTGTTGCCATTTTTTTAAAAAGACGCTATTTTTTTCCGCTAACAAATGGGGACCAAAGAAAACTTCTTTTTCAGATAACTGTTGTTTTACACCAGTTTTTTCTGCAACAATAACTTCATAAATTTTGTCATTTTCTGCTAAAATATCTTCTTCAATAATTTGGTAGCCTTCTTTTTGCAACCAAAAACGCACATTTGCTTCCCCAACGTTGGGTTGCAAAATTAAGCGTTCTTTTCCGGTCAATTTCCCTTGTATCTTGCCATTTTCTAAAATATTAGCAATTAATGTACCACCCATTCCAGCAATTGTAATGGCATTAATATTATCTGCTGGTTCAATCGCTGCTAACCCGTCTGCTAAGCGTACGACAATTTTTTCTGTCAGCCCACTTTTTGCAACTTGTGTTTGCGCGGAATGAAACGGCCCTGCTACCACTTCGCCACAAACTGCGTAAGTAATTTTATCGGCTAGCATTAAGGCAACTGGTAAATAAGCGTGATCTGAGCCAATATCGGCTAAACGTGCTCCCTTTGGTACTGATTTTCCCACCACTGTCAGGCGTTGTGAGAGTTCTTGTTCATTCATTTTTTGCACTCCTTTAAAAAATTAACACTTATTTATTCTCAGACTATTATTTCGCAAAAATTGACACAAAAATTCAAAAAAAGAAAATTTGTGTCAATTGGAGTTAGTCATTGCGACGATTAGGACCAGACATAATAATCTCTTTTGCTAAATAGCGAATACGCTCCATAATCCGTTTGGCTTTTAAGGGTTCATCCGCAGTCTTTGTCAGCCGCAAATGATTTTCTAACCCATCCATTGTAAAATTAGAGGTGAAAAATGTGGGTAACTGTTCTTGCATGCGATACTGCAAAATAACCCCAAAAATTTCATCCCGGGTCCAAGCTGTCAGTGCATCTGCACCGACATCATCTAAGATTAAGATTTTCGGTTTTTTTACTTGTTCCAATTTCTCTGCGACTGTGTTATCTGCCACTGAACTTTTCATCATAGAAGTAAAAGTAGGCATATGCACCATCATAGAAGTATAGCCTCGTTTGGCTAGTTCGTTAGCCATCGCCCCTAATAAATAAGTCTTACCGACCCCAAAATCACCAGCTAAATATAAGCCTTTATGAAACACTTTTGGATTTTGAGCGTAATTTTTAATAAACTTCATCGCCTCAAATAAAGCTTCTTCCCGTTCATCTGTTTTGTCGAAATTTTTCATGTTCGCATTACGAATATCCTTAGGAATATCAATAGTGCTCACGCGATTTTTAATTTCTTCTTGTTTGCGCCGTGCTAATAAGTCTTCTGTCGGTACATAAGCGACATCCACGTAATGAAAATTCAAAACTAAGCGAGGCTCATAGCCTGGGGCCATCATGGTGGGATCGTTTAATTCGAATTTACGTTTTTCTTGGACAAATTCATACAGCTTCGGATAGCTCTTTTTCACTTCTTCGGCAGTTAGTTTTTCTTTATTTTCAGCCAAAAATTGTTTGACATCTAAATCAGCTAAGACGGCTTGCATCATGGCATCATATTTTTGTTGAAAATTACGGCGTTCAAACAGTTCATTAACACCCTTACCAACATCTTCCACTATTTCTCACCTTCTTCATCATTAAAGTACTCTTGCATCATTTTATCAATTTCAGCTTTACGGCTAGGATCACTGCTAGCCTGATTTTTTGACCAGTCGGGTAAGTCTTCTTTTTTCACAATATTTTGAGGACGTCCACTTGTTTTTTTCCGTTGTTCTTTAGCAACTTGTTTTTCTTTGACAGTTGTTCTGACATACAAAATCGCTTCTTCTGGGGTCTTGAATTTATTTTGCGACCAGTCGTTAGCGATCTGATTGGTTAACGCTTGGGGTAATTGCGCTTTATTTTGCACTACTAATAAGTAATTTAACAAGATATTAATTACAGCAGGCGGTAACGGTGATTTACTTACTAAGTCGGTTAATAACCATTCTTCATTTTTGGTTACATAACCACCTTTAGCCGCTTTTAGCGCTGTTAAATACTCCATCGGTGCCAAGCGTTCACTATCAAGAATAGTCTGCCAATCAGCTTGCGTAAAACCTTGGGCCATCAAGGTATTTTTTCTTCTTATCTGCTCATCACTTTGATAATTTTGGTTGGTTTGTTTTTTATCAGGTAACAGATGCTGGCTATGTTTATAAACGATATTTTTTAATTTTCGCTGATCGATTACACCATCTGTCAGAGCAACCGCTTCAGCCATCAAATTAGTTAATTGCAATTCATCATAGCCAAACAACTCATGGTATAAAAGTAAACTCTTTTTCAAAGTATCAGTCAATTGGGCAGGATTAATAAATTTTTTGGTGGCTAAATCTCGTAATAACGGCCAGTTTAGCTGTTTATCGTCTAAAGGTAATTGACTTGTCTGCTCGTTTGCTAAAGCACTTGTAGTTTTCTCTACTAGGCTTTGACTGGCTTGATATTCGCTTTGAGAAAAATTATAAACAGAACCAAACTTTGCCGTGACCTCCTGGTAGCCATCCGTATTAATCTCAAGAGAGTTAAAACGTCTATTTAACTGGCGAAACTTACTTTGACCAACTTTTACGACTAATAAAAAAGACATCAGTTCATCTTTTAAAAATTCTTTTGGAGCCAGTGGTTCTGTTAAAACATATAAAAAGGCCACTTCTGGTTGTTCTTTATAATACGTTTTTAACAGACCGATTCCTTCTAAACGCTTTTTAGCAATTTTCATGGTGCCAATTCCCATGTCTAATGCGTTAAGCAATTCCAGGTGAGTATATTTTTCTTGTGTATCTTCAAAGTCTTGTAATAAACAAAAATACAAAGCCAAAGCATCTGCGCCAATAATTGGTTGGTACAAATTGACTAAAGCCTTTTGTCCTTCACTAGTGAGGGGGACACTTTTTTTTACTTCATAAACAGTTTTTGGTTGTAAGTTGGCTTCATAAGCATATTCCAAAAAATGCAGCCTCCAATTTTATTGTGTTTCATCTTTTCCGTTAGCTTTTGCCACGATATCCTGTAATTCTTTCAAGAAAACTGACATATCTTTAAATTGGCGGTAGACGCTGGCAAAACGAATATAGGCGATTTCATCAACATCCACCAAATCTTCCATGACATATTCGCCGATTAAAGTCGTCGATACTTCATTTTCACCTAATGAGCGTACCCGATTTTCTACATGATCAACAATTTGTTCCATCTGCTCCATTGCAACCGGTCGTTTTTCAGCTGAACGAATCAGCCCACGTAAAATTTTCTCGCGGTTAAATTCTTCTCGTTCACCGTTTTTTTTGATCACTAATAAAGGAGCTGCTTCAATTTTTTCAAAAGTAGTAAAACGAAAGCCACAATTTTCACATTCTCTTCTTCTTCTGATTGTACGACCATCATCGGTTTGACGGCTATCGACCACCCGTGAACTATTATGGTGACATTTTGGACAACGCATCTTCTCACCTCATTTAATTTCTAGGAATTTTGCTTATATTATAACAGAAAAAATTTGTGTTGTATTGTCTTGTACCTAAGAAAAGACTGGATTTATCTGCTTTTAATAGATTATTTTAAAAACTGATCAACTTTTTAGAAAATAGTTTTGGCTATTTATTTTATTGTCAATAACACAGTCCCTTTGTAGTTTTAAAGGGTTCGACTAAAAAAGGAAATAAAGTCGAGGCTATCATTTGCATCTAGCAAAAGTATTTCGCAAAAAACTGATGGGAAATTTCTACTTATTAAAGTAGACGTTATTTTCAGAAGACGATTCACATTAATAAAAATGAGGTGCGACAAGACTTTTGTCACACCTCACACCTTGCATATTATTAAAAAGAATAGAGCAAATTATGGTTACTTTTCAAAATGATTTTCCAACCAATTTAATACTTGTTGCACCGTTTCTTCTTTACTGCCGTTATTATCAAAAACAGTATCAGCTAACGCTCTTTTTTTAGCTAAGGGCATTTGGCTATTAATTTTTGCTTCTGCGGTTTTTTCATCAATATTATCCCGCGCCATCAGTCGTTTTTTTTGTTGCAAAAAATCAACATAAACTACTGCAACTTCATCCATATAATGATCATAATGACCTTCATACATTAACGGAATATCGGCAATAACTAACTGACTTTTGTTTTTCCAAAAAGCCATCTCCGCTTTTATCTGCTGACGCAAATACGGATTTAGTATACGATCTAGTTGCTGACGTTTATCGCTGTCTTGAAAGACTATTTCCCCTAATTTTTTGCGATTTAGTTCACCTGTTGGTAATATCACTTCTAAACCAAATGCTGCTTTAATCGCTGCTAGGGCTGGTTTTCCAGGCTCTACAATTTGTCGCGCGACAATATCACCGTCCACAATTGGAAAGCCCTTTTCTTTAAAAACATTGACAACGGTACTTTTACCACTAGCAATACCACCGGTAATTCCTAAGATAAATCCCATGCTATTCACCTCATGATTAATTTTTGGCAGTGGGGACATAAGTGCGTACCGCGTTGTGCCACTTTAATTTTTTCAATTGGTGTTTGACAACGGGGACATGGTTGACCGGTTTTGCCATAAACATTTAGCGACAATTGAAATTTGCCCGCTTCTCCTAAGGCATTTAAGTAAGTGCGCACAGTCGTTCCGCCAGCAGCTACAGCTCTTTGTAAAACATCTATGATAGCTAAGCGTAACTGTTTGATTTCTAAATCTGTTAATGTATCACAAGGCTGCATAGGATGAATTTTAGCCTGCCACAAAGCTTCATCTACATAAATATTTCCTAAACCTGTCACCATTTTTTGATCGAGTAAGGCTGGTTTAATTTCTCGCTTCGTTTTAGCGAGATTTTCTTTAAAGGCGGCTAATTTAAAAGTTTCCGGCGTTGGTTCTGGTCCTAATTGGGCAATACTTTTAAAATTTTGTGCTTCCCCTTTTAAAACCAGCTCCATGCGGCCGAATTTACGTACATCACGATATTGCAATTGACTGCCATCATTAAAATGAAAAATGACATGCGTGTGCTTTGTTACCTCAGCATTTTTTTCAGCTGAAAAAAATTCGTATTTTCCTTCCATACGTAAATGGGAGATAAGTTCATAATTAGAAAGTTCAAAAATTAAATATTTTCCCCGTCTATTAATTGTTTCAATTTTTTGGCCAACTAATTCGCGTTTGAAATTTTCGACTTCAGGTAGTGCAATAATCTTAGGCCAAAAGACATCAACACTTGCAATTTCTTTTTTTAAAACAAGCTGTAACAGCCCCTGACGGACAGTTTCCACCTCTGGTAATTCTGGCATTTTTCCACCTTCTTATTTGGCATCATACCACGTCTTGCCCCAACTACTATCAGTGACAAGTGGTACATTTAAACTCACGGCATGTTCCATGACTTCTTTAACTAATTTGTCTAATTTCTCAAGCTCAGTTTCTGGTACTTCAAAGACCAACTCATCATGCACTTGTAATAGCATAACTGCTTCTAGTTGTTCTTCTTTTAAGCGTTTTGCCAGCTCAATCATGGCAATCTTCAAAATATCAGCGGCACTTCCTTGAATTGGTGTATTAATCGCCGTTCTTTCAGCAAAAGAACGCACGTTAAAGTTACGCGCATTAATATCAGGTAAATAACGACGGCGATGATATAAGGTTTCAACATACCCCTTATCTTTAGCATCTCTAACAATTTTTTCCATATATTGTTTAACACCTGGATACTTTTCAAAGTAAGTATCTATATATTGTTGGGCTTCTTTTCTAGAGATTCCTAAGTTTTGGGATAGACCGTAATCGGAGATACCGTAAACAATCCCAAAGTTCACGGCTTTTGCTTGCCGGCGCATATTTGGGGTGACATCTTCTGGTTTTTGGATACCAAAAACCCGCATCGCTGTACTGGCATGAATATCTTGCCCTTCTAGGAAAGCTGCCTTTAAATGTTCGTCATCTGAAATATGAGCCAATACCCGCAATTCAATTTGTGAATAGTCAGAAGAATAAATAACCCAGTCTTTTGCTCGTGGAATAAAAGCTTGCCGAATTTTTCTTCCTTCTTCTAAACGAATTGGAATATTTTGTAAATTAGGATCCACTGAACTTAAGCGTCCAGTTTGTGTTAATGTTTGCACGTAACGTGTATGAATTTTGTGATCGGGTTGAATTACTTTTAATAGGCCTTCCACATAAGTCGATTGAATTTTCGCAATTTGACGATAAGTTAATATGTCTGCCACAATTGGTGCTTGATCTTGTAACTGTTCTAACACATCGACTGCAGTGGAATAACCAGTTTTGGTCTTTTTAATCACAGGTAGTCCCATTTTTTCAAAAAGAATCACACCTAATTGTTTTGGTGAATTTAAGTTGAACTCTTCCCCTGCTTCAGCGTAAATTTTTTCTTCAATTTCATGCAGACGAGCCGCAAACTCCCCTTTCATATCTAACAATCGTTTACTATCGACTGTGATACCGGCGATTTCCATTTCTGCCAAAATTTGTGATAAGGGAAGTTCCATTTGGTAAAACAAATCACTTTGATCTTTTTCTTTTAAATCCTCGTCTAATTTATTACTTAAGAATAAAATCGCTTTAACTTTACGGGCCAAGTGGGCATAAAACTCTTCCATATCTTCTGGCAGACCTTTTTTCACGCCTTTGCCATAAACAGCTTCATCGGTTTGAATATCGGTAAACCCATAGTGCTCTGCCACGCCAGCGATGTCGTTGTTACTGTCATTAGTATCAAGTAAATAAGCTGCTAATAAAACATCAAAGCTAATGCCTTCAGGTCTTTTAGCATAACGTTTTAAAGCGACATACGTCCGTTTGGCATCGTAAACTTTTTTATTGTTTTGGCTCGTTAACCAATCACAAAAAGCTTGGTTTTCAAATAAAGCTAAATTATCAGTTACATAAATTTTCTGCTCATTCCCCCACGCAACGCCAACAATATCAGCAATATGATAATTATCAGATAACATTTCAGGATATAAAGCCATATCAGCTTGGAACATTTCAGGGGTAAATTCATCGACTACTTCAAACATAATTTCGGCAAGGTCGGCTGGCTCTTCAGCGATATTTAATTTACTTAAAAATTGTTTGAAGTCCATTTCTTTATAAAATGGTACGAGTTTGTCTAAATCTTTGCCCTCATAGACTAAATCATCTATTTGAATTGTGACAGGAGCTTGGGTGTTGATTGTAGCCAATTTTTTTGATAGGAAAGCTTGTTGGCGATCATTAATCAAATTTTCTTTCATTTTGCTTTTTTTCAACTGATCGATATTTTCATATATGCCTTCAACTGAACCATATTCTTTTAATAACTTGATAGCAGTTTTTTCGCCAACTTTTGTAACGCCTGGGATGTTGTCAGATGCATCACCTGCTAGACCTTTCATATCAATAATTTGATTTGGTGTTAGGCCATCGTATTTTTCGGCGATGTGCGCAGGCGTATATGCTTCAATTTCACTAACACCTTTGACTGTAATATCGACAGTAATATCATCACTGGCTAACTGAGTTAAATCGCGATCTCCTGATAACACGACAACTTCAAATTCATTTTTGTCCACTTGAGTTGCTAACGTTCCAATAATATCGTCAGCTTCATAATTTTCTAACTCATAATGTTTTACACCTAAAGCCGTAATCAATTCACGAATATAGGGCAGTTGCTCGCGAAATTCCCCCGGCGTTTTAGCCCGTCCTGCTTTATAATCTTGATACATTTCAGTCCGAAATGTCGTCTTCCCTGCATCAAAAGCAACTAAGACATGGGTAGGTTTTTCCTTTGTCATTACATTTTCAAACATTGTATTAAAAGCATAAATTGCGTTGGTATGCAAACCACTCTTGTTTTTAAAGCGCTCCAGCGAATTGTGTAAAGCAAAAAAAGCGCGGTACGCCACACTATTGCCGTCCACTAATAAAAGTTTTTTCTTCGTCATGGAAATTCTCCTTATCTCGTTGTTTTCTTGCAATATTTTATTGCATCCCCACAAAAGTTCCTCTTTATTCTAACAAAGTTCAAAGAAACTAGCGATGATTATTGACTACTTGTTTTTAAATCAATTAATAAAAAACCAAAGTAGTGTGATTATAGAGCTTAATTAAGCAAAAAATAAAATAGCGTTGTTTTGATGGGCAATTTGATTTTTAACCCCTTATTACACAGCATTTTTTTATGAGCGCTAACAAAAAAAGAGAATCCATAGCCACAGCTATAGATTCTACAATTTATTTTGTAAAAAAATTAATCCCGACCAAAAATTCGTAAGAAAGCTAACAACAAGTTGATAAAGTCTAAGTAAAGTTGTAATGCAACAAATACCGCAATTCCTGTATTTTCAGTGCCACGACTTTGTTCATAGTACTTTTTAATCATTTGGTGATCATAGGCTGTTAAACCCGCAAAGACAAAAACAGTTACGATTGATAACAAATATTCCATTGGGCCACTGTGTAGGATTAAGCCATTCAAAAGCATGGTAATAATAATCCCAATTAAAGCAATAAAACCGATCCGCCCAACTATTGATAGGTCTTTTTTAGTAAAGACACCAAAAAGTGCTGTCGCTGCAAATGTCGCAGTAGCTGCACCAAAAGCCACGTAAATCGTACTAATATCATAATACAAAAGTGTAGCAGTTAAAGTCAGGCCGTTTAATAACGAGTATACTAGAAAGCCTGCAATCGTCATCGCCGGATTTTTCCTTGCTTTAGCGGCTAAAACAAAAACCAAAATTAGTTGCACAATCCATAAGCCTAAAAAACCTAATGGAAAGCCATTAATAAAACTAATTGTTTGGGGTAAAAATGCAGTAGCACAAAGATAAGAAACTAGACCACTAATACCTAAGCCAACTGCAAAGAAAGCATAAACTTTTGCGTAAAAGCGATTTAATGTATCTTTTTCAACCACAGGTGTTTGATAATTATTCATGGATATCCCCTACACTTTCTGTTTCAATTATTGGAGGTTGTACCATCACGACCGCATCTAACACACGGTCTTCTTCTGCGTTAGTAGCTTCCACAGAAATCGTCACCACATCTTTCATTTTATCCACTTTAATCACTTCAAAAGCAAATGTCAGTGTTTCATAATGATAGACAGGTTCGATAAAATTCACCGAAAAATTCACCACATGTGAGCCAGGACCAGGCAAGTGTTTTGAAATTGCACTAGTAATAATCCCCATTAACATCACAGAAGGGACAATTGGACGCAGGTAAGCTGTTTGTTGGGCATAGTCATGCTGAATATAAAGCGGATTGGCATCATTGGTTAACCCGAGATATAATAGTAGCTGATTATCTTCAATTGATTCTGTTAAAGATAACGAATCGCCTTCCTCAATTTCTTCGATGGTTTTACCTATTTTTTTAACACGATTGATCTGCAAACTTGATTCCTCCATGTTTTAATCTCATTTTGTCGATTTTATCATTATTATTGTATCAGAACCCTTTAAAAGTGCAAGTTTTCAATCTAGAGCTAACACTTTATTAATAAAAAACTGGCGCAACAATGTGCACCAGTTTTTTTTATTAAGAACGATTACGCGTAGTATTGCTCAAAAGTTTTTCATAAGCTGCTTCAAATTTTTGAACATCCCCTGCACCCATGAAAATCATCACGGCATTTTCAAAATCAAGCAAAGGAGAAACGTTGTCTTCTTTAATAACTTGACCACCTTTTTTAATTTTAGCGCCTAAGTCTTCAATCTTAACGTCACCTTTTGCTTCGCGGGCCGAGCCAAAGATATCACATAAAAATACTTTATCCGCTAAATCAAGAGCTTGGGCAAAATCATCCATTAAAGCGATTGTACGAGTAAATGTATGTGGTTGGAAAACAGCAATGATTTCTTTATCGGGATATTTTTGCCGTGCTGCATCAATGGTTGCTTTAATTTCAGCTGGATGATGGGCATAGTCATCGACAATTGTCATATCTGCTACTTTTTTCTCGCTAAAACGGCGTTTCACACCGGCAAATGTTTGCATTTCTTCAGCAACTTCATGCATGTCCATCTTTTCTAAATACGCAATACCGATAACACCTAAGGCATTTAAAATATTATGTTTACCAAAAGCCGGTAAACTAAAGTGACCAATTTCTTTACCTTTGACTAAAACATCAAACTCAGAACCTTTTGTTGTCCGTTTAATGTTTTTAGCTTGAATGTCATCGTCATCATTTAAGCCATAGTAGTAAATTGGCGCTTCTGATTCTAACTTACGTAAATAAACGTCATCCCCATAAGCAAAAATACCTTTTTTCACTTGATGCGCCATTGATTGAAACGCAGTGAAAACATCTTCAATACTCTTATAGTAATCAGGATGATCAAAATCAATATTGGTCATAATCGCATAATCTGGTGCATACGCTAAAAAGTGGCGGCGATATTCACAGGCTTCAAAAGCGAAAAAGTCTGCCTCAGGTACACCATGGCCAGTACCATCACCAATCAAATAACTCGTTGGTGAAACACCACTAAAGACGTGAGCTAATAAACCAGTGGTACTCGTTTTACCGTGAGAACCAGTCACAGCGATGCTTGTATAATCGTTAATAAAACGACCAATAAAATCGTGATAACGAATTACTTCACAGCCCAATTCTTTGGCACGAACAATTTCTTCGTGGGTATCAGGAAATGCGTTACCTGCAATCACAATCATGTCCGGTTTAATATTATCGGCGCTAAATGGTAAAATTGTAATTCCCGCTTTTTCTAAATCGCGTTGGGTGAAGAAATATTTTTCTACGTCAGAACCTTGTACGTTATAGCCTTTTTCATGTAATACTAATGCTAGTGAACTCATGCCAGAACCTTTGATTCCAACAAAATGATAAAGCTTATCTTTGTCATTCATCCTACTTTAGCCTCTTTTCTTCCATTCTATCAGTCGTGTAAAAACTCTTTTGTTTTTGTTTTTTAAACTAATTCATCATTTTTTTCAGATAAAATGCAACTTTATCTTCTAAAAAACGAGCTAATAATTTGCACGAGCTTCATTATCTAACAAAAACGCTAAAAATTCAATGAGTTTTATTCAAAAAGCGCTTGACGACTCTATTTGCCAACTTTTTTCCAAAAATTAGCTAACAATTTTTAAAAATTGCAGCTTGTCACCGCACTTGCCACAAACAAAACGTTCTGTATTAATTTTTCGTTGGCGGATAAATAGTTGACCGCAACCACAACAGCGATAGGTTACTTGCCTTTTAACTTTACTACTTTTTTCTTGCGGTAAACGTGGTGCATAACGACTTCCTCCCACTGCAGCAAGTAACGTTTTAAAATCACGATCTTGATGACGATAACCTTTTTTTAATAGATGTAAGTGGTAATGACACAATTCATGCTTAATGATCCCGACTTGTTCACTTGGAGAAATTGCGGCAAACAGTGTTGGATTAAAGTCAAGGTGATGATCAGACAGATGATACCTGCCACCAGTCGTTTTTAAGCGTTTATTAAAAACAGCACGATGCCTAAAAGGACGCTTAAAAAATTGTAATGATATTTCTTGTACTAATGTTTGCAACTGTGCCTCTGTCATTTCACTCACCGGTAGGATTTAACATAGTTAAGCTGATGCGTCCTTTTTGTTCGTCCACTTGTTCAACCCAAACCGTGACCACATCGCCAACTGCTACGACATCTTTTGGTTGTTTTACAAAACGGTGACTTAATTTTGAAATATGAACTAATCCATCTTGCTTGACACCAATATCAACAAAGGCACCAAAATCAATCACATTACGTACAGTTCCTTTTAACTCCATCCCTGGTTTTAAATCACTCATAGTTAAAACGTCTTTTCGTAATAGCGGAGCTGGCATTTCATCTCTCATATCACGGCCAGGTTGAACTAAAGCTTGTAAAATATCTTTAACAGTCTCCGTACCAGCAGCTAAATCGACGGCGATTTTTTCAGCGTTTAAACTTATAAGACGTTCTTTTGCCTCTTTGGTATCTAAGTTGGTTAATTGAACCTGTGCCCGGTTTAAAATTTCTTTAGCTAAGCTATAGCTTTCTGGGTGAATGCTAGTATTGTCTAAAATGTCACTGCCACCAGGAATACGTAAAAAGCCAATTGCCTGTTCATATGCTTTAGGCCCGAGACGAGGAACTTTTTTTAGTTGATTTCGTTTAATAAAAGCACCATTTTCTTCCCGGTAGTTAAAAATATTTTGGGCAGTGGTTTTATTTAAACCGGCAATATGTTGTAAAAGCTGCGGACTAGCAGTATTAACGTCCACTCCGACTTGGTTTGTCACTGTTTCAACGACAAAATCCAATTGCTCAGCTAGACGTTTTTGCGAAACGTCATGTTGATATTGACCTACTCCTACTGCTTTTGGATCAATTTTGACTAATTCTGCTAATGGGTCTTGCAGGCGACGACCAATACTAATCGCGCTTCGTTCCTCTACTTGTAGATTCGGAAACTCACTTCTAGCAACCGCACTGGCAGAATACACAGAAGCCCCCGCTTCATTTACAATCACATAATAGACTTCTTGTTTTAAATCACGAATTTGTTCGGCTACGAATTGTTCTGATTCTCGACTTGCCGTTCCATTTCCAATTGCAATCATTTGAACGCCATATTTTGTAATTAAGTCTTTAAAAAGTGGCCCGGCAGCTTGGCGTTTGTTTTGTGGCGCAGGTTTATGCGGATAAATCACAGCAATGTCTAAAACTTTACCAGTTTCATCTAAGACTGCCAATTTACAACCCGTTCGATAAGCAGGGTCAAATCCCAAGACCACTTTTCCTTTCAATGGTGGTTGTAATAATAAATTCCGTAAGTTTTCGCCAAAAACTGCAATTGCCTGTTCGTCAGCTTTTTCGGTTAATTCATTGCGAATTTCACGTTCAATTGCCGGTGCGATAAAGCGTTTATACGCATCTTCATAGGCTGCAGTGACATAGCCTACTGCTTCTCCTTGGCCTTTAATAATTTGACGGTTCAAATAACTGAAGATTTCAGCTTCTGGCGCTAGAATCGAAACTTTTAAGATGTCTTCTTTTTCACCCCGATTGGTTGCCAAAATACGATGCGACACCATTTTTTTTACAGGTTCTTCAAAGGCGTAATACATTTCGTATACTCCTTTTTCATCTTGTTCGACTTTTTTACCGGTACTTGTGTAAAGTCCTTGATCGAAAGTTTTTTGGCGAATCCAAGTTCTAAATTTGGCCGAATCCGCAAATGTTTCTGCTAAAATTTCATGGGCACCGGCTAAGGCGGCAGTTGCATCGGAAACTTCTGACGTGACAAAAGTTTCCGCTTTTTGAAGGACTGATTCCGTAGAAAAAGTCAACAACCATTTCGCTAACGGTTCTAAACCTTGTTCTTTAGCAATAGTGGCTTTGGTGCGACGTTTTTGCTTATAAGGACGATATAAATCCTCTACTTGCTGCATTTTACTAGCAGCTTTAATACTCGCAGCCAGCTCAGGCGTTAATTTTTCTTGTTCTTCAATTAAACGTAAAACTTCGCTTTTGCGTTTTTCTAAATTTTCTAAGTATTGGTAGCGTTCTTCAATTTCACGAATTTGTACCTCATCTAAATTGCCAGTTGCTTCTTTTCGGTAGCGAGCAATAAAAGGTACTGTATTTCCATCTAATAACAAGTTTAAAACTTGTTGTAATTGTTTTTGCGTATAATTAGTCAGTTCTACTTTTAATAGCGTTACTAATTCTTGATTAACTGCTGTCATGTCATCTCACCTTTCTTTTGACCCATCTATTTTAACACAGAATAGCTCCTTGATTATGCAAAAAAAGAGGTGACGATAAAACGTCACCTCCTTTTAACACTTCTTTTTATTAAACACTTAAAAATCTGGTTGCCATGGCCCCGTTAAATTTTGGTATTCAATATCTTGGACAATTCCCTTTTGATTAAAAACCACACCGTGAATTGAACCACCAAAGACACCACCACCATCAATCCCAATTTTATTATCTGATAACCATAAGTCTGTCGTCTTCATATCGCCATGGAGTAACGGCGTAATCGTGTGACCAAAAACAATCTTTTTTCCGGTATTGTTTTTACCTTGATGAAAGGGTTCTCTGATCCAAATAAAATCAGCTAAAGCAGTATCATGCCAATCTTTTTTAGTTAAATCTACACCAGCATGAACAAAGATGTAATCATTCCATTCGTAATATAAGGGGCGCTTTGTTAAAAAATCAAGCAAATCGCGATAACGACTACGAATCATTAACGCAATTTCAGTGGGAGAATACTCCTCACACGCCCCTGGATGCAAAAGACTTTCAATCGTTTCTTTGCCGCCATTGTGTAAATAAGAAGGAAACCAATCTTCTGGTTTGGTTAAAAATTGCAAAAGGTATTCTTCGTGATTGCCTCGTAAATAAATCGCGCCAAATTGATCCACCAAATTTTGCCCTAATAATAAACATTCTTTACTGCGTTTTCCGCGATCATTTAAATCCCCCAGCAAGACAAGCTGATGTTGGGTTGAATCAAAATATGTTAAAAGTTTTTTAAACAACTGGTACTCACCGTGAATATCGCCAATAGCATATACATATTTTTTCATCTTCCTCACCTCGCCTAAATTATACCAAAAAACTTCACAAAACTTTCAATAACTATATTTGGACACCAGTTAGAAAAACCTTTAGAATGGAAACGACACCTTGTCATAAACTATGGGGAAAAGAGTGAAATAAATGCAGAAAAAAACAATTGGTATGCTATTAGCAGGTATCGTCATTATTGGAGCAGTTGGCTTTGCTTTATTTAATGGCGGAAGTAGTAAAAACGAAACGATTGCCATTCGAAGTGCTACTGCCAAAAAAATGGATGTCACAGAGACATTAAGCACAACGGGGACTTTAATTCCCAATCAAACTGAAAACCTGATTGGCACAGGGAATGTCACAGAACTTAATGTTAAAGTTGGCGATGAAGTCAAAAAAGATCAAGTTTTAGCTACTTACGATAGTGGTTTAACTTTATCTGCTGGCATGGCCGGTACTGTCACAGAAGTAAATATTAAAAGTGGCCAATCAGATACTAGCGCACAGCAAGGAAAAGCTGCAATTGTTATTGCTGATTTAGCCAATTTAAAAGTGCAATTAGCCTTATCTAATTCAGAAGCACGACAAGTAAATGTAGATCAAAAAGCTGTCATTTCATCTGGAGGCCACGACTATAATGGCAAAGTGACAGAAAAAGATCCTACTGCTACAGCATCTCAAACAGCGACTGGCGGTGCTACATTAGGTGCGGTCGTAACTTTTGACGATAAACCAAAAGAATTATACGCAGGCTTTTCAGCCGATGTAACTATCACCATTGCAACAGAAAAAGATGCCCTAGCGATTCCAATCGAAGCACTAACATATAATGACAAAAACGAACCAATCGTCTACGAAGTAAAAGATAACAAAGTTCACCTGATAAAAGTTCAAACCGGTATTCAATCTGATCAATTTATTGTGATTAAAGACGGGCTTACAAATGGTGCTAGTGTTGTCTTATCCCCTGCTTCTAACCTTAAAGACGGTAGCGCCGTCACTAAAGAGTAGGTGATAAAATGATTGATTTGAAAAATGTCGTGAAAATTTACCGTACTGGCGGTGAAGAATTAATGGCTTTAAAACATGTCAACCTTCATATCGCAGAAGGAGAATTCACTTCTATTATGGGGCCAAGTGGTTCTGGTAAGTCGACCATGATGAATATTTTAGGCTTATTGGATCGCTTTGATGATGGTACTTATCTGTTAAATGGCCAAAACGTTACCCATTTAACAGATGTACAAAGTGCAAAAGTCCGCAACCAAGAAATTGGCTTTGTCTTTCAGTCATTTAATTTAATGCCCCGTATGACGTTATTAGAAAATGTGGCGCTTCCTTTAGTCTATGCCGGTATCTCAAAATCAGAGCGCAAAGATAGAGCATTAAAAGCGCTGGAACAAGTTGGGTTAGCCGATCGCGTTCACCATCGTCCCAATGCTATTTCAGGTGGACAAAAACAACGGGTAGCAATTGCGCGGGCGATTGTGAATGATCCTGTCGTTTTAATGGCCGATGAGCCGACTGGTAACCTTGATTCCAAAACGACACTTGAAATCATGAAGATTTTTCAAGACTTAAATGATAACGGCACGACTGTTGTCATGGTTACCCATGAACCGGATGTTGCGCAATATACCAAACGGATTGTGTCCTTTAAAGACGGTGCAATTATCGCCGACAATCCAGTTTCAGAACGAAAAAAATTATAGGGAGGGTCAAAAATGGGGATAAGCGAAAGCTTTAAAATGGCATTAGATAGTATCTTAGCCAACAAAATGCGGTCATTTTTGACTATGCTAGGGATCATCATTGGGATTAGTGCTGTTATTGCAATCTTGGCAGTGGGAAATGGTGCTACCAAAGAAATCAATGGCACTTTCAGTGACCTTGGTGCTTCTACTATCTCAGTTTCCACTAGCCAAGACGTTACTGAAAGTCAAAAGATTACCTCTCAAGATGTGTTAGCATTAAAACGCAGCATTCCAAATATTGACCACATCTCACCGGTTACAAATATTCAAGGAAGCTTGACTGCAAATGATAAAAGTAAATTTGGGATGGCAATTGCTGGGATGCCAGATTTACAATATACCAATCAAATGATGGATAAAACACTCCTTTATGGTCGCTACTTTAATCAAACGGAATACGAAGAAAATGCTAAGGTGACGATCATTAGTGCCGATACTGCCCGCTATTTTTTCAATGGACGAGAAAATGTGGTCGGTGAAAAAATTTCGGTTAAAAACCAAACTGGCCAAATTACTCTGCGCATTATTGGCGTGACAAAAGGCACAATGGAAAACATGATGGGTTCATTTGATAGTGAGAAAATGCCAGGCTACTTAGCAATGCCCCTCACTACGGCGGTTACTTTGCAACCAGATGCTACAAAAATGAGCGACTTGACCGTTATCGCAAAATCAAAAGATGATATTGATACCATCTCAAAACAAATTGTTAATATTTTATCGGTACGTCATGACACTGTAGGTGATAAAATTTATACGGCCACCAATTTTTTACAAGCTTTAGATGAAGTCAATAATGTTTTAGGTTTATTCATTAACTTTATTGCTGCTGTTGCTGCAATTGCATTATTAGTAGGTGGTATTGGGGTAATGAATATTATGTTAGTCTCTGTAACGGAAAGAACCAGAGAAATTGGTACCAGAAAAGCGCTGGGAGCAACAAACAATAATATTTTATTCCAATTTTTAACAGAATCAGTTATCTTGTGTTTAATCGGCGGATTGATTGGTTTATTACTAGGGGCCTCATTGGCTTTAATCATCGCCAACGCCTTAAATATTACCGCTCAATTTTCATTAGGTGCGATTGCTTTTGTCCTATTATTTTCTAGTGCCATTGGGATTTTCTTTGGTGTCTATCCTGCCCGTAAAGCCGCTCGATTGGATCCAATTGAGGCATTGCGTTATGAATAAGCTGACAAAACTTATGCAGCAATTCAAAAAAGATTTAAAAGAAGCAAAAGACACTGGTGCTATTGCTAGAGATAATGGTTAACACTAAAAAGCAGTACTCGTCATTTTTAAAATGCATAAAAAAATAGAGGTTGTGACAAAAGTCTTGTCACAACCTCTATTTCCGAATAAACAGTGTGACAGAAGCAGCTTCTTCGGAAATAAGACGAAATTCCCCCAAATTTGAAAAACAATTTTCGGAAATTCCGTCTTATTTCTTGAAGCTGGTCGCTTTTGTCACAACCTCTTTCTTTACATACTTGAAACGGCAAAATAATTGCCATCTGGATCAGCAAAATTAAAGACCATGCGCTCACCTAATGAAATCATCTCACCTAAAGGTACAGCCATTTCCTCAATTTTTTGATAAAGTGCCACAATATCTTGGCTAAAAAACATTAGAGAAGGAGAATTGGTGGCAACTTCTGGTGAGTTGCTTTCAATAAATTCCCGATCATACAAAACAAAATGAGCCTGCGCATTTTTACTTGCCGCAATTTCTACTACGCTGGTGCCGTCAACTTCTTGTTCTTCAATAATAACAAAACCCAACGCCTGCCAAAAAGCCACCGCTTTTTTAACATCATCCACATATAACATAATTTGAATATCTTCTGTAAACATCTTTTTCTCCTATGCTTCGGTTTGAAAGTTAAGTGTTAATCCTGGTTCATCAGTTGCGATTTCTGTAACTTCATAAGTTAACCGTTTTACAATATCAAACAATGGTGCAACAATCTCACTAACTTCTTCTTCTGTAACATCTGCTTGATTAGTTATTTTACGATTAATTACATGATTAATTTGACTAACCCGACCTGAGATAATGTATTCTTCAAAAACTAAACGAAAATCTAAAATACAACGAATAATTGAATTTTCTTTAGGATAGTTTGGATCCTCTGTGTTTAAAGGGGTGAAGCCTACTTGTAGTTTAGTTTCAATAGTTTGTTCTGGGTTTGGTTGATCATAGTGATACGCAGCCACTACTGGTTTTTGGCGTTTTATTTCCACTTGTTTTCCTCCTAAGTTTTTGTCTTTTTGCTAGAGTTGCTTTTTTAAAGTATGGTAGCTAAAATTACCTCAGTTTAGTTTGTGAATGCTGGTAAATTTGAAGATATATTTTTAGCTACCATTTAAAAATTATTTTGCTACATGTTCTTTTAAATATTTAACCGCTTCTTCGGCGGTTTTTACTGGAACAATTTTCATTTTCGTATCGATTTTCTTCGCGGCTTTTTTCGCATCACGATAATTGGTATCCCCTTTTTCTAAATCAGCTGGAGCAAAGAAAACCTCCGCCCCACTTTCAGAAGCACTCACTACTTTTTTATCAATTCCACCAATTTGGCCCACATTACCTTCACTATCAATTGTACCAGTACCGGCAATTTCATGACCATTGCGTAAATCTTGTTTGATTAACTGTTGATAAATCTCTAATGTAAACATTAATCCAGCTGATGGTCCGCCAATATTATCGACATCAAATTGTACTTTTTCTTGACTGTTGACTTTAGTATGGTCTGTTAAGGTAATTCCAATACCTGCTTTACCATTAGTTGGCAGTTTAATGAGAGCACCACTAGCTTTTTTTTCTTTACCATCTTGCAGATAAGTAATCGTTACCTGATCACCAACTTTTTTACTTTGGACGTATTTCATAAAATCATCACTACTTTTAAAAGCCTTTGAATCGACCTGCACTACGGTATCACCAATTTTAATTTGACCGTAAAAAGCAGAATTTGGCTCAATTCCTAAAACATAAACACCAAGATAATCCATTTTAAAAGGTTTATCAGCTAAGTTTAGTGCTGCCGTGATTGCATTATTTTGCGAACTTTCCATATAAAAATTTTGAATCCGATTATAATCATCATTACTAGCAGAACCCATCAATTCTTCTTTTGTTACTAAGTCAGAAAAAGATTGCGTTTTGGCAAAGAGCGCGGTTGCAACTGTCGCCTGGCGAATTCCTACAGAAGTTAATGAAAAAGACCCGCTAAATTTATCTTTTTGGTCATTTACTTTAACCAAAGTATCTAATTTAATGGTAGATCCTGGTGCTTCAATATAATAAGGAATCGGTAGCGCTACACAAGCCATTAAAATTAAAGCGAATAATAAAAGTAAAAGACGTTTAATTGGTACTTTACGCTTCATAGTGGTCACTCTTTTTCACCAAAGCCTCAAATACAGGCTGGGGTAGATATTCTTTTACATCGCCACCAAAAGCGATAACTTCTTTTAAGATGCTGGAACTGATATGAGTGTACTCTGGTCGTGCCAATAAAAAGACTGTTTCAATATCGCTATCAAGATGATGATTCATCGTCATAATTTCTTTTTCATATTCATAATCTTTGACGCTGCGAATTCCTCGTAATAAAAAGTTTGCCCCTAATTTTTTAGCACTAGTCACTGTTAATTCACTATCTTGTTCGATAACACGAATGTTTGGCAAGTGAGCCACAGAGGCCTCTACCAATGCTTTACGCTCTTTTGGACTAAATAAACTTTTTTTATTGGTATTCACAAAGACACCAACGATAATTTCATCAAATAGTTTTGCTCCGCGTTCAATGGTATCTAAATGTCCATTTGTAAAAGGATCAAAACTGCCAGGAAATAATGCTATTTTACGCATAAGACGCCTCATTTCTATAAATTGTTATACTCGTTATACCATAGTTTTGTTGTCTGGTTTGTTTTAAAGTAGCAATGACGGAAGGTAAAACAACCTCTTTTGCTGTTTCACATACAATTATTGCTTGATTGGCTAATAGTTGCTGGTTAACTAGTTCTTCTAATTCGGTAATTAATTGCTGTTTTGCATAAGGGGGATCTAAGAGCACCAAATCAAATTGCTTTTTATCCGTTATAAAGTCGGCTAACGCTCGTTGCGCATCTTTTTTTAACAACGTAAATTTTTCGGGTTCTTTTGTAATAGCAACATTTTCTTTAATAATTTGCATTGCTTTAAAGTTACGCTCAACACAATAAGCATGATCCATTCCTCTTGAAACGGCTTCAATCGCTAACCCACCACTGCCGCTATATAAATCTAAACAATCCCCACCATCAAAAAAAGGACCAATCATATTAAAAATAGCTCCTTTTACTTTATCAGTGGTTGGTCGTGTATTGTCTCCTGGTAAACTCTTTAACTTTCGTCCACCGTATTCTCCAGCTACGACTCTCATTTTATTTCACCTCATCTGTTGTATCCACAATATTTTACCATAACTGCGAAGTAATGAGGGTCTAAAGCCTGCGACAAATCTAAAAAATTTTATACTGACTTCAAACTTTTCAAATAAAAAGTATCACTACTCGCTTAATAAAAAATAACCGGATTGTTTTTGTTTTGAAATAACACATTCCATGATCCGCTTTATTTTTTATAAAAATCAGATAATTTGTTGCTATATAAAAAAGATCACTGACTTCTTATGAGAAGCCAGCAATCTTTTAGACGTTTTCAGCTAAACGAATGGTCGTATTCATTTCTTCCACATCAAAACCGTCATCATCTGTCACTTGATAAGCAGCCTTTGTACCGATTTTATCTGCAAAATTCATTTCTACATCAGGTCGATAAGAAGGTTCAACATTCCGAACAAAGTGCAAATGTTCAATTTTTTCCATCGTTTCTTCAAATCCTGTTTCATCTAGATACAACACGACATATTTTAGTTTGCGGGAAACGTAATGCACTAATCCATAGCGTTTCAAATTTTTTAATTGACGTAAGCTGTAAACCCAGACGATTAATCCACGTCTTTGCTTTGGTTTAAATTCTACTGTTGTATCAACTTGCATGACAATTTCCTCCACAATTAGACTTGGTTGTTTCAAAAAACGGATTTCCATAATCAACTTTTACATCTTCAGAAAAACTATAGGCCACTTGCTGACAAATACTATCTAGTAGCTCTTGTAACTGGGTTTCTGCCTGGCGAAAATTAGCGACCGATTCGCATAAGTCTAGCTGACGCTTTTTTTGATAAAGTGCTTTGCGCTGTTCTTTGATTCCCGGAGCATATTCACCAAAGCGACTTAACTCCTCATAACTTTCCTTTGCCTTTTGAAAAGTTGCTTTCGCTGATAAAGCAGAGTCATCCAAAGTCATCTCATTACGGGCATTTTCATATTGTTGGAAAGTCAAACTCTCACAAATTGTCTCACTTAAATTTTCACATAGCTGCACTAGATGTAATGTTTCTTCGTTGTAAATCACGTTATTCACTATCCTTAGTTTCTTCAGTATCCTCTAACAAGATTACCATATTGTCTTCATCAATGCCAACACCAACTTTTTGTTGTCCTTCATTTAAAAAACGAGTATGCAAATAAGGATCACTATAAAAAGACAAAATTTGAAACATTGTATCAATCATGGGGCGATAATAAAAACCTGACATCGCTGGCATTTTCATTTTTTTTAACATTTGATCAAATTCATCACTAACAATTAAGAAAGGTTGAGGATTGCTTACATCATTCATTCGTTCTAATTGTTTAAAACGTTCTTCATTTAAAAATCGCTTTGGTTCTTTCAAAAAGTCGGCATTAATATCATCGGCACGTCCTTGTAAAGTAAAGTTCGTTTTATAGACATCTCGCTCTTCTAATTTTCTTAACACATTTAACAATTCAAAAGCCGAAGCTTCTTTTAAACGATTGACTTCATCCCAATTGGTTAATTGTGCTTTTGTCACTTTAGGTAATTGACCTTCAATTGAAGTATAAGGCGCTAATTCTAATAACATTTGTTTATCTAAATAAGTAATTCCCATTAATTGAGATTTTTTTTGATTAAAAAAGAGAATCGCAAAGGTATCGTTAGTAAAAGCTACAAGTGGTCGATAATTCATGTCTTCTTCCATCAGTTCAAACTGAATTTTCTCACCATTATAATCCAATGAAAAATTGGGATACAACATGGTTACTTTGGTTAAATCATTCATCGTCATTCCTGATTTAAAAGGAGCGGTATGTTTATCATCATTACCGGCAATTTTTACTGCTGCAACTTTCCCATTACGGATATTTGCCGCAATATAGCTGTTTTCATTATCGGTCTGATACGTATTCACCCGATAGCCAAAGCCACTGTCATAACTAACCAGTGGCTTGCCTAAAAGATTTCTTAATTCACTTGAACTTTTACCAATTAAATCAGCATAGCCGGAAACTTTAATTGGTTTATATTTCAAGCTCGTTTGACTAATATCTTTATTTGTTTGACTATCATAGGCAGGTGCTTGCCGCGCAAAGAAGACCGGTTGTAAATAGACCACAAGTATTGCAGTTACTAGTAGCAACAAAAAAATAATTCTACGTTTCACAGCAAGCCCTACTTTCTAGCTTTCAGTAATTTCAATTAAAAGATCATCTTGGGCAATTGGTTCACCACTTGTTACATAAATATGTTTGACCACACCATCAAAACGAGCTTCAATTGCTGTTTCCATTTTCATCGCTTCGGTGATTAATAATGTATCCCCTCGTTTAACGGAATCCCCTTTTTTCACCAAAACTTCTAACACCGATCCGGGCATGGTTGCCCCAATTTGTTCTTTATTAGTTGGTTCTGCTTTTTGTTTTGTTTGAACCGCGCTAATAATCGATGTATCTTTTACTACCACTTCACGACGTTGGCCGTTTAAGTTAAAGAATAAGACACGATTTCCTTCAATGTCTGGCTCACCAATTTCATCCAGACGAATAATTAAAATCTTACCTTTTTCAATTTCGACATTAATGGTTTCACCTAGTCGCATGCCTTGGAAGAAAGTTGGCGTATCTAAAACAGTAATATCAGCAAATTTTTCATAAGCTTTTTGGTAATCTAAGAAAACTTGCGGATACATCAAATAGCTCAATACTTCTTCGTGTTTTGGTTCACGTCCGATTTTTTCCATTAATTCTGCTTTGATTTTTTCAAAATTAACCGGTTCTGCTAAGGAGCCGGGGCGAACTGTAAAGGCAGGACGACCTTTTAAAATGATCTTTTGCAAGTCTGCAGGAAATCCTCCTACCGGTTGTCCTAATTCTCCTTGGAAAAATGTGATTACAGACTCAGGGAAGTTATACTCATCTCCGCGACTATAAACATCTGCTTCAGTTAAATTATTTTGCACCATGAATAGTGCCATATCTCCCACAACTTTTGAAGATGGCGTTACTTTGACAATATCACCAAACATCAAGTTAACTGTTTGATACATTTCTTTGATTTCATCCCAACGCGCTTCTAAACCAACGGCTTTTGCTTGTTGTTGTAAATTAGAATATTGTCCACCTGGCATTTCATGTTTATATACTTCTGTTTGAGGTGCATTTAGGCCATTTTCAAATGGCTTATAAAACATGCGGACATCTTCCCAATAATGATTTAATTGTTGCGCGTTATCAATATTAATCTGTGGCTGTCTTTCATCTTGATCTAAAGCAAAATACAAACTATTCATACTTGGCTGACTTGTAGATGAACTCATCGCGCTAGTGGCAACATCGACAATATCCACACCAGCTTGGGTAGCAGCAGAATATGTGATAATCCCATTGCCACTTGTATCATGGGTGTGCAGATGAATTGGCAATGAGACTGTATCTTTTAATTCACTGATTAAACGATAAGCAGCTCGGGGTTTTAATAACCCTGCCATATCTTTAATCGCAATAATGTGGGCACCGGCATGTTCTAATTCTTTGGCCATATTCTTATAGTAATCAACATTATATTTAGCCCGGCTTGGATCATTTAAATCACCCGTATAACAAATAGCAGCTTCAGCGATTTTGCCTGTATCTCGCACTGCTTGAATACTTTTTTCCATTTGTGGTAACCAGTTCAAGCTATCAAAAATACGAAAAACATCAATTCCTTGTTGTGCTGATTCCTTGATAAATTCAGCAATCACATTGTCTGGATAATTAGAGTATCCTACCGCATTGGAGCCACGGAACAACATTTGGAATAATGTATTGGGCATTAATTTTCGCAAAGTACGCAAACGAACCCATGGATCTTCGTTTAAGAAACGATAAGCCACATCAAAAGTAGCCCCACCCCACATTTCAGTCGAGAACAATTGTGGTAAAGCGAGCTCCGTTTTAGCGGCAATTTTTTCAAAATCGTGGGTTCTTACTCGCGTAGCTAACAAACTTTGGTGAGCATCACGGAAAGTAGTATCGGTTAAAAGCAATTCTTTTTGTTGCTTAACCCAAGCAACTACTGCCTCTGCCCCATTTTGATCGAGAATATTTTTAGCCGTTACAATTTCTTGGTCGGGTTTAATCAACTTATGCGGAAGTCTCGCTTCACCATAATATTTTTTCTTGTTTTTTTCGATTCCCGGAAAACCATTAATTGTAATTTCACTAATATATTTCATTGTTTTATTCCCGCGATCTCGAGTAGACGGGAAGACAAATAAACTAGCAGTATTGTCGATAAATGTCGTTTTTGCTTCACCACTTTGAAATTGTGGATGATTGATGACATTTGTCATAAAGGGAATGTTTGTTTTCACACCACGGATACGAAATTCTCGTAAACAACGTTGCATTTTTTGAATAGCTTGTTCAAAAGTACTACCGTGGGTACAAACTTTTACTAATAACGAATCAAAGTAAGGTGTGACCACTGCACCAGCATAAGCATTCCCAACATCCAGACGCACGCCAAAGCCACCTGGAGAACGATAAGTATCGATTTTACCGGTATCTGGCATAAAATTATTAACCGGATCTTCTGTCGTAATGCGGCATTGGATTGCTGCCCCTTTGTATTTAATATCAGCTTGTTGCGGGATACCAATATCTTTATGCAAGTCTTTTCCTTGTGCAATTAAAATCTGCGAAGTCACAATATCAATATCTGTAATCATTTCAGTAATCGTATGCTCTACTTGAACACGAGGATTAACTTCGATGAAGTAGAATTTATCTTCTTCTACTAAAAATTCGACTGTTCCAGCATTTACATATCCAACATGCTTCATAAGTTTTACAGCTGCTTTACAAATTTCCATTCGTTGGGTTGCACTTAAGGAAACACAAGGCGCGACTTCAACTACCTTTTGATGACGACGTTGCACTGAACAATCCCGTTCAAATAGATGGACAATATTTCCGTGACTATCTCCCAGAATTTGCACTTCAATATGCTTAGGGTTACCGATATATTTTTCAACATAAACTTCATCACTACCAAAAGCCGCTTTTGCTTCACTTTTCGCTCGTTCGTAGCCATCCCGTGCTTCTTTTTCATCATGAGCTACCCGCATACCACGACCGCCACCACCCAAAGCCGCTTTAATCATAATCGGATAACTATGGGTGTTAGCAAATGCTAAAACTTCATCAATTGAAGCTACTGGACCATCTGTACCAGGAATTGACTGAATACCAGCTGCAATTGCAGCTTCTTTGGCTTTAATTTTATCACCAAAAATATCAAGGTGATGAACGCTTGGCCCAATGAATACCAATCCTTCTTCTGCACAACGTTTTGCAAATGCCAAATTTTCAGAAAGAAAACCATAACCAGGGTGAATTCCCTCTGCACCAGATTCTTTTGCAATGCGGATAATATCTTCAATATCCAAGTAGGCATCGATTGGTTTTTTCCCCTTGCCAACTAAATAAGCTTCATCAGCTTTAAATCGATGAACTGAGTACTCATCTTCAGCAGCATAAATACCCACCGTTCCTATCTGTAATTCTGAACAGGCACGGAAAACACGGATGGCGATTTCACCACGGTTAGCAACGAGAATTTTTTTCATCAAACCACTCCTTGAGAATTAATCTATTGTTAGCTAAAAGCTAGCTTAACTCATTTTTTAGCTGGTACATTTTTTCTTTGTTTAACTTGTTTAGCAGGTAAAATACCATATTGTTTTTTCTTTTCATCCGCACTAATATTCAAGGCAAAACCAACACATATAGATAACATCAAAAGTGACGAACCGCCCTGGCTTAAGAAAGGAAATGTAATCCCTGTTAAAGGAATAACTCCAGTAATCCCACCTAAGTTAACAAAAACTTGAATTAAAAAAAGAGAACCAATCCCAATACACATCATAGAATTAAACGGATCGGTTGAACGAATTCCTACTAGAAAAATACGCGCAATCATGTAAAATAATAAGGCTAAAACCAACAACGCAATAATCAAGCCTAATTCTTCAATCACAATTGCAAAAATATAGTCGGTATGGGCAAATTTCAAAAAACCTTTTTTCTGAATACTATTACCTAGCCCGCGACCAAAAAGTCCGCCATTATAAATAGCATAATAGCCATTAACCATTTGATGCCCCAAATTAAACTCATCTTTAAATGGATTTTGATAAATTGCAAAACGACTATAAACATGGGCTGGAATAAATTTTCCCTTTGTCAAATTAATCAATTGAATCACACCAAATGATCCAATGACACCTGCTACCCCTAAAACTAAGGTATACAGATAATTAATTCCGCTAGCCATAATGACAGAAAAAGCAATCAAAGTGATAACTGCCGCATTCCCAAAGTCAGGAAGTAACGCAATTAAACCTAAACCTACCAGTACATAAACTAGTGGTCTAAAGACTGTGCTAAAAAAAGTTCTGCCTTGAATTGTTTTTTGACGGGTGGACAATTTTAACGCTAAAAACCAGATAGTGGTAATTTTGAAAAATTCAGCTGGCTGGATATTAACCGGACCAAATGATAACCAGCCTTTGGCCCCATTAACCTCTTTACCAATTACTAACACAACTAATAACAACGCGATAACAATAATCATCGCCATCGAAGCAAAGGCTTTATTGCGAATGACATCTGTTTTCATCTTATAAATAAAACTAATGGTCACTAAACTAATCAGCCAAAAAACCGCTTGATTAATAACCGAACTCATAAAATTCTGGTTTTGTTCAACTAAGAGATAAGAAGTTGAACTAAATACCATTACCAAACCTAATACACATAAAATTAAGTAAGGGATTAAAATACTATAATCTAAAAGGTGACGTTTTTTTATCTTTTGTGGCAAGGCTTACGCCTCCTTGTTCGTCTTTTGATCTTCGTAGACCTCTGCGTATAAATGATTTAATTCTCTTTCTAAATCACTTAACAGTTGGTGACCTTCGTCGTTTCTAATAATACCTAGGCGAACCGCGAAAGTTACTTGACGAGACAAGCCATACATTTGTGTATCAACAACTTCCTCAAAAGCTTTACATTGAGAAATACATAAACTATTTTTTTGATTGCGAATTAATTTTTTAATGCGGTCGGCATCTTGCATCAATAATTCCAAAGCAAATTCATGAGAAACTGAATCCATCTCTAATCCAACCTTTCTTTCTTAGTTTCATTATTATAGCATAATCCCGAATTGATTGGGATAAAATCCGGAAAACCTTCTTAAAATTTTCACGAACCACCGCATTAATCCGAACATTTTTAAAGAAAACAGTAAATTTGTTTCTCATCTCTCTTTGCGTGAAACATAGAATAATGTGAAACAAATAATTGCTGCAAAAATACCTAATTATAATTATTTACGCAAAAACAGTGACAAAACAACTTTTTAACAGTAAAACTTTTCCACAAGAAAAGCTAAATAAACTCGTTCAGCTATCAAGCAATCAGACGAAATCTTGATAAATTGTTCCCCAAATTTCTCACGATTTTGGCTTATTGCCGTAGAGAGCTAGTTCATCAGCTAGATCACAAGAAAAACTGAATGAACTCGTCCAGCTATCAAGCAATCAGACGAAATCTTGATAAATTGTTTTCCCAAATTTCTCACGATTTTGGCTTATTGCCGTAGAGAGCTAGTTCATCAGCTAGACCTCAAGAAAAGCTAAATGAACTTGGACAACTCGCAAGCAATACGTTGGCATTTTAATAAATTGCTTTTCAAATTTCAGTTCATCACCATCGCCAACCTGTTTTTAGTGAAAAACAGATGATCCTTTTCATACAAAAAAAACCGGCTCTATAATTTATTGGACTGATGAATCAGAATTGATTCTTCAGTCCAATTTT
>MJGMH2__coassemble_840_pt1 | contig 61184 bp, 58 predicted proteins | sample MJGMH2__metabat2_low_PE_013 | metagenome-assembled genome bin MJGMH2
GTTTTGGTTTCACTTAAATCTTTTCCATCAGTCCTGATTGACAAAGAGCCTTTATATCATGGAAGGATTTGTTGAAAAGGGTTATTTGCAGTTTATATATGCAAAGTACCAATCTCTTGTGTTAAACATAAAATTTTGTTTTCACTACATTTTCTACACTAAAACATGTGATTCTTGTTGCTATTCACTTGTAATCTTGTATTTTATAATTGTTACGTATTATTTTTTACTACTTGTTGTGTTAAATTTCAACCTCTAATACGCATTCACTATTTATAATTTTTTTACTTCACACATATAAATCTAGGTGAATCTTGTACATCGAACAACTTTTAGCTTGTTTAATTTTTCTTCTTTTCGAGATCTCCTTTCCAACAAATATCTTCCTTCCTTACACCCATAGTATAGCACGACATAAAATCGCTTACAAGTAATAAACTCTCCTTTTATAAAATAAAATTTCCTACGTTAATTGTGAATATTTTTTGAACAATTGTGAAAAAACCGCATATAGTTTGTGGTCTTAAAAAATCGTATGTTATAGTTAAATTATGAATTAAATTAAAGGGAGAGAAGATGATGGACTATTATAAAAAAACAGCAGATGAAATAGTGGAGGAGTTTTCTTCACAAACTAAAGCTGGCCTTAGCAATCAAGAAGCCCAAAAACGATATGAAAAGTACGGGCCGAATCGTTTTGCTGAAGAGAAGAAAGATTCCATGGTGAAAAAGATTTTACTCAGTTTAACGGACTTTACCACGTTAGTTTTAATAGTGGCGGCGATTATTTCATTTTATACCGCTATTGCCACTGAACATGGTGATTTATTTGAAGGAATATTGATTATTGCGATTATTGTAATTAATTCTGTTTTGACGATTGTCCAAGAAGGAAATGCTGAAAAAGCACTCAGTGCATTGCAAGATATGAATAAACAAACGGCTACGGTCATTCGTGATGGACAGCAAAAAGAAATCGATGCCGATGAATTAGTGCCAGGCGATTTATTGGTGATTGAAAACGGAGCTATGATTGCGGCGGATGCTCGTTTAACGCAAGCTTCCCAATTGCGAATTGAGGAGTCTGCGTTGACCGGGGAAAGTGAGCCGGTAGAAAAAGATGCTGAGTTTATTAGTGAAGAAGAATTACCATTAGGTGATCAACAAAATATGGTGTTTAAAGGTTGTACAGTGGTCAATGGTCGGGGACAAGCGATTGTAACCGGTACAGGTATGGACACTGAAATGGGTAAAATTGCTGGTTTATTAAGTGATTCTGGTACATCTTTAACACCGTTACAAAAACGTTTAAACCAATTAGGGAAACGAATTAGCTTAATTGCTTTAGTCGCTGCCGCTTTAGTCTTTTTAATTGGCTATTTACAAAATGAACCGCTCTTAGAAATGTTTATGACATCTGTTTCTTTAGCTGTTGCGGCCGTTCCAGAAACACTAGCGGTTATCGTTACCTTAACATTGGCTTATGGTGTGCAGAAAATGGCAAAGAAAAATGCCATTATTAGACGTTTACCAGCAGTGGAAACACTTGGTACTGCTAGTGTAATTTGTTCAGATAAAACAGGGACTTTAACGCAAAACAAAATGCAAGTTCGCCGTGTTTGGTCTCGTGGTGATGAAGTAACAGATGTTGAAGACGGTATGACTGATGAAGCGATGGAAGTTTTAAAAATCGCCAGTCTTTGTACAGACGTTATTGTAGAAAAAGGCGAAGATGACGAAGTAGTTGTGAAAGGAAATCCAACAGAAGTTGCTATTGTGCGCGCAATTGAAGAAAATTATCACACCAAAAAAGAATTGGATGAAGAGTATCCACGGGTGGCAGAATTACCATTTGATTCAAAACGGAAAATGATGACCACTGTTCATAAGATGGGAAATAAAAAGTTTCTTTCTGTTACCAAAGGTGCCTTTGATGTCTTAATGCCAAGATTTCATTATGGGGATGTGGAGCGTGCCCAAGTTGTCAATGATCGTTTCGGTAAAAAAGCATTGCGAGTGATTGCGGTTGGATACCGTGTCTTTGAAGCAGAACCAACTGAAATTACTTCTGAAAATTTAGAACAAGATTTACGCTTACTCGGCTTAGTGGGCATGATTGATCCACCAAGACCAGAAAGTAAAGGAGCAATTAAAAAAGCGCGTAAAGCAGGCATCAAAACAGTGATGATTACAGGCGACCACGTGGTTACAGCCAGTGCGATTGCTAAAGAATTAGGTATTTTAAGTCATAAAAATCAAGCAATTTCTGGTTCACAATTACAAAAATTAACAGATGAAGAATTAGATGGAAAAGTAAAAGATTTGACCGTCTATGCCCGCGTAACACCAGAAGATAAAATTAGAATCGTAAAATCTTGGCAGCGAACGGGTGCTGTAGTAGCCATGACAGGTGATGGTGTCAATGATGCGCCAGCATTAAATGCCAGTGATGTTGGTTGTGCGATGGGAATTACTGGGACAGACGTAGCCAAAGGAGCCGCCGATATTGTTTTAACAGATGATAACTTTGCAACAATTGTTGATGCCGTGGCCCAAGGTCGGACTGTTTATCAAAATATTCGCAAAGCCATCAACTTTTTATTAAGTTGTAATATTTCCGAAATTTTTATCGTCTTAATCGCGATGTTAATTGGTTGGGGAGCGCCATTTAGTGCGGTACAACTATTATTTGTTAACGTCGTCGCTGATGGATTACCTGGGTTTGCTTTAGGGCGAGAACCAGCTGAAGCGGGCATCATGAATGAGCCGCCAATTCCAGCACATGAGGGGATTTTTGCACGGGGATTGTGGAAGAAAATTGCGGTAAATGCCGGTATTTTTACTATCGTCACTCTTTTTGGTTATTATTTAGGTTCTTTTGTGGATAGTGTCAGTCCATGGGTTGATGCAAGTCCAGAAGTAGGCCAAACTGTTGCCTTTTTAGTCTTGGCTTATTCATCGATTATCCACGTCTTTAATGTTCGCAGTAGTCGTTCCATTTTCCAAGTGAAATTATCATCGAATAAATCACTTTTTGAAATGGCGGTCTTGGCAATTTTGATTACGACGGCAATTGCGTTGTTACCATTTACTCAAGGCTTATTTAACTTAGTTCATATTAGTTTAAATCACTGGTTCTTAGTGGCCATCTTGTCGATTGTACCAGTCTTTGTAAATGAGATGATTAAGTTCCATTTTTCAGCAGAAGAAGACTAAACTTTTTTTGAAGCATATAATGAAACACTAAAGGAGCTGTGACAGTCTTGTCACAGCTCCTTTTTCTAAGTAAAAGACGCACAATAAGTAGCATTTATTAGGCCTTTTTATTTCAATACTTTTTAGTGATTAAAATGTTTCAGCTTCATTTGGCAAATTATTGTAAAAGGCAGCTTTCGTAGCGTAAATGTAAGGATTTAACCATAGGTAGCCAATACCACAAGTTAAGATTGCTAAAATGTGCCAACCAATAAAGCTTAAATCTAACCAGAATAATTGACCTTTATAGCCATTCATTAAACGGCGGCTTGCAGTAATACATTCGAGATAGCCTGGTTTTTGGCCAGTACCTTCTAAAATATCGTAGTAAATAAAGTTTGCTTGGGCATAAGAATAACTTTTAATAATACCAGGGATCAAAAACAGCAATGACCACAAGCCAATGAAGATGGTTGAAAGTAGGTAAATACAGACCACACCTACTAAAAAGGGACTCTTAAAAGCGCGGAAAACGTCGTTTAAAGGATGAATGTCGACCCGTTTACCCCGATAAATGTCTAAAAACGTCCAAGACATTCCAGAAACAAAAATAGTCGTTAATAGTCCACTAAGAATACCGCCCCCTTGATTGCCAATTTGGGCTGTCCAAGAAACATCCCCATTACTGTTAATCCCATTTGAAACAGTATCTAATGTATCAGGACTAAAGATTGCAACTCCACCGATAATGGCAATAAGAGGAATTAAGATAATTGCGGCAATGGCAATGCCAATTACAGTTGGAATCAAGTTCATTAAAACCGCATCTTTCCAGCGGCCTTGTAACATTTGTTTGGCTTCTAACTTTAATTCACCAGATGATTTCATTTTTTCAACTCCTTTTTATAAGTAATTTCAGTATAACAAAAACTTTAACTTTTGGAAATTACATGAGTTTATAGAGATTTTGCTATTTTTTTGCTGAATAAAGGGACATTTATTAAAAGAAAATAACAGTCAAAATTATGACCTTGCAAATTTTTCCCCTAGCCTTTATGATGGTTGAAGCTACACAGAACAAAGTAGAAAGTAGGGAGTAAAATGGCGCAAGAACCTGCCATCAAATACCGTTTAATTAAAAAAGAAAAACATACTGGCGCACGCCTGGGTGAATTAATTACCCCCCATGGAACTTTTCCAACTCCGATGTTTATGCCGGTAGGAACACTAGCGACAGTTAAAACTATGGCACCAGAAGAGTTAAAAGAAATGGGTGCTGGTGTAATTTTAAGTAATACGTATCATTTATGGTTACGTCCTGGTGAAGATTTAGTTGCAGAAGCGGGCGGCTTACACAAATTTATGAATTGGGATCAACCTATTTTAACAGACTCAGGTGGTTTCCAAGTTTTCTCACTAGCTGATATGCGTAATATTACTGAAGAAGGCGTGCATTTTAAAAACCATTTGAATGGGGCACCACTTTTCTTATCACCGGAAAAAGCGATTAATATTCAAAATAAATTAGGTTCAGATATTATGATGAGCTTTGATGAATGTCCACCTTTTGATGAAAGTTATGATTATGTTAAAAAATCAGTTGAACGTACTTCACGTTGGGCCTATAGAGGACTAGAAGCTCATGCTAATCCTGATCGACAAGGTTTATTTGGAATTATTCAAGGGGCTGGTTTTGAAGATTTAAGACGTCAAAGTGCCAAAGATTTAATCAGTATGGATTTTCCTGGTTATTCAATTGGTGGCTTATCGGTTGGGGAACCAAAAGAAGAAATGAATCGTGTCTTAGATTTCACAACGCCATTAATTCCTGATCACAAACCTCGCTATTTAATGGGTGTGGGTGCTGCCGATTCATTAATCGACGGCGTAATTCGTGGTATTGATATGTTTGATTGTGTTTTACCAACAAGAATTGCTCGCAATGGCACATGTATGACTTCTAAAGGCCGTCTGGTTGTCAAAAATGCTAAATTTGCCCATGACTTTAGACCGCTAGATGAAAAATGTGATTGTTATACTTGTCGTAATTATAGTCGGGCGTATATCCGTCACTTAATTCATTGTGATGAAACATTTGGGATTCGCCTAACTACGTATCATAATTTGTATTTCTTATTAAACTTAATGAAACAAGTTCGCCAAGCGATTATGGATGATAACTTGTTGGAATTCCGCCAAGCTTTCTTTGAAGAATATGGCTACAATAAAGAAAATGCGAAAAGTTTTTAAAATTCATAGAAAAAACTAGTTTAAGTAAAGAATCTTTGTTAAAGTTATTCTTGTGAATTAAATTAAACGAGGTGAAGAAAATGGGCGGCTTACCAACAATTCTTATGTTCGTAGTGTTGTTAGGAGCGATGTGGTTTATGTCACGTTCAACCAAAAAACAACAACAAGAACGTCAAAATACGTTAAACGCAATGAAACCAGGTGATGAAGTTGTCACAATCGGCGGCTTGCATGGTGTTTTGGCTGAAGTTGACGATACGAACAAAACAGTCACAATTGATTGTGAAGGTGTATTTCTTGTTTTTGATAAACAAGCCATCAAATCAATTACTCCTGGGAAATCAGTAGTAGTGGACGATACAGTAACAGAAGTTAAAACTGAAGATTTAGTTTCTAACCCTACTGATACTGAAGATAATAGTGACAAAGACTAATCCTGCTTTTTGCAGGATTTTTTTTGACTAAAAAATTTCCATTAGTTAGATAAAATTTTTGAGGTCTTTTAGAGTGTTACTTTATCTTTGTAAACTAGTGCACGAATAAATGAATGTCTAATTAGGGTTACTAAGAATAAAAAATACTTAAGTTATAATTAATCTATTTTCATTTTACTTAAGATGATAAAAAATATTTTTAAAGCAGTTATAAAGTTATAAAAACTTTGTAACTGCTTTCTTTGTTTTTAAATCAAGGGTTGTAAAAATGCTTTTAGAACAAGGCAAAATTTAATTTAAAAAAACTGTGAAAAAAATCACAAAAACTATTTACAAGCTAAAAATTATAGTGTATAGTTCTGTATGTGAAATGGTTAACAAAGAAAATTACCCAACTTTTAGGAGGAACACAATGGCTAAGACATTGGAAAAAGAAGTTAAAGTAATCAATACAGATGTAGTAATCGACGAGTTAGCAGCAAAAGCAAATGAAGCTGCAAAACAAATGGAAAACTTTACCCAAGAACAAGTAGATAAAATCGTACATGAAATGGCAATGGCTGCTTTAGACAAACATATGCCTTTAGCAAAAATGGCAGTTGAAGAAACTGGCCGTGGGATTGTCGAAGATAAAGCAATCAAAAATATGTATGCTTCAGAATATATCTGGAACTCAATTAAACATGATAAAACAGTTGGCATAATCGGCGAAGACAAACAAAAAGGTCTAATCGAAGTTGCAGGTCCTGTTGGGGTCGTTGCAGCAGTTGTTCCAACAACTAACCCAACTTCAACAACTATTTTTAAAGCAATGATCTCATTGAAAACTGCTAACGCAGTAATCTTTTCTTTCCACCCATCTGCGCAAGAATGTTCAAAAGAAGCAGCGCGTATCGTTCGTGATGCAGCGATTGCAGCAGGTGCTCCTGAAAACTGTATTCAATGGATTGAAAAAGAACATTCTTCAATTGAAGCAACGCAAAAATTAATGAACCACCCAGGTGTTGCAATTGTCTTGGCAACTGGTGGTCCTGGCATGGTGAAATCAGCTTACTCAACTGGTAAACCAGCTTTAGGTGTAGGTGCAGGTAACGTACCAGCTTATATCGAAAAAACAGCGAAAATTAAACGTGCAGTAAATGACGTTATCGTTTCAAAAACATTTGATAACGGGATGATTTGTGCCTCTGAACAAGGTGTAATCGTTGATAAAGAAATTTACGCTGCAGTTAAAGCTGAATTTGAAGCACATCAATGTTATGTTGTGAAAAAATCAGAATTGAAAAAATTAGAAGATGCAGTTATGAACGAAGGCAAATATGCGGTTAACCCTGCAATTGTTGGTCATCCTGCAACTGAAATTGCCAAATTAGCCGGTATTAAAGTTCCTGAAGGCACTAAAATGTTAATCGCAGAATTAGATGGTGTTGGGGCTGATTACCCATTATCTCGTGAAAAATTATCACCAGTTTTAGCGATGATGAAAGCTCAAAGTACAGAACATGGTTTTGATTTAGCTCAAGGTATGTTGGAATTAGGTGGACTTGGTCATACTGCGGTTATCCACACTGAAAATGAAGATTTACAATTACAATATGGTTTGAAGATGAAAGCTTGCCGTATCTTAGTAAACTCTCCATCTGCTGAAGGTGGTATCGGGAATATTTACAACGAAATGATTCCATCATTAACATTAGGTTGTGGCTCTTACGGTCGTAACTCTGTTTCTAAGAACGTATCTGCGATCAACTTAATCAACGTTAAAACTATCGCGAAACGGAGAAATAATATGCAATGGTTCAAATTACCTTCAAAAATTTACTTTGAAAAGAACTCATTATTATACTTGGAAAAAATGGAAAACGTTGAACGTGTCATGATCGTTTGTGATCCAGGTATGGTGCAATTTGGTTATGCGGATACAGTACGTGAAGTTTTAGCTCGTCGCAAAAACGATGTGAAAATTGAAGTCTTCTCAGATGTTGAACCAAACCCTTCAACAAACACAGTTTATAAAGGTCTTGAAGTCTTTAATGCTTTCCAACCAGACACAGTAATTGCGCTTGGTGGTGGTTCTGCAATGGATGCGGCAAAAGGCATGTGGATGTTCTTTGAACACCCAGATACTTCATTCTTTGGCGCAAAACAAAAATTCTTAGATATTCGCAAACGGACTTACAAAATTGGCAAACCTGAAAAGACACAATTTGTATGTATCCCAACAACTTCAGGTACCGGTTCAGAAGTAACACCATTTGCCGTTATTACTGATAGCGATACGCATGTGAAATATCCATTAGCTGACTATGCATTGACACCAGACGTTGCGATTGTCGATCCTCAATTTGTTATGTCAGTGCCAGCAAGTGTTACTGCTGATACAGGGATGGACGTTTTAACACACGCAATTGAATCTTATGTTTCTGTTATGGCATCTGATTATACCCGTGGTTTAAGTTTACAAGCAATCAAACTTGTCTTTGATAACTTGGAAAATTCAGTGAAAACAGCTGATCCAGATGCAAGAGAAAAAATGCATAACGCATCTACAATGGCAGGTATGGCCTTTGCCAACGCGTTCTTGGGTATTTGTCACTCAATCGCGCATAAAATTGGGGGCGAATATGGTATTCCTCACGGACGTACAAATGCGATCTTATTACCGCATATTATCCGTTACAATGCCAAAGATCCACAAAAACATGCAATGTTCCCTAAATATGACTACTTCCGTGCTGATACAGATTACGCGGATATTGCGAAATTCTTAGGTCTTAAAGGTGAAACAACTGAAGAATTAGTCGAAGCATTAGCAACTGCAGTTTACGAATTAGGTAAATCTGTTGGTATCGATATGAGCTTGAAAGCACAAGGCGTTACACAACAAACATTGGATACAACTGTTGACCGCATGGCTGAACTTGCTTATGAAGATCAATGTACTACAGCTAATCCAAAAGAACCTTTAATTTCTGAATTAAAAGGTATCATTGTGGAAGCATACAATGCAAAAGCATAATTAAATGTAAGTAAACATCCGTCTTAGCCTCTTAGCAGCTAGGACGGATTTTTTGCGTGAAAGTAAAGTGTATAAGTTAGTGTAAGTTGTAACGATATGCTGATAAAAAAAGCCACAATTTAAATTTGTAGTGGAGTAGTTGACTTTTCTTAGGAGTAACCTAATATTAAAGATAAGAAGGAAAAAGGAAGAAGGAAAAGCGATGGTACTAGCACAAGTAAAAGAGCTCAAGCAATCTCAGGAGTTGTTAAAAAAATTAGTCGAGCGAATTGAAAATCCCACTCAAGATTTATCCATCACCACACTTCAACACGATTTACTCGATTACATTGAAAGTTTGTCAGTAGTGACCGATTACGTAAACATTGAAATAGACACCCCAGAGCTAAAAACTTATCCCATTAATGCTGTTTTAAAACAACAAGCGCAATTGCTTCAAGCTATTCTTGCTCAATTAAATAGTCCAGCAGAACAAGGTGATGCTGCTGAAGAGTTTGAGGTAACAGAAGGTGCGATTCGGCGTATGTCTGAAAGTTTAAAAGGCATTGTTGAGTTAAATCGAACTTTGCAAAAAGAGTCCAGTATATCAGTTGACTTGGCTACAAAGACGCCACTTCATAAAAAAGAAAATACTACTGAAAAAGCAGGATTTTTTAAGCGCTTATTTAAACGCTAAGTATACTTTTCTAACTTGTCATTTATAAAAAAAAGCCAAACCACTTTTAGAAAAAATCTAAGCTGTGGCTTGGCGTTTTATGATTAAAAACGGAAAGGAATTTCATTTTGCCCGCGAATTGCATATTTTCTAACATCAATTCCCCGTGCTTGGCACCATTGCCACACTTCATCTGTAAAAATAACCGGAACCGTTTCAAGAGCATGGGTATTTTTTTTGCCCACCATCGTGTAAAGCAAGATTAAATCTTCTTGCCAACTTTCAATCATGGCAATTGTCGCGTCTACACCGTGACTGAGTAGTTGATTTAAAATAGTAGCAGAAATACCTACTGTGTCTGCCCCTAAGATGAGGGATTTGAAAATATCAAAAGCATTGCGAATCCCACCTGAAGCAATTACTTCAAATGAACGGGTGACTTGTGCGGCTTCTAATAATGAAATAGCAGTCGATTGTCCAAATTCACTCAGATAAGCCATTTCACGTTTGGGGCGACGAGCATTTTCAATTTGAGTGAAACTTGTTCCCCCTTGGCCTGAGACATCAATGGTTTGTACACCAACACTAATTAATTGCAACATTGTTTCTCTGGTCATACCAAAACCAACTTCTTTTACAACTACCGGAACGTCTAATTTTGCTACAATTTCAGCGATATTATCCAACCAATCGCTAAAAGCACGGTCACCTTCTGGCATTACCAATTCTTGCGGAGCATTCAAATGAATTTGTAAGGCATTTGCGCCAAATAATTCCACCGCTCTTTGGGCATTTTCTAAATCATTATGAGCGCCAATATTCGCTAAGAAAAAACCATCAGGATTGACTTTTCGGACAATTTTAAAACTATCTTGCACACTTTCATCTTTTAAAGCAGCTGTAACAGAGCCTGTGGCCATCATCAAATTGCACTCTTTTGCGACTAGGGCTAAATCGTGATTGATTTGTTGTGATTTTTGTGAACCACCTGTCATAGCATTGATAAAAAAAGGAAAAGCTTCTTCATGATCTAAAACCGCTGTTTGTAGACTAACATCATTTGTAGCAATTTGCGGTAAAGGATTATGAATTAAGCGAATAGCATCAAAATCATTGCTTTTTTCTTTATGAAAGGCTTTGGCTAAACGAATGTGTTCATCTTTACGATTCATGGGAACTCCTTTTTGTAGTAGGATTTGGATAATGATAAACGTGGAGGGGTAAGGGGGTAATTCCTGCTTTTTCCCACACGCTCATTAACGGTAAAATCCCACTTTTTTGATCAGTAATCACGATGCCACAGTCGCCTCCGCCAGCACCAGAAGATTTGGCTGCACCACCGTAATTTTCAGCTAAATCACATAGTGTTTTTAAAGCAGGTGTTTCAATGACAACGTCTGTGATTTGAGTCAGTTCATTTAATAGGCGCCGATTTTTTTTAATCATTTGTTTGATTAGGCTGATATCTTGCTGATGAAACCCAGTGACTATTTGTTCTACACAAGTTTTGCTATCAGCTAAAAATTCTTCATAAGAAGTTTGCTTGTCTGCTCTTGATTCATTCACCTGATCAACCAAATCAGAAGTCGATGCTGGAGAACCTGTCCAGCCAATCAATAAACGTAAGTGAGGGACTTCTGGTAGCGGTGTAATGGTAAGATAAGGCCACTCTTTGGTGAGTAAATTAGTGATACTTTCACTTTGTTGTTCCTTTTTTAACCACTGTTGATCAAATGTTGCAAAAGCAATCCAACCACCATAAGAACTGGCAGCAATATCGCCACAAGAACCATTACCTTGGACTTCTAAATGGGCAAGAGCGGCTAATTTAAACGTCATCATCGGCGTTAGAGGCAACTCATAAAAGGCACTTAGCGCTTTGACTGTCGCAACGGTTACTGCGCCACTAGAGCCTAAACCATACTTGCGACCATTGGAGTTGTCTAACTCACTTGTAACTTTTAAATCAAAAAAAGCCAGTTCTTTACCTTGTTCACGGGCATATTTTTCGGTAATTTTAATCGCGGCTAAAATATAATGAAAAGGATTTTCGCGAATATCTAAAACCAACTCCCCACCGCGACGGGTCCATTTTACTGGTAATTCACTGTATTGGGCGGATTGAATACTGCCACTTTTGGTTGCAGAGGTAATTGTAACGGTAATAAATTGATCGACTGCAATAATAATGGCCGGATGTCCCGGCTCAACAACAGCGTATTCACCTGCAATATAAAGTTTTCCTGGGGCCGAAGCTTCCACAAGCATTTGAATTCCTCCTGTTAATGTTACCCATGTTTATAAATACGTGATACCTGGTCCGCTAAAAGCGGTAATTAGTTGCTCTTTTTCAAAATACTTTGCCAGCTCTGCTTCAATTTTTGCGACGTCTTTTTTTTGACATAAGACTTTAACATTGGGACCTGCATCCATTGTAAAGTAACAAGCTAGGCCAGTTGCGCGGATTTTTTTCACGGCATTCATAGCTTTTAAACTATCCGGTGACCAATAAGTAAATGGTGGCACAGCGGCAAGAGTTGTACCGTGCATTTTTAAGGCGTTGTTTTCAGTGATTGCTCCTAGTTTATTGAAATCTTGGGCATGAATCGCAATTTTAGCACTGGCTAAGTCTTGTGGTGTCGTTTGTAACCAACCGGGATAAAATGCCGAAGTTTCTACTGTTCTACGCATACCGTCGCGACTAGACACATCTTTTTCTTGATCGTTAATTAAAATGAAAATCATCGCCAGTTCATCTTCCCAGCCACTACTTGGTACAGGTTCTGCAAAAGAAGTTTCATCATTGGTACCTTTTTGCCATTCTACAAACCCAGGGAAAATACTGCGACAGGCCGAACCTGAACCGCGGCGGGCTAAACGAGACAAATCTTTGTCAGATAAATTTAGTTGCAGTGCTTGATTACAAGCTGCCGTAAGCGCCGCTAAGCCACTGGCAGAAGACGCTAAACCAGCAGCGGTTGGCACATGATTGTAACTTTTAACTTCTGCAAAAAGTGGACAATCAGCTTTTTGACGAACTAAATCTAAAAAGCGACTAATTTTTGTGGTCCCCGCTTCATCTTGTAAGACATCATCTAAATAGAAAATATCTGTAGTCAATTCCTCTGAAAAGGTGACCGTTGTCTCAGTATAAAAAGCATCAAGGGTCAAAGAAAGGCTATTATTCATGGGAATAATTAAGTCTTCATCGGCTTTGCCCCAGTATTTGATTAAAGCGATATTGGTATGTGCTTTGGCACTTCCTTTAAGCATATTGATAAACTCCTAATTCTTGAATCCAAGTTGCTTTGGCACCTTGGTTAGTTAATGCGGTAGCAATTTTTTTAGCCGTGGTGTAATCAGCAGCTAAGGCAATCATACAGCCGCCTTTGCCGCCACCAGTTAATTTTGCGCCGAGTGCACCATTTTTTGTGGCTACAGCAATTAAATTATCTAGTGTTTGATCGCTTACTTGTAAAGCAGCTAAATTTTTTTGAGCGGCATTCATTAATTCTCCCAAATAGCGTGCTTGATTATTTAAAATCGCCTGTTTGGCTTTTAAAGTCAAATCACCAAGTTCTTTAATCAAAGCGCTAGTGGTCTTTTTATCTTGTTCAAAGCGCTGTGCTACTGCTTTGACTGTCTGGCGCGTTTTACCCTTGACGCCAGTGTCGGCGACAATTAAAAAAGCGCTAAGATTAATAGGAAAAGTTTCAAAAGCGGCACCTTTTTGAAATAAGATTGGTTCACTGCCAGCAGTGGCAGCGGCATCGATACCACTGGGATTACCATGAGAAATTTTTTCCGCATAATTCACATACTTTAACAGTGTTTCATGGCTCACTGGTGAATTTTGCCAATCAAAAAAAGCGCGGGTAATCGCTACCGCCACTGCAGCGCTAGAACCCATCCCTCTTTCTGCGGGGATTGTACTTGAAATGGTAATTTGCACAGGAGGAGCAGTGAAATCGTGCCGTAATTGACGAATCAATGTTTTAATATTCTCCAAACTTTTGGGTGCTTTGATAAGAGGGCCAACAAAATAGCCAGAACGTAATTGATCATAAGGATGGTCTGTTATTTCAGCTGTTACATGGGTTGGTTGAAAAGGAAAGGCAATCGCTGCTTCACCATAAACTACAGCGTGTTCACCCATCAAAATAATTTTACCATTGGCATTCCCTTCACCACTGGATTTCATGCAAATGCCTCATTTCTACTTTATTTTTTAAGTTTTTATCTATTCCGCATGCTAATTGTTCCATGCAAGCAAATATTCTTTTCGTCTACTTTAAAATATTGCGCTTTTCACTCTTAAGAAACAATAGTTTTATTGTCTTTATTAGCTGTTAGAAGATATTTGCTGATTTTTCTATTAGAAAATTATGTACTGCTTGTCTATTCTACTAAAAATTTGCTGAATCGTTAAGGCTTTATGAAAAATTTCAAGGCTTTTCAATTTTTTCTTAAGAGTTTTTTTTAACTTCTTTTTTTAATTTACGTTTTTAAAAGCTAAAAATATCGAAAGTTGTCTTTACTAAATTAAATTAAAAGTAAAATAATTAATAGCACTTTGGATTGATTTTGAAACCGCACGGCAACTAGATTTTGACAAATAAGTCGCTATTTTGGTGAGTATTTTCTTATTTGACGTAACTAAATGTTGTGGGGTATAGTGTTGCAAGTAGTGATAAACCACAATATTTAGTGATAGGTGAGTTGGAGGTCCATGAGTGTGATTGTATTAGCAGGTACCATTGGCGCAGGTAAATCAAGTTTAACTGAAATGATAGCCAATCATTTAAACAGTGAGGCATTTTATGAATCAGTTGATGACAATGAAGTTTTGCCACTGTTTTATCAAGATCCAAACAAATATGCGTTTTTATTGCAAATCTACTTTTTGAATAAGCGCTTTGATAGTATTAAACAAGCATTACGCCATGAAAATAATGTGTTGGATCGTTCAATTTATGAGGATTCATTGTTATTTCATTTAAATGCCGATTTAGGCCGTGCGACAGAAACAGAAGTACAAGTGTATGATGAATTGTTAGCCAATATGATGCAAGAATTGCCTTATGCGGCGCAAAAAAAACATCCTGATTTGTTAGTTCACATCAAAGTTTCTTTTGAAACTATGTTAGCTCGGATTAAAAAACGCGGTCGTGATTTTGAACAGTTAGAATATGATCCAAGTTTATATGATTATTATAAAGAATTAAATCAACGGTATGATGCATGGTTTGAAAATTATCATGAAAGTCCGAAGTTACAAATTGATGGGGACTTATTGAACTTTGTAGAAGATGAAGCGGCTGCAAAAGAAGTCATTCAATTGATTGATGATAAATTAGCAGAAATTCGTCAAATGGAGTTTATTGGTTAAAGGAAAAAACGCTAGAATCCAGACTTATGAGTAGGGATTCTAGCGTTTTTTGTTATAATTAGACTAAGTAGATAAGGCGGGGTGAAAAATGGAACATAAGCGAGAGTTTAATAATGGCGCCTCATTTTGGGTACAAGTCGATAACCATAGTGTTACGACCTTGACAGAGCTACAAGAAAAATACCAACTAAGTGATGAGATGCTAACCTATTCATTAGATAAAAACGAACGTGCTCGCGTGGAGTATGACGCAGAAGAACACGCTTTTTTATTAGTCTATAATGTGCCGCACCGGCATAAAACAGATAATCACTATGAGACAAGCCCGATGACATTTATCATTAAAGAACATCATCTGTTTTCATTTACGACAGACCATACTGGCTATGTCACGGATATGATGGAAAATTTATTGCATAAAAACAGCAATCAAAGCGAATATAGTTTGCTTTTTCATACCCTTTTTTTAATTTCAGATTCTTTCTTTCCTTTAATTGAAGAAGTGAATAGTGAAAGGATGCGCTTGAATCAAAAACTAAGAGAACGCACCACGAATAAGAACTTGCTGGAACTGTCTGACCTTGAAATTGGGTTAGTTTATTTGGTAACTGCGACAAAGCAAAATGCGGTTTTGTTGCAACAAATTCGAGCTTTGAGTATTTTCCACCGCTTACATGATAATGAAAAAGAGCAGTTGGATGATGCTTTAATTGAGGCTAAACAAGCGGTAGAGATGACGAATTTAGCTTCACAAGTAATCGATCAGCTTTCAGGTGCCTATAACAATCTTTTAAATAATAATCTAAACGATACGATGAAGTTTTTAACCATTTGGTCTTTGTTACTAACTGTACCGACCATCGTTACCGGCTTTTTTGGTATGAACGTGCCATTGCCATTTTCTAATTCTGTTTTTGGCTGGGCGATTGCAATGCTAATTAGCCTTGGCTTATCCGTATGGATGCTTTTGGCGATGTGGCGTCGGATAAAGTAAGTTAATCTTTAATTACTAGTCCACAACTGGTGGCAATGACTAAAGCTTGTTGCGGGTTAACCACAAGTCCTCTTAAAGCAGTATAATCTAAAAAAATCTGTTGAAATTCATTTTGGCTAATATCTAGTTTATTTAACGATGTGTGACCCCAGTTACTTCTAGTTAAATCATTTTGACTTAACGTTAGGTGTTGCCACTTGATGTTATAAAATTCACTTTCTGTTAAACGACATTGTGAAAATTGGACAAATTTTAAATTACTTTGGCTAAAAGATGTAAAATCACACAGGCAATCGTGAAATTTGCAGTCACGTAAATAACTTTCGGCAAAATTAGCCCCAGTTAGTTTACACTGTTCAAATACTACTTGGTGAAAACTAGCTTTGAGCCATTCAATGTTGGAAAAATCACAATTGAAAAAAATCACGTTGCTCGCCTCGAAATTATCGAGACGGGCTTTATGGAGTGAAATTTTTTCCAGTGTACTTTGTCTGATAATCATATTTTTAGCAGCTAAATAGCTATAATCAGCTAAAACAAATTGTTGTCCTTCAAAAAAAGCTTCATCTTCAATAAAAAAATCAGCTGATATTAATGAAGGAAGTTGCGGAGGTGCCGGTGGTTTCATTTTAAGACTCCTTTCGTTAGAGCTTTTGTTACTTTGCATTTTAGCCAAATAGAACCATAAAAACAAATTATGACAAAAAATTACCTCAATCTACTTAAAAATATTTCTTTTTTTAGAATAATTATTGTGAAAAAAATTTCATCTCATAAAGTTCTAATTTTGAAAACGGATTATTTCAATGGTTTGAATGGGAACTCTTGTTATAAATAAAATGTTAGCGATTCACAAGCAGAATAATCGCCTTTCAATTTGTTTTTTTCTAAAATGTAAACGGAAACAGAAAATAGCATGTTTCACGGATAGTTTACTTTCTACTTTTTTAAAATATTTTGTGAAAAAAGTAGTAAGGATGATTTAAATATTGGAGGAATTAGAAATGACAAAAACAATTATTGTCGGAACCAACCATGCCGGTATTGCAGCGGCAAACACATTATTAGATAATTACCCAGATCAAGAAGTAGTGATGATTGATCGTAATACCAATTTAAGTTATTTAGGTTGTGGAACTGCGTTATGGGTTGGTCGTCAAATTGATGGTTATCAAGATCTTTTTTATACAAACAAAGAGGCTTTTGAAGAAAAGGGCGCAAAAATCTACATGGAAACTTCAGTAACAGATGTTGATTTTAATAAAAAAATCGTTTACTGTGAGAAAAAAGACGGCTCTACTTTTGAAGAAAGCTATGACAAAATTATTTTAGCAACTGGTTCACGCCCAATCTCACCAAAAGTACCAGGACATGATTTAGCTGGTATTCACTTTTTGAAATTATTCCAAGAAGGGCAAGAAGTTGATCGCGAAATGGCAAAAGACAGCGTGAAAACAGTAGCTGTTGTAGGTGCCGGTTATATTGGTGTTGAAATTGCCGAAGCTGCGAAACGTCGGGGCAAAAATGTATTGCTTTTTGATGCTGCTGATCGTTCATTACCATCTTATTATGACAAATGGTTTACCGATGACATGGACAAAAACTTAGCCGATCATGGCATTGAATTACACTTTGGCGAACTAATTAAAGAATATAAAGGGACTGAAAGAGTCGATACCGTTATTTCTGAAAAAGGCGAATATCCGGTTGATATGGTCATTAATGCAATTGGTTTTGGTCCAAACGCGCAACTAGGGAAAGATCATTTGGAACTTTTTGCCAATGGCGCTTATTTAGTTGATCGTCATCAACAAACGAGTGATCCTGATGTGTATGCCGTAGGAGATTGTGCTACGATTTATTCGAACGCTTTAGATGCCACAACGTATATTGCATTAGCTTCTAATGCAGTACGAACAGGGATTGTCGCAGGTCACAATATTGGTGGCACACCAGTTGAGTCTGCTGGCGTCCAAGGTTCAAATGGGATTTCAATCTTTGGCTTTAACATGGTTTCAACTGGGTTATCCGTTGCTGCTGCTGAAAAGAACAACATGGAAGTAAAATATACTGATTATGAAGATTTGCAAAAACCAGGCTTTATTAAAGAAGAAAACGGTGATGTGAAAATTCGTATCGTCTATGAAGCATCTTCTCGTCGAATCGTGGGGGCACAAATGTCTTCTACTGAAGATATTTCAATGGGTATTCACATGTTCTCACTTGCGATTAGTAAACATGTGACAATTGATGAATTGAAGTTATTGGATATTTTCTTCTTGCCACACTTCAACCAACCTTACAACTACATTACTATGGCTGCTTTAGCTGCAGAGTAAAATAGCATAAAATGTTTAACGCTAAGTTTCAGTTTTATTACTGAGCTTAGCGTTTTTTCTTACAGGACTTTTCTTTTAATTCATTCTATTATTCGGTAAAATAAAATAGAATCTAGTTATAAATAATCTTTATATTAAAAAGCAAAAGGAGGGGTAAAATGGCAAGACCTACGAATAAAGAAGAGTTGCTACAAGCCGCAAAGCAATCCTATGACAAAATGGTAGCGCTATTAAAAACATTGCCGGAAAGTGCATTAACGCAAACATTTACTTTTGATGTTGAAAAAGAAAAGCAAGCTCATTGGCAGCGGGATAAAAATTTACGCGACGTTTTGATTCATCTGTATGAATGGCACAAGCTATTACTGACATGGGTAGAAGCCAATCAAAAAGGTGAAGCAAAACCATTTTTAAAAGCAGGCTATAATTGGAGAAATTATGGGGAAATGAATATAGAATTTTGGCAAAAACATCAAAGTACAACGTATGAAGAAGCCTTTGAACTTGTACAAACAACGCATCAAAAGGTCATGGACTTAGCCGAACAATTTTCCAATGATGAATTATTTGAAAAAGGAGTATTTCCTTGGGTAGGAGGAACTACTTTGGGTAGCTATTTTGTTTCGGCAACTGCCAGTCATTATGAGTGGGCGCTAAAAAAAATTCGGAAATTTAAAAAGAGTTTAGCAAGCTAAGTTAGTATAAATTATCTTTTTTGTTTTAACGAATTTAAGTAAATAAAAAAAGAATATTCAGAAAATTTAGAATAAACTGTTGACATCGTTTTTATCAAGCTTTATGATGTTTGTAACAAACAAGCAGGTGATGAAAATGACAACTTCTCCATTTATGATGAATTTATTATTATAGCTGAGGACTCTTTGGGTAATTTAAGAGTCCTATTCGCATTGCATTAACGGTTAATCCCTTAATGGAATGCTTTTTTTATAATTTTTTTTAGAAGATAAGTTGTCAAACACTGCATAATTGAGGAGGAAATATCATGAGGGCAATTCAGTTTTTTGATACAACGTTACGAGATGGCGAACAAACCCCAGGTGTCAATTTTAATACCAAAGAAAAGGTGCAAATTGCCTTACAGTTAGAAAAATGGGGAATTGATACGATTGAAGCTGGTTTTCCGATTGCATCAGTAGGGGATTTTGAAGCAGTAAAGGCGATTGCAAAAGCCGTTCAGAAGATGACAGTTACAGGATTAGCTCGTTGCCAGAAAAAAGATATTGATCGTGCTTATGAAGCTCTTCAATCTGCCCGCTTTCCACAGATTCATGTTTTTTTAGCCACCAGTGATGTTCATATGCAGTACAAATTGAAAATGACAGAAGCAGAAGTGTTGGCTGCCATTAAAGAACATGTCAGTTATGCTAAGACTAAATTTGCTAAAGTTCAATTTTCCCCTGAGGATGCTACCCGCACTAGAAAAGAATTCCTTTTAACCGCAGTTCAAACTGCAATTGATGCCGGTGCTACGATTATTAATATTCCTGATACGGTTGGCTATTCGAACCCCACAGAATATGGCGCATTATTCAAATTTTTATTGGACAATATTCACAGCTCAGAAGAAATTGTTTTTTCTTCTCATTGTCATGATGATTTGGGGATGGCAACAGCAAACGCACTGGCAGCTATTGAAAATGGTGCGACCCGCGTCGAAGGTACGGTAAATGGCATTGGTGAACGTGCTGGCAATACTGCGTTAGAAGAAGTGGCAGTTGCTCTTTATGTTCGTAAAGATTTTTATCAATGTGAAAGTAAAATTCAACTGCAAGAAACAAAGCGAACTAGTGATTTGGTGGCGCGACTTTCTGGTATTTCTGTCCCACAAAATAAAGCGGTGATAGGCGGTAATGCATACGCGCATGAATCTGGAATTCATCAAGATGGGGTGTTAAAAAATCCTGAAACTTATGAAATTATTACGCCTCAATTAGTCGGGGTGAACACCAATTCATTGCCACTTGGAAAATTATCTGGTCGTCATGCGTTTGTCACCAAAATGCAAGAATTGGGTTATACCTTAGCTGATGAGGAAATAAAGCCACTATTTAAACAGTTTAAAAATTTAGCCGATAAGAAAAAACAAGTTACAGATGATGATTTGTTGGCTTTAGTGGCCGATCAAGATCGTCAAGACCTGACTGCCTTTCATTTGGCGCAAGTCCAGTTGCAATATGTTTCTAATGGTCACCAAGGGGCGATTGTTTCAGTTAAAAATAGTGAGGAGCAAATAAAATTTGCCTCTGCAATTGGTTCTGGTAGCATTCAAGCGATATATAATTCCATTGACCAGATTTTTTCTCAGAAACCAACTTTAGTCAGTTATGAAATTACCGCCTTAACTGCTGGTGAAGATGCACAAGCACAAGTGAGAGTTGTTTTAGAGTGTCCCAAAACGAAAAAAAGAATTAATGGTATTGGGATAGATTTTGATGTTTTAGAGGCATCTGCTAAAGCTTATGTCCAAGCTAGCGGTAGTCTGAAAAACTTTTCAGCATAATTTATTAAGGCGAGGAGAATAGAAATGAAAAAAATTACAGTTTTAGCCGGGGATGGTATTGGCCCTGAAATCATGGCGAGTGCCATTGCAGTTTTGCAAGCTACTGCACTAAATTATGGGCAAAATTTTCAATTTAATAATCAACTTTTTGGTGGTGCAGGCATTGAAGCTAGTGGTAAAGCTTTACCTGAAGCAACGCTTCAGGCTTGCTATGATGCCGATGCTATTTTATTAGGGGCCATTGGCGGAGCTATAGGCTCTCCTTGGGAAAAAGCTAAACAAACCCCAGAACAAGGACTTTTAGCTTTAAGAAAAGCACTAAACTTATTTGCTAATATCCGTCCAATTTGTGTCCCAGACGCGTTATTACCTTTGTCACCAGTCAAAGAAGCAATTGTGAAAGGGACAGATTTTATTGTCGTACGGGAATTAACTAGTGGAATTTATTTTGGCGAACCAAGACAACTACAAGAAACAAAAGCTTATGATACTTGTCATTATACTGAAACAGAAATTGCCCGCATTGCCCACAAAGCATTTCAGCTAGCACAAACACGACGGAAAAAAGTCACTTCTGTTGATAAAGCCAATGTTTTAGCGACCAGCAAGTTATGGCGTAAAGTGGTGACAGATGTTGCTAAAGATTACCCTGACTGTACTTTGGAGCATCAGCTAGTTGATTCTTGTGCTATGCGTATTGTGCAACAGCCCACGGATTTTGATGTAATCGTTACTGAAAATCTATTTGGTGACATTCTAAGTGATGAAGCTTCTGTTTTACCTGGAACATTAGGGGTCTTACCAAGTGCAAGTCACAGTGAAAATGGCGTTTCTTTGTATGAACCCATTCATGGCTCAGCTCCAGACATTGCTGGGAAAAACTGTGCAAATCCGGCTTCGATGATTTTGTCTGCAGCTTTAATGTTACGTCAAAGTTTTCAGGAAGAAAAAATGGCACAATCAATTGAAGATGCGGTCTTTGCGGTAATGAATGAAGGCGTTGTGACGCCAGATTTAGGTGGTAATGCTAAAACCGATGAATTTACCGCAGCTGTGATTAAAAAAATGCAAAGTTAAATTTTGGCGGTGATAGTTAAATTCTATTATTTGAGCTTATGGGAGGTAATGAGATGAAAAAGACACTTTTTGATAAAGTTTGGGATCGCCATGTCATTAAAGGCAAGAAAGAAGAGGCGCAATTATTGTATGTTGACTTGCAATTGATTCATGAAGTGACTTCCCCCCAAGCTTTTGAAGGCTTACGACAAACCAAACGCAGCGTCCGTTGTCCAAATCGAGTCTTTGCAACAATGGACCATAATGTGCCTACTGTTAATATTCATCAGATTAGTGATCTGATTGCCAAAAAACAAATTGATACACTACGCCAAAATTGTCAGGAATTTGGGATTGAACTCTGTGATAATGGTTCTGAAAATCAGGGTATTGTTCATATGGTAGGGCCAGAAATGGGATTAACACAACCAGGTAAAGTAATTGTGTGTGGCGATTCCCATACAGCAACCCACGGTGCTTTTGGTGCCATTGCGTTTGGTATTGGAACAAGCGAGGTCGAACATGTTTTTGCGACACAGACAATCTGGCAAAAAAAGCCTAAAAAAATGGGAATTAAAGTAACTGGCCAGCTGCAACCTGGAGTCTATGCAAAAGATATTATTTTAGCTTTAATTGCTAAATATGGAACTGATTTTGGGGTGGGATATGCCGCCGAATTTTTTGGCGATACCATTTCAAATTTATCAATGGAAGAACGAATGACAATTTGCAATATGGCAATTGAAGGTGGCGCGAAAATCGGAATAATGGCACCAGACCAAAAAACATTTGATTATGTTGCCCAGCGTCAATATGCACCAAAAGATATGGTAGCAGCAATTGAGGATTGGCAAACACTTTATAGTGATGAAGGAGCAACATTTGATTGCTTGTTAGAATTAGATGCCACAAGTCTCGCGCCTTTTGTAACATGGGGAACAAATCCTGAGATGGGGGTCGCAGTTGACAAAGAATTTCCGCCAATTCAAGATCATAACGATGCATTGGCTTATGACTATATGAATTTACAGCCAGGTCAAAACGTTCAGGATATTCCGATAGAATATGTTTTCATTGGCTCTTGTACGAACGGACGACTTTCTGACTTGCAAGAGGCCGCTAAAATTATTGCGGGTAAAAAAATAAAAGCAGGTGTGACTGGAATAGTGGTCCCTGGTTCACGACCTGTAAAACATGCGGCAGAAAAATTAGGCTTAGATAAAATCTTTCAATCAGCTGGCTTTGAATGGCGTGAGCCGGGGTGTTCGATGTGTTTAGGGATGAATCCTGATAAGGTGCCGGAATTTGTCCACTGTGCTTCCACTTCGAATCGTAATTTTGTCGGTCGCCAAGGGAAAAATTCCCGAACACATTTGTGTAGTCCTGCGATGGCAGCAGCGGCTGCGTTAAATGGTACTTTTGTGGATGTGCGCAAACTTGTGAAAGGAGCGGTTGGTTAATGGAGGCATTTAAAGTATATACAGGTAAGACTGTTCCTTTTATGAACAACAATGTAGATACAGATCAAATTATTCCAAAGACTTATTTAAAGCGAGTCGATAAAAAAGGATTTGGTGAATTTCTCTTTGATGACTGGCGTTACTTAGTAGATCGCACGCCTAATCCAGAATTTGTTTTAAATTATCCCCAATACAAAGCAGCAACCATCTTAATTTCAGGTGATAATTTTGGCTCGGGTTCTTCGCGGGAGCACGCTGCCTGGGCTTTAATGGATTATGGCTTTAAGGTGGTAATCGCGGGCAGTTTTAGTGACATTTTTTATATGAACGCCACTAAAAATGGTTTGCTTCCGATTGTATTAGATGAATTGGCACGTAAAAAGTTGGCAGCTTTATCACCTGAAGTAGAAATTACGATTGATTTACCCAACCAAGTCGTTAAAACTGCCACCGCTGAATTTCCATTTACAATAGATGAAAGCTGGAAATACAAATTAGTTAATGGCTTAGATGAAATTGGAATTACTTTACAAGATGAAGCACTCATCACACAATATGAAAATAAAATGATGCCAAGTTATTGGCGTTAATAAAAATCCTTATCAAAGCATAGCGTAGCACGATTTGCTGGGATAAGGATTTTTTTGATGGTTAAATTCCTTTAATGAAAAACGTAATGATTTTTTAGTTATGAGAAAGTAGCGTTTTTTAGATGGGAATTTTTCGTTGGAGTGTTTCATTATAAAAACTAATACTTTTTGTTAAACAATTTATGAAAAGATAAAGTTTAATCACTTTGTTTCAGTTTTTTTGTTAAAAATGATACGCTTACATTGAAAATAAAGCGAAAGGGTGAAAAATGATGGATGAAAAAGAAAAACAACTAGAAAAACTAGCCCAAGAAGCCAAAAAGGATAAATCAATCGAAAAAATAGATAAAATGGAAAAAGAATTGCAATTAGATGATGAGAGTAAAGAAGAAAAAGAAAGTAAAGGAATTGAAAAAGTAGTCGAAGATACACCAATTGCTGGAGCAAATTTTCGCTCCCCTAATCAACCTTATTAAAAGAAAAAATTTTAATGACACCCAAATTTGCGATAAATTTTGGGTGTCTTTTTATACAGCTAAAAATCTTCTAGGCTTGACAAAGATTTTTTGTTGTAGTATATTGTACTAGTTGAGAAATGAAAGCAGAAGCACCCGCTTCTCGCCTTAGTGAAGATATTGCTGGGCAGAATAGTTAGATCGCTTGTTTTACAAGCTGATTTTGCGCGCGGGTTCGATTACGAACTCGTTTTTTTATTGCTTTCTCTCTTCAAAAAACTTGGAGGTGAATGACCATAGCAAAGGATATGATGGTAAACGACGGCATTCGTGCACGTGAGTTGCGTTTGATCGACCAAAACGGTGAACAATTAGGTGTTAAAACTAAAGCAGAAGCATTAAGCATTGCGGAACAAGCAAATCTTGATGTCGTTTTAGTGGCTCCCGGTGCGAAACCACCAGTAGCTCGGATCATGGATTACGGGAAATATCGTTTTGAACAACAGAAAAAAGATCGTGAAGCTCGTAAGAAACAAAAAGTGATCAACATCAAAGAAGTTCGTTTAAGTCCGACAATTGATGTCAATGATTTCAATACAAAACTACGTAATGCACGTAAGTTCCTAGAAAAAGGAGACAAAGTGAAAGCTTCAATCCGTTTTAGAGGTCGTGCCATTACCCACAAAGAAATTGGTCAGAAAGTCCTTGATCGCTTAGCTGAAGAAGTTGCGGATATCGCAGTTGTTGAGCAAAAAGCGAAGATGGACGGACGCAGTATGTTTCTAGTGGTTGCACCAAAGCCTGAGAAATAAGCGTCAGTCAGTCAAAGTTCATGAAGAATTGATTTTGAGGAGGAAAATTAGTTATGCCAAAACAAAAAACACACCGCGGTTTAGCAAAACGCGTAAAACGTACTGGTAAAGGCGGATTAAAACGATTCCGCGCGTTTACAAGCCACCGTTTCCACGGCAAAACAAAAAAACAACGCCGTCAATTGCGTAAAGCAAGCATGGTGTCAGCTGGCGATTACAAACGTATCCGCCAACAATTAGCTCGCATGAAATAAGCTAGTTGTACCCTTGCTTTACCATTTTAAAAATTCAAGATTTATTTTAGGAGGAATTAAACATGGCACGTGTTAAAGGTGGAACAGTAACTCGTAAACGTCGTAAAAAAGTGCTTAAATTAGCAAAAGGTTACTACGGTTCCAAACATACTTTATTTAAAACAGCAAAAGAACAAGTAATGAATTCATACAACTACGCATACCGCGATCGTCGTCAGAAAAAACGCGACTTCCGTAAATTGTGGATTGCACGTATCAACGCTGCAGCTCGTATGAACAACTTGAGCTACTCAAAATTAATGCATGGCTTGAAATTGGCTGAAATCGACATCAACCGTAAGATGTTAGCTGACCTTGCTGTAAACGATGCAACTGCATTTACTGCATTAGCTGACCAAGCCTCAAAAGCCCTAGAAAACAAGTAATAGGCAACTTTTGAATACCCCGAACCCACTATAATCAGTGGGTTTTTTATTTTGCATTTTGTTATATTTCATTCATGAATTCAGCAAAACGATTAGCTGTTTTATCTCTTTGGTCTTTGGATAAGTGAGTGTAAATATTCAGTGTCGTTTTCACATTAGAATGTCCAAGTCTTTCTTGAGCTTCTTTAATTGGGATATTTGCTTTGTATAATAGACTTGCATGTGTGTGCCTAAAACCGTGCATTGTGATTGTTTTGATTTCTTTACCAGTCTTTTTCCTATACAATCTCTGAATTGTTAAAAACCACTCTTTAGTTATACCTGATTCGAGATAAGTATTTTTGTAATTAGAAAAAATAATCTGTTTAGGATTTAGCTTAGGTAAATCAAATTTTATTGCTTGTTTTTCCTGCCATGTTTTTAAAGCTACTAATGTGGTATCGTCCAAGCTTATTCTTCTAAAACCAGCCTTTGTTTTCGGTGGGTGAATTAGGGTTTTGTTTCTTTCTCCTTTAGCAACAGTTTTAGTTACTTCTAAATACTTCTCGTCAAAATTAATATCCTCCCAAGTTAAAGCAAATGCTTCTCCTTTGCGTAATCCAGTAAATGCCAATGTTCTAAAAAAGGCATATCTTTCAGAATCAAAATTTTCTTTTGTAAATCTCAGAAACTCGATTAATTCTTCTTTAGTAAAAAAATTTGAAAACTCTTCATACTGATTTAAATTAAGATTGGTTACTGGTTTTTTAACATTAGCCATTGGGTTTTGATAGATTAATTCTAAGAACATAGCATGTTCCATTACTCTATTAAAATAGTAAATAAACCTACCAGCTCTTTTTGGTTTATCTTTATACCATTCATTTACTATTTGCTGACAATAGATTGGAGTAATGTCTTGGATTCTCATTTCTTGAAATTTTGGTAATATAGCATACTTGAATTCACATTTAGCTGTAACTGCAGTACTTTCCTTTACTAAGTTGCAATACTGCTTATACCATAGTGTGAAAATTTCATTAAAGGTATGGTGTTTCTTAGGTACATACTGTTCAGTTGCAACCAAAAGACTTAATTCCGCTAATGCTAAACTAGCTTCTTCCTCTGTTTTAAACCCCCTTCTAGTTGTTTTCTGTTTCTTCCCATTCTTAGGATTAACACCTACATAGTAGTCAAACATGTAATTGATAGTGCCATCTTGCTTTTTGTATGGTTTGATTTGTGCCATAAAAATTCTCCTTATGGCATAGGATAAAGTTAAGAACATTATATGATATCTGGAAAGAAAATACGAGCAAGAAAAAATTCGTAACAAGTATGTTCTAAAAATTTGCAACCTACAAAATATGATGCTATAAAGGTCCTTGCAATGGATACTTTTATAATTAGTATCCATCATGAATCCTATTCTATCAATGTTTTATTTTTGATTTATAAGGAAATGGATACTTTTATATTGAAATGCACTATAAGTATCCATAAATAGTGCATATTTGGGAGGTAATTTATGGGACAAAAAAAGATTAATGTCAAACCGATAAAAAATAAAGAAACGCTAATTCAATTTGGAGAAGAATTACAAAAGGGCAAACACGGAAAAAGAGATTTTTTGATTATGGCAATTGGAATAAAGACAGGGTTACGGATTTCAGATATTCTGAACTTAAAGGTATCTGATGTGAAAAATAAGATACAGACAGAAATTGTTGAAATAAAGACTGGTAAAAAAAGAACTCTTCATCTGAAATCATTAACATCAAACATTATTGATTATTTAAATACAGAACATAGTGCGGAATCTGAGTGGTTATTTCCAAGCCCGACAGATAGTAGTAGGCAACTAGCCAGTCACCAATATTATAAAATCCTGCAGAAGGTTGCTAATAATTTAGGGTTAGATTATATTGGCACACATACACTTAGAAAAACATTCTCTTATTTCTTTCTAAAACAGAATAAGGGTGATATTGTTACCCTGATGAAGATTTTAAATCATAGTAGCCAAGCAATAACTTTGCGATACGCAGGAATTGAAGAAGAAGATATAAAGGCAAAGTTAGAAGATTTTGACCCGTTTAAGTAAGTAAAAGCACAATCATTTAAGATTGTGCTTTTTGCTTGTCTCTTTTTAATTTAACAGTATTATATTTTTCTTTATTCAAATAACTTTGAAAATACAAGTTATCTGCATTATCATAATCTGATTTGTCATTAGAGAGATAAATGGAATCTTTAGAATTCTTGTTCAGGGTTAAATAATAAAAGAAGTCAATTACAGAATGAATTGCTCGTAATGTATATTGATTATTTTCTTTCACAAAATAACCAAGGGTATTAGAATCATTCAGATAAATCAAAATATCATCCCTGATATAAGTGGAATTATTTTCCAAGTTTCTAAACGAGACATCTGCTAAGTTAGATTTTATTGCTGGGATAAACTCTTTAGTAGGAATAGCTAATACATCAACAGTATCTAAAGAAGGTGTATAATAGCGTTTTTCTAGCATATCTGAAAAAGAAGCTACTCTAATTGGGAATTTAGTCAATTCGTTGATGATAAATTGACTAAAATACTTTCTATCTTCTCCAGAAGATAATTGATTGAACCGGTTATTTGCAAGTTTTTTTATAGTTTCATCATTTTTATAGTTATGTTTGCCTGAGGCATAGACTGAAATATAGAGCTGTTTGTTCTTATCTAGGGAATCAATCACTTGAATTTTATTGGTATATAAGCCAATTGAAACCAAATATTGAACAACCATTGCCTGTAAGTCTAAATCCTTCATATGTTTCAAGTCATATTTATCAACATAATAAAAATGTTTATTTAATTTTCCTTTAAAAATGATTTTGTTCTTTTTTAAGGTCTTTAATCGTGCCTCTAAGCTGATGCGATTGCATTGCAAGAGCTTAATCAAGGTGTTCTCATATATTCCGTTTGATTGGGTAATGATGTCTACCAATTCCTCAGAATCAATAGCCCGATTGTTTACAAAAAGTGTGGTCATATACACTCCCTCCTATTGTGTTATCAATTTTATTTTTTAAAATTATCCATTCTCATAACTATCCATAAGTAACTCTAAACTCATTATTATCCATTCTCATTTCTATCCATCATTAAGTGGTTGTATTTGAATACAAAATTTTTCTATTTCTTGCTTAGGTAGCTACTTTGAAAAATTCATGGAGGTTTCCATTGCGATTTTTCCGAATTCACATCAAAATTGGCATAGTTTTCAAAAAGTTATCACAAAAGTTCTCATTTTGTTATCATCTATTTTTTTGGAAAAACCTCTTTTTTAGGGTTGATGGAGGGTTTAGGTAGGGTATGAAAATTAATTAATGTAGGGATTATGAAGGGGTTCATAATTTAGTAAAGTATCCCTGATTTAAAAAGTATCCATCTCGTAACTATCCCTTTTCATAACTATCCATTTACTATTTTATCATCTAAAAGTAGGGGATGGAAATTTGAGCATTGTCTATAAATCAACTTGACTATAAAAAAAGTGTGTGATAAAAAAAATATCGCTCATTAAATGAGCGATAACTAATTAAATAGGTATGTGAATAGTCTATTTTACGCTGTAATATGAACCGTTAGACATTCTTATAGCCTCTTTACCTATTGTCTTATTATTGTTATCTAAAGAATCATTTTTAACAGTGGATATTGATGATTTCCCAAAAGCAAAATTTCCAATGTAACCAATATTGGAAATATCTAACGTTCCTGTAAAATTAGAATAATAAAAAGCAGTGCCTTTAATTGACGATAAATTATTAGGTAATGTTAAACTTCCTGTAAAATTAGAATAATAAAAAGCAGCATCTTCAATTGATGCCATTTCATCAGGTAATGTTAAACTTCCTGAAAATTTAGAACCTTCAAAGGCACTTCTTCCAATTGATTGTAAATACTTAGGTAATGTTAAACTTCCTGTAAATCTAGCATTAAAGAAAGCTTTTTCTTTAATTAAAGTTATTTTCTTTCCATTAATCGTATCAGGTATTGCTAAACTTCCTGTCATGTCAGAGTAACCGGATGTATAGTTTCCATCTGAAATACTTGATTTATCTAGCTCAAGTGTGCCATCATCTAACTTCTTAGCTTGAACCCATATTTCGGTTTCATTTTTAGCTTCGTTTGCATCTCTAATTTTCGCATAAAGATAGTTTTCATCTTCTCTGGAAGATTGGATATTAATAGGTTTCTCTTTTACGATTCCTGTTAAATTTTCCTCAGCTTGTTCCAACCCATCTGTAAATATATTTGCTAGAGTGGGCTTTAATTCGTTTCTAAATAATACATAACTTATTAAAACAAAAATACCAAAAATAACTACTGCTACTATAACGAATAGTCCTTGACTGCTTCCGTTTGTCATGAAAAATGACCTCCTTTTTGTTTTTTAATATATATGTTATTATAGCATCTTAAAGAACTGATATGAATTTTTTAATACGTTATAAATGTTGATACATAGGTTCTTATGTGTTTTTTTCGTTTAAAAAAATAAGAAATAATAGAAAAGTAAAGTGACGATTTATTTTCTAGACAATTGTTATTTTTTATGTGATAATAAAACTACCTTGACGAGAACCATTTGAATCGCCTCTATGGTTTTAAATGTTTTTTCATTTACCCTGTCTATTTCCCACTAGTCAGGGTATTTTTGTATTTAAAAATAAATTATTAAACTAAGGAAAAGAAAGGAGGAGACCTCGCATGAGAAATAAAACGATTGGCTATATTCGCACTAGCAAAAATACGCAGGACTTAGGACTAGAAGTGCAGAGAAAGGCATTGGAAAAGTTTGAACCTGATGAATTATTTTCTGAGCAGATTAGTGGAAGAAAGGAACATCGAACAGAACTTGACAAAGCATTGAAACGTTTAGAAAAAGGAGAATATCAACCATTCATTTCCTATTTGAAAAAATATTTTCTAAAGAAGGTGTAGTTATGGAACAGATTTCAGATGACCAGTTATTAAGTAACAGTGTTTCTTTACCTATTCTAGCAAAGCAATTACTTCCTTCTTATCCTGAAGAAATTATACAAGCAGAAATTGAAGGAACACTTAGAGACTATGACTTTGGTAGTTTTGAGAATTTAGAAACATTTGACAAAATGATGCGTGTGTTGATACGGTGTTTTGGCATTGATAATAGTGATGTAGAAGAAAACTTAAAATTAACTATTCATAGAATAGCTAGGCTTTTCAATAAAAGTGAAGAAGAAGTGAAAAAAGATGTCCTATCTAACGAACCACCAAAAGAAAAAAGTGATTATATGTATATCATTGAAAATATGCGATTGAGAATCCATTCAAAAGGTGTATTATTATCTAAGGACAAATTATTAGATTACAGCCAAAAAGATTTATACATGAGAAAAAATATCAATAAAAATAAAAAATGGTTGGAACTAAAATTGTAAAATAGCTTATTAAAGAAAATATTGGAAGTTGAGTGAGATGCTCGTTCCAATATTTTTTTATTTTGATAAAAATTATCTCAAAATTATCATCAAAAACCACTTAAAAAATGACCCTTTAAAAAGCCAGTAAAATCAAGGGTTTTCTACTTGTTGACAGAAATACAAGATTATTGTAATATCAACGATTTTTCAATGGATTTTTGAAAATATACCTCTCAGACTTCACGAAAAAATTTTTATGGGGAATTATCCACTTCATGTTCAATTTAAGGTGTTTTTTAGATAGAATTTAAGATGGAAATAAAATAAACGTTGATGTATCAATGTTTTTAATGGTTTCGATATATCTAAGAACGTAATAAGAAAATAAGAGTATTCTTATTATAAAAATACACCAATTATTTTTTGTTGTCCGATTGTGATAGATTTACTTTACTTCAGCATTAGATGATGGTAATGTAAGGACCCATTTTTGATTAATATAATAATTTACGGAGGATAATTAAATGAATTCAAAAAGATTAACAGAAGAGGAATTGACTGAGAAACAAGAAAAAGTAAAGGCTTGGCTACATATATTGGATAAAAACTATGGGGTAAAAATGACTGTTTTTTCTAGAGCAATCGATATTCATAACCAAAACTTGCATAATTTTCGAAAAGGAAAACGTGGATTGACAGAAGAAAAAACAGTATTATTAGAGAAAGTAATCGTTTTAAAATACGGTAGATTGCTAATGTTGGAGGACAGTGACTATGAAAATTGAGTTATGTATGGAAGATATTCAAAGAAGCAATAAACCTAACACAGTTGAAATTAGATTGATTCAAAATACTTTATATAGAAAAATAAAGAAAAAAGAAATTGAAGATGTTGCTGAAAGTATTGCTGTTAATGGAAAAACAAGTATGTTAGGAACGTATTTTGAAACAGAAGAATTCTCTGAACGCATTCATTCGATTAATTTTAAACAGCAACAACTGATTATGCTTGATTTTGATAATTCTAAAGTAGATATAGAAAAATACGGCATAACCACTTATGACTATGTAAGAAATCATGACTTTATTAAACAAAATGCTTGTTTCATGTATCGAACCTTCTCTGATAAAGAAGCAATAGTTGATAAATTTAGAGTCGTTTTTGTGTTGAATGAATCAGTAAAAGATTATTTACTGATAGGGAATATCTATACTAAATTATTTCGTTTATTCCCATCTGCTGATAGAAAATGTTCCAATCCTAACCGTTTATTTTTTGGAAGTAATCGAGGGTATGAAGAAGTTCGTTTTTCCAATCTTTTAAATGTTAAAGAATTTACAAGCGATATTGTGCCGATGAAAAAACAGTCAAACAAAATAGTAAAATCAGAAATTTATAACGAACAATATGAAATTCAAGATAGAAAACTGGTTTGGCAATTAATTAAAGAAAATACACAAGAATCAATTGATGAGGCAAGAGCGATTATCCTAGATAAATTCGATTCAGAAATTTCTAAAATATATCCTTCTTACACAAATGCAAGAGTCATTTTAAGACAAACGATTGATATAAGAGAGTTTTTAGAACTACCTAAATCAGAACCTTTTCATGATATTTTAGAGAAAGACGAAAATCCAAGTGCGAGCGTGATTCAATGGAAAGATGGCACACAAATTTACCATCGGTTTAATAAGGATTCTTTTGCCAATTTAGATATTTTGCGAGTAATTTCTAAACTGTTAAATCTAACAGGGTATGAAGGAAGTTGTAAATCCATCGATTTATTACTATATTTAACTGGAAGTAGTTTGGATAGAACTTCTGAATCAGCAGAACAAATCGATAAAATTCAATTCTTTAGAAAAGTACTGAAGAGTGAAAAATTAGCTGTTGAATACCCTAAATTCAGAAAGTTTCTAGGAAGTGATTTGAATATATCTATCGCATTGTTGGATATGCTTTCTGAATATATGTATGAAGATTTTAAAACAGGAGAAGTTCGACACTTACTATGCCTAACAAGTGAAAATATTGCAAAAGAAATAAATATTGTTTTAGGTACAAAATATGACCACACTAGAATTCATAGAGTAATTAACAAATTGGCGATTACAGAAAATATTGAAAAGCTAGAAGAATCACAAATACCTGCTGAATTATTTGAAAAATACACGGAAAATTCTTATGAAAAAATAATAAGCAATAAATACCATCATACAAATTTTATAGAGTTTAAAAATGCTGACATGGAAAAATCGGAGACTATATCTAAAGAATTGTATGATAATAACTATACGTTGAATGCTTTGAATTTCGAAGGAATTGCTAGAATTTTGGGAAAAGATATTGCTAGTAATGTATTTAAGCAAAGAGAAACAACTGTAGTATCTAAGAAAATTAAAGTAGATGAAAATTTATTATCTGAATCAAAAAAGGAAAATGAGTTGAAAATAGCTAAATTCATTTTAAGAAAAATAGAAACACAGAACTATGTAGCTGAAAGAGATATAATTTTTTATGTTTATAAATATCTATTAAAGAAAAAAACAAAGAAAGATGCTGAATATTTGGTAAAACAATGTCGTGCCAATATCTGTAAAGACTATGATTTAGAGCTTATCAGAGTAACCAACAGTATTAGAGATAGTTATAAAATATCTAATGAAATTAAGAGTAGAAGTATTATATACGTGAAAAATTAGTATTATTGAAGAGATTGTATAAGTTATACCATAGTTTTATTGAATTGTAACTTTCATTCGATTTCTTCAATAAAACTAGGGGTAAATCATAACTTTTATAATCATACAATAAATAACTTATTACTTATATATTCTTATTTGTTGTATGATTATAAAACCTAACAAGTTTCACCAGAAAAACTGGGTTTTCTCAACGAAAGTTCCAATTCAATATTGATGGTGTATAATATGTAGGTTTATAATCATACATACTGATTGAGTATTAGCAAAGCTATGCTTTGCTTACTTATAATAGGAATATTGAAATTTAAAAAGAGGATGTTTTCTTCTCTTGTTTTTAGGTAGTAGCAAGTCAAAGGCTTGCTTGCTTAATAGCTCTGCCTAGGTTTAGTCAAATAGCTAAAATTTGCTGCCTAGAATTTTAAAATATAACGAAATGGTGATAATTAAGTATTGTTTTTTTATTTTGAGTGAATCACCTATAAACATCTCCATATCAATAATGACAAATTTTAACCTATATTAAACATTCAGATGTTTAAATAACGTGTCATGTAATTTGAATGGTCTATTTTTATTCCTTAGAGCCGTAAAAATGATTTTAGATAAATTATGCATGAAAGTTTAAAATCGCTTAGAACGCAATTTAAGCAGCATAGAATTGATTCTGGAGTTGAGAAGTAATTATTTATTAAAAGTAAGATTAAGATTTTGACTTTTTATTTATTATGAAGTAAAATTCTAAAATATTTAAGAATAAAATCTTCTCTATTTATATCTAAAAAAAACATTTTTGAAAAAATAGGTTCATAAAATTCAGAAAAACTAGGCATTTCTTTAAGGTTGTTATTTAGGTATATATTAGTATATTCTTATATATACCTAAAAAATGACTTGTAATTTTCTCCCAGAAAAACTGTTTTTTTTAAAGGCATTTTTTTTAAAATTAGATATTTTTCTATAATAATCTATACCTAAAAAACGACATGCCAGTTTTGCCTAGTTTTATTGACTTTTAAGAATCTATTTTTTTAATTTTTATTTTTTGTATCTTAAAACATTAATAAATCGGTGGTTTCACCACCGTATTAAATAGAGGATAGAGGTTTAGTCACATAGCTAAAATTTGCTGCCTAGAATAATTTCTGAGGACTTTATTTTATGTTGAAATGAGTAAAAGGTAGGTTTTATCATAATTAGATAAATAAAAAAGACATAAAAAATGTCTTTTAAATATTATTATAGTTTTTACAGTTTAACTCTAATACTTTAAATTTACAACAATTGATATATTGAGGATGAGTTTCATCAGTACCAAAAGAATATACTTCTAAAGCTTTTGCATATATTTCGTTTGCATGTGTTCTACAATAACGTAATTCTTTAGATAAAAGAGCCACATAGTTAGTATCAGTTTCTTCAGAAAAATCCTTTATTTTGATTACTTCATCTAAAACTGGAATCATAAAACAGAACCGTAAACTAGCAATAACACGATTATTTCTTGTTCTATCTCTTATAAGCAGGTTGGTTGCTTGTCGTTTATTAAAACTAGATAATGGAACTAAATACTTTAAATCATTAATTATTAATACTACGCCGCAATATAATTTATCATGTGTATCATAATCATGATTCGGTATTTTATCATCATATTGTTTTAAAAAATCAATGTAGGTAGGTTCTATTTCAAAAAGTTGTAATCTATCCATTTCATCCTCGCAAAAAATAAAGTACTAAGCATAAACTTAGTACTTAAGAATTAAGTCGGTTTTGATGAGTCCGTAAACTCGAATTAAGTCGGTTTTTAAAGTCCGTAAACTTGTAGTATCTTTACTACAAATTCATTGTAACGAGAACTTGTAATTTTGTCAAGATTTTAAAACATTAAATTCAGTAGATTAAAAAAAGATAGCTAGTATTCGTCCACAGTATAATAAGGTTAGGGCAGATATTATCAATAAATATTCTTTAAAAAGAACAAAGTTAACTAAGGGATTACATCAAGAACTAGGAGTAATAGAACAGTATTCTTTTAGGATAATAATTTATAAGTAATAAATGAAGTATAAAAATTGCGTATTGAACAAGAAAAATACGTATAGTTTTCCCTAGAAAATACTGGCATAATTGATAGAAATCATTATACACATCTATATAAGATATTCCCTCTAGATGTGTATAATGAGGAGGCTTATAAAAGCCAATAAAATCAATAGAAAACTACGTGTTTTTTCTAAAATCAATACGCACTTTTTATATTCCCTCTAGATGTGTATAATGGGAAGGTCAAAAAAAGTCAATAGATTCTAGGGTAATTTACCTGTTTTCACACATATCTTTACGCAAAAACTTATTTACACTTGATAATTGTGTGATAAAAATAGCTATAAAGCGTTGATATATCAGTGTTTATATTTTATGGTGACAGCAAGATGTCATCTTGCTTACTTAATTGATGTGCTTAGATTCAGTAAAATGGCTAAAATTTACTCTTTATCAGTGATTATGTATTTTTATATATAACGAAATTCTATATTTATCTCTTTTTGATTTAACTAAATGAAAGTACTTAGATAATCTATAAAAGCCTCTATCTAACAACAATATACATAATATTATATAAAATGAATTAATGAAGTTTTTAGATAATAAAATAACTCTAAATGTGTTTTAAACAGCATATATTATCTTTAGAGAGTGTTAGAAATTATTTTCGATAAATTATACATAAAAATTTAAAACGTCTTAGAACGTAAAATAAGCAGCATAGAATCGATTGTAGAAATCTATAAAATATTTTGAAACTTTTAAATAGTAAAATGACTTTGTGAATATTAAATCATAATCTGATGGAAAGATAAAAATTTTACTTGTACCAGTTTTAGAATTTGAAAAACTATATGTAAACATTGATATATAAACGTTTAAGTATAGTTTAGGAAAATCTTTGATACAAAAAACACCTTTCAGATAACTTTAAGCGTAGAATTACCCACAAATTTTTCTTCGTGTCGTCTGAGAGGTATTTTTTGAAAAATAGTCCTTTAAAAGCTTGATTTAACAACAATCTATTGATTTTGTCAACAAGCAGAAAACTATTGATTTTACTGGCTTTTTTGAAGGTCGATTTTTAAATGGATTTTATCATAAAATTTGAGATAAAAAAATCATAATTATGAATAGTCAATTTAGATTAATTTTTTTAATTCGGTTTCAACAATTTCAGTGCTGATAAAATATTTTGATGTTTGGGTACGCTAAGGAGTATTTGCCAATACTTTCAAAGTAGTTGGTTGAAGACTCATTTGAAAATCAATTTTTTCAGTAAAGAATTGACAGTGCCGAATCATATTATTGTTGATACTAATAAACGAACGATTATCTTTTAAAGAAAATTCAATCTACCAGCTTTTAGAAAATACTTTTTAATTTCAAGAGGTTTGAAAATAGAGGCAATGCTTTTTTAGTGGGTATCATATTCATAATGTCCTCCAAGTGATTTTCTTTTATTATATCAGATGAATTTCTGTTAGGAATTAATCAATATACGTTTGTTTTAAAGCAATAAAATACCCTTTACTTTTTTATTAAATATAACAAATAATTAGATTTATATAAATAAGTAAAGTTAGATGTGAAGTGTTGATACGACAGTTAAAATTGCAATTTAAAAATGACGATGATAATATAAAAATATAACATGAATATTCATTATTCTTGTATAAAATTTTATATTAAAGGAGGTCATTTTTCATGACAGATGGAGCTTCACAAGGACTTTTTGTAATCGTAGCGGTGGTAATTTTTGGTATTTTTGTATTAATCGCATATCTTTTATTCCGTGAGACACTAAAAGATTCATTGGAAGGAATCTTCAAAAACGCAACTTCTGCTGCAGAATCAAGCTTGAGTTATGTGAAACCAAAAGGTTAAAACATAAAAAGTGTTCTACAAATTTGCAATTATAGAAATAGGATGTTATCTTATTTATAGAGATGCGAAACAAAAAAAGTCATATTTAAATTAAGAGAACAGTCTAGTCCACTGTTCTCTTTCCTTTTGGGCGAGTAGATTTTTCTACTTGCCTTTTTTGTATAGTATTGAATAAGAGATATTGTTTTTTATTGACTATAGTAACTTTAGATGATAATCTTCAGGACCATTAAGACGAATGGAGGCTATTATTATGAATGAATGCGTAACTGTTATTACAAGTAATCTAAGCTATAAACAAGCTATTTTCTCTTTACTAGCATTAGAGTCATTGTCTAATGATTGTGTGGGGAATCAGGTATATCGAGATACTGTTCAGAATATTATTCATCAAACAATAAATAGTTCAGAAATGGAATTGACTATTATTGAAAGTTTTCCAGAGATTGAAGGAAGTCTGTATTGAAGTTTATAAAAATTGAAGAAATTGAAAACTAGTCTGCTTTAGACTAGTTTTTTTATATCCCTAATTAAGTTGAAAGCTGTTATACTTAAAATGAATATTTTACGAAGGAGTTATGTGGAATGGCAAATTCACGTCAAAAGTACTTAACAAAAGCCAAAAAGAGTAAGAATGATGAGTTTTATACTCAATGGTCAGATATAGAAAAAGAGATAAATGCTTATATAGAATATAATCCAAATGTTTTTAAAGGGAAAACAATTCTCTTGCCAGCAGATGACCCATTCGAGAGTAATTTTTTTAAGTTTTTTGCTACAAAATTCAATGAATTTGGAATTAAAAAATTAATTTCAACGTCATATGCACCAAGCCCGATTGTTAATACTCAACTTACATTGCTACCCGAATTAGTACCTGAAAAAGAAATTGGTAGTGGACGAAATAAATATTTCAAAGAAGCTTATAAGATAGAACTAACAGAAGTAGTAGATGAAGATGGTATGGGTGCAGTAAATATTAATGATGTAATTACTAGATTGAAAAAAGAAAAAGAAAAAATTGATTCTGGTGGAGAAAGTAGTATTCTATCTTATTTAGAAGGTGACACCAATCCTGATAGTATTGAAAGGTTTTCAGCAGGAGATTTTCGTAGTCAAGAAGTATCGGAACTTAGAGAAGAAGCAGATATTATTATTACTAATCCACCTTTCTCGTTGTTTCGGGAGTTTTTAGGTTGGATAAATCCTATTGAGAAACAATTTTTGATTATTGGAAACATGAATGCTATTACCTACAAAGAAGTTTTTCCATTAATAAAGGACAATAAAATTTGGCTAGGAACAGGAATGGGAAGATGGATTTCAGGTTTTATTGTACCTGATAAGTATGAATTATATGGAACAGAAGCAAGAGTTGAGAAAGGGCAGAGGATAGTTTCAACTAATAATGCTCTTTGGATGACCAATATCGACCATGGAAAAAGGCATCAACCCTTATCACTTATGACAATGGAGGATAATAAGAAGTTCAGTAAACATAAAAGTGTAAAAGGAAAAGAGTATGAAGTCTATGATAATTTCAATGCTATTGAAGTACCTTTTACAGATGCAATTCCAAGTGATTATGATGGAGTTATGGGTGTCCCAATTTCATTTTTAGATAAGTATAATCCTGACCAATTTAAAATAATTGGATGTTCTTACGACTATGGAAGACCTGATGGATGGTCTGAAGATATAAAAATGTCAGTAACAATAAATGGGAAAGCGATTTATAAAAGATTACTTATTGAAAAAAATAAGGAGAATACAATATGATAACAAAACTAAAGCAATACACAGTCTCAGAAATAGTTGATGGATTTATTTATAATGATTTCGAGGGCAAGGGTCTTTTTGGTCTGTCTGGAAAGTTAATCATTCAACCTGAGTATCAACGGAACTATATATATGCTGATGGAAAAAGAGACGTGGCTTGCATTGAGTCTATTCTTAAAGGTTATCCTTTGGGATTAATATATTTTAATAAGACCAAGAATAATTCATTTGAAGTATTAGATGGACAGCAACGAATTACATCGATTGGACGTTTTGTCACTGGGAAATTTGCTGTTTTGGATTTTAATGGAAATAGAAATTTCTTTTCAGGGCTTAGTACAGACCAACAGGAAAAAATTATGAATTACCAACTTTTAATCTATGAGTGTGAAGGAAGCGAAAGTGAAATCAAGGCATGGTTTAAAACCATTAATATTTCAGGAGTACCGCTTAATGAACAAGAACTGAGAAATGCAATTTATTCTGGCCCTTTTGTATCAGAAGCGAAAAAGGAATTTTCAAATTCAGGAAATGCAAATCAACAAAAATGGCAAAGTTATATTAAGGGAGTTGCTAATAGGCAAGAGATTTTACAAGAAGCTTTAAATTGGGTAAGTAAAGGTGAAATTGATAATTATATGTCAAAGCATCGAAATGATACGAATATTAATGAATTAAAAACATATTTTAATACAGTTATAGATTGGGTATCTAGTGTTTTTACTAGCGTTGAATCTGAAATGCGTGGATTAGAGTGGGGAAGATTGTATGAAACATACCATAATATCTCCTATAATCCAACTGAAGTTGAAAAGAAAATCTCAAAATTATATGCAGATAGTGATGTAATGAAAAAATCTGGGATTTTTGAATATGTACTAAGTGGTGAAAAAACAGAATTTATTAAACTACTATCTATTCGTGCATTCTCAGAAACAGACAGAAAATCAAAATACAGAGAACAAACTAATGAGGCAGAAATGAATACTATCTCTAACTGTCCCATTTGTAATACTGATTTACAATACGAACACACTACACATATTTGGAAATACAAAGAGATGGCAGGAGACCACATAATACCATGGAGTAAAGGTGGTAAAACTGAACGAAGCAATCTACAAATGCTATGTAAGCATCACAATAGCTTGAAATCAAATTATTAGCAATTAATGTAAAAGTCAATTAAGTTATAATTTGTGTTGATTTAATAAATACATCACGTTTAGTTCCGAATATATTACAAAATAAGTTTAAATATGTTTAAACCAAATATTTTTGTAGTAATAGCTAACAGCATTTTACTTGTAAAAAATGATTAAATAACGAATTTTAAATAAAAAGCCTTTATTTAGGCTTTTTATTGTATTGAGAAATATATTTTGTAAGAGAAAACTATTATCATTGATGTTTGGAGTTGTAACATATGAATGTAGACTATATTCTAGATGAAAATGTTGATTTTTTAATGGGTTTTTCCAATAAAGTCATGGGGCAATTACCAGAAGAACGTTTATATGAAAGTGTAGAAGATAATCGCCTGAGATTTTGTTTCGCAGTATTCCAGAACCAGTTTAATTCTCTATTTTCTTTCTTAAATGAAAAAGCAAATTATAATAATCATTTTAATGCAGACCCTAGCAGAGAATTAATTATACTGGTTGATAAATATGAAGAATTTGAACATGCTTTATCTAGAACTGATTATGCTTTTAAAATGATTGATAATTATGTAGACACTATTCGATTCATTCAACCGCACCTTAGTAATTCTGGTGGGTCAGCTATTCCAGAAGACTATCAGTTACTGAATATTGTTAAATATGAACCAATCATTTATTTTGAAAAGCAAATTGAAATTGTAAAAGAAAACACCAGTTTATATTCCTCTTTAAAATTGGTTAATTCTGGTTCTTATGCTATGGTTTATAAATTTAAAGATACTTTTTATAATCAAACATTTGCTTTAAAAAGAGCAAGAAAAGAATTAACATCTACTGAGTTAATACGATTTAAAAAAGAGTTTGAAAATATGAAAAATATGGATTCTTTATATGTATTAAAAGTTTATAGCTATAATGATGATGCGAATGAATTTATTATGGAATATGTGAAACAAACTCTTAAAGATTTTGTTGATTCTAATAATACCAAATTAGAATTATTTGAAAGAAAAAGGTTAGTTACTCAACTTTTTAATGCGTTTAAATACATTCATTCTAAAGGGATTTTTCATAGAGACATTTCTTTATCCAATATATTAGTAAAGGAATACGATGACAAAACCATTATCTTAAAAGTATGTGATTTTGGTTATCTCAAAGACTCTGATAGCACACTGACTCGCCAAAATACTGAATTTCAAGGAAGTTTAAATGACCCTCAGTTGAAAATTATGGGAGCGGATAAATACACTATTCAACATGAAATTTATGCGTTAACTCAGGTGATTTTTTATATAATGACTGGGAGAAAGAATCTGAATAATAATAAAAATAAAGAAGTAGAGAAGTTTATTGATTCTGGAATGAATGCGAATTTATCTAAAAGAGTAAAATCGTTAGAGGAATTGAAAAAAGTATTCTCGAAGACAGACTGGAGTAGATAAGTTTGAATATCCAAAAAGCATTAATCGAGCTAACGATAAATGGAGTAGTTACTTGCAAACAACTTGCCGATTTTTATGATACTTATCATGAAGATAAAGAGTTTACAGATGCAGTTGATTTTCTAAGTGGAAGTATTGTAATAGATATGGGGCAATTAAAGGACGAATTGTATGCTTCTGAAGATTCACATGTATTAGGGGCTGTAGAATTTATGCAAAAGCATTATCCTTCAGCAGTTTTATTTATAGATTTAATCCCTAAGGAAAAGAGAAGGTTCATTCATTAAACTAAGTATATTTGTTATTTAATCTCTGTTCGCTTATTTCCTAAATAAAAATCGACTTTATCCTATGCCTATTTATTTTCCGACTGAATACCCATTGAATATCCCATTGAATACCCCGAAATTATGTGGAATGAGGTAAAGATATTTAAATTAAATTATTTTTGATAAGCTATCCTACCGTCAAAAGAAACGCGATTTCCGTAAATTGTGGATTGCTCGGGTCAACGCAGCAGCACGTATGAATGGCTTGAGCTACTCAAAATTGATGCACGGCTTGAAATTGGCTGAAATCGACATCAACCGCAAAATGTTGGCTGACCTTGCTGTCAACGATGCAGCAGCATTTACTGCATTAGCTGACCAAGCTAAAGAAGCTTTAGCTAAATAATAAAAATAAGACCCCTCGTTGTGAAATAGATCTCCTAAGTTAGCAAGAACTAGCTTAGTGAGGTATTTCTACGAGGAGTCTTTTTTATTAACCTAGATTAACTGAGTAATCCGCAAGATGCGTACATACTATTTTCCTTACCCCTCTGAGCTAGAAGCGCGACTTACTACTAGTAGTAAAAAAATGAAGATAATACTTACAGTAAGATAAACATGATGATACCCTGCGATATGTTGATTTTGTGCTAGAAAACTGCGCTGGTTAATGACACCTAAAATTGTTACTAGAAAACTTTGACCTAAGGTGCGGCAAAGTGTAATAAAGCCAGAAACGCTACTTAAATTTTCTTGGGTTGCATAAGCTTGAGCGGAAATTACACTGACAGTAACCCCTGTGCCAATAAAAAAGCCAAGAAAACTTGATAGTAACAATAAAGCACTGTAACCAGTTGAATTGGGTAAGAAACTGAGAATTAAAAAGCCAGCCAGAGCACCCGCTAAGACAAGTTGCAGGAGCTTTTTTTGTTTATAACGTAAGAGTAATTTGCCTGAATAATAAGAACCAAGTATAAAAAAGATAGATGATGGTAAGAGTGCAAGACCACCTAATGTAGCGGATAGATGTAATTCAGTTTGTACCCACAGCGGTAGATAAACTTGAAAGCCAATTAAAGCGCCATTAATTAGGAAGACACAAATTGTAAGTAAACGAAAATTACTAATCTGAATGGTTTGAATTGGGACAATCGGAACCGTTGTTTTCGTTTCTTGTCGATAAAAAAGAAAAAGTGTCAGCAATCCTAAAATTAAAAGTGCGCTCCCTATAAATATTTGGCTTGCCATCAACTGGATGCCACTTAAGGTAATCAGTAGACTGACAATAAGTGCACTATATTGCACAAGACTATTTTGAGGAGAAGGAGCATAAATTTTTTCTTCTTGATAAAATAGTTGAACTAACGTTAAAACAATTAAGATAAAGGGAATATTAATAAAAAAGATCCAGTGCCAGCTAAGTTGACTTAAAATGACTCCACCCAGTAAAGGTGCAATAAGCGAGGCAATTCCCCAAGCTGAATTATTTAAGCCCATCACTTTTCCGCGGGTTGAAAGGTCAAATAACTCGCCAATTAACGCAAAAGTCATCGGCATGATTCCACCTGCACCAATTCCTTGGATAACACGAGCTGTCAGTAAAAACCAACTAGAAGGGGCAAAGCCACATAAAGTTGTACCTAATAAAAAGAGCAATAAACCAGTTTGAAAAATTCTTTTTTTACCATAATTATCTGCCATTCGTCCAAAAATTGGCGTTGCTAGGGCGCTTGAAAAAAGATACGTTGAAAAAATGAGAGCAGTGAGATTGGGATTTCCCAAGTCATTGGTAATCGCTCTGGTGGCAGTTACTACAATCGTGGCTTCAATTGCAGTTATTAATGTAGCGATATAAATTGCGACAATCATCCATTTTGTCTTTGTTTGGTTCAATTCCAATTCCTCCTGTAAAACAATTTATTTGACGAAGTTCATTATATGATTTATTATTTGCTTGCGCAAGTAAATAAACTGAAAAAGGAAGTGCCGCCGATGGAGAACGATAAAAATGAAAGTGATAGCTTAAAACAATTAGCTAGTGTTAGTCGTCGCTATATTAAATTAGTAGATAATTATCTTGCTCCACATCAATTAAACTCCAGTTTATATTATTACATTTTAAAACTACATGACTATGGAGATTTGCCACAAGAAAAGTTGGTTCAACTGACAGGGGTCAATGCGAGCAATGTCACACGAGCTATAAAAAAACTAATCGATAGCCAGTATTTAAAACGAAAAGAAAATCCCAATGATCGTAGAGGCTATGTTCTCTCCCTAACACAAGAAGGACACGCGATATATCCGATTATTATTGAAGCATTACAACAAGCAAACACAGCTTTTTTTGCTCCTTTAAACGCCGAGGAACAAAAATCGTTTATCGACTCACTTAATAAGTTAAGTGATTAGGTTGAAAGGATGATTACCATGAAAAATACAGAATTACTAAATAAAATTGTTACAATTCCAGATAACTATCAATTAGCAGAAGAACGACATGAAACCCGTAATCGCCACAAGGTAACTATTTTGCGATATCAAAAAAATGGGATTTTTGAACTAAATGGTCCTCGGATTATTGCGGTTTTTTTGAAAGATACTTTAGTGAGTGTTAAAAATCTTGCGATAGTTCCTGAAGGTAAATTACCGTCACCTGAACGCGCCCGTGCCCTTGCCGAAGATATTTTTGCTAAAAGTAATCGTAGTTATGCAAGAGGATTGTCATTTATTCGCATTGAACACCAACAACGGGAATTTATTGGAGAAGATAAAAAAATTCATCAGTTTCCGGTTTTATGGATTAAATTTAGTCATACTAATGGCAGCTACAATTGGGTAACATTAGCAGGAAATGGTCAACTAATTGAGATGGAAATTGATTCACGCTGGGATTATTTTCGTGGTCGTCGTAAAACTGAAATGTGGGATAATGACGATTGGGTGTTAGCCAGAGAAGGAAAAGGACCGCAATTAAATAGCCCAAATGCATTAGCTTAAATGAGGTAAGTAAGATGAATGAATTGCAGTATGAAAACAACTTAGCGCTTTTAGGGCAGTTGCGCGATCAGCTCCAACGACTAGAAGAGACAGATTACATGACAGCTTACTATAAAGGCTACAGTGCTAGCGGGGCGACATTAGAAGAAATTAAAGAAGAAATGCAAATGCTGGAAGCGCAAATTCATAAGTTAGAAGAAGAACTAGATGATTTTGAATGGTAAGAAAGAAGGCGTAACCATGGATTATTGGGAAATGATTGCAGCTGTAGTTACGATACCGGCAGATTATCAAATTGCAGAAGAAGAAGATCAGATTCGTAATGGCAAGTTGGTGCATATTTTTCGCTTACAACCAGAAGGAAAGTTTAGTCTGAATGGCCCGCGCATTATTGGCGTCTTTGAAGATGATAATTTAATAAGTTTAAAAAATTTAAGTACGTTGCCTAATGGTGAATTATTAGAAGATGATGTCGCTGTAGAACGAGCCGAAGAAATAATTGCAGAGGTAAACTGGGAATATGGAAGTGATAATATATTTTTGCAGGTAGACTACCAAGAGCGCAGTTTTTATGCAATCGATGGACAAGAACAATTTTTCCCTGTTCAGTGGGTTAAGTTTGCAGCCTCATCTGGTAATTATGCATGGGTAACATTAGGTGCAGCAGGGGAAATTATTGAAGTGGAATACGAGTCAGAATGGGATTATTTTCGTGGTCGTCGTAAAAAATGAAATGTGGGATAATGATGATTGGGTCCAAGCCTATTATGGTCAAGGCCCGCAATTAGCCAGTCCCAATGCATTAGCGTAATGAAAATAAAAAAAATTTCTTGGTGCAAAAAAGTTTAGAATCACACATAACAGGAAAAAAAGAGAATTCTCTACTGTAACAAGTTAGAGGATTCTCTTTTTTTTGTAGCTAAAGAAATCAGAATAGGCTGAAATCTGAAAACAATTGATTAAATTCCAGCTTGTTACTTGAGCGCTAAGCGAGTTTATTTAACTTTTCATTTTATTTTTGAAATGACAGTAATGTTAGTTTTTTGATAGTTAAATAAATGTCACGTTTTTTGGTCAAGTTTTATAATAAAAATGTAAATGAAAGGAAGGAAAAATATGAAAAAAGTACTAATTGTTCTGGTGGCACTATTAGGGATCGGTTTTATTGGTCTAAAAGTTGCTGACTACTTTATTATGGGTGGCGAACAATATTATGTAAAAATCACAACCGATGGACAAAGAGAAGATGTAAAAGCGGACGCTGGTGAAAATGTCACACAATATAAATACTCTTTACCTGGTTATGATAAAGACGGTAATGAAAAACAAATGGACTTTAATGCATTTAAAGATCGTCCTTTAAGAAAGAATGCCTATTTAAAAATTACTTGGAATAAAAATAAAGGCGTGACTTCATATGAAGAAGTCAAAGAATCTGAATTACCAACAGCAGCAAAAGAAAAATTAGAGTAGGAGAAGTTATGGAAAATATAGTAGAAATCAACAACGTCAAAAAAACTTATGGTACAGGTAACGAAAAGAAAACAGAAGCATTAAAAGGAATTTCCTTTGATGTAAGAAAAGGTGAATTTGTTGGAATTATGGGAGCCTCAGGTTCTGGTAAATCAACATTATTAAATATTTTATCCACCTTAGACAAACCAACTGCTGGCAAAATTACAATCAATCAAAAAGATGTAACGAAATTAAAAGGCAATCAATTAGCAGATTTCAGAAGTGAAGAAATTGGCTTTATCTTCCAAGATTTTAATTTATTAGAAAATATGACCGCAGCCGAAAATATTGCAGTGCCTTTGTCATTACAAGGTGTAAAACCAAAAGAAATTAAACAGCGAGTGAAAAAAATTGCGGAACGATTGTCCATTACGCATATTTTAGATAGTTATCCTGCTGCCATTTCCGGTGGACAAAAACAACGGGTTGCTGCCGCACGGGCTTTGATTACCCAGCCAACAATTTTACTAGGGGACGAACCAACTGGTGCCCTTGATTCCAAAAGTGCCCGGGATTTATTGGATACGATGGAAGAATTAAATGAAAAAGATCGCGTTTCTATTTTATTAGTCACCCATGATCCTTTTTCAGCAAGTTATTGTCAACGTATTTTATTTATTAAAGATGGTGTGATACACCAAGAACTTAAACGAGATCTTCAGACGCGAGAAGAGTTTTATCGTGAAATCTTAGCGCTTCTAGCGGAACAGTAAGGGGGAATTTAAATGCTTTTTAAATTATCTCTTACAGGAATTAAAGGAAAATTGCGAGATTACTTAGTGCTATTTTCCGGCTTGGTAATGGCTTCGGCGATATTTTACATGTTTGAATCAATGGCAACTAACAAAGCCTTTTTAGAAAGTAACTCAATTATCTCATCGGTTGTAATGATTTTTCATCTCGGTTCGGTGTTATTGGCTATTATTACCTTAGTCTATATTCTGTATGCTAATTCATTTTTGATGACGATGCGGCAAAAAGACTATGCGATGTTTATGATGTTAGGCGCAAAAGGACGAAAAATTGCCCAACTCATTTTTGTGGAAACTCTATTTATTGGTATTTTAGCGACAATTGCCGGTTCTGCAATTGGGATTGGATTATCAAGTATCGTTAATCAGTTATTAACCAAACAATTAGATGTAAAAGTAACACACTTTTCACCCTTTAATACAGAAGCTTTAATGATTACTTTCATTTTTTTCATCATCTTATTTTTAGTATCTGCGGTAATTAACGCTGGCTCAATGATTAAAAAACCGATTTTAACTCTCTTACGAGCAAGTGAAACACCAACTAAGAGTCAACGCAAAAATAGTTTATTATTTGTTGAAACTTTTTGTGGGATTGCCTTTTTAGCAGTCGGTTACTGGATGATGGCACAAGTAAATACATTAGGGTTTATAGCGTTAGTAATTGCATTAGTGACGATTATTTTAGGAACCTATCTAGTTTTCCATGGTGTTTTGATTTTCATTTTGCAACTTTTAAAACGCTCTGACCGCTTAGTTTTGAAAAAATTAAACGGCTTTACTTTTTCTCAGTTAAGTTTCCGTATTCAAGATTATACACGCATGTTATCAATGGTTGCTATGTTATTTGCTTTGGCGTTAGGTGCTTTGACGGTGGGGCTAGGTTTCCGCAATGAGATTCCTAAAATGACCGACCAAACTTCATCTTATGATTTAGTATTAAATAATGCTCAAAAAGCAACGCAAGATCAAGTAGATGCATTAAAACCAACTGAAAATACCACATACTTGCAAAAAGAAGATGATAAAACCGTTTATTATCTAAAAGATGAATTTAATAGACATCCGTTAACTGCGGTAGTTTATGAAAAAAATAAAACTAGAAAAACAGAATATGATGGGGATAAATTAGCTGCAGACGTACAAGCAATGGATGGTTTACGTTCTTTAGAATTACCAAGTCAAAGAACAAAAGAACATCAAGTTATTGACCGTCAAAGTTTTGAAGCACTCAATTTACCAGTAACAAAATTACAAGTGGTAAAAGTGAAAGACTTCATGACTGCTTTACCACAACTGAAAAAACTAGCAACTGAAAATGTGGCAAATAATAAAGAATTGAGTGATCCAGCATCAATGGGTAGTCTTAGCCAAAAAGTGGATGCCTACACAGCTTTTAATGGGATGTTTTCTGGCTTTGAATTTATGGGCTTTTTCTTAGGCATTGCCTTTTTGACTATGCTAGCAAGTTGTTTAATGTTTAAAATCTTATCTGGAGCTAATAGTGACGTTCGACGTTATGCGATGCTAAATAAAATCGGTACCCGAAAAGGTTTATTAAAAGCATCTTTACGCAAGGAAATTGGAGTTTTGTTCCTTGTACCAGGAATTCTTGGTGTAGTACATGTACTGTTTGGTTTACAAATGTTTACGACTTTATTAAGTGAACCGTATGGCGATATCGCACTGCCATTCACTATTTTCTTTGTCCTATATTTTCTATATTATGTACTCACGATTTGGTTATATAGTGGGATCGTTTTGAAAAAAGTTAAATAGTTCTAGCAAATTTAAAGACCGGGATAAGTGATATTGACCTCAAAAAGCTAGATTTTTAAAGAGGGTATGACAAAAGCAGGTTGCTTCTGTCATACCCTCTTTTTTGCAATAAATATTTAATAATGAAGTAAATTTTTTAGGAAAAATAAAAGACTAAAGGAAACATTCAAAGTGTTCCTTTAGTCTTATTTTAAAAATACTAGCCAAAAGAAGTCGGCTAGCGCTAAAAAGCAACTTTTTAATAAGGTTTTATAATATTTTGCGCGGTAAAAAGCCAGAGTTTGTGCACTAGTCTTTCTACTTGCATATTTAAAGTGGGAAAAACTAGTATGCCAACTAGTAACATAACAAAAATGCTGGAAATAATGATAAAAGATAAATGTATTTTTTTGTGCATGAGAATGACTCCTTTTAATTACAACTTATTATAAGGAGTTTTCTCATATTTGGGTAGGAACAATAGTGTAAGAAAAAACTATGTTAAAAATCATGCTGCCCTTATGTTAAAAGGTCATAGATAGGAAACAGACTGGTGTAAGTTTCTTCAATATATTGCATTGCTTTAGCCGGAGTGTGCCACAAAGGGCTGTCTTTTTTTATGACTCGGCCAATTTGAAACTCAGCTTTTTTGACAGTATTTAAGCGGATTAGAGCTCTTTTTAAGTTTTCAGGAGTTAATGGTAATATTTCTGGCTTCGTATGATCTAAACTAATCACGCTGTCTTTTGGTAATGAATCAAAAATGGTAGGATGTTGTAGTAAAATTTCTGCCATTTCTTTTTGATTTTTTGGTTGATCAATAATAGCGAACCACATAAAAACATATTCTGGCCAAATGCCTATTTGAAAGTGAGCGTTCATTTTATAGCCTCTTTTATCTTCACTCATAGCAGCCCAGGTATTTTCAGGCGGATGAACAGTTCTTCTGCGATGTTGAGCAATGTGTAGGTAAAAAGGTCGGTTAAAATTTTGTGACAACATTTCGCAAATTGGTTGTCCAATGGTAGTAAAAACAGGTTGAATTTCACTGCGAATAGCGTTCATTCGCTCATCCAGTCCATTAACAGTAAAGACATTAAAACTATTTTCGTTAAACATTTAGTAACTCCTTTTTTATAATGAATAAGTTAAAGATAGCATACTAAAAAGTAGATATAAAATAATCTAGTTTCTTTGTAGATGATGCTTATAAAAGTTTGTTTATTGTTAACTTTGTTTAGCATTTATTCTTAAAAAGTGAAGTCTAGCAATCTATTTGCTATGAGGTGTTTAATTTATGTTATTTCAAAAAAAAAACGCTTGAAAGTGTTTACATTTGTTTTGTATTATGATAGATTGAACATATAAATAAAGTGTGGATTGTTACTAATACGATTAGGCAAGAACCGCAAATATAGAAAAAGATAGTGCCTATCTTTTCTATATTTGCGGTTCTTTTTTGGTAAAGGAGTGAGGAGATGTATGAAATAGCACAGATACTAAATAATAATGTTGTTATTATTTGGGATCATGGGCGCCAAAAGGCTATTGCGATGGGAAAAGGTATTGCATTTCAAAAAAAGAAAGGAGACTTTATTGCAAAAAAAGATATCCAAAATTTATTTGTTTTGCGAAATGAGCAATCAGAACAAAATTTTTCAGCGTTACTAAAAGATGTTCCAATTGATTTTATCACAACGAGTTATGAAATTATTGAGCATGGAAAACTAAAGTATCGATTTCCTGTCCAAGAATATATTTATGCAACGCTCACTGATCATATTTATTTTAGTTATCAACGGATTATGAACCATGAGTACGTAACGAGCATGTTACCGGATTTAAGTGAACAATATCCAGTTGAATATCAAATCGCAAGAGATGCATTAACAATAATAAAAAATAAACTCGCTATTATTATGCCAGCTGGAGAAGTTGCAAATATTGCATACCACTTCATTAATGCAAAAGGGATAACGACTCAAGGCCGTTCTTCAAAGTTATCCGTTATAAAAGATACATTGACTGAAATTAGTCAGTTTTTACAAGCGCAAGATATTTCACGAGATGAAGACGGTAATTTATATGATCGGCTAATGATTCATATTAAATATGCTATCGATCGTGAACCGGAAGAATTAAGTAGCGATGATTTAGCGGAACATTTTCGCGAAAAATTAATCAGTCAATATCCACAAGCTTATCAAATTGCTGGACAAATTTTTAATATTATTACAAGTAAAGCTGGTATTATACTGAGCTCTAATGAACAAGTCTATCTAACAATTCATTTACAACGATTATTACAAAGAAAGCAGGAAAAAAGATGAAAAAAGACGAAGTTGCCATGATTGGTTTTGAAATTGTTGCTTATTCAGGAGATGCACGATCAAAATTATTAACTTTATTAAAAGAGGCTAAGTTAGGAAATTTCACTGAAGTTCAACCCACAATTGACATCGTCGATGACTTACTAAAAAAAGCACATGAATCACAAACAAAAATGTTAGCCACAGAAGCAGGAGGTGAGGAAGTAGAACTAGGCTTTATCTTTGTGCATGGACAAGACCATTTAATGACGACCTTATTATTGCGGGATGTTGTAATGGACATGATAGAACTTTATCAGCGAACAAATGTATAAGAAAAGAGTATGGAGTATTTTTTGTAACCAAATTGGGAGGTAAAAAAATGAATAAAATCATTCAGACAATTGAAAAGTGGAAACCTTTTTTTGAAAAAGTGTCAAAAAACAGCTATTTATCCGCCATAAAAAATGGTTTTGTCTCTTGTATGCCAGTAGTTATCTTTTCAAGTATTTTTTTATTAATTGCCTATGTTCCTAATATTTTTGGCTTTTATTGGTCTGAAAATACAGAAGCAATGATTATGACCCCTTATAATTTTACCATGGGATTTTTAGCGGTTGGGGTTGTTGCGACTACGGCAAAAGCACTAACGGATAATTTTAATCGAGACATGCCTAAAACAAATCAAATTAATATTATTGCGCCAATGGTAGCTTCTATTTGTGGCTTATTATTATTAGCAACAGATCGACTTGAAGGTGGAATTTCAACTGGATATCTAGGTTCCAGTGGATTGTTAGCAGCTTTTATTGTCGCATTTGTTACCGTAAATGTTTATCGTTTTTGTGTTAAGCGTAATATTACAATTCGCCTACCAGAAGAAGTTCCGCCTAATATTTCTCAAGCTTTTAAGGATATTATTCCTTTTGGGTTTGCGATTATCATTTTTTGGGTATTTGATTTCGCCTTTCGTTCGGCTTTTGAAATGAATTTTGCTCAAGGTGTTATTACTTTTTTCCAACCGCTATTCACGGCAGCTGATGGTTGGATCGGGCTAGCTATTATTTATGGCGCGATGGCTTTCTTCTGGTTTATTGGTATTCATGGACCATCCATTGTGGAGCCCGCCGTATCAGCCATTTATTATGTTAATATTGCAGCCAATGTGAGTGGTTTTCAAGCTGGAGAACACGCAACCAAACTATTAACACCTGGATTACAATATTTTGTAGCAACGTTAGGAGGAACAGGTGCTACGTTTGTTGTACCTTTCTTATTTATTTTCTTTGCTAAGTCAAAAGCTAATAAAGCAATTGGGAAAGCAGCTGTTGTTCCAACTTCTTTTGGTGTGAACGAACCTATTTTGTTTGGTGGACCACTTGTATTAAATCCTGTTTTCTTTATCCCTTTTATTACAGCACCAATAATAAATGTATGGCTGTTTAAGTTTTTTGTTGATTTTTTAGGAATGAATAGTTTTCTTTATGTACTTCCGTGGACTTTTCCAGGGCCAATTGGACTGATTTTAGGTACAGGCTTTAGTCCACTATCTTTTGTCTTAGCAGTAGTGTTGCCACTTGTAGATGCTTTAATCTACTATCCTTTCTTCAAATCCTATGATTTACAACGATATGAAGAAGAACAAGCTGAAGTAAATAAGGAGAAAATAGTGGAATCTGATGAAGACGCTATCGTAACACTGGTTTCTGATACAGTAATTTCTGATGAAAAAAATGTATTAGTTTTATGTGCTGGTGGTGGAACGAGTGGATTACTGGCCAACGCCTTAAATAAAGGAGCCCAAGAATTTAATGTAAATGTTAAAGCTGCAGCGGCAGCTTGGGGTGCTCATCAAGATATGTTAGCGGATTATGATCTGATTGTTCTAGCACCACAAGTTGCAACTAATTTGCCGGATTTACAAAAAGATTGTGATCGTTTGGGTATTTCTTGTATTGCAACAGAAGGAGCAGAATATATTGCCTTAACAAGAGATCCGAAGAAGTCACTAGAGTTTGTTTTAAATATATTAAAACACAAAGGAGGAAATACAGATGATGTTGTCATTGCCTAAAGAATTTGTTTTTGGTGGGGCCACTGCGGCTTATCAGGTAGAAGGGGCTACAACAGAAGATGGTAAAGGTCCTGTTTGTTGGGATGTCTTTTTAAAAGAGCAAGGGCGCTTCTCACCAGACCCTGCCAGTGATTTTTATCATGAGTATCCAACAGATTTAGCTCTAAGTAAAGAATATGGCGTGGATGCAATTCGAGTTTCAATTGCATGGACCAGAATTTTTCCAAATGGTACTGGTGAATTGAATAAAAAAGGTGTGGCATATTATCATGCTTTGTTTGCCGAATGCTTAAAAAATGGCATTACACCATATGTGACATTGCATCATTTTGATACACCGTTAAATTTACATCAAAACGGGGACTGGCTAAATCCTAAAACAATTGATGCCTTTGTGGCATATGCTGATTTTTGTTTTGCTGAGTTTGGTAGTCAAGTGAAAAAATGGATTACTATTAATGAACCAGCTTCTATTGCATTTGGACAATATGTAGTAGGGAATTTTCCTCCTAATATTCAATATGATTTACCAAAAGCAATCCAAGCAATGCACAATCAAATGGTAGCTCACGCAAAAGTTGTTAATCTTTTTAAAGAAAAAGATTACACTGGCGAAATCGGTATTGTGCATATTCTTGAATCATATTATCCAGCGGAAGATGCAGTAGAGAATTTAGCTGCTGCAAACACATGTAATGTTTTGTACAACCAATTCATGTTAGATGCTATTTATAAAGGGTATTATGATAATGATACTATGTTTGTTATCAATGAGATATTAAAACAGAACGATGGCAAGCTAATTATTTTACCAATGGATTTAACAGAACTTGCAAAAGCAGCAAAACAAATCGATTTTCTAGGTCTGAATTATTATCAAAGTCATTTTGTACAACCCTTTCACGGTGAAAGTTATATTCATCATAATGGTACCGGTGAGAAGGGAACAGCTGTTTTTCGTTTAAATGGTGTGGGGGAAAGAATTTACAATCCCGCTATTCCAAAGACTGATTGGGACTGGGTGATTTATCCTAAAGGTCTCTATGATATGATGCTTTATATCAAAAATCGTTATCCAAACTATCAAAAAATTTATGTTACAGAAAATGGTTTGGGAGATAAAGATCAGGTAGTAAACGGAGAAGTTTTGGATCAGTCCCGAATAGATTATGTTGCTATTCATTTAAAAGCAATCGAACAAGCTATTTTATCTGGAATTGAAGTAAAAGGGTATTTTATTTGGTCCTTACAAGATATGTTCTCTTGGACAAATGGATATAATAAACGCTATGGATTGTTTTATGTTGACTTTGATAGTCAAAAGCGAATTCCTAAAAAAAGTGCACAATGGTGGAAAGAATTATCGGAATCTACTAAAAAAGGATAGCTAATCGATTATGAAAAGAGGAGTTATGACAAGTGACAGTCGTAGCTTCTTTTTTATTAAAAAACTTCTTTCATTTTTCAAAACTAATGTTACAATTATGTTACAAAAAATATTCGTAAATAAAAGTAAAGAAGTGATAATAGTGAAAAAAGTGTTAGGGATTTTAACTTTAGCAATCCTATTGGTGGGACCAAATGTATATGCCGCAGAAGAAACAGCGACAAGTGTGACAACTACTTTGGAAGTTTTAGAAACATCAAACAGTAACGAAAGTATGACTACAAATTCTTCATCAACGGAAGCTAGTGAAGTGTCAACAGATACAACAATAGAAGCAAAGGAAGTTGGCGAAGCAATTAAAAATGGGATTGAAGAACAAACAGGGATCCCAGCGGCTGCAGACAATAAAGCTGTAAATCAAAATGTATCAGAAATTAGAAATGAATTAGCCACTGGACAGTATAATATCTCAGCTGAACAGCTAGCCAGTTATACTGATGAGCAATTAGAGGATGCCTTACAAATATTTACGCGGGTAAATCAAGACTTTTATGGCATGGATTTAGGGGCTTATGTTCGTTTGTTGACTGCTTTATATCAAGATAGAACTGTTAATGTTGTAGCAGCAAACGCAGCACTAAGTTTTGATCCTACCAGTCTTTCACTAGCAGAATTAAAAACTCAAGTGGCGGACTTACAAAACTATTTACAAAATCTTTATCCCGCAAATAGTAGTTTTATCCCAATTCGCCAGTTGAGTAATGATGAATTGGTGGCCATTTTGAATTTTGTCACACCGTTACAAGAAAAAATGCTTACAGAAGAAGGGCGCTTTTTCCCTGGGATTGTAGCTTGGATTGCGCGTTATGCATCTGAAGGTATTCCGCAAGCGCGAGGGGATTTGGCTAAACCAGTTGCGACAAACACTACTGAAACAACAAATAATTCTTCTAATCAAGATACAAGCTCTAAAGAAACAGCAACTACAAAAACCACGGACAGTACCAAAGCAGCTACTGGCATCCTTCCAAAAATGGGAGATAAGCCAATGTTTTATCTCTCTTTTGTTGGTCTTCTGGTAGTCATAATAGTGGCAATTATTTTTTATCGACGTAAAAAGAAATAAAAATAAAAGATCCTTGTGAGATGGACTGAAGATAAATAATCAGTTCAAAATCACAAGGATCTTTTAATCGGGAAAACAGGATTTGAACCTGCGACCCCTTACTCCCGAAGCAAGTGCTCTACCAAGCTGAGCTATTTCCCGTCAACATTTCTTACGTTACTGCTAAAAAATGATTTTTGCAAAAGAAAGGCTTAAAAACAGAGACAAAAGCGATTGTTTCATGACAGAGAAGTGTGCATCAGGTATACTAATTAAAAGTAGATGGGAAGCTAAGCTTTTTTAGGAGGTTTTTATGGATTTTGCTAAGCAGGATTTTTCATATTACGAGCGTACGATTGCGTTAATGTATCGTAAATTTTTTATGAAGCGGATTGTTTTAACGCTGGTAGCGTTATTTATTTTCGTTATTTATAGTTTTATTTTTAAAGAACATCTTATTATGAATAGTGTTATTATTGTACTACTTTTAGGTTTGGTTATGCTGCTTTTTAAAAAGTTGCAGGAATTTCCTGAAGTGTACGGGAATTTTCTAGCTCAAAATGAACCACTTGCTCAAATTGTTCAAATTGAAGAAGCAGAATATAGCTATAATGTTTTAAAAGACAATAACTTTGTCGTAGCAATTAATAAAAAAGGGGCGCGTAATTTACCGGCTAGTAACAAACAATTTACTTTACTAGTAGGCTTTGCGAAAAACTTTTTTACTATGCAACCGCTCGCGATTTATTATTATGATATGTTGGAGTTGACTTATGAAGAGAAGTTTCGCTTAAAACGCAATGGTTACAATAATGTTCCCCGATTTTTGCGGCGTTTTACTTGGACTAATTTAAAAGCAACTGCCGGTAATGGCGTGAATTTTGTGTTGGGAAATCTATTCTTTCTCTTTATTTTATACCGCTTGTTACGTTATTTATGGCGCTTTTTGCAACTGTTGTTCTAATTGTTATTTAAAAAAATAATTGTTGACAGCAATTTACCTGCAATGGTAGATTGATATCAAATTTAGGAAAGGGGTCATGTAGACATGGCACAGCGAACTGTTTTAATTGCAGATTGTTGTTGTATGGTGCAAAACATTGCAGCATACCATTTTGTCATGCCTATTAATAGACCTAATTTCTAAAACATTCGCGAACAGTTCTGTGTGCACCAGTAACTATTTGTGTATATTTTTAGAGTATTCGAGGTACTGATTAATAGTCAGTACCTCTTTTTTTATTTCCCAATTTAAGCTAAGGAGCAAAAGCATGATCATTAATCAAATTAAAGAAGCCATTGGAAATACGCCACTGTTACGCTTTACCAGTTCACAATTACCAATTCCAGAGGGGACAGAAATTTTTGCAAAATTAGAATTTTTAAATCCTGGCGGTAGCATTAAAGATCGTTTGGGGCAGTATTTAGTCAGTAGCGCTGTTCGAGCAGGAAAATTAAAAGCTGGTGGCACTTTAATCGAGCCCACCGCAGGAAATACAGGCATAGGACTAGCGCTAGCGGCCCAAGCCTATGGTATTCAAACGATTTTTGTGGTGCCAGAAAAATTTAGTTTAGAAAAGCAAGCGTTAATGCAGGCACTAGGGGCAACCCTTGTACACACACCTACCAAAATGGGCATGACAGGTGCAATAAAAAAGGCGAAGGGGCTCGCACAAGAAATACCAAATAGTTATTTACCGCTCCAGTTTGAAAATGAAGGAAATCCAAAAGCTTATTACGAAACACTGGGTCCTGAAATTGTGGCAGATCTTCCGGAAACAATTACAGCTTTTGTAGCAGGTGTTGGCTCTGGTGGAACGTTTGCAGGCACGGGGGCTTATTTAAGAGAAAAATATCCGGAAATTTTATTGTATGGTGTTGAACCGGCAGGCTCTATTTTAAACGGAGGCTTAAGTCATGCCCATGAAATTGAAGGTATTGGGGTCGAGTTTATCCCACCATTTTTTGAAAATTTACCTATCGCAGGTTATGAAACAATCAGTGATGAAACAGGTTTTTCTTATACTCGTCAACTAGCAAAAGATTATGGGGTTTTAGCAGGTAGTTCAAGTGGGGCAGCTTTAGCGGCGGCTATTAATGTGGCTCAAAAATTACCAGCGGGTAGTGTGATTACGACTGTCTTTCCTGATGCTGGCGATCGTTACTTATCAAAGGATATTTACACACGTACTAAGTATTAATAAGAATTTATTAGACCAAATTTTTAGGAGGAACTTTTATGCATCGCAATACAAAATTAATTCATGGTGGCATTAGTACTGATCCGGTGACAGGAGCGGTGAGTGTACCAATTTATCAGACTTCAACTTACAAACAAAATGGCGTGGGAAAACCTAAGGGCTATGAATATTCCCGCTCGGGCAATCCGACTCGTTTTGCACTAGAAGAATTGATTGCCGATTTGGAAGGGGGGGTTAAAGGCTTTGCTTTTGCTTCAGGCTTAGCTGGTATTCATGCCGTATTATCAATGTTCAAACCAGGAGATCATATTTTATTAGGCGATGACGTGTACGGGGGAACTTTCCGGTTATTAGCGCAAGTTTTTGAAAAAAATGGGCTGGATTATACAACTATCGACACGAGTGATTTAAATAATATTGCTGAAAATGTTCAAAAAAACACCAAAGCACTGTATTTGGAATCCCCAAGTAATCCGTTATTGAAAATAACCGATATTAAAGGCGCTACAGCACTGGCAAAAGCCAATCACTTAATCACAATTGTAGATAATACTTTTGCTACCCCATATTTTCAACAACCTTTAGACCTTGGAGCAGATATCGTGGTTCATAGTGGGACTAAATATTTAGGGGGACATAGCGATGTAGTATCTGGCTTAGTTACGACGAACAGCCCTGAGTTGGCAGAAAAAATCGGCTTTTTACAAAACGCAATTGGTGCGGTTTTGGGACCACAAGATAGCTGGTTAATGCAACGGGGTATCAAAACACTCGGGGTTAGAATGCGGGAACATCAAAAAAATGCCTTGACTGTGGCGCAGTTTTTACAAAATCATCCAGCAGTAGCAAAAGTCTATTATCCTGGTTTGACTAATCATCCTGGTCATGAAATTGCTTTAAAACAAATGCAAGGTTTTTCAGGGATGGTTTCTTTTGAACTTTCAGCTGAAGAAAAAACAACAGAATTTGTAGAAAGTTTAGCCTTATTTACTTTAGGAGAAAGTCTAGGTGGCGTCGAAAGTTTAGTTGAAGTACCCGCTGTCATGACCCACGCTTCGATTCCAAAAGACAAACGGGAAAAAGCTGGCATTAAAGATGGTTTAGTTCGTTTATCCATAGGGTTAGAAGATGAAAGAGATTTATTAGCAGATTTAAAAGCAGCTTTTGAAAAGGTGGGAGCATAATGGGGTTAGAATTTATTCCGATTTTTAAGGAATGGGCCAAGGAATACGATGAAACTGTAGCAGGACATGATCCAGAATATGCTGAAGTTTTTGCTAATTATTCAGAAATGTTAACTATGATTACTGAAAAAGCTGGTCAAAATGTGTTAGAATTTGGCAGTGGTACAGGAAATCTAACCATTGCTTTGTTAAAAGCTGGGAAAACTGTTTTCCCAGTTGAGCCCTCTGCAGAAATGCGAGACTTGGCTAAAGAAAAACCAGAACTTGCTGGTATTGATTTTTTAGCCGGCGATATGGAGAATTTTCCGTTACCCGCGGGGAATATCGATACAATTGTCGCTAACTTTGTCTTTCACCATTTAAATGGAATTGAAAAAAAGCGAGCGTTGCAAAAATATGCGGTCCTCTTACCAAAAGGTGGCAAAGTGATTATCGGCGATACGATGTTTGTTTCGCAAATGCGCTTTGATGATACCATTACCACAGCTATTAATACTGGCAAAGAGACACTGGCAGCAGATTTACAACGGGAATATTATCCTTTATTGCCCAATTTGGAAAATTATTTTCACGAAGCTGGTTTTACGGTAAAATTCTGGCAAATTAATTCTTTTGCTTGGATTGCTGAAGCGGTGAAACGCTGAGAAATTTTTTGGTAACATGACAATTTTAAGCATTGCAGCCGTGATAACAAAAAAATGTCTTCCCCAAAAACAATTAAGAAGGAGCAAAAAATATGAAGATGAATGTCGAAAGTTTTAATCTAGATCACACGAAAGTAAAAGCACCTTATGTCCGCGTAGCTGATCGCAAAACAGGTGGAAATGGTGATACGATTATTAAGTATGATGTCCGTTTTAAACAACCAAATAAAGAACACATGGAGATGAAAAGTCTTCACTCCCTAGAACATTTGACAGCTGAATTAATTCGTAACCACGCTGATTATATTGTGGACTGGTCACCAATGGGATGCCAAACTGGTTTTTATTTAACGGTTTTAAACCACGATGATTACGATGAAATTTTAACTGTGTTGAAAAAGACGATGGAAGATGTGTTAAATGCAACAGAAGTTCCTGCCAGTAACGAAAAACAATGTGGCTGGGCAGCAAACCATACGTTAACAGGAGCCCAAGAACTGGCGCGTGAATTTTTAGCAAAAGAAGATGAATGGTCCACTGTTTTTGCAGCAGAATAATTCATTCATATAATAGTAGACAAATAAAAAGCGTACCCAACAAATGACTGTGGGTGCGCCTTTTATTGGCTCTTTGTCAATCAGGACTGATGGAAAAGATTTAAGTGAAACCAAAACAG
>MJGMH2__coassemble_859_pt1 | contig 51477 bp, 57 predicted proteins | sample MJGMH2__metabat2_low_PE_013 | metagenome-assembled genome bin MJGMH2
ATTGGACTGAAGAATCAATTCTGATTCATCAGTCCAATAAATTATAGAGCCCAAATAATACCCATTACTTGTGGAATTAAATACAGTAAAGATAAAAATAAGACTAAAAAGGCGGGATTAAACGGTTGATAAAAAAAATGCCATTCAGGATGTTGAAATTGTAAAATAACAGAAAATACTGTAGATAAAATATTTCCTGTCAACCATAAAATTAAATGATTGCAAGCTTTAAAATAAAAGCCGACCATAAAAGAAAAGACTAGAGTCATTAAAAAACCTAGAATAGAATGAAAATATGCATCAAGAAGTAATGATAAATAAACAAACGGAATTGCAAAAAACATAACCGGTAGTTTTAAAAATGTTTTTGACATCACGTACCTCCTCGTTTAATATGAATGAGCAGTAATACTTGAGTGTTTCATTCTTTAGTTAAGCTATAATTCATTTTAGGCACTAAAAATGATAAAAACAACGTTATTTAATAGGATTGTTTTAAATTTAATAAAATTCTTATTTATTTCTTTTCTAATTGAAATACAACGTTTTTTATTTTTTGCGATATTAGGGAATAAATAGGGTTGATTTGAAGTGATATAGTGAACTATTACTACTATATCACTAAAAATAAGATTGAATTTTTATTAAGAAAATCAAAAATATCAGAGTTTTTTTAAAAGAATAAATGTTATTTTGTGGGTGAGGAGATAAATGGATGATTGAAGCAGATCAAATTTTGGCTAAGATGAAAAACCAAAAAATTAATTATGATTATGTGTTACGGAAAATGATTACTACTTGGGAAACTGAAGAAAAACGACCACGGATTTTAATTCATAGCTGTTGTGCGCCTTGTAGTACTTATACATTGGAGTTTCTAACGCAATATGCCGATGTGACTATTTATTTTGCTAATTCCAATATTCATCCCAAAAGTGAGTATGAACGTCGTTTGTTTGTGCAAAAGAAATTTGTGCAAGATTTCAATGAAAAAACGGGGGCGAATGTAGGTTTTATTGCCGCAGATTATAAACCCAATGAGTTCTTAGCCATTATCAAAGAAAATCATTTGCAAAACGAACCAGAAGGCGGTAAAAGATGTACGGCTTGTTTTCAAATGCGCCTGGATTTAGTCGCAGAAGAAGCATTAAAAAGAGGATACGATTACTTTGGGAGTGCATTAACCATTTCACCGAAGAAAAATGCACAATTAATTAATCAAATCGGGATGGATATTCAAAAAATCTATAGCGTGAATTACTTGCCGAGTGACTTTAAAAAAAATAAAGGCTATGAACGGTCAATCCAGATGTGTAAAGAATACGATGTCTATCGCCAGTGTTATTGTGGCTGTGTTTTTGCCGCTAAACAACAAGGCGTAGATTTAAAAGCGGTTAATAAAGAGGCTAAAGCATTTTTGGCAGAGAATACTGAGTTAGTAAACTAAGAATAATATAGCATCTTTACGTGATAAGTAGGAAGTAGTTTTAATAATCAGACGCTATCTTCCTTTTTAAAACTATTTTATTCTGATTAAAACAGCAGGGAAATGAAAATTTCTTTGCTGTTTTTTTTCATTTTGTGGTAGGATAAAACATAAAAAGTAAGCGGACAAAAAAAATTTAAAAAGGAGTAGTGTAGATGGATTTAACACAACGCTTTAATAATCAAGTCTATCAAATTGCAGTATCTTTAATTCGCCAATTTGATGAAAAAGTTTCGGGAATTGAAGAAATACTAAAATTGACTTTAGGAGAGCCAGACTTTAATACGCCTCATCATATTAAAGAAGCAGGAAAAGATGCGATTGAACAAAATTATAGTCATTATACTGGCATGTCTGGTTTGGCGGATGTAAGAGAAGCCGCTGCGCTTTTTTTAAAACAAAAATATCATCTTACCTACGACTATACTAACGAAGTTTTGGTAACCATTGGTGCCACAGAAGCAATTTCGGCATCGTTATTAGCGATTTTAAATCCTGGTGATAAAGTTTTACTACCAGCGCCCATCTACCCTGGGTATGAACCGGTAATTACTTTAGCTGCTGCACAACCAATTTATATGGATACTACTGCTGATGACTTTGTTTTAACGCCAGCAGTCTTAGAAAAACATTTGTTAGAACACGGGGATGCAGTTAAAGCGGTAATTTTAAATTATCCAAGTAATCCGACTGGTGTGACCTATTCAAAAGAACAAGTCAAAGCGTTAGCGGCTGTTTTAAAAAAATATCCTGTCTTTGTAATTAGCGATGAAATTTATAGTGAGCTTTCTTATGATGAAGAACATGTTTCCATTGCCGAATTTTTACGGGAACAAACGATTTTAATCAATGGATTATCAAAATCTCATGCCATGACAGGGTGGCGCGTAGGTTTTATTTTTGCACCAGAAGCCTTAACAAAAGAAATTATTAAAGTCCATCAGTATTTAGTAACCGCAGCTTCCACTATTTCTCAAAAAGCAGCAGTACGGGCTTTAATTGAAGGAATTGATGACGGCTTAATTATGAAAGAAGAATATCGCGTGCGCCGTGATTTCTTATATGAAAAAATGACAAACTTTGGGTTTAAAGTAGCAAAACCAGCTGGAGCATTTTACCTTTTTGCCAAAATTCCCGACCATTTAGAACAAGATTCGATGAAGTTTTGTGTCGATTTGGCTCAAAAAGCCAAATTAGCGGTGATTCCAGGTATCGCCTTTGGTAAAGAGGCAGAAGGATATATCCGCTTAAGTTATGCGGCAAGTATGGAGCAATTAGAAGAAGCGGTCAGCCGTCTTAATCAATATCTTTTGCAAGTATAAAAAAATAGATGGTACTCTCTTAGTTTTCAGTTAGTAAAACAAAGACTAAGAGAGCGCCATCTTTTGTCTTTATTGCGACGAAAAAAATTAGATGTTATTCGCTGACCTTTTTAGCAAAACGACGGGTTGCCCAATATTCCAAATCGTTTAATAATGCGCTGATTTTTTGTAAGATTTCTTCTGTCAGCTCCTGTGGCACTGTATGGTTTGATAAAAAGCGATTAGGATAATCTTGTTCGGTAGCCAAAAAAGATGTGACAAAAGCATTGAGTTCAGCTTTTAAATCAACACTTGTGTCTTCACCGGAATAATGGCGCCAAAAATCTACAGCATAGCCATAATTGGCTAATTCGTAATCTTGGTTTAAGTAGCAAACAGGGTAATTTTCAACTAATAGCACCAACTGATTGTAATACTCGGCAATTTCAAAGTGGTGGACACAAAAGTTTTCAAATCGTGTATTTTTTAAGTGCATCAGTTCTTTTAAAATCGGTGAACACTCTCTTTGTTGTTGTTGCAAAGCCAATGCTTTTTTCTCCGCCCAGTCTGACAAATCACCTAAAAGAGGAGCAAGTAAAGAGAAACGGTATTGTGCGCCTTGCTGAATGTCTTTGACAACTGCATCATAATTTTTTAAAAGATAACTATTTTTTAAAAAGAAAGCTTCTACATGCCGCTTTATGAAATCTTCTTCATCAACTGGGGCAAATTGTTCCCAAAGTGTACTAGCATAGCCCATGATATAGCGGTTTCCTACACCTTCATCGGTCTGTAAATAGGTAAATTTGGGGGTAGTTGCTATGACGGAGCCATTTTTACGATCTTTCATGTAATAGATAGTAAAATCTACTTCTTCGCCATCAAAATATTTTGTTACTTTTTCTTGAAAGCTGATAAAGTCCATTTGTTCTAATAAGCGGGTCGTTTGCTCTTTGCTTAGTAAGATTGTCATCACCTACTTTTTGTAATAGTTGTTATCTCATCTTAAATTAATTATAATTTAATTATAGCTGGGAATATAAAAGATGTAAACTGCGGTAAAATAAAGAAAAAAAGCAGTGAACAAAGGCCTATATTAGGAGGGAAAGCTTATGAAATATGCGTTAACAGAATTTTTTCGTCGTTATCGGCAAGGAATTATTTTCTTTGAACAATTACTTTTTATCCCAACTATGGTAATGATGTTGGCAACAGGACTGCAATATTTTTTTCGTTTTTTTATTGGCTTTCTTGGTGTCGGTCTGCTTTATACGGTTATTCATTTCTTTAGCTCTAAAAAGCAAAACCGGGAAGAACGATTGTATGCTTTACTCCATCCTAATCACGATCAACGGGAGACAGTTTTATTGGTAGTCCTTACAGCTTTTTTACTTTATGCTTTTATTGTTTTTAATTTTAGACCATAAAAAAACGGGACGATGACAATTTCTTGTCGTCGTCCCGTTTTAAAATATTCAAAAATTCTAATTTAGTCTAAAGACTTTTATTTGTTTAAGTAATTGAATAAACCACCGATAGTTTTATCGTCTAAGTCAATTTCTTTACCATCTAGTAATACTTTTGTTACTTGGTAGTTATCTTGTAGATCGGGTACTTCTTTATATTGCGCACCGACAAAGTCACTTGCTTTATCATATTTTTTTACTTCTTCTTGTGAACCGGCAATGCTGTAATGAATTTCTAACATAATAATCAATTCCTTTCTAATTGGAACATAATTGTCTTACTGAGTTAAGTATAGTCCTTTTTTTTTATTTAGGGGTGAAATACGCTCATACTTTTGGCTTTACGTAATCTTTACACAGCTTGATAGAATCTTTACATGCTACTTAAAGTAAGTTTACAAAACGTGTGTAAACTAAAGTTGTACCTAAAGAAAAAGGAGTGACAATTTTGAAAAAAGTTTATTTAGTAGTAACTGCAGCAGTTGTAACGCTTTTACTAGCGGCCTGTGGAAATGGTGGCAAAAAAGCTGAGAGTGCAAGTAATGAAAAAGACAGTGGTGTAAAAATCACGGCAGTAGGATCAACGGCGTTACAACCGCTAGTTGACGCAGCTAAGGAAAGTTTTGAAAGTGAAAATAAGACGTATCAAATTACCGTTCAAGGCGGTGGCAGTGGTACTGGTTTAAGTCAAGTATCTGCCGGTGCGGTAACAATTGGAAATTCAGATGTTTTTGCTGAAGAAAAAGAAGGCGTCAACGCAAAAGATTTAGTTGATCATAAAGTCGCAGTTGTCGGAATGGCACCGGTGGTGAATAAAGAAGTAGGGGTAAAAAATATCTCCAAAGAGCAACTTATTGCTATTTTTACAGGTAAAGTAACCAATTGGAAAGAAGTTGGTGGTAAAGATGAGAAAATTGCGGTCATCAACCGAGCTTCTGGTAGTGGTACGCGAGCAACGTTTGAAAAATGGGGACTAGATGGAGCGACAGCTATTCAATCCCAAGAACAAGATTCTTCAGGGACTGTCAAAAAAATTGTCGCTCAAACACCTGGTGCCATCAGTTACTTGGCGCTATCTTATATCGATGAAAGCTTGCAGGAACTTTCCCTTGATAATGTAGCTCCAACTGCTGAAAATATTGCTACTAATAAATGGCCTATTTGGTCTTATGAACATATGTACACAAAAGGTGAACCGGATAAAAACGTTAAAAAGTTTTTGGATTATCTTTTAGCTGATGAAATTCAAAGTGGACCAGTTAAAGAATTAGGTTATTTACCAATTACTAGTATGAAAATTGAGCGGACAGTTGACGGCAAAGTTACGCCAATTAAATAGCACTTGAAAATTCCCCAAGTCAGAGCAAAACCCCCGTAGTAAGCGTTAATTTACTACGGGGTTTTTTATGTTTTAGTAGTTAGAGGACAGGTAAAATGACAGTAAAAGTCGAGCCTACACCGGGGTGGCTTTGTACTTCAATTTTACCCCCTAGTTTTTCAATCGATTCTTTTACAATGGCTAACCCTAAGCCAGTGCCGCCAGATTGACGATCGCGGGCTTTATCAACGCGATAAAAACGTTCAAAGATGCGCTGTTGGTCATCGCTATCAATACCAAACCCTTCATCGGCAACCGTTAAAGTTAAAACGTCTGTTACGGCGTAAGTGATAGTGATTTTTTTACCTTCTGGCGAATATTTAATTGCATTTTCAATTAAATTTTTTGCGATTGGATAAAAAAGCGCAACTTTAGTTGACCAAGTCAAATCAGGATCACCATTGATAGTTAAGGTTAAGTCCTTTGCTTTTCGTTGTGTCGCATAATTTTCTGCGATTTGATTTAATAACTCATAAAGGAAGACAGGTTGAACTGGATCATCCAAAGCTTGTTGTCCTTTTGAAAGTTGAATGATATCTTGAATCAATGCTTGCAGGCGTTTGGCATCTTTTTCCATAATTTGCAAAAAGGCAGTAGTCGTTTCAGGATCGTCTTTTGCGCCATCTAGTAAAGTCTCTGTAAAACCAATTAGAGAAGTAACGGGCGTCTTTAACTCGTGAGAGACATTACTCACAAAATCTTGTTGCATTTTTTCTAATTGGCGAACTTGGGTCATATCATATGACATGACTAAAATTTGTCGTTGTTCATTGAAAAGACGGGCGTCAATATCTAAAACACGTTCACTTTCACCATGCAAGCGAATTTCTTCATGTAAAAAAGGATTTTTTAAAGAAATGCGATAAACAAGTTGAATCAATTGTGGCTCTTTAATTACTTCTGCAAAATTAACATTTTCAGGTAAGTTTTGAAATAGATTCAATTGTCGCTTCATTTCCGGGTTAATCATTACCAATTTGTTTTCACTGTCGACAATAAAAATACCAATCATTAAATCATTTAAAAGAGTGTGTAGTTGCTGTTCTGTTGCAGAATAGGCGTTGTAAGTGTCAGTCATCTGTTCGCTTAATTGATTTAATGCTTGATATAATTCTTCCCATTGTGGTGTAGTTTGCATAATGGTTTCTGTTCGACTGGGATCAGCTACCATTTTTTTTATTGCTGGTAGTAGTGTTTCAAGCGGTCGATTTTTTTGGCGTAAAAAATAAAAGACGACAGCTGTAATTAAGCTGCATAAAATAAGATAGACAGTTAAAATTGAATTTTTTACGTTGCTTGCTTGTACCATAAAAGTATGAGTACTTTCTGCAATTCGTAAGATACCAATTAAATGGTTGTCACTTACAATAGGGAGTGCAACATATAGTAACTCTTTTTTTAAAGTAGCACTTTTTCGTAAGGCAGTTCCTATTTTTCCGCCGGCTAAGACTGTTTTTACTTCAGGACGATTGGAACGGGTGCCTGAAAGGGTTTGGTTAGAAGTGTCAAAAATGATTTCACCGGTGGGAGATAAAAAAGTAACACGCTCATCCGCATGTTCAATATAGTGCTGACTTAAACTTTGGAATTTTTTTTCATCATAGTTATCTTCAGCGGCAAGGCGCAAAAGTAAATTACCTTTTTTTTCTAAATAATTTTCCTGCTGGCTTAAGACTTGATGTTCAAAAAAACCACTAATCAGTTGCCAAGCGCTAAAAAAGACCACAAGTAAGAGGAAAAACCAAAGAAAGTACTCCAGTAAGCGTCTTTTTTTCATAGTTTTGGTTCCTGAAATTTATAGCCAAAGCCACGCACTGTCAATAGGTAACGAGGCTTTTTGGGATCAACTTCAATTTTTTCACGTAAATGGGAGATATGGACGTCGACAATGCGACTTTGACCGGCAAAGTCAAAATTCCAAATGCGATCTAGTAATGTATCGCGATCAATCACCCGATCTTTTCGTTTCATAAAGTAAACGAGTAACTCAAATTCTTTCGGGGTTAAAAAGATTTTTTGATCGTTAACGGTTACCTCATAATTATCCAAATCAGCTTTAATAGCCCCAATCTGCAAGGTTTCCCCTGTCAATTCGTCATCAGCATTTTCAATTTCTGCACTTTTTTGTGTTTCTGCTGGTCGCATCCGTCTAAAGATAGCTTTCATCCGCGCCAACACTTCTCTTGGACTAAAGGGTTTTGTCAAATAATCATCTGCCCCAATTTCCAGTCCCAAAATTCGATCAATCGTATCATCTTTTGCGGTTAATAATAAAATGGGGGTTTCTTTTTTTTCTTGCCGTAATTTTTTGGTGATTTCAATCCCATCAATACCCGGTAGCATAATATCTAAAATAATAAAATCAAATTCTTTTGTTAAAGCTAATTCTAGCCCCTTGTTACCGTCAGTTGCGGCAGTAACAACATAACCTTCTTTTTCTAAATTAAAAGTCAGTAGCGTAACGATTGATGGTTCATCGTCTACGATTAACACTTTTTTCATAGTAAACTCCTTTGCGCGGTTTTACCTTTTAAGTAAAATTTTCAGGCATTTTTATTTTAGCATACAAACGCAGTGGGGACTATTTAAGGGGTAGAAATAATGCTATAATAAAGGGCGTTAAATCAATTTTTAGAAAAATTATTGCCTTCTTTTTAAAAAGAGCAAAAAGAGTAAAACTGAAATTTATGTAAAGACCACGTTAGCAAAGAGATTTATTAAAGGAGAGAACTATGCTGGGAATTAGTGCCTGTTTAGGAGGCATCTTTTGTCGTTATGATGGAAAAACACAAAAAATTACTGAATTAGCCCAACTAGTGGTAGAAAATAAGGCAATCTTAGTTTGTCCTGAAGTTATGGGAGGCTTAAATACTCCAAGAGATCCAGCAGAAATTATTGGAGGCGATGGCTTTGATGTTTGGAACGGAACAGCGCAAGTTTTAACGTGTCGGAAAGTCGATGTAACAGCCGCCTATAAAGCAGGAGCAATAGCAGCATATCAAAAACTAAAAGCAGCAGGGGTCACCCACCTAATCTTAAAAGAGCGGAGTCCATCTTGTGGGAGCAGTCAAATATATGACGGCACCTTTAGCGGTAACAAACAAAGTGGTGTCGGAGTTGCCACCGCCTATTTTATAAATAAAGGTTTAAAAATCTATTCTGAAAATAATTATCACCGATTATTAGCTAAAGAATAAGTTGGAGTTTTTTGATAGGAGGGATTTTATGGAAATTGAAAAAACGAATCGGATGAACGCGCTATTTGAATTTTATTCCACGCTTTTGACCGAAAAACAAATGAATTACATGGAGTTGTATTATGCGGATGATTTTTCACTAGGGGAAATTGCTGAAGAATTTCAGGTGAGTCGTCAAGCAGTTTATGATAATATAAAACGGACAGAAAAAATTTTGGAAGATTATGAGCGCAAACTACATTTATTTTCCGATTATATAGTTCGCGGCGAAGTTTTAGATCGGGCCGAAAACTATATTAAAGCCCATTATCCAAAAGATGAAGAACTGCCAAAATTTTTGCAGGAACTTCAAGAAATTGATGAATAGTTTTTAGTTGAAAGGAACGAAGACAATGGCATTTGAAAATCTAACAGAACGTCTGCAACAAGCCATGAGCAAGTTGCGTAAAAAGGGAAAAATCACCGAGGCTGACGTCACGGAAATGATGCGGGAAATCCGCTTGGCATTACTAGAAGCCGATGTAAACTTAAAAGTAGTAAAAGAATTTGTTAAAAATGTACGCCAAAGAGCGGTGGGAACGGAAGTCTTAGATAGTTTATCACCAGCCCAACAAATCGTTAAGATCGTTGATGAAGAATTGACTAAGACTTTGGGAAGTGAAACAGCGACTTTAAATAAATCGCCTAAAATCCCAACTGTTATTATGATGGTTGGTTTACAAGGTGCCGGTAAAACGACATTTGCGGGTAAATTAGCTAATCATTTGATGAAGACGGAAAAAGCACGCCCGTTGATGATTGCTGGTGACGTTTATCGGCCAGCAGCGATTGATCAATTAAAAGTTTTAGGCCAACAATTAAATGTACCTGTTTTTGATATGGGGACAGATGTTAGTCCTGTTGAAATTGTGCGGCAAGGGATGGCATTAGCACGGGAAAAGAAAAATGATTATGTTTTAATCGATACGGCAGGTCGTCTGCATATTGATGAAAAGCTAATGGATGAGTTAAAACAGATCAAAGAAATTGCCCAACCAAATGAAATTCTTTTAGTTGTCGATGCTATGACAGGTCAAGATGCGGTGACGGTAGCAGATAGTTTTAACCAACAACTCGGCATTACTGGGGTCGTAATTACTAAATTAGATGGGGATACGCGTGGTGGTGCAGCACTATCTATTCGCCAAGTAACAGGTGCTCCAATTAAATTTACTGGTACTGGGGAAAAATTAACCGATTTAGAAGTTTTCCATCCTGATCGTATGGCCAGCCGAATTTTAGGTATGGGGGATATGCTGACGTTAATTGAAAAAGCGCAGCAAGATTACGACGAGAAAAAAGCTGAAGAATTAGCGAAAAAGATGAAGGAAAATACCTTTGACTTTAATGATTTTATTGAACAAATGGATCAAGTCATGGGAATGGGACCGCTAGAAGATTTATTAAAGATGATTCCAGGAATGAATCAAGTACCAGGAATTGAAAACGTCAAAGTTGATCCAAAACAAATTGCTCGTCAAAAAGCAATGGTCATGTCGATGACACCAGCAGAACGGGAAAATCCTGATTTATTAAATCCAAGTCGACGTCGACGAATTGCAGCAGGTTCTGGTAATTCAGTCGTTGAAGTTAACCGGATGATTAAACAGTTTAAAGAAGCCCGCAAAATGATGCAGCAGATGACAAAAGGTCAAATGCCGGCTGGGATGGATCAAATGTTTGGTTCTGGTATTAAAGGTAAAATGGGTAAAATGGCCATGAATCGGATGATGAAAAAACAAAAGAAAAAGAAAAAGCGTAAATAAGACGCAGCGCTACGTAAAAAATTAATAAAAAACCCGAATAATATATACAGCTTTTCTTATCAAAATGATGAGTAAAAGAGCAAAGATTTTGCTTGTATATAGTCTATTCGGGTTTTTATTGGCGCTAAATTTTGATAAGAAAAGGAGCAAGCAATGGAAATTGAAACAACGCGTTTGATTTTACGGCCGTGGCGGGCTGGCGAAGAAGCGTTTTTAGCTCAATTTTTACAAGACGAACGTGTGATGTATGCTTATGAGGGAGCTTTTTCAGCTGAAGAAGTAAAAAATTGGTTGCAGTGGAATTTGCGTTTATACCAAGAAAAAGGTTACGGCCTTTTAGCTATCGTGCGTAAAAGTGATAATAAAATCATTGGTGAATGCGGTCTAACCGATCAAATAGTGCAAGATGAAACATATTTGGAAATTGGTTATCATTTAATTTATGATGCTTGGAAAAATGGCTATGCTATAGAGGCTGCTAAGGCGGTAAAAGAATATGCGCTTATGCAGTTAGGTGCAAAAGAAGTTGTGTCAATAGTAAGAGACACTAATTTGGCCTCCATGAATGTAGCCATTCCTAATGGTATGTTCGTAAAAGAACGATTTATAAAAAATTATCGCAATGTGGTTATGCCTCACTACTTATTTTCTACCTGTACATCTACAATAAGCCAGAAGTAAAAGGTTTAGCGCCTTTTACTTCTGGCTTATTTTGCTAAAAACTTTTATAAAAAATGATCGCCAGTTTGTTACGAAAAATATAATTCCATGAGTTAAAATGTTCCACTTTTTAACTCAATTAGTTTTTGGCTTGGAGTGTGAGTAATTGTTTCATCGTCAACAAAACCCCGTTTTCATCATTACTGCGACAAATATAGTTGGCAGCCGCTTTTGTTTGCTCAAAAGCATTGCGCATAGCAAAGCTAAATGAACCAGCTTGCATCAATTCTAAATCGTTATGGCCATCACCAAAAACCATCGTTTCTTGTGGTGTGACGTTTAAAATTTGTTGTAATTGTGTTACGGTGTGGCGTTTATGTACGCCAAAATTAGTAATATCAATCCATGCGGCTTCAGAAGCGACAATGTGAGCTAGTTTTTTGAATTCAACTAGTTGTGGTGCGATTTTATAGCTTCTTAATTTGTCATCGTAAACTGTAATTTTTACAAAGTCGGCTGTGATGTTATGATAGTCAGCGGTTTTTTCTACGATTTCATAAGAACCGCGCACCATTCTTTCGTTTTCAGCAGATGTGTTTTCATGAATAATAGCTGCTTGTTTTGTGCAAGCAATAATCGTTAGATCATTATGAATCACTTGTAGTTTACGGATGATTTCTTTACCTAATTTGTTTGGTAATAAAGATTCATAGATATATTTGTCTTTATGCTTAATTCGAGTAGCGCTATCGCCTAAAATCCACAAATCTTTTGTTCCGACGTTTTGAAATAAAGCTTCTACGCGTTCACATTGTTTACCAGTACAAGGGGCAAAGGCCACGTTTTGTTGGTGCATATATTGGCGAACTTCTTGATACAATTTTTCGTCAAATGTACTTTGACTGTTCAAAAAGGTACCATCTAAATCGCTGATAATTAGTTTAATCATTGTTTCCTCCTGTAATCGTTTTTTTTAGTATAACAAGAAATGCTGTCAAAAAATAAAACGTCACAGCAGATTCCATGACGTTTTACAATTTGTAATTCAAATTTTTAGTTTTTTGTAAATTTTATTACGAAAAATCATTTATTTTTAAGTTGTGCTTTTTAGCACGATAAATCTCCCACTTCGTTTTGATAGCAGAAAAGAAAACTAAAACAAAAAGAAGAATTCCTATTATCGTAATCGTAATGAAGGTACTTAAAATTGTTTGTGTAAAAGAGACTGCTTCCTGGCTGTCTTTTAAGATAAAGTAAAGTTGCCACGTATTTGTAAAGGCGTTTATTATAATAAAACTCGTAAACACCCACATCAAGCCCCAAATCGGCCAGCGCGAATCTTGGTGTAAGAGATAATCGCCATCATTTTCTAACGAAAGAGTACGATATTTACGGGCAGTCCAGCCTAAAAATAAAAAGATAAGCACAAGAAAAATTGGTATCATCCACCAATAACCACCAGTTTTTCCTATGGTGTAAATAAATAGATTCTCTGGATTAAATGAAAACGGATCAGCATTTTGGCGATTAAAGAGATTTAAAAAACTATTCCAAGCAGGGGGTAAAAAGCTAGCAAAAAAGACAAATCCTACCCAAGTTAATGGTCCCAAAATCAAATTACCGACCATTGATCCAATGAACATACTACATGTAAATAAAAGCACATTTAAGGTAAAGCTAGTTACCACCGAATGGAGTAACTGCCCCCAAGTTACATTTAAATATGGAGCGGGAATGCCTAGTTTTAAATAGCAAATATAAAAAAGTTGGCTAAAGAGTAAACTACCTAGAATTGGGAGCGCTACGTAAATTAATTTTTGAGTAAAAAGTTGGCTGCGTTTTTGTGGTAATGCAAATAAGAAACGATTAAAAGCTGTCTTTTCATCAATAAAAAAGATCAGAAACCCTGCTAATCCGACTAACAATAAGCTTAATAAAGCATATCCTTGTCCAGTCATGCCATAATAAACAGTCTTGGGGTTATAGTTTTGATGTTCTTTATTTGAATTTTGTTGGGCTTGGTAGGAATCACGATAAAAATAAAGTTGATCTGCAATATAATCTTGCCGAGAAGCGTAAGGAGTATCTTGATTTTTCTCACTATTCCAATAAGTAAACGCTTCTGAGTGATTTTCATATTCCGCTTTAAATTCTTGTGAATGAAGATAATTGTTTTGAGAATGCCAATTTGAAACCGCGCTAAAAGCATTCAAAAAGTAAATACCAAAAATTATTAGCGCAAAGGCGATGAGTGCTTTGCCATATCGTTTTAAATAGATTGTTTTTAACATAAGTAAACTCCTTTTCTAAGCTAGCAACTGCTCGTTTTTTAAGTTTGCTTCAAAAAGATCTTCCAATGATAATGGCAGTTCTTCAAAGACTAAAGGATCATAGCTTTTAATGAGCGCTGCTAATTCAGCGGTATAATTTTCAAATACCGCCACAATAACTCTACCTTGGATAGTAATAAGTTTTGAATTCTCTTTAATAAACGGTGGTACTTGTTTGGTACGAAAAACCAATTGAAGTTTGCGGGCGTTTTTCCGCATATTTTCTAACGTATAGTCTTTGGTTATTGTCTGTCCTTTTAATAATAAGGCTCGATCAATCAGTCCTTCTAATTCTTGTAAATTATGGGATGCAATGAGGGCACAACGATTATTTGCTGCCAAATGGGTTAGTAAAAGCCCGATGACTTTTTTACGGATAATGATATCTAAACCATCAAAAGGTTCATCTAGTAATAAATATTTGGCATTTGAGGCAATCGCTAAAATCATTTGATATAACCCTTGGATACCTTTAGAAGCTTTGCGATAAAGCATTTTAGGATTGAGTCCATGTTCTTTTAATAGCTGTAAATACAAATCTTGATCAAATTTTGGGTAAGCGGTGCGATAAAATTCATTAATCGCTTGCAGGGAATAGTATTTTAAAAAATTATCCAATTCATCAATATAAAAAATTTCAGTTTTTAATTGACTATTTCGAGCAATATTTTGTCCGTTAATCGTAATCTCACCTGAATCTGGTAGATAATTACCAGCAATCGTGCGAAATAAAGTCGTCTTACCAGAACCATTACGCCCGATTAAGCCGATAATTTCATTTTCATTCAAACTAAAATCAATATCTGTTAAGACAGTTTTCGTTCCAATCATTTTTGTTAGTTGTCTAATTTTCATTTTAAATTTTCTCCTTTAAATTGAGGATCTTTCAGCCAGCTAATTAGTTCAGCTTCTGAAACTTGTAGTTGTAACGCTTCGATGACGAGTTCTTGGAAGTGTTGTTTTAACTGGCTAATGCGCATTTCATCGCGGGGAATATTTTCCTGACTTTTAACAAATGTGCCTTTACCTTTCACTGTAATCAAAACATTTTCAGTTTCTAAAACTTTATAGGCCTTACTAATCGTATTGGGGTTCATTAAAAGATCTTTGGCTAATTCACGGACAGAGGGTAAGCGATCCCCAGGTTGTAATAAACCAGTCACAACCTGATGCTTAATATTTAAAATCAATTGCTCGTAATAAGGCTTGCTACTGTTTTTATCAATGGTAAACATGAGGCGCTCCTTTCTAGTGATAATTTTTATCTAAAACAATCTTGTGTCTATGTGTACTAATATACGCAGTACACTTTGAAAATGCAATAGGTTTTTGGCTAAAAAATTTAACGAACAACTTTTAAAGCGTAAATACAGCTAAGCAGATTACAAATAAATTTTATTTGTATTTTTTATTATTGAATTCGAAAAGAATTTATTTTCTGATAAAATAAAAAGAAATGATTATTAAAGGAGAAAAGGATGAAGCGATGTGATTGGGCAAAATCTGGCAATGCTGCGATGAAAGATTATCATGATACCGTCTGGGGAGTACCGGAATATCGGGATGACTATTTATTTCGTAAATTAATTTTAGATATCAATCAAGCGGGATTAAGCTGGCAGACAATTTTAAATAAAAGTGAGGCTTTTGATGAAGCGTATGCTAATTTTGTGATCGAAAAGGTCGCCGCTTTTGACGATAAAAAAGTGACAGAATTAATGAACAATGCAGGTATTATAAGAAATCGGCGTAAAATTGAGGCAGCTATTCAAAATGCAAAATGTGTGTTAGCTATCCAACAAGAGTGGGGGAGTTTTGCTAATTACTTATGGTATTTTGTGGCAGGAAAACCAGTTGTTTCAGGTTTTAAAACAGCAAAAGAAGTTCCAGCGACCACCGCATTATCTGATGAAATCACAAAAGATTTAAAAAAACGGGGATTCAAATTTGTTGGTAGCACCATTATTTATGCTTTTTTACAAGCAACCGGAATTGTAAATGATCATTTGACCACCTGTTTTCGTTATGAAGAGATTATAGAAGAAACTATGGATAAGAAAAGTTGAATAGATGAATAGAGTGAATCTGTTTACTTGTAAAAATTAGGCTATTAGTCTTAAGCGTGGTGAAAATAGTCTAGCTTGTCTAATAAAAAATACCAAAACGACAATAAAGTCGTTTTGGTATTTTTAATCATCAATTACGCTGTTAATTTATTGAAAAATGTTACATATTTGTCAACGATTAATTGGAAGAATTTCGCTGTGTCTTCCACGATAGTGCCATCTTCTTTAACTAAATTATGAATGCCGCCGATATATGCTTCTGGTTGTTGCAAGGTAGGCATATCTAAAAAGACTAATGATTGACGTAAATGATGATTAGCGCCAAAACCGCCAATACCACCAGGAGAAGCAGTTACAACAAGCGCTGGTTTACCACCCCAAACACTTGAACCCATTGGACGTGAACCAACATCTAAAGCATTTTTTAATGCCGCTGGGACAGAACGATTATATTCAGGTGAGAAGAAGAAGACACCATCTACACCTGCAACTTCGGAACGAAATCTTTTCCAAGCTGCGGGCATATTATCATTTTCTAAATCTTCATTGTAAAATGGTAAATCGGCAATCTCAATGAATTTGGCCTCAAAACCAGCTGGTAATAGTTTTGCAAATTCTTTAGCGACCGCTAAGTTGTATGAGTCTTTACGTAAACTCCCGACGATAAAACCAATAGTTTTCATAAATACAATTCCTCCTAAAATTTTATAAGTTACTAACTTTTGTTACCATAATCATAACAAGAAAAGTAGGTAGAAAACAAAAGATACGTCTTGTTAAAAAACGAGCGATATTTTTTGCTGGAGATACTGATTATTGCTCACAAAATTAAGCGTTAAAAAAATTATTTTACCTGTAAAGAAAAAACTCTTTACACCAAAGAAAAAACCTGTTAAACTACCTCTTGTGATTAAATTATATGGAGGTGGAATTGTAATGGCAGTAAAAATCCGTTTAAAACGTATGGGTTCTAAAAAGAAACCTTTTTATCGTATCGTAGTAGCAGACTCTCGTTCTCCTCGTGATGGACGTTTCATCGAAACTGTAGGTACTTACAATCCTTTGATTGACCCTGCAGAAGTAACAATCAAAGAAGATTTAGTTCTTGATTGGTTGCAAAAAGGTGCACAACCTTCTGATACTGTTCGTAACATCCTTTCAAAACAAGGCGTTATGAAAAAACACCACGAAGCAAAATATACGAAATAAGGTGACTGATGATGACTGATTTAACTGATTTAGTCTTGACGATTGTTCGTCCGTTAGTTACTCAGCCTGATCTTGTGAAACTTGATGTTGAAGAGTCAGCTGACTTTTATGAATATAATTTGAGCGTGGCACCAGAAGATATCGGTCGTATCATCGGCAAACAAGGTCGGGTCGCAAAAGCAATCCGTACCATTGTCTATGGTGTACGAACGGAAGGTACCAAAAAAATCCGACTAAATATTTTAGACGGCAAATAAACAAAGAATAAGGCAGTTCCTTTTAGGAACTGCCTTTTTTCATACTTCAGACGGAGGAAAAAATTACTTTTTTAGGCGATAATAAAAGAAAAAGAGGAGGAAAAAAAGATGACAGAATGGCTTGTAATTTTAGCAATTATTATTATTTTGTTTATTATTTTTAAACTGGGTTCTTTTTTATGGCGCTTTTTAGGCTTAGCAATGGCTATCTTTTTAGTGTGGGTCTTTAAAGATGATATTAGCAATTGGTTTAACCAAACGGTAACACAAATTAATGCCAATGGTATTGAATCTGTGTTAAACAGTGGTGTCGACTTTGTGAAAGAATCGTTTACTAGCATCAGTAATTGGGTTTCTAATCAAATTGGCTAGTAAGATAAGTCGTATTAATTGTCAACTGACTTCAAATTGAGTACGCTTAATTTTAATCAATAAATCTTTTTTTATTGACGTAAAAAGATGAAATTTTAAGTCTTAAATTTGGAGGGTTAAAATGAAAAAGATAATCATAATGAGTGTATTACTTTTAACTTTAGCTGGCTGCGGACAAAAAGCAGCCGAGACAAAAGGCACAGATCAAGTAGAAACGACAGTCACAACAACTACCAAAAATACTAATACGCAGTCGACTAGCAGTAGTACAAGTACAAAAAATAGCACAAACACAAAGCAAACGGATGCTTTGGCTGAATTAAAAAAGGAAAATCCCAAGGCATTACTACCCACTGATATTCCACGGGATGAAAATCGTGCTTTAAATATTGCAATGGATAAACAAAGTGACAGCTTAGCAGTGTTGTACTACATTATGGATACTCCATTAGTGTTAAATGATCAAAGTTTAAACCAACAAACGCCTTTTTCTCGCTATAAAATGGAGCAATTTGACACAAAAGCCGCGGCTAAAAAAGCTGTTTCGTATCAGTTTGATGACGGGGGTAAAAAAGTTGATTTAGGTCATAATATTACCGCTTATAGTCAAGGTGCCGCTGGTTCAACTTATTTAAATTGGCAAGAAGGTAACTGGTCAATTTTATTACGGGCTAGTAATGTAGCCGGCCAAGATGGAACTGCATTAGCAAAAGAAGTTGTCAATTATCTAGAAAAAGCAACTTTGCCAGCGCCAAAAGACGTAGGTCAAATTACAATTGATATGGCCCAAAACGGTTATGAAGCCAATCAGGTGGTTTGGCAAGCAGGTAAAACTGTTTATACTGTGGCCCATGAAGATACTATTCCAGCTTTAGAAATGGCTGTTTCGATGAACAAATAGCTAATTTGTCTTACTTTTAAAATTAATTCTTCCCCAATAAAATTATCTGCTTAGCTATTTAGAAGCTGGCAATGATGATTTTGTTTGGGGATTTTTTTTTTTTTTACTAATTGTTTAATTATTAGATGTAATCGCGATAGAAAAATATGGAAATGTTATAATAAAAGTATCGTTACCAAAATGATTTGTCCAATTGTTAGAAAAGTAGGTTGGTTTATGCAGTTATATCGTAAATTAAATTTATTAGAAGATGAAAAAATTATAAAAAAATTGAATATTGCTTCACTAATAGTGATGGCGGTTTGCTACGTTCTTTTATTATTACCCCCTATCAGTCAGCTCCCCTTTAAAAGTATATTTTTTTTAGTTGAATTTTGTGCTATTGTCATTAGCCTTGTATTAGTGGTAATCCTTCATGAGGGCATACATGGTATCTTTTTCAAAATTTTTAATCGTAACGGAAAAGTAAAATTTGGCTTTAAAAACCAAATGGTATACGCCACTAGTCCGGGATCTTTGTATCGAAAATGGCAGTTCTTTTTAATTAGTATTGCCCCCTTTGTCATTTTGACGACATTGTTACTTATTGTCATGCGGGTATGGCCATATACTTGGCTACGTTTATTAATTGCGGCTCATAGTGGTGCTTGCGTCGGCGATTTTTATTGGTGCTATTTATTATTAACGACGCCTAAAAATTTATTAGTAGAAGATACTGAAGTAGGATTGAACCTCTACAAAGTAGGCTAGCAGAAAACTCTGAGGCATGATAAAATGAATCAGAAATTTTACTTGAGATAATAAGGGAAAAGAGGCTATAAAATGGAATATTTAAATGTTGGAAAAATTGTCAACACCCATGGCATTCATGGGGAAGTGCGGGTCATTTCGCAAACAGATTTTCCCGATGAGCGCTACCAAAAAGGAGAAAAACTATTTTTATTTCGTGAAGGGATGTCACCGCTAGAATTGACTGTAGCGGGTCACCGTCGCCATAAAAACTTTGATTTGTTAACTTTTGAAGGCTATCCTAACATCAATGATGTTGAAAAATTTCGCGATGGTATTTTAAAAGTTGCTAAAGACAATCTTGCCCAACTGGCTGAAGATGAATATTATTATCATCAAATTATTGGCTTAATTGTTGTTGATGAAGATGACAAAGAAATTGGTAAGATAAAAGAAATTTTATCTCCGGGGGCAAATGATGTCTGGGTGGTGCAACGAAAAGGTAAAAAAGATGCTTTAATTCCTTACATCGCCTCAGTTGTAAAAGAGATTGATTTAGCAAATGGTATTGTAAAAGTAGAATTGCCAGAAGGGTTGATTGACGATGAGGATTGATGTATTGACTCTGTTTCCCCGCATGTTTGAAGGACCAATGGGAGAATCAATTATCGGCAAAGCACGAGACAAAGAGTTGTTAGAAATTAATGTTGCTAATTTTCGTGATTTTGCTAATAACAAGCATAAAACGGTCGATGATTATCCTTATGGTGGGGGAGCTGGGATGCTTTTAAAAGTGCAGCCGATTTATGATAATTTAAAAGCAATTGAAGAAGCAACTCCGAACGTAAAAAAAAGAGTCATTTTATTAGACCCTGCCGGTAAGAAATTTGACCAAAAAGTTGCCGAAGAGTTTGCCAAAGAAGAGCATCTGATTTTTATTTGTGGGCACTATGAGGGCTATGACGAACGGATTCGTAGTCTTGTCACCGATGAAGTCTCATTAGGAGATTACGTTTTAACCGGTGGAGAACTTGGTGCGATGGTGATGATTGACGCTACTGTGCGCCTTTTACCAGATGTTTTAGGCAATGAAACTTCAGCAAAAACAGATTCCCATTCAACTGGTTTACTAGAACATCCGCAATATACCCGTCCAGCAGAATTTGCGGGGATGAAAGTGCCAGAAGTTTTAATGAATGGCAATCATAAATTAATTGAAGCTTGGCAATTGAAAGAATCCTTAAGACGGACTTATTTACGTCGTCCGGATATGCTGGCTTCTTATCCTCTAACTAAAGAAATGGAAAAAATGCTGGCAGAAATTAAACAAGAAGAGCAATCTGTGAAATCGTAATTTTTTTTATAACTAATAGCCATACTTATCTACTTTGTCTGTTTGTACAGTTGCGGTAGTTAAGTACATGGCTTTTTTTTGTGTTTTAGCTCGGGTTGAATGTAAATTTGTTCAATTGCGATTTTTTAATGGTGTTTAGATTTCATAAAAAACTTTTCTCTTGGTACAATTAAAAGAGAAACTGCTGTTAAAGGAGGGCTTCTTATCGTCAAAAGTGGGACATTAACCAATGAAGAGCTTTATGAAAAGATTTCTACTGGGGTCAATATCAAAAAAGAAAATTTTGTTATTTTAGTTTGTGCTATTTTTATTGTTTCAATTGGCTTAAATATAAACTCGCAACCAATTTTAATTGGGGCTATGTTAATCTCGCCATTGATGGCACCAGTCCAAGGTCTAGGTATGGGGTTGGGCGTTTTTGATAGTCATTTAACGATTCGCGCGCTACGTTTATTAGTATTAGAAGCGCTTTTTGCAGTCGTAAGTGCCTTGCTTTATTTTTGGTTATCACCGCTAACTTATGCAAGTAGTGAAATTTTAGCACGGACAGAACCGACAATTTGGGATGCGATCATTGCTATTTTAGGTGGCACGGCAGGAATGATCGGTGCCAGACAAAAAGAAGCGAATAATATTGTACCCGGTGTAGCCATTGCGACAGCTCTGATGCCACCACTATGTGTGATGGGCTATGCGATTTATACCCAAGATTTGGGGATGTTTTTTGGATCGGGATATTTATTTTTAGTCAATGTTGCTTTTATTACGATTACAACATTTCTGGTGGTGCGGGTATTACATTTAAACTATCGAATAGCAGTTGATAATAAAATGGAAAAGCGGCGGCATTATCTTATGGTTGCCGTAGCTGTTTTAATTGCAATTCCCAGTTTTATTTCAGCGGGAAATTTGATTCAAACAGAAATGTCGCAACAACGGGCAAAAGGATTTGTTAATAATGCGATGGCTGATTATTATGTTTTAAATCAAAATATTGATGAAAACAAACAAATTTTAACTTTGGACTTATTAGGAAGAAAGCCCGATGACACTGAATTAGAGCAGTTGAATCAAAAACTAAACGACTATCATCTGGGAGATTATCAATTGGTTATTAATCAAGTAGCCAATAACGAGACAATCAATATGCAAGATATCGATCACTATATTGATCAAAAAATACAAAACCAACAGCTACCTAATCGCGTAACGACGAAGCCCAGTCAGTCTTTATCAGATACTATGGATGAGATGAAACGGCAATTATTCTTAGATTATTCCACTCAAATAAAAAAAGTTAGTAGTGACACGCACACTACAAGCGATAATGAAACAGGAAAAATAACCGTTACTTTAGCGCCAGATGTAACTAAAAACCAACAAGAGCAAATAAGACAATCATTAGAAAAACTAATTTCTGAAACTGATTATGATATTAGTAGTGAACTAAAAAAATGAGTTTGACAAGAATTTCTTCTTTACATCTCGTTTTGATATATGGTAGTATGTTTGAGTGAGTGTTTCACTCAACTATTACGATAATCCGCTGAGGTGACGCACCTTAAGATTGTTTGGAAATAAGGAGAATGATAAAAATGAATCCATTGATTCAAGAACTAACTCAAGAACAATTACGTACTGACATTCCTGCTTTTCGTCCTGGTGACACAGTTCGCGTTCATGCGAAAGTTGTCGAAGGTACAAGAGAACGTATCCAGTTATTTGAAGGTGTTGTTATCAAACGCCGCGGTGCTGGTATCAGCGAAACTTACACTGTTCGTAAAGTATCAAACGGTGTTGGTGTTGAACGTACTTTCCCATTACACACACCACGTGTTGCTAAAATTGAAGTCGTTCGCTACGGTAAAGTTCGTCGTGCAAAATTGTACTACTTACGCGCTTTACACGGCAAAGCTGCTCGTATCAAAGAAATTAGAAGATAATAACGGAAAAAATCCTAAAATCTCTAAAATCTGTGAAAAGTCCTTGTATATCAAGGGCTTTTTCTTTTTTCTCTATCACAGTTTTAAGCCTGAATTGGCTGTTTTTGGACCTTTTTTTACTCATATTCCCCTAGAATGTCCTAGATTGTCCGATATTGACTAACAGTGTCGTCAAAATAGGGCAAAATTTAGTAGTCAGTCTGACGACAAATTTAATACGAAAAATACCAAAACATTTACCGAATTTATCATATTTTTAACCCCTTAAGATAAAAAGGTACCAGTTTTCAAAAAAAGGGAAAACATATACTTTGGTGATAAAAAGTTAGTGTGATAGATATTCTCTAAATATTTTTTGGGAGATTTATTAATGGATAAGATTGATGGTCGAATCATTTGGAAGAATCAAAGTGACTTAAAATTGATTTTAACAATTAATAATTTTATCGAAAAACACGGAATTACATCTACGAGACAATATCAGAAAAAGTTAGCAGAATATCCCAATGAATCACCTAGTATTTGGTTCATCAATCAGAAATATGGGTCATGGGATAACTTGCTAGAGAGTATTGGCCTTGAAAAAAATGATTATGGAAAATGGGCTAAGATGCCAGAAGACAAATTGATGGAAATAGTAGAAAGCTTTATAAGTGATGAAAAAATTCGTTCGCAGCGAAATTACGAAACAAAAGCAGTCGGTAGAGATGTTCCTTCTTTAAGTACGTTGAAAAAAATAGTTGGTGATGTACGGCCACTATTTAGAAAAAAGGAACAGAAAAATTTATTAACTGACTTTCAATTATTGATGGAGCTGAGAGAAGAAATTATTCGATTAGGACTTGAAGAAGATTTATCAATGACGAAATTTCGTAAGTTATCAAGGTCAGATAAACTTCCGTCAGCAATCACAATATTGAGAAGAACAAACAAATCTTGGGAGGAATTAATGGAAGAAATTGGATTTGATTATCGGAAAATCAAAATTTATAAACAAAGAGACAACTTATCTCGAAAGAAAAATTAATAGTATCAAGCTTAAAAAAGGCGTTCAAAACTAAAAATTTGAACGTCTTTTTTTATTACCCAAAAACGAAAGGAGATTATTTATATGAAAAAGCCGAGATTTAAAAATTGGCAATTATTTGCGACTTTAGCTCTATTAGGTCAAACAATTGGCGGAGCGATTAGTCCTACGATTGCCTTTGCCGATGAAATTACTCATCCACAAACGGTGACTGTGCACTGCGATTTGTCGCACTTATACTCGGTCGAAGGGACGTTCAGTGATGGTCGAACATTATCTGAGGTAACGGTTCCTCACTATGCTATCTATAATGGGGAGAGACAAGATATTTTCTGTATCGAACCAGGGGTGCCTATCTACAATGAGTTCACTCCTGGGTATGAGAAAAATCCATTGCCTGATATGTCGGAAAAAGCGAAATTAGTTTCCGTTTTATGGAAAAACGCCGGTACAGATATTGATACACAAATGGTTGCTCAAAAGATGATCTGGCAAGAAGCTAATGGATACACTCTCCACTCTATGAAGCATCCAGATGGCAGTGTCGTAAATATCGCAGCCATTGAGGCAAAAATCAATCAAGCTATTGCCGATTATCAGAAGAAACCAAGCTTCCATAATAGCACGGCTAACACAGTACTAGGTCAATCAACCACTGTAACAGATACGAATAATTTGAACTTGTCAGAGTTCGATGAAGTTGTGGAAAATACTGCAAATATTGATTATCGTGTCAACGGCAATCAATTGGTAATCACCCCAAATGCCAATTCTAAAGAAAATGGTGTGCTGATGCTTAAGAAATCTGCTGGAACTGGAACACCGGTTGCTTATAAGATGGCTGGTCAACAAACCTTGATGGCCGGGGCAATTGATAAACCGGACACTTACACGATCAAAATTGATGTGGAAACGGAGGGTTCTTTAAAGATTAAAAAAGTCGATAAAGAATCAGGTGATGTTGTACCGGGAACGGTTTTCCATTTAGACTTTGGGAAAACTTTGCCTGCAAAAGACGTGACTACCGATAAAGAAGGCATTGCGACATTGGATGGAATTCCTCATGGTACAAAGGTAACCATTACTGAAAAATCAGTGCCGGCGCCTTATACGATTGATACCACCCCGATGACTGCTACGATTAAAGCAGGTGAAACCATTTCTGTGACTTCAAAAATACACGGGAAAAAGGTCAAATCATTCTGGATAAAACCGGAGTTGAAACAGGGAGTGATCTTTGGAATGACAACTATTCTTTAGCTGGAAATACGTTTGCCATTCGCAAAGATAGCCCAACTGGTGAAATCGTTCAAGAAATGACCACGGATGAAAAAGGTCATGCGGAAACACCAAAAGAGATTGCCAATGCATTGGAATTGGGAACCTATTATGTGACAGAAACCAAAGTATCTAACGGCTTCGTGAATACCTTTAAACCAGTAAAAGTCGAATTGAAGTATGCCAATCAAACCGTGGCTCTTGTTACTAGTAATGTGAAAGGGCAAAACCAAGAAATTACTGGGGAAACCACTCTGACAAAAGAAGACAAAGATACCGGTAATAAAACTCAAGGGAAAGCTGAGTTTAAAGGAGCTGAATATACGCTCTTCACTGCAAAAGACGGTCAGGCAGTAAAATGGAGTGAGGTTTTTAAACCAGAATTATTGAAAGGAACGAAAGCTTCTGATGAAACGGTGACTTTGACTTTAGATGAAAAGAATCAAGTTGCCGTTAAACACCTAGCAATTAATGAGTATTACTGGCAAGAAACCAAAGCACCTGAAGGATATACCTTGGATGAAACGAAGTATCCTGTATCCATCAAAAAGGTGGATGATAGCGAAAAAAATGCCGTGATTACTCGAGATGTTACGGCAAAAGAACAAGTGATTCGCTTTGGTTTTGATTTCTTCAAATTTGCAGGATCAGCTGCTGGCACTGCCGAAACTGGCTTCAATAATCTGACCTTTAAAGTATCGCCATTGGAAGGAACCAATGAAATCACAGGCGCTGAAGATGAAGCAACCACGGCTTATAACGAGCAATTAGGTTTTGATGGCTACGGCAAGTTTAAAAATCTTCCTTATGGGGATTATGTACTTTAAGAAATAGAAGCCCCAGAAGGGTTTCAAAAGATTACACCATTAGAAATTCGTTCTACCTTTAAGGAAAACAAAGACGACTATGCGAAGAGTGAGTATGTCTTTACCATTACTGAAAAAGGCCAAAAACAACCGATTAAGACGGTGACCGTTCCTTACGAGAAGCTGACGAACAAAGAGTTTTTCGTTAGTTTGAACCGGTTGATGCTTTATGATTTGCCCGAGGAAGAAGATAGTTTGACTTCCCTTGCGACTTGGAAAGATGGAAACAAAGAATTGACGACCCTTGATTCTACCGAGCTAGTTGATAAATTGAGTTACAATCTTCATGAAATTAAAGAAGATTGGTATATCGTAGCTCAAGCCATTGATGTGGAAGCCACAAAAGTTGCCCAAGAAAAAGATGAAAAAGCCAAACCAGTCGTGATTTCCGAAACAACCACAACGTTGGCGAACAAAGAGAAAACAGGAACTTGGGAAATTCTGCATAAATTAACCGCCGAACAAGTTTTAGACAAAACCATCGTCTTATTCAACTATGTGTATGAAAACAAAGAAGTCTTTGAAGCGGGCGATGAGCCAGTAGCGAAGGATGCAAGCTTGAACAATCAAGCGCAAACCGTCAATTGTACGATTGAACGTCATGTTTCCATCCAAACAAAAGCTCACCTAGAAGATGGTTCGCAAACTTTCACTCATGGTGATGTGGTGGATATGTTTGATGATGTGTCCATTACCCATGATGTACTGGATGGCTCAAAAGAAGCTTTTGAAACAATTTTGTACGCTTTATTACCAGATGGTACGATCAAAGAAATTTGGAAATCTCGAAAGATTGATTATGAAGTGAATGACAAAGAATTTACCAAAACTGTGCTTGCGAAAAAAGTAGATACCGGGAAATATCCAGAAGGAACCAATTTTACTTTTACGGAAATCAATTACGATAAAGATGGAACTATCAATAGAAAACACAATGAAGATTTGAAAGAAAAATCTCAAACCTTAACACCAAAAAAAGTGCCAACCACACCAAGTACGCCGGAACAACCGGAAACACCAACTGTTCCAAGTGGCTCTCAATAATCTAGTCCCATAGTGAAGACGTTCCCTCAAACTGGGGAGAAAAGTTCCAATGTATTACTGTTCATTGGCTTTACCTTAATCTTTGCGACGGCTGGCTATTATTTCTGGAATCGCCGAAACTAAGGTGATGAGATGAAACAACTAAATAGGAAGAACCAACGTGCGCGACCGCCTCCTTAAAAAGTGGTTGCGCTATTTTTGTATCCAAAACCAACAATGAAAAGAGGAAAAGAAGATGGAATTGAAATTTGTTGTGCCAGATATGGCCGAAACCTTTGGAAAGATAAGTTATGCCGGAGAAGGGGAAGTTTTAAAAGAAGGATATGGTCGGAATACTACGATGGTTGGCCGCAGTTATCATTTGTATTCCAGTAAACAACGGGCTGATGATATTGAAGTGGTGGTAGCTGCGGAAGCCGGCGAAAAGGATTTTGACCAAGACCAACCACTAAAAGCCGTGAATCCCCATTTGGTTGCCAAAGGCTATGAAATTGAGAATCGTGGGTTTACCGATTACGTGTTGTATGTCGATGATTTAGTGAAAGCATAGGAGGAAAAGAAGATGAGATTAACAGAAGGTATTGTCGTAGATTCAGGATTAACCTTTGGGAAGTTGCGGTTTTCCGCATTACGTCGAGAAGTACGCAAGCAAAATGAGGACGGAACGGTTAGTAACGAGGTAAAAGAACGAACCTATAATTTGAAATCCTCCGCGCAAGGTCGAATGATTCAAGTTAGTATTCCGGCAAATGTGCCCCTACGCGAGTTTGCTTATGATGCAGAGGTAGAGCTGGTCAATCCAATCGTGGATACCGTTGCCAATTATGTTTTTCGAGAAGGAACCACTGTCAATTGGTTCATTAAGGCAGATGATTTAGTCTTGAAACGGCAACCGAATCAAGGAAATCCTACGAACCAAAATGAAGGAAAGAAATAGGTGAAAAGAATGGAAATTAATGTTGAACATATTTTAGATTGTCTCGATCGTTATGGCAAAGGAGAACTAACCAAAGAACAAGTCAACGAGGATTTGACGATAGACGAAAAAGTATTTCTTATTATGAATCAGGATTTTTTTGAAACCGATGAGGAAGATTTTGACGTACTAAAATGGTTGGATGAAGAAGAGTCTTTCTTTATGGTTGTTGAAGTCAATGAAAGTTTATGTCGTCAAGCAGAATCAGTTTTAGAAGAAATTGGTGTGGAGATGCCGGATGCCATTGAAGGTTTCTTAACGCAATTGGTTGAAACAAAACAACTCTCCGTAGCAGTAAATGACTAGCATAACTTTTTGAAATTGCCCAATGAAATCCTATTGGGCTTTTTCGACTGGAGGTGGAAACCATCAAAATGTACAAAGGACATCGCATACGCGCAGGAGATCAGCATTTGGTTTATCACTTTGTTCTTGGCTGGCTAATTGCTTTGTTCATCGGTTGTATGGGTGTCATTTATTTTCAAGAGCTTAGACAAATTGATATTTCCAAGTTATCATTTTCCACTAGTGAAATCGTTTGGTCCATGAAAGATTTAGTATGTCTGCTTGGAAGTCTCGCTCTTTCAGGAGCTATGATGTTACTTTATATTCATTTTTTTACTGATCATTGGCGAAGTTTATGGCATCGACAAAAGCTAGCCCGAATGATTCTAGAAAACCATTGGTATGAAGTGAAACAAACTCAAAGTGAAGGTTTTTTCAAAGATTTGAATAGTAGTCGGACCAAAGAGAGTATCAGTTACTTCCCCAAAATTTATTATCGAATGAAGGATGGCTTACTTTCCATTCGCGTTCAAATTTCACTAGGAAAATATCAAGATCAACTGTTGAAGCTAGAAAAGAAGTTAGAAAGCGGACTGTATTGTGAGTTAGTTGAAAAGGAACTCAAAGACTCCTATGTGGAATACACCTTGTTATACGATATGATTGCCAATCGAATTGGAATTGAAGAAGTAGTGGCAGAAAACGGGACTCTGCGATTGATGAAAAATCAAGTATGGGCGTATGATTCTTTACCTCATATGTTAATCGCTGGTGGAACAGGTGGTGGGAAGACCTATTTCTTACTCACCATTATCCAAGCTTTATTGAAGTCGGATGCAGAATTGTTTATCCTCGATCCCAAAAATGCGGACCTAGCCGATTTAAGTACAGTGATGCCTCATGTTTATTCCCAAAAAGAAGAAATTTCTGTATGTGTGGAAGATTTTTACGAACGCATGATGGCTCGTGGCAAGGCAATGAAAGAAATGCCAAACTACAAAACAGGAGAGAATTATGCTTATCTTGGACTTCCGCCAAACTTTTTAATATTTGATGAATACGTGGCTTATATGGAAATGTTAACGACTAAGGAGAGTGCGGTGATTTTGAATAAGCTCAAACAAATCGTGATGTTAGGTCGTCAATCTGGTTTCTTTCTGATTTTAGCTTGTCAAAGACCCGATGCGAAATATTTAGGAGATGGAATTCGCGATCAGTTCAATTTCCGGGTGGCTTTGGGTCGCATGAGTGAACTTGGGTATTCCATGATGTATGGCGAAGTTGATAAAAACTTCTTTACGAAACGAATCAAAGGTCGAGGCTATGTAGATACAGGTGGGAGTGTGATTAGTGAGTTTTATACGCCACTTGTACCAAAAGGGTATGATTTCTTGAGGAAAATTAGCGATATTGTTGGATTAAGTGTTAATACGGAAAGAGAAAATAATAGTATGTAGCCTAGGAGTATTAATAATTCTAGGGTTTTTATTGAGGTGATTTATGACATTTTTAGATTTATTCGCCGGGATTGGTGGCTTTCGCTTAGGTATGGAACAAGCCGGTCACCAGTGTATCGGCTTTTGTGAAATTGATGAATTTGCCCGACGGAGTTATAAGGCAATCCATGATACAAGTAAGGAGGTGGAAATGCATGATATCACAAGTGTATCAGACGAGTTTGTTCAATCCCTCGGACCAGTGGACATCCTTTGCGGTGGATTTCCGTGCCAAGCTTTTTCAATTGCGGGAAAGCGGCAAGGATTTTCCGATACTCGAGGTACTTTATTCTTTGAAATCGCTCGGTTCGCCACTCTTCTCCAACCTAAGTTTTTATTCCTTGAGAACGTCCGGGGATTGCTCAATCACGAAGGAGGGGCTACGTTCGAAACGATCCTCCGAACGTTGGATGGATTGGGGTATGATGTGGAATGGCAGGTGCTTAACTCAAAGGCCTACGTTCCCCAAAGTCGCGAGCGGGTCTTCCTTATCGGACATTCTCGAGACGCATGTACCGAACAAGTATTTCCTATCATTGGAGCGTCTCCAACATCTGATCAAAACATCAGAAACTTGTTAAATATCAATCCTTCCAATCGAGGAATGGGTGGACAAGTCTATGGTTCAGATGGGGTTGCCCCAACCTTAACCGGTGATGAAGGAATCAAAATCGCCTTACCGGTAAAGGATGGGATTTCTGTAGCGGGTATGTTACCGGGAAATTTTGAACAAGGCAATCGGGTATACGAAGTAACCGGAACCGCCCCCACCTTGTCAACGAAACAAGGGGGAACGAAGATTATGATTCGGAAAAATAAAACAGAATATCAAGAGGTGAAGCCAGGGGACAGTGTGAACCTGGCTTTTCCTAATTCCACAAGTCGTCGAGGACGTCTGGGAAAACAAAGTGTGCATACTTTACTAACAGGAGACCAACAAGCAGTCGTCACAGATCAGTATCAGATTAGGAAGCTAACACCTAGGGAGTGTTGGCGACTTCAAGGGTTTCCCGATTGGGCTTTTGACCGGGCATCTCAAGTCAATTCAGATAGTCAGTTGTATAAACAGGCCGGAAACTCTGTTACAGTTCCGGTCATTTTTGATATTGCCAGAAGATTAAAGGAGGTAAAAATAGATGATTTATGATGAGTTGATTGGAGAAATCTATTGGGTGATTGGCAAGATTCAATCGGATTCAGAACTGGAAGAAGAATTACGTCGGCTTAATTTTGATATTTGCAAAAATGGGGTGAAAGTCCCTGGTGATTCGTATGTAATGGACGAGGAAATCGATGCTCGAATTGAGCTAAATCAAGTCATCAGTGAATTGGAACGAATTGCAGACCTTGCCAAAGAACCTGATATCCGTCAATACTTGTTCGAGATAAAAGCAGAATTAGAAATTGAGGGTATTACTGCGGAGTAACAACCAAATAAACCACTGATAGGCGCTGACCGCGGGGGATTTGCGAAGCAGAAATCCTCCGTGGTGCTGTGCCTGTTCATGGACGGCGCCAGCCGGCCATGATGTCTCACCCCCCGTATCTAACAGGGGGGTACAAAAACACAAAAAACAAGCAAGCAACGATTGAGAATTGCTGGTGTATCAAGGGAAATTAACGATTTGATTCAGTGTGAAGTATTCGTCAATTACTTCACACTTTTGTTAGGAGGTGATTATTTGGCGAAAAGAAATTTAAGCAAGGAATTGCTAAAAGAAAAGCGTAAGAATTATAAGGTTTCGCAGAACAAATTAGCTGTCGCATGTAATTTGACTCGAGAATATATCAACAAGATTGAATCAGGTCTACTTACACCATCAGAAAAGACCATGAGGAAAATTTTTGACCAATTGGAAAGTTTCAATCCTGAATTACCTTTAACGTTGCTATTTGACTATGTAAGGATTCGTTTTCACACAACGGATGCACGGAAAATTATTCAAGAAATTCTCCATTTGAAATTTGAGTATATGCTCCATGAAGATTACGCCTTTTACTCCTATCAAGAACAATACATCATGGGAGATGTTGTGGTGATGTTATCTCATGAAGAAGATAAAGGTGTCCTTTTGGAATTAAAGGGTCGTGGTTGTCGGCAGTTTGAAACTTTTTTACTCGCTCAAAAGCGTAGCTGGTACGATTTTTTCGAAGATTGTCTAAAAGCCGGTGGCGTGATGAAACGCTTGGATTTGGCAGTCAATGATCGAGTGGGCTTATTGGATATTCCTGATTTAACGAAAAAATGTCAGAAAGAAGAATGTATCTCCTTGTTTCGTACCTTCAAAAGTTATCGTTCCGGGGAACTGTTGAAAGCCGATGAAAAGGATGGTATGGGCAATACCTTATATATCGGCAGTCTCAAAAGTGAGGTTTACTTCTGTTTGTACGAAAAAGATTATGAACAATATATCAAGTTAGGGATTCCATTAGACCAAACTGAAACGAAAAATCGCTTTGAGATTCGACTGAAAAATGACCGGGCTTATCATGCGATTCAAGATTTGTTAAAAGGTCGTAGTATTGAAAGTACCACATTTTCCATTATCAATCGGTATTTGCGATTTGCGGATAAAGTGGAAGGAAAACGGCGAACTAACTGGCCCTTGAATGAACAATGGGGTCGTTTTATTGGTCGGAATCGGAAAGAGATTCAATTAACTTCTGAACCGAAACCGTATACCATTGAACGAACCTTGAATTGGCTAGGACGACAAGTCGCCCCTACTTGGAAAATGGCTAAAGAATTAGATCGTTTGAATCAGACAACCTATATCCAGGATATGGTACAGAATGCACGGTTATCAGACCGGCACAAAAAGATTTTGGAGCAACAAAGTATGGCAATTGAAAATTTGATTATATGAAAAGAGGAATCGTCATGGGAATTGTAAAAGATATTTTTTTGGTATTTGGTGGCAGTATGCTTGGTGTTACTGTGATGTGCTTGATGCATGCAAGTGCAGCAGCGGATTGAGCAATGGAAAAGAAAGGAAAGTGATGAAATGAATTTCGGACAGAATTTATATCAATGGTTTTTAACCAATGCCCAGTCCTTAGTCTTACTAGCGATTGTGGTTATTGGTTTATTTTTAGGATTTAAGCGGGAGTTTTCCAAACTGATTGGCTTCTTGGTGATTGCCTTGATTGCGGTAGGTCTGGTCTTTAATGCTTCTGGTGTGAAAGATGTCTTACTCAATTTGTTTAACCGAATTGTCGGTGCCTAAGGAGGATTCACGATGGAACAGATGCGTGTGTATATTGCGAATCTCGGGAAATATAATGAAGGTGAGTTGGTGGGGGCGTGGTTTACCCCACCTGTCGATTTTGATGAGGTCAAAGAACGGATTGGATTAAATGATGAATACGAAGAGTACGCAATTCATGATTATGAACTGCCTTTTGAGATTGATGAGTATACGCCAATTGAAGAGATTAACCGGTTGTGTGGCTTAGCAGAGGAGCTTGAAGGAACCCCAATTGGTGAAGTTGCTTCTGAGATTCAACACGCTTTCTTCAATTCTTTCGAGGAAATGGTAGAGCATGTGGATGATATTGTCTATTATCCGGATTGCGCTGATATGAGTGATGTGGCGTATTATTTGATTGAAGAAACAGGCGCTTTGGGAGAGGTTCCTATACACCTACAAAATTATATTGATTATGAAGCTTATGGCCGAGACTTGGAAATAAGTGGAAATTATTTGACTACTAGTCGTGGTATTTTTGAATATTGTATATAATATAACAAATATATTTCCTTGACTAAAAAGGGGAACGAGTGTTCTAATATGTGAAGGGGATGTTTTAGTAAAATAATTAATAAAATTAACGGGTTGTATATATATCTTAAATATGGTTTAAACTGATTTTTTTATGCTGTATAGCAAGCATTCCAAAGAAGGTGTTATAATAATAACAGCACTTTCAAGGAGGCACAATTATGGGGATAGATGAGGCGTATTTGAATTATCAAGCAGATGTTTCTGGGGCACGTTCAAAAAATCGCTTTTCATTTGAAATTTATTGGGGAATTGATAAATTTCTACATGAGTTAGCTATTTCATCTGATTTCACAATGGTTTTTGATTATGTTTGTGATATTGAAATTCATCATCCAGATCGGTTCGAATTTTTTCAAGTTAAAACAAAGAATGCTAAATCATATACTATCGGATCCCTTACAAAGAAAGATTCAAAGAAAAATAATTCAATAATCAGTACCTTATATCAAATAAGACATACCGAATATGTTGCCGGTCACCCAAAATCTAAACTAGCTATTGTATCTAACTTACATTTAGCTGTACCAGGTAATTCAAAATTACCTAACTCGGAATTTCAATTAAGTCTGTTGGATGAAAAAAATAGAGAATCAATTCTGAAAGCTATTAGAGCTGAATTTCCTGATGAAGAAATCGATTTATCAGATATTTTTTTTATTAATAGTGATTTAAATATTTCTGCATATAAAGATACGATGGTAGGTCGTGTTAATTCTTTTTTCATTCAGATGTTTGGTGAAGATCCTATTAAACCTGGAGCATTATTAAATCTTTTAGCGGAAGAGGCACAGTTAAAAGCAAATTATGAATTTTCTATTACTTCGCGTCAAGAAGTATTGGATAAAAAAGGTCTTTCATCAGATCGAGTAAATTTGATTATGGGGCGGTATGCAGAGCAATCCTTTTCTATTGCAGAACAGTGTAAAAAATATATCCAAGATTCTGTAATGAATATGGGGAAAAGGTTGAAATATTTTTCTATGATTCCTGATGTAATTTCTCGGTTAAGAATGGATTATTATTGGCAAGAGCTTGAAGAGAAAATAAAAAAAGATGTAATCGCTAAAGCAAGTGATTTAGAGGCAGATGAAATGTTCAGCTTAGTGAGGCAGTTCATTGAGATTACCGATGTAGATTTTCCAGTTGAATTCTCTTTAGAAGAGATAGAGTTGTTATCTTTGGTAGTTTTGATTAAATTGGAGGAGGTTTTATGATGACGAAGTCGCTGATTGTGAAAAATATATATCTGTTCTCAACAGCATCACAAATGGCAAAGAAAGTATCTTTTACTTCAGGAATTAACATTGTCACCTCTGATCAGGAAGATGGTAATCAGAGAGGGAAATCTCTTATTTTAAAGAGCATTTTTCATACTTTAGGTGCAGATAGTTTTTTTGATGACAATTTAAAAAAAGATTCTGTTACTTTTGTTATAGATTTTATGATCAATAACAGTGAATTTACTATGTTGCGATTAGGGAAATTTTTCAAGTTGTTTGATTCTGAAAAAAATCTATTATTAAGTACGGATATAAGAACAGAGTTGGCTGAGAGGCTGTATTCGTTGTTTGACTTTTCAGTTTATCTACCATCAAGGGATGATAAAAAGTTAATGATTGCTCCGCCGGCATTTGCGTATATGTTGAATTTTATTGATCAGGATCATATGAAAGGAAGCAAGTTTGAATCTTTTTCTGGTTTGGGGCAATTTACAAGATTTCAAGAAGCATTGCTGTATACACATTTTGGTTTGTTCAATCGGGAATATTTTGATTTGAGACTTAAACAAGATGAGTTGAAAGAAAAGTTGAAAGTAAGTGATAATGAACTCGTAACTATTGGGAATATGTTGAAAAAAATTGATCAAGAACTACCAGAAGCTGTTCCAGAGCAAGTAGAGGCATTGCGAGAAGAGTTGAATCGGCAGGAAAAGAAATATAGGATTATATACGATGATTTAAGAAAAGTAAAAAATGAACTGGCAAACCTTAGAAGTAATCAAGTGAATATTATTAAAACCTTGGAGGATGTCAATAAGCGTAAACGTCATGAGGTTAGAGATATAAATCATGTATTGGAAAAACATTCTTGTCCATTATGTCAGCAGGATTTAGAAGATACATTAGATGTACGTATGGTGAAAAATATCAATATCGAAGATTTGTCGCAAGTAAGTCTTGAACTACAACGACTTATTTCAGAAACCAATCGGCATATTGAAAAAAAGGAGCATGTTTATAGTAAACATCTTTCTAGATTAAACGGGTACAATAAGCTGCTTAAAGGAACGAAAGAGAGTCATGATGAGATTCTGAAGATACAGGGATATTCTGATCTTAAGACTAAGTTAGAATTAGAATGGGCGGAGGAAGACTTATATAATAGAAAAATCTCTAGTGAAAATAATGATGTAAGCAAGAAGTTGAGAGCATATTCAAAAAAGAAAAAAGAAGTGAACGCCTTTTATTATAAATCTATGAAGCAAGATATCGTAAAATTTGGCTTGAAAGAAATACCAGATTCATCCATTGAAAAAGTTGAGAAAAATGTAAAAGCTTCTGGTAGTAATAAACCTATTGCAACTGTAATTTGGTATATGAATTTATTAAAAATAAAAAATGAATTCAATCCTGAAGCAATTGAATTTCCAATTGTTATGGACAGTCCCAACCATGGTGAGCTTGATGATCAAAAAAAGGAGACTCTATTTGAGTATATTTTTGAAAATATTCAAAATGATACTCAGTGTATCCTTTCAACTTTAGGGTTTAATCGAAATGAGTACGATGATGATTTAGAACTGAATATTATTACGCTTAATAATGACAAGTATCAACTCATGAATTTTAATGACTATCAAGATAATAAAGAGTATCTTTCAATGCTCATAGATAAGTAATAACAAAGAACTGCAGTGTGTACACTGTGGTTCTTTATTTTAAATTGAGGTGAAATATGAAAAAAATAAAAAGCTATACCAGTATTTGGGCAGTTGAAAAAGTCATTTATGCAATTAATGACTTTCAGCTGCCTTTTCCTGTGACCTTTAACCAGATGGCTTGGTTTGTTTTATCCCTGCTATTTGTCATTGTATTTGCCCATGTGCCTCCGCTATCCATGATAGAGGGGGCCTTTTTAAAATACTTAGGCATACCGTTGGCGGTTACTTGGTTTATGTCGCAAAAGACGTTTGACGGTAAGAAACCATTGGGATTTTTACGATCCTTTATCAGTTATCACTTGCGATTTAAGGTCACTTTTGCTGGGAAGAAAGTCAAAGAACAGAAGAAACGATGGAATGAACCTATTACTCTTGTAAGGAGTGTGAACTATGTACCCGATTAAGTATATCGAAAATAATCTTGTCTTTAATCAAGAGGGAGAGTGTTTTGCCTATTATGAACTAGTACCTTATAATTACTCTTTCTTGTCACCTGAACAGAAGTATCAAGTGCACGATAACTTTCGCCAATTAATTGCACAGAACAGAGAAGGGAAGATCCATGCCTTACAAATTGCCACAGAAAGTAGTATTCGTGCCACACAAGAGCGATCGAAAAAAGAAATTACCGGTAGACTCAAAGAAGTAGCGCAACAGCGAATTGATTTACAGACAGATGCATTAGTATCCATGATTGGCGATAGTCAGATTGATTATCGCTTTTTTATTGGCTTTAAACTAATTGCGACAGATGAAGAGGTCAATCTAAAGAATTTCAAGAAATCTTTCTTCTCCGGCTTTCAAGAATTTTTCTATGAAGTGAATCATCATTTGATGGGTGATTTTGTTTCCTTATCCAATGAAGAAATTCGTCGGTATACTAAGCTTGAAAAACTAATGGAAAGTAAATTGGCTAGAAGATTCAAAGTCAGACGAGTCACACCGAGTGATCTAACTTACCTGATTGAACATATCTATGGTGAAAAAGGTACACCGTTTGAAGAATATGAATTTCAGCTACCAAAGAAAAAGCTGAAGTCGGAAACTTTGGTGAAACGTTACGACTTATTACGTCCTAGTCGTTGTTTGATTGAAGAAAAGCCTCGTTACTTACGCATGGAACATGAAAACCATGAATCATATGTAGCGTACTTAACAATCAATACGATTGTAGGAGAGATGGAATTTCCTTCCTCAGAGCTTTTCTATTACCAGCAACAACAATTCACTTTTCCAATTGATACTTCAATGAATGTAGAGATTGTAACGAACAAAAAGGCACTAGCTACCGTTCGCAATAAGAAAAAGGAATTAAAGGATTTAGACAACCATGCTTACCAATCCGATAATGAAACGAATGCCAATGTATTAGATGCGTTGGATTCTGTGGATGAGTTGGAAACCACTTTGGATCAGTCGAAAGAATCCATGTACAAATTGAGCTATGTGGTTCGAGTGAGTGCGGAATCCGTGGATGAACTAAAACGCCGTTGTGATGAAGTGCTTGATTTTTATGATGATACCAATGTAAAACTAGTTCGGCCCTTTGGCGATATGATGGGGCTACATGAAGAATTCTTACCCTCAAGTAAACGATATATGAACGACTATATTCAGTATGTTACGTCTGACTTCTTGGCGGGACTTGGTTTTGGGGCTACTCAAATGCTAGGGGAATTGGAAGGTATTTATTTTGGCTACAATGTCGATACAGGGCGGAATGTTTACTTGAAACCCGCATTGGCTTCGCAAGGGGTGAAGGGTTCAGTTACCAATGCTTTGGCAGCTGCGTTCCTTGGTTCACTCGGTGGTGGGAAATCTTTTAGCAACAATCTCTTAGTCTATTATGCCGTCCTTTTTGGTGGTCAAGCTGTGATTGTCGATCCAAAAGGGGAGCGTGGAGGATGGAAAGAGACCTTGCCAGAAATTGTGGATGAAATCAATATTCTCAACTTAACTAGTAAGCCAGAAAATCAAGGCTTACTCGATCCCTATGTGATTATGAAGAAAAAGAAGGACTCGGAAAGTCTAGCGATTGATATTCTGACTTTCTTAACAGGGATTTCCAGTCGAGATGGGGAGAAGTTCCCTGTATTACGCAAGGCCATTCGGACCGTTACCCAAAGTGAGCAGCGAGGATTGCTACAAGTCATTAATGAACTTCGAAAAGAGGGCTCACCAGTTGCGGAAAATATCGCGGATCATATCGAGTCTTTTATCGATTATGATTTTGCTCATTTGCTTTTCTCAGATGGTTCGATTACCCAATCGATTAGTTTAGATAAACAGTTAAATATCATTCAAGTAGCGGATTTGGTTTTACCAGATGCAGAAACAACTTTTGAAGAATATACCACCATGGAGTTACTAAGTGTCTCTATGCTTATCGTCATTTCCACTTTTGCCTTGGATTTTATCCATAGCAATCGAGAAGTTTTCAAGATTGTGGACCTGGATGAAGCGTGGAGTTTTCTTCAAGTGGCACAAGGAAAGACCTTATCGAATAAATTAGTGCGTGCTGGTCGGGCCATGAATGCCGGGGTTTATTTCGTCACGCAAAACAGTGACGATTTACTGGATGAACGCTTGAAGAACAATATCGGATTGAAGTTTGCTTTTCGAAGTACCGATATTCATGAAATCAAGAAGACTTTGGAATTCTTTGGGTTAGATCAAGAAGATGAAAGCAATCAAAAACGCCTACGAGATTTGGAAAATGGGCAATGCTTGATGCAAGATTTGTATGGTCGAGTAGGCGTGGTCCAAGTTCATCCAGTCTTTGAAGAACTCTTCCATGCTTTTGATACTCGTCCGCCGGTTCAAGAAAGAACGGAGTGAGGGGATGAAAAAGAAACTTTTTCGGATTGTAGAAGTGATCGCAATCAGTCTCTACATCATGTTACTTCTTCTCAGTCTGATTGGAACGGTGGCTGAGGCAACTGGATTAGTTGATGATACGGTGAATGGCGGAAATCTTTATTCCCAATATTCACTTGGTAACTATCAGTTGGATTTCTTTGTGGATAGCTCTTGGGATTGGCTGCCTTGGAATTGGGGCGATGGCTTAGGCAAGAGCGTGATGTATGGTCTTTATGCCATTACCAATTTTATTTGGACCGTAAGCTTGTATTTGTCGAACGCCACGGGCTATGTAGTCCAAGAGGCTTACAAGTTAGATTTTATTTCAGATACTGCTGAAAGTATTGGGAAGAATATCCAGACATTAGCCGGTATTACCGAAAATGGACTACAGACCTCGGGATTTTATTTTGGATTTCTACTATTGATGATTTTAGCTCTAGGAGTTTATGTGGCGTATACGGGTCTACTCAAGCGAGAAACCACCAGAGCAGTTCGAGCCGTGATTAATTTTGTGATGATTTTTCTACTTTCGGGTTCTTTTATTGCGTATGCGCCTACCTATATCACAAAAATTAATGACTTTAGTTCAGATGTTAGTGAAGCGGCCCTTAGCCTTGGGACTGAGATTGTCGTACCGAATTCAGAAAGCCAAGGAAAAGATAGTGTGGATTTGATTCGAGACAGCTTGTTTTCCATTCAAGTCCAACAACCTTGGCTACTCTTGCAATTTGATGATTCCAACATAGAAGAAATTGGCGAAGATCGGGTCAATAAGATTCTATCCGTGACTCCGGATGAAAATAAGGGCAAGGATCGGGAAGAAGCGGTCAAAGCCGAGATTGAAGACAATGACAATGCGAATTTAAGTATTACCAAGACCATGAACCGCTTAGGAACCGTGGTCTTTTTGGTATTGTTCAATATCGGAATTTCCTTCTTTGTTTTTCTCCTAACTGGGATTATGTTGTTTTCGCAAATTCTCTTCATTATCTTTGCGATGTTTCTTCCTATCAGTTTCTTATTGTCCATGTTGCCGACTTATGAAAGTTTGGGAAAGAAGGCGATTATTCGCTTGTTTAATACGATTATGATGCGAGCGGGTGTCACCTTGGTGATTACGACTGCATTTAGTATTTCCACTATGTTTTTCAATATTTCGGCTACCTATCCCTTCTTCATGGTAGCTTTTCTACAAATTGTGACCTTTTCCGGCATCTATTTCAAATTGGGTGACATTATGAGTATGTTCAATCTCCAAAGTAATGATAGTCAGTCAATGGGAAGACGGGTCATGCGGAAACCACAAATGTTAATGAACCGAAAATTGCGGCAACTCAATCGAAATGTGGGCCGAACTTTGGCTTTTGGCGGTGGTGCAGCAGTCGGAAATAAGTTGGCAAAGGAAAAATCAAAATCCAAATTTAAGCCATCCGGTTCTTCTCTACGAAAGAATTCACGATTATCGAACGATCACGAGATACCATCTGACTTGAATAAGGAAAATCCAATTTCAAATAATAAAAAACAATCTCGAATGAATTTGGCCGGGAGAAAAATAGGCAAAGTTCTGGATACCCAAGCTTTGGTGAAAGATAAGACCAAACAAGTAAAGGATCAGGTACGAAATACACCAACTAACTTGAAATACAACATCCATAAAGGAATTGAAAAAACGAAAAAAGCACCGGAAGAGTTTAAGCGAGGACTGGTCCAAGAAAAAGCAAATCGAGGAGAGTTGCGAGAAAAACAACGACAACGTAGAGACGAAAAAATGGCTGAAAAGCGCAAAGTATTGAACGAAACAGGGAATCGTCATGGGACAAGAAGGAGAAATGTTCCGATAAACACAGAGCTTCAACTTCAAAAAGATTGTATGCCGAAAAAAGAAGCACCAAAGCGAATTGTGAGAGTAAAATCGAATCCCGCAATCAAACGAAAACTTATTAGTCAAGAAATCATTTCAAAGGGGAAAAGCCAATCATCAAATAAGAAAAATTCTTTTCAACAAGTGAAGCAGAGGTCTACTCTTCCAAAGCGGATCAATCAAAAGGTACAAAAAAGAATGACCCCTAGTCCAAAGCCAAGGCCGGGTGAGAAAAAATGAATGTAAAGAAAGTAAGTGTCATTTCGCTAGCTTTTCTGACCATCTCTTTTATGGGCATCTTGATGTGTGTGGGTTTGTTGTTTGGTGAAGACAGTGAGCAAATTGGTAGTTCTGGCACTTCTCCTGGCGGAATTGCTGTTTCAGAAGAAGTGTTGAAACACCGTGCAATGGTGGAAAAATATGCCAAAGAATCGGATATAACAGAGTATGTCCCAATTCTTTTGGCGATTATCCAAGTGGAATCTGGGGGCACAATGGAAGATGTTATGCAAAGTTCTGAGTCAGCCGGCTTACCACCGAATTCATTAAGTACCGAGGCATCCATCAAACAAGGGTGCCTCTATTTTGCGTCTTTGGTTAAGCGTTCCAAAGAATTAGGGTGTGATGAAGATAGTATCATTCAGGCTTATAACTATGGTGGCGGGTATCTAGATCATGTCGCGAAAAACGGGAAGAAGCATAGTTTTGCTTTAGCCGAATCTTTTTCGAAGGAAAAATCGGGCGGTCAAAAAGTTGATTACCTCAATCCTATCGCGATTAAGGAAAATGGTGGGTGGCGGTATAACTATGGCAATATGTTTTATTGCTTATTAGTGAAGCAATACCTAACTACGACACAGTTTGATGACAAAATAGTCCAAGAAATTTTTAATGAGGCATTTAAGTATGAAGGAACGGCCTATGTGTTTGGTGGATCCAGTCCCGAAACTGGGTTTGATTGTAGTGGTTTGACTCAATGGTGTTATGCCAAAGTTGGCCTGAAAATTCCTCGGGTGGCTCAGGATCAATATGATGCCATGACTCATATTGATTTAAAAGATGCCAAACCAGGTGATTTAGTTTTCTTTCATTCAACCTATGATGCCGGTACGTATGTGACTCATGTGGGCATTTATGCAGGGGAGAATCGCATGTATCATGCAGGAGATCCAGTGGGCTGGACAAATCTAACAGAAAACTATTGGCAGCAGCATCTTATCGGAGCTGGCCGCTACAAATAAGAGAAAAGAGGAATGAACATGAAGATAAAAATTGAACGAAATCAAAAGGAAAAGACCCCAAAAAAGAAGAAAGAACGAGTCGTATCCGTGGGCAAGCATCGAAAAATGGTGCTTGCCCTTTGGCTTTTATTGTCTTGTAGTCTTGTTTTTGGCGTTTATAAAAATTTCACCGCCATTGATCAACATACGACTCATGAAAAAATAGTTGTACAAGAGAAGATAGTGAATACTTCTGGTGTTGAAAGTTTTACGAAGGATTTTGCGAAAGAATATTTTTCATGGAAGAATAATAAAGAAGTAATCGAAAAGAGAATGACTAATCTTGAACAGTATCTTGCAGAAGAAGGATTCGCTTTGAGCCAAGATATGATTCGAGCGGATATTCCTACTAGTTCCGAAGTTCAATCGGTAAGAATTTTTGATGTTGAAAAGGGTTCAGATGATTTTGTCGTTTCATTTTTAGTAGGTCAAAAGATTACAGAAGGGAAAAAAACGCAGCAAGTTTCATCTGCTTACCGAGTGACAATATATGAAGATAAGAAAGGAAACCATATTGTGTCCAGCTTGCCTACTATGATTGGAAAACCAGAAAAGGCGAAGTATAAGACAAAACAAGTAGAAACTGATTCAGAAATTGATGCTAAAACAACGGAAGAAATCACCGAGTTTCTAGAGACGTTCTTCAAGCTTTATCCAACTGCTTCCGAAAAAGAACTTGAGTATTATGTAGAAAATAGTGTCGTTACACCAATAAATACTACATTGAGGTTTATAGATTTTACTAATCCTATTTTCCGACAAAAAGGAGAGAATTATCAAGTTTCAGTGGTAGCAAAGTACCTTGATGATACTACAAAAGCAACAGATAATTTCCAGTATTCTTTTGTTTTACAAAAGTCGGAAAATTGGAAGGTCATAGAAGCATATTAGCTAGATAATAATAAATTTATCTTTTGTAATTTGATATTATATAATAATAACAAAACTATTCATTCGTGAGAGGTGAGACTAAATGATTACATTAGATAATTTTATTGAAAAAAGATTGAAAGATGATCAGAAGAACTTATTTGACTTAAAAAAGAAAGATGTTAATCTACAGGATTGTGTAAATTATGTTTTTGAATATTTTAATACTTATATTAACATTGATAAAACTCAATCTTTGCAAATTGAAAACAATGAAAAACTGGAAAAATATCAAAAGCAAGTCGATAAATACTCAACAAATGTACAGAAATGGCTTATAGAGGTATATTCTCGTTATAACAAAAAAATGAATCAGCAAATTTCAAAATTGCTAAATAAAATGGATACTTTTTTACTAACCAATTCACCTGATAGTTTCAGAAAATATTCATATAAATGCTATTCCTTACTAATTAAAAAGTATCCCTTTATGGAAAACTATATAGATCAACTTTACGAGTATATTGTTGATGAACATAGAGTTTTGAATATTGATAATTCGGATGAAAATGAGCTAGTAATGAACTTTAATGAAAAAATCAACAATTATATCAAGAAAACAAATGATAAGTATAATGTTAATTTACTTGTCTGGGCAGAAAATTATGCATCAAATTTTTCTGAATATGAACATATGTGGCCCGCTGGTACGTATGATAATTTAGATTTTGGTAAATATTATAATCCAATGAAGGCTAAGAAAAATAGGTTTAATATAGACGCTATATATTCTCAACTGTCAACTTTGCCATATATCAGGGGAAAAAAGAAAATTTTGGAAATATTGGTTATGTATTATTGGCATAATCAAATTTCACCAATTGAGGGAGAGATTTACGAAAAATATATGAAGCAAGCTTGTTGGATAGATGTCAATAAAGTAGACACGAAAAGAGCAGATACTTACAGATGATTAAAGTACTTTTCTTCCATTTCGTTAGGTGTAAGCATATCTAGAGTGCCGTGAGGTCGCTGTGTATTATAAAATCCTTCGATATATTCAAAGCAAGAAAGCTGTACTTCTTGAAGGGTTGAAAATGTTCTTCTATTGAGCTCCTCTTTCTTCATATATTTAAAAAAAGATTCAGTCACAGCGTTATCCCAAGGATACCCCGGTTTCGATAAAGACTGTGTGATTGGTTGACTGTCTAGATATTTTCTAAACAAAGACGAAGTATATTGTGATCCTTGATCTGTGTGGAAAAGGACAGGCGATTCTAATTTTCTAGATGAAATAGCTTTTGTTAGTGTTGATACAGCTAGTTTACTATCGATTTTAGGGCCTACGGACCAAGCAATAACCTTTCTAGAAAATAGATCAAGAATTACACATAGATAAACAAATCCCTTTTTTCCTACAGGAATATAAGAAAAATCACTTGTCCAGACTTGATTTGGAGCGGGGGGATTAAATGCTTGGTTAAGATGATTGGGACGTTCTAAAGAAACCTGCCGCTTTTGTTTTATAAAGGCTGGTTTACTAGTAGACATTTTAGGGAGATTCATCGACTTCATTAATCGATAAACTCGCCCAGCACTGATAGAAACGCCATAATCACGGAATAAAATCCTTTGGATTTTTGCAGCACCGATTCTCTTTTGAGTGGCTGTGTAAATCTCTAGAATCTGCTTTCTCAATTGTTGATTTTCTAAGGTTCGAGGCGCTGGTGGTGCAGAAAATCGTTTGTAGTAAGTCGAACGATTAACTTTGAGAACGCGACAAAGAGTACTAATCTTATGCTCGTGCTTAAGGAACTCAATGGCTTTTAGTCGTTCGTCGAGTGTGGCGTGAATATGGCAATCGCTTTTTTTAGGATTAAGTTCTCCTCTTCAAGTTGAACATTTCTTTTTTGAAGTTGTTGGATCTGCCGAGCCGTTAGGATCGTCCCATCATCAAATTTAACTTCAGAGTATTGCTTTACCCAGCGAGCAATAGAGGATATAGCTATTCCATATTCTTTTGCAAGTGAATTTTGTGATTTGCCATTTTCATAAAGTTTAACGATGGATTTCTTAAATTCATCATCAAACTTACGAGGGGATTTACGTTTATCTACCATCAAAACATTCCTTTCAAAAATAGTGTCTAGTCAAATAGCAGTATAGCAGAAAAATTGTCTACTTTATTAGCATACATCCATAGTGAAGATACGCAGCGGTGGTTGATTAAATTATTTAATCAATATAATGTGAAAGTTAATCGGAAACTTTCTATTGTGCTAGATGATCTTGATTACTTTTTACTGATTTCAGATGAAAAAGATTGGGAAAAATTATCGTATAGTCTATTCACTGAAGTGGTAAGAAAACAAGCTTATTTAAGTGAATATCCTTTAGAAATATTATCCTTTGCAAAGGACTATTATGGAATTTATAGTAAAAACACTAGTCTATCAAGATTTAAATACCAAATAAGTTTAAAGTCAAAAAAATTTATTAAAGATGTTTATAATGAATATGGAATTAATCTTGTTGCATGGGCGAAAAGCTACTTAAATTATTTTTATAGCAGGGTTACACTATGGCCAGTGTCTCACAGAATTGAAACAGAAAAAGATGGCAAAAGAATTGTTCAGTATAATATGAATGCTAATAGAAATGTTTTTGCACTTAACGTTGTGCTAGAGAAGCTTTCTGATTCAAATGGTGTTTCTAGCTTATTGAAGAAAAATAAAAAAATTTTAGTAGAATTGCTAAGAGAGGAAAGTAGGCAGTTAGAAATTACAAAAAAATAGTAATTTATTTTTTTGTCCTAAGCAGATCCAAACCAAAAGAATCTTTCAGATGGCTGAAGCCTCGTTTAACTTTCACTCTATTATCATTATCTTGGAAGTCCATTGTTTTATCTCTTGGGTTATCTTTTTTAGGATTGCCTAGAGATGGATCCGGATAGCCTAATGCCGAGGGTCTTGCAGTACTGGATATTCTTTCTGGTGCATCCGCCAAGATTCGTTTAGGGCAACACCATTCCGATCATAATAGCGACGAATGGCTGATACTAACACTTCTGCCTAATTATTCGACGCATCGAAGCTGATTTTCTCTAGTCTACAGATTCCATTCAAATTTCGTACCAAACTCTACGGATGCTTTGGCTTTCCTACGAACAATAAGTCGAAGCCGAGGTTGATGGAAACTGACAATTTGATCAGAAATGCTGTTGGTATGGGGTGTTGTACGTGTTTTGTTGTTGTGCTATCAGTTGATAGCTTTGTTCCAAAAAAAAACGGTGATATACTTGATATATCGCTTCAAGAAGACCAACAGCCGTCGAATCTACGGAAGAAACCGTTTTTTGCTTTTTGTTTTCGTTTGACAATGTTCAAATAGACCCTACGGGTAAAATTATTGATTTCTTGTGGAAGTCTACGCAGGAAATTGTTATGGACTAAAAGACTGAGAGGCGATATAGCATATTAATCCCTTTTACAACTTTTAGAACGCATTTCTGAATGTGATTAAAGATAAAACAGCAAACGCCCTTTCAAAGAAGGGTGTTTGCTGTTTTTTTAGTAGTATTATTAATTTATCAAAAAGATTTGCAGGAGGAAAAATGTATAAAAAAATTTTACAACAAGCCTTGATACTGATGATTTACAACAATCTGAAAAAACAGATAAAAATATTAGAAGATACTAGGCTTGGTGAAAAAAGATCTCTTTCAGGGGATCAAAAAGATAGTGATAGACTTGATGGTAGAATTTCTCAGAGATCTATATCGATTTCACTTAAAGGAGATAATAACCCCAATTGGCTAAATGATATTTTTAGAGAAAACAAAGAAATGGGGCTGGGTAATTTTATTAGCATAATTTCTTATATTAAAGAAAAATACAGAGATTTCTATTTAGACCAACAGTTTGTCTTGTCCGATTTTATTGATGAAAATATTCTTGACATGGGATTTTTATTAAATAGCTATATTGCTGAATCAAAAGAAAGTGATTTTCTTATTGAAGAATTTTTTCAAGCTTTTTCGGATGAACTACTGGATAAGTTAGTTGAAGTATTAGGAGAACTAGTCCAAAAAGATGTCACAACAGAAGAGAGAGATTTTGTGTTTAATCTTTTGGAATCTTTATCTGTTGACTATTCTGGAAGAGAACGAATAGATAATAACGAAGGGAATGTAGAAGATGAGATATAGAACAACATGGTTTGTGACTAGACCACAGAGAGATCCAAACTATTTTTCCAATGCTTTAGAAGCTCTAAAAATTGCAACGAATAATTTTAAAGAAAAGTGGAACTCTAATCGACCAATTCAAAAGGAGTATGAGGTAGTATTAGCCAAAAAAAAATTGAAAAGAGCGAACATTTCTAATGATGGATCAGGCGGTAGAACTTGGGCGGCAATGCTTAGAACATATAGTTTGGTCTATTTAGCAGATGACGGACGTTTAGTGCCAACAAAAGTTGGTTTAGCTCTTTTAGAGGGAAGGAAAAAATTTGATAACTTGTGTAAGCAACTTCTGACACTACAAATCCCAAATTCTTACTTTGAGTCTACAGGATTTAGGCCAAAGTTTTCCCCCGACTTTAAAATTCGACCAATAAGATTTTTGATAAGAATCGTTTGTCAAGAAACTTTAGATTATTATGTTACCAGAGAAGAAATTACATTTTTTGTAATGACCGCTAGAACAGACAAGCAAATAAATGAAACTGTTGCTAAAATCGTTCAGTTTCGAAATGCGAGCGAAGAAGAAAAAGTAGAAATGAAAAGAGAGATTGCAGAACTTGATTACAGAAAAAGATCAGATAGTGGTGCTAGAGATTTTGAAACGGCAAATGGCGATGTTGCCCATACGTTTATGTTACAAGCAGGTTATACCGAATTGGTGGAGTACAGTGATGGACGGTTATTTATCAATAAGGAAACTGACCAACTAATCTCGACACTTGAAGAATTAGACAGATACGATCAAAGATATCCGTTTGATGATCGTTATAAAATTTCAGAGTCCAGGTTTGGCGAACGTGCAGGTCTAGATGTAGACAGTTATAAGTCTAGAGCCTTAACAGATGAAAAAGTTGCTAGCAATCAAAGTAAGGAAGAGAAGCTGGTTCAAGAAATATTGATGCAGTACCCAAATCTTCCAGGGAAAAGTTTAAATGAAGTTATTGATATTATTTCAAATGACTTTCCCCCAAAAAAAGCACAAAAAATTGCTGTAAAAATAGTAGAGCAAAAAAGTGAAATGCCCAATATAGATGGAGGATTTATTACCTCATATCTTAATCAACAAAATGACTTGGAATTTGAAGTTCAATCTGCGGAAATTTTAAAAGCTATAGGGTTTAAAACAGTCCTTCATCCTAAACCGGTTATTCAAGGCGAAAGAACTAATATTGATATATTAATTCATATTGATGAATCAACTGTAGCAATAATTGATGCTAAAAATTATGAACAAAAGTTTCTTCTCTCAGCTAATTTAGCTAATCATATGGCTACTGAGTACATCCCCGAGTATCAGGATTATGAAGACAAAAAAGTGAAATATTTTGGTTATATTACTGCTTCAAAAATCGGCGGAATTTCTAATATGAAAAAGATAGTCAATAAAGTTAAGGACTTATACGGTGCAGAAGTAAGCGGATTAATGATTTCAGCCTCAGCTTTATTAGGATTTTTAGATTATTGCTTGGAAAATGGTATTGAAGCGGCAGAAAGAAAAAAAATGTTTTTAGAGTTGTTAAGTGATAACCAAGCCTATGAATATTATGGAGAAGTTGCACAAAGACTTAATATTGACTAAATACAAATTTAGCTGAAATGAGGATTATTTATGTTAATTTGCGACAATTTATTTAACGAAGTACTTATGGAACCTGCCCGTAGAGGTCTTACCGATTTAAAATAGTTAGCGGTATGCAAGTTCTTCCATGGTTAACCAGCATGTAGCGTATCTTCAAGAGGAAGATATCTATATCAGATCACTTGAATTGATTGTTGGAATGGCATTAAGAGATGGTATCAGTATTGCAGATTATAAAGGTTTTTCAGATAATGATGGACGATTCAAATGCTTTTCAGGCTATTACTCTCTTAATGATATTCCAATACACTCTAAACTATATATATGAAGTGATGAATTCGGTAATTCAGAAGCTTATATTGGTTCGGCAAATTACACACAAAATGCCTTTTTAAGAAGAAGTAATGATGAAATTCTAAGTCCCTGTGACCCTAGGACAGCGATGTTATACTTTGAAAGTATTGCAAATCATGTTATAGATTGCTGTAATTCTGATGTCCGAAATTTATTTGCAACCACAGAAACTAGACGTATGATAGAGGAAGCAAGGAGAGTGCAGAGGTCAAGCAGAATAGTAGATAATAATGGGGTCGGAACTACCATTACGTCCCTCTCCTTGCGCGAAATGGCGAGATACACCCTAGATCAGGTTTAAATTGGGGACAAAGACCAGGGAGAGAACCTAATCAAGCCTATATCCCAATTCCTATGACTCATCAAGTGAATAACTTTTTTCCAAGTATGGGTGAAGTTTTTAATGTTATTACAGATGACGATGCTTTATTAGTTTGTTGCCATGCCCAGGTAAATTATGGTAAAGCTATACAAACTACGCAGAACAATTCAGAGATGGGAATCTACTTCAGAGATCGGATTGGGGTTCCAAGAGGTGATTTTGTTACGAAAGAAGATTTGCTGAATTATGGAAGGATAGATTTAGATATAACTAAAATTGATGAATCAACATTTTACATGAATTTTGGTTAGAATTGATCTTTTTCTTAAAGACAAAAAATATTGCTATATTTGAAATATTATTTTTGATCCTCCTTGATTGACTTTTTTTTGGCATATGCTAAACTGTATTTCGAGGCATATGCTAAAACGTATGTTCGGAATTGGAGGGTTACTATGATTTTTAAAACTGGAGAATTGTTTGCCGGACCTGGAGGTGGGGCTTACGCTGCTATCACCTCAAAATATATAGATCAACATAATGAAGAATGGGGATTTACGCATGCTTGGGCAAATGAATACGATTCAGACACGGTGGAAACGTACAAACTTAATATTTTAAAAGACCCTGATGCAACTTCTGTTTATTGTCAAGATGTGCGAACGTTTGATCTGCATGATCATAAATTGTTAGGAGACATCGATGCCTTAATTTTTGGTTTTCCATGTAACGATTACTCCTTAGTGGGAGAACAAAAAGGTCTAGATGGAGATTTTGGTCCCTTATATTCTTATGGGGTTCAAGCATTAAAAGAGTTTAAACCGAAATTTTTTGTTGCTGAAAATGTGGGTGGCTTATCTTCTGCTAATGAAGGTGAAGCTTTTATTCAAATACTTCAAGAATTACAAAATGCCGGTTATACGATTACACCTAATTTTTATAAATTTGAACAATATGGTGTTCCGCAAGCTCGACATAGAATTATAATTGTCGGGATTCGAAACGATATAGCTGAACAAGGAATTGAGTTTAAAGTACCAGCACCAACTACGCCTAATCCTGAAGACTATGTTTCTTCATCTGAAGCAATTTTAAATCCACCAATTTTACCCGATGCATTTAATCATGATTTCACGCGGCATAATGCTAAAACTGTGGAAATGTTATCCTATATTTCTGAAGGAGGAAACGCTTGGGGAGAAGAGATTCCAGAACATTTACGACTTAATGTTAAAGGCGCACGATTAAGTAATATATATAAGAGATTAAACAGAAATACACCTGCTTATACAGTAACTGGTTCTGGTGGAGGTGGTACACACATGTACCACTGGGAAGAAAACAGAGCACTTACGAATAGAGAGCGTGCTAGACTTCAAACATTCCCTGATGATTTTCATTTTCAAGGCGGTAGAGAAAGTGTAAGAAGACAAATAGGAATGGCAATTCCACCGGAAGGTCTTCGTCATATATTGATGGCAATCCTCAAAACTTTCGCAGGCGAAGATTATGATCATGTTCAAGCTACTCCTAAATTGCAACCGCAAATTTTATTCCAAGAAGATGGAGATACAGTAGCCTCACTAGTTAAATCTTAAAATAGACAATCAGAGTATCCCGTGCAGTTGAGTCTTAATTCTCAATTGTATGGGATATTTTTGTCTGTATTTTTTTTGAAAAAAATTTAAGATTTTTCGAAAAAATACCCTGTTCAAATTATTTTAGTAGTGGAAAGGAGAAAGCCGTTAACATGGTCCAGTTTCATGCACAGGTAGTCCAATCTGTGGATATAATAAAGCTACTGAAAGGTGGTGAAAAATATGATAGTCTTACAAAGTTTAGAAGTAGAAGAATTTGATTTAGAAATTCAGTATGAATGTGATGGTGATTGTCAAGAAGGGTTCTGTTGCAAAGTTTTAAATCTACTATCAAATAAGGTAGAATAATAGAA